>Ga0099825_1000164_pt1 | contig 54687 bp, 21 predicted proteins | sample SiratroredBW_FD_76838 | JGI IMG/M metagenome (GOLD analysis project Ga0099825, IMG submission 76838) | Root nodule microbial communities of legume samples collected from California, USA - Siratro red BW | ecosystem: Host-associated > Plants > Roots > Nodule | place: USA: California | collected...
GTCCCCACCCCCACCATCCCCCTCACCACCTCCTCCATACTACTACAAGTCCCCACCCCCACCATCTCCCTCACCACCTCCTCCATACTACTACAAGTCCCCACCCCCACCATCTCCCTCACCTCCTCCTCCATACTACTACAAGTCCCCGCCTCCACCATCACCTTCACCACCTCCTCCATATTACTATAAATCTCCACCCCCACCTTCTCCCTCACCTCCTCCTCCATACTACTACAAGTCCCCGCCTCCACCATCACCTTCACCTCCACCACCATATTATTATAAGTCACCACCACCACCTTCACCTTCACCACCTCCTCCATACGTATATAAGTCTCCCCCTCCACCTTCTCCATCGCCTCCTCCACCATATTACTACAAGTCACTACCTCCTCCATCTCCTTCACCACCTCCGCCATATTACTACAAGTCTCCACCTCCACCATCACCTTCTCCTCCTCCACCATACCACCCCTACGTCTATAGCTCACCTCCGCCTCCCGTATATTAAGTTTTTGGCTTAAGCAATTTGATTTTTTTCCCAATAAATCACGTTCAACATTGTTGCAGTTGTTTTGTAATTACTCATTCGTTAATAATAGGGTCTACACTGGAGTGGAAGTCTTATTCTTACTGTAGTGTAGCCCATGAATTTGTATTGATTTCAATTGAGAAGTGTGTATTACTCTTTTTTTGTTAATATACCTTATTACCATATTTTTGGTTTTCACTGATGTTGGATTCCATTTCCTCTTTGCATTATGAAATTACGGTCTTGATGAAATTAACGAATCATAAACTTTTGATATAAATTTGATTTGTACTCGTGTTACTCTTAAGAAAAATCAACATTGCACACTCCTTTATATACACATATGTGCGAAAATGTGTGCTCAAAATGAAAAATAACATTTTGATTGAGAAAAAAAAAATATAGATGAAATTAAGAAAACAAGCACATCTTGTTTCTCTTTTATTTCTACGTTTGGTTACATGAGAACCTATTTTAAATTTCTCGTTTTTCATGTTATATTAAGTCAAAAAACACTGAAGTGTATACTGAAAAAAACTCTAATATTTTACTGAATAAAAATAATATCAAAATATAATATATAAATAAGAGTAAATACAATTTGCAATTGTGGTTAGTGTACTTATAAAAAGAAAAAAAAAAGCTAAATATGAAAGCGATAACTTATGATATTATTTCCTATGTAGCTAAGAAAGCATGCTATAAGTAATCCAAGTATCAGTGCTAAGCTGATGAATTTTAGGTCTTTGCAATACTCAGGTTGAGTTGAATTCTTACCAATCTAACTTAATCCGAATTTACAATTTAAAAAATTTATATTCGACCATTTAACTTATTAGATTAATCATATACGAATTATTTAAATTATTTAATGTTTTGAATTGTCTTTGAAATTAAGAGTTAATTTTCATAAAAGTCAAGTTGGGACTATGGGTATAAGTATAAAAGATCTGAAGGTGTTAGCAAAATGTCTAAATTGTAGAATGATTAGTTTACCTTTTAAGGAGGAAATCCTAGAAGAGAAGGGTTATCCAATCCAATAATAAATAAGATTGAGTCTAGATTATCTAGATGAAAAGGGAAAGTTGTTTATGGTGGAAAGGATCTCCTTAGTGAAATCGGTTATTAGTGTTTTACCATTATTTATCTATCCTTCTATAAAGCTTCGTTAAGTGTGTGTAGATGCATTAGGCAGTTACAAGCTAGATTTTTATGGGGGTGGGATCATGAAGGCCGAAAAATTGCTTGGGTTAGTTGGAAAAAAATATGCAGACCAATAGCACCAGGTGGACTAGGTATTAAAGACATAGGTAGATTCAATTCGACATTACTTGCTAAGTGAAAATGGAGGTTAGGAACGGAGGAGGGGGATTATGGAGGGACGTGCTAGAGTCAAGGTATGGTCAGTAGAGGAATATGGGTTAGAATTCTATGAATAGAAAATGTTCTATTTGGTGGCGAGATCTTTATAAAGTTTGTAGTAAGAGACTTATAAAAGCTAGTTTGGGGCCAATGTTAAATGAAAGATAGGGAATTGCAGGAGAGTGAAGTTTTGGGAGGATAAGTGGGTTGATGACCAACCATCGAAAGATAAGTTTCAAAGGCTATTTTCTTTATCATTGTGTAAGGAAGTGACAGTGGTAGAGGTTCGAACATGAGAATATCAAAATGGCTTAGAGAGAATTAGGTGGAACCTAAATTGGCGTAGAAAGAGGTTCAAGTGGAAAAAGAGTTAAAGGTACAAGTTATCAACAACATTTCAAACATACAGTGAAAATGGGGTATCCAGGATAGTTGGTTGTGGACTGTAGATGATCACAATGAGTAAGATCATGATATAAAATATTAAACCAAGAGAATCTCGATGAAAGTGTAGGTAGCTTAGAACTGATTTGAAATATTTAAGGCATGACCATCTGCATTAGTATGCATTTGGAGGGCAATATAGGGCCGGTAAACTACATAGTTTAATTTATCCAGGATAGGCATGGATGTGGGCAGTCTGATGTATCCTTTGTGCCTGGACGGTGAGGAAACAGTAAAACATTTATTTATAACTTATAAGGTGACACAAAGAGTGTGGGATACATGTGATAGGTGGGTCAAAATAGAAGCAATTAGGCAGTAACACCTTGATCTGCATATGCTGAGTTTTCATTTGTTGGGACTGTATTTGAAAGTAAATAAAGCATGGTAAGGGATGTGGACAACCATAGTGTCAGAAATATGGAATAATAGAAATAAGGTAGTGTTTAGAAATGGGAAAGTGGATGATATAGAAATATTTTGCCAAGCACAGCTGAAATGTTGGTCATCGCTAAAACATAAAAAGTCAAATACTTATTTCTCGTACTCTGATTGGTGCTTTTGTCATGTAAAATATCTTAAATCTGTGGGATAAGGGATGGGAAGCAGGGCTAGGTTACTTGGGTGATCAGATAGTTTGACATGCTTGGATTGAGAGTTGGTTGGAGGTGCCATAATGTCAGAAACTAATCAAGAAAAATGGTCTTAGTTAGGATAGGTAGGATCTTTTATTGGCAAGTATACACATGAAGAAGCATGGAAGCGCACTATGAATTTGAGGTTCATGAATCAAGCAAAGGAATGGAATACTTAGCCCTAATTGGTTACTCTGTTGGAAACGAATATAAAAAGCTACATAAGCTACAACAACATTAAGACAAAGATGTGGACATCCAAAGCGATTGAGGAACTGGATTATACATTAGAGAAGGAGTAGCCTATAAAATGTTTGTGCATGTGATTAAATATACTCAATGTTTCCCGTATTCTTAGCACTCACAATCAGGTTTTCAAAGAAATTCCAATGTTATTGAGTTTGTTTGTAAGGTACTGTCATTTGAGACTCTTGGATATGGTTTGTTTAAGATTAGGGATTACACATTAATGCAGTTGTTAATTGTATTGTAATCAATTGAAATGAACATGGAAAGACTTGAAATATTCCTAAAATATTTCATGTTATTTAATTTATTTTTCGTTGTTAAAAAAAAGATATTAATTATTTAGATTGTGATATAATATGAACGAGTTATTTTGGTTTAATTTCGTTGGATCAAGTTTTTTTAAAATAATATTTTTATTCTAATTTTGAACAAGTGAAATAACTTCACATAATTTACTACTCAATTTTAATAAAAAAATTATCATACCAAAATAAAATTGAAAATCATGTGACGGAACTTGTAAAATTTAACAATTCAATTAAGTATATCAACTATTACAAATTATCTATAGAAAGATTTTAAATTTTATAATTTAAATGATGTTTCTTTTAAGACATTTTAATTCAACGCCAAAGTTGCAGTCTAGGACCTATCGGATCTTATCTTGGAGAAGCATAATGACAAGTAGTTGAATTTGATCATCAATTCATTTACTCAACAACTTATCTTTTATAGTCCTGCATAATAAAGAGTATGCCAATGTTAGTTTACATGGAAAAGGGAGAGAGATGGGAAAGACAAAGTGTTAATATACATTTTCATAACAGTTTAATAGAATCAAGTGTCCAAGGGAAAAGTAAATAATAACGCACACATGTTTTTTCATTGTAAATACAGTTACTTTTAGGTTTTCACTTTCTCCAGCGTACCATACTTGCAAAACTTACAAAATCCGTACTTTCAAATAGTTCATACTTACTATAAGTACCTTTCTCTCTCTTACACTTTAATTTTATATTGTATTTTAAATATTTTTAAATTATTTATATTTCATAATTTGACTTTATGCTTTATTCAATTTCTGACAACTGGGACATTCACGTAAAAGTATTTAAATTTTAAAATCATTAATTTAAATTTATAACATAAATTTTATAGCAGTGGATTAACTTAATCAATTAATTAAAATTAAAAATATTAAAATCAATTTTAAAATTCTTATATTTAAAACTAACATTTTTCCAAATTAATCTTGTAATTTTAAAATTTCAAAAGTTCAAGTTAATAAATTAATTATTTCTAAAAAATTATGAATTTTAAAATTATTTGACTTAATTGTTTATTCATAAACTCCAGTGGATTTATCGATGGAGGACAAAAACAATATAAAAAATTCAGCTCCTAAGAACCGGTTTACTTGGTACTGAAAAATAATATTTCGACAACGTAATAAAATAATAATATAAATAAAAGATTGAAGAATTACATGAAATTATGATTTGATGGTATTGCATATTTAAATGATATATATCATTGTTCTTAAGTACAATATGAGGGAAGGTGTGGTAAAAAATTGGAACAGTGACATTTTGAGGAAAACATCGAAACCAAACACTTTTTAGGTATTTCAAAATTCTAATACATATGTAACAAGTTTGGTATAATTTTGTTTATATTTTTAACCAATAAAAACATAAATAATTATATTTTAAATTTCTATATTGAAAACATAAAATATAAATTATTTGTAGTAAATTATGTTTACAGACTACCTGTTTGACTTATTTAAGATTTTCGGTATTTGAAAACATTGACTGATTTGATGATTTCTAAGTGTGGCTCCAAAACTTTTAAAATGATTAGTTTCGAAAATGTAACTTTCAAATTGTCTGATTTGAATTTTTTTTTTAAAAAAAACTGAAATTTTTAAAACATAATTCCTGGAATAAAATTTTCATAATATAATTTTCAAAATAAAATTTTTGAAATACATTTTCTGGAACATAACATATTTTTATATTAGTAGGGAGTTGCAGCTAGTAATATTGGGGTGCGGGAAGAAGAAATCTATAAAATGAAACACTGCTCAAATAGGCTAATCTACAACCAAGGTTTAGCTGGGCCGGCGTCTTAAGCCAGCCCAGGCCCATATCACCGTTTGAATTTAAAGGCAGCCTTAATCTCAGACCATCGGGAAAAAACCAAAGGGTGGTTGAAGCATAATCAGCAGCGCGGCGGTGGAAGATGGCGTCGACGGCGATCGAGGAAGTGCGAACTCTGTGGATTGGCGATTTGCAGTACTGGGTGGACGAGTCGTACCTCTCGCAGTGCTTCGCCCACAGCGGCGAAGTGGTTTCCATCAAAATCATTCGCAACAAGATGACGGGCCAGCCCGAGGGCTACGGCTTCGTGGAGTTCGTTTCTCACGCGGCGGCGGAGGCCTTTCTCCGCACCTACAACGGCACCCAAATGCCCGGTACGGAACAGACCTTCCGCCTTAATTGGGCCTCCTTCGGAGACTCTGGGCCCGACCATTCCATCTTCGTCGGCGATCTCGCCCCCGACGTCACCGACTTCCTCCTCCAGGAGACTTTCCGGGCCCATTATCCTTCCGTCAAAGGGGCCAAAGTCGTCACGGACCCCGCCACCGGCCGCTCCAAGGGCTATGGCTTTGTTAAGTTCACCGACGAGACGCAGAGGAACCGCGCCATGACTGAAATGAACGGTGTTTATTGCTCCACGCGCCCTATGCGTATCAGCGCCGCTACTCCTAAAAAAAACGCTTCTTTTCAAAACCAATATGCTCCACCTAAAGGTGAGTACTAGAGAACAAGTTTACACTTCTTTTCAAAACCCTTTGTTCCGTTCATAATTATAACTCAAAAAAAGGCTTAATTGTGGATTAATTTGCAGCAATGTATCAATTTCCTGCGTACACTGCTCCGGTGAATACTGTTGCGCCGGAAAATGATGTGAATAATACCACTGTAAGTCGGATTCCCATTGACCTATAATTTATGTGATGAGTAGACCACACATTTAATCCGTGAAAGTGTATAATGCTGTCGTAGAAACTTCTAAGATGTCCTTGAAAGTGCAATCCTTAGGTGTCATTATTAGTCCAAAATTCTAAAAATTGTGAAACTTAATGATAATATTATGATATTTTTGAGGAAGAAAATAACAATTAGTCGTTGAGTTTAGGAATTTGGATGAGACAACTGGAAATTTTAAGGACTTCTTTGAAATTTCTTTAGTTTTAGGGACGTTCGAGATAGTATTACACACTTTCTGGAACAAAAATGGTGGATTACACTTTGTGTGATTTTATGGTACTCTTACTTATTTCTGTTTGTATTGCAGGTTTGTATTGGTAATTTGGATCTTAATGTGACAGAGGAGGAGCTTAAGCAAACCTTTATGCAATTTGGAGATATTGTGTCGGTCAAAATTTATGCGGGCAAAGGATATGGTTATGTTCAATTTGGAACTAGGTTTTGTTTTTTTACCCTTAATCTTTAACATGTGAATCTTTATGGGGTTGCTCTAATATTTCGAAACTCAAAGGGTAAATGATATGATTTTGACTGTTGCTACCCCTTTCCAAGGCAATAAGTTTCATGTGGCCTGATGTCATGTTACTCTGCATCTTATGAGGTCTTTCATCAATCTTAGTTTCTTCTCCTTCTGCTTTATCTTGTTATTAATTGGCTTTTTAACCTCTTCCTTGGCTTTTGTCTGTAGAGCGTCCGCTGAAGATGCGATTCAGAGGATGCAGGGAAAGCTAATAGGACAACAAGTGATCCAAATTTCTTGGGCTAGTACCTTGACAGCTAGACAGGTGATTTTGCATTTGGAAATTATTCATATTTTTGACATAATGACTGTTAGATATGTCATGGTGACACTGTCCTGTGTAGCACATTTGTCATACATAATGCATTTTAGTTTTATTTTGAAAAATTATTGCAATATATACAACTTATTAAGTCTTCCAAAATGTCTATGTTGGTAACACACATGTATCTTCCATACTCAGTTCTAGTATAGATTTTTATGGTCTTTACTGGTTTATGAATTCCCCTCCCCTTAACTACTTTCATTCACCCAAGGAAATAGATATGGAGATTGTGATGATGTGTTGAGACAAGAAAGGATAATGAGAAATGTAAAACATTGACTCAGCTGGGTGGTTTTAGTTGAAGTTCAGATGAAACTGTATAATTGAATGATAGCTGTAGCTGTTACATGTGAATGCTCGGTTCGAAGACTGAGTGTGATTGAATTTCAGTTAGGAAATCAAGTTGAGTTGAATTCAACTCAATTGAAGTTGAAAGAAAAGCAGCTCCATGTCAAACATGTTGGCCCAAAATTTAATACAAACTGAAAGTTGGTTTAGGTGTTCCAACTAGAATTGGACAATAGAAAAGAATGAGACTAAAAGTTAATTAAATAATATAATGAAGAAACTGTATTACGATGGTGACGTAGCTTTTTCCTCCTTTTACTGGATCCCAAACCTTAATGAGCTCTCATCACTCTGAAATATTTATAAAGTTCTGCATTAATGATTTTGGGATTATCTTGTTACAATAAATGTAAGATTATTTGATCTGCTCTATTAGTAGCTTATATGTGGATTCATTTTTAAAGTTTGTAGATGTGTAATTATGTTAGCTCTAACAAAAGGAAATTATTGAAACAATTTTAGGATGTACCCGGTGGCTGGGGCGCTCAGATGGATCCAAATCAATGGAGTGCCTATTATGGATATGGACAGGGTTACGAGGCATATGCTTATGCTGCTGCTCATGATCCCTCCTTGTATGCTTATGGTGCATACGCTGGTTATGCTGCACAATACCCTCAACAGGTAAATTTACATACAAGTCTTATTGAAGAGAATGTTTTTGGGGTTACTCATGCATATTGGTTGCTTACTATTCAGGTTGAAGGTGGTCAAGACATGTCAGTATCTATGCCTGCGGAGGAGTTGTATGATCCCCTGGCATTGCCTGATGTCGACAAGTAAACATCTTGCCCCTTCTCTCCTTTTCAATTTAAAAGTTATAAACACCTTAAAGAGAATGTACATTGGCTTTCACCCAAAGAAAAACTTGCATACATTGGCTCATTATGTTGGATTGCTTTGCCAGATTAAATGCTGCATATCTTTCCACGCATGGAAGTTCCATTTTAGGACGGTCCCTTTGGCAGAGAACTTCGCAATCTTTGCAGCAAGCGTAGGATCTGTTTGTATTGCCCGGTCAGTTTTGTGCATTGAAGGCTTCAAAGTATTACGGGTGTTAAATTTTTTTTTGTTTGTTTCAGTAGTGGAATAGCATGTTGATTAGATCGATGGTAGTATTTATGAGGTAATACTGAGTATGAGCATTTCGATTTTAGTTTAGGATTTAAGTTTTATTAGTGATTACTACTACGGGTATTGTGTCTTGATTTTCAGAACTTCTTGTATTATAGGCTCTTTTTTCTTCAATCTGCGTTTCCTAAATTTGCATGCTTATTCTCTCTATATTTTCCAACCGCTGCTACAACACCACAACAAATTCAGCACGCTTAGGTTTATGGTCCGCTAAAGTCTGAGGCAGCGATGTCGCACATATCTGTGTTTATTTTCTTGATTTGATGGACATTGGTATCTCAATCACACTTATTTTTTTTATTGGTTAAATTTATTAAAAATTATAAAAAAATGTAGATTTCACATCATATTTAATATATTTTTTAATTTTGATACTTTTTTAATAGATTCTAACTAATATAAATACTGTTTATAGAGCGTATTTTCTGATTTTTCTGAAACACTATTATCAGTTCTTATTCAGAAGTTTTTTTTTTTTTTCTAATTACCACCTACTCATTTGAGTCCTTTTATATCTTCATTTTATCCCGTTTCTTTTGTTCATTTTATTTTTCTCTCTGTATTTTATTTCCTTTATACTTGTATTTTCTATTTACTAGCTCTTACCTCTTAAGCAAGAATGACAAGCAGCTTCGATGTGTTTTGATGGTAAACAAGAAGTTGGTTCATTGAATGATACTCACATCAAGTAGATTTCAGTTGTATAAGTGCAAAGTGATTTGTATGAAAGAAAAAAAATACATGGCTATCCACCAGCAATCGGTGTATTTTTTCAACTGCTATTATGCAATCACAATTCTCTACCACTAGTTTTCGAGGTTGCAATTAATACGGTTGGTGAGTAGTAAGAATTTAAAACCATATGAATGAAAATATTTCGCCATTCTGAATCTGATAATTTATTATATCGTTTCATTTCAATCAAATGACAAAATAAGCACTCAGTAAAGTTGAGCAATCGATCAAGTGTAAGTTTGTTTTAGCGTTTGAGTGTTTGTTCGAAACCCCATTTGGATCACATTGAACGGAAGGTTTTGACATTTCAATGCGAAGGTGGAAAAAATTCCACAAGTAGAAACCAGATACACTCAGCTGAACTTATTTTCAAACACATCCTAAATATTTGTTTCACAAGTTCTCAAAAATGAAACATGGCCATAAATTTTCAAAAGTTGATGTTTAACAAGTTTAACACCTAGAATTTTGTTTAGGAAGAGAGACATTTTAACTCTTTAACCAAATTTATCAATTTCTAATTTGACTAATGCTTGTTAAATTCAGAAAACCTAATAGATAATGATAGTGAGATTTATTTTGCTGACTAATTGTCGGTACTATCCTCCCTCTATATATTTTACCGCATTAAATTAACATTTTACAAAAAAAAAAAAGTTATTTTTTTTTCTCGTTATCCTGTTGTTGAAAAGAAGGATACTGTCAGATTGTCTCTGTCAAATTTAGTTTCTTCCATGCCTTTTTCAATTACCAAGAAGCAGAATGGGAGAAAGTTAGATATTACACAGTTTAAATCTAACTGACTGACAAACTTTCTTCAATATAACAATTTATCGTCAGAAATATGCAGAACGGTAAGAAAAATATCATTTGATGCTTAAAAAGGAACTATACTTTATACTGCAAATAGTAAAAGGGTTTACATGTGTTTAACAATTCATTTTTTACATCATTATTTATCTTTCATACCATTTAATATTAATATATATTATTATTTTATTTATATATAATATTTTATTAATAAAATATAGTATAAAATAAAAGTATAAGTAAATAATAAGGTTAAACTAACATTTTTTCTAATAAAATACCATCACTTAAATTAAAAATAAAAACTGTTGTCAACTGAAAATAATACATGAATAATGATAATAATTATCTGTCTTTGTTAACGCTGTTTCCAATCTCTACAACAACTATAAACAAATTCTTTAATAATAAAAATCGTTAAATTTGAACTTCAAAACAAAATGAACAATAACCCATACTTTATTACATTTTTTTATCAGCATACTTTACTACATATAAATCATTAAAATAAAATTTTAATACTAACACTAATTGAATATAGAAAAATATTTAAAAAACTGTATTTAAATTGTGTTCATAAACTGATTGAAATTCAGTGACTACCAGATAATGGACAAATCAAGCTGCATAAAATTTTGTTATCCATAAGAAATTGCTCATAGAACCATTTTTATTGGACTTCATAAGAAAAGAAAAGGAAAACATTACACTTTTCCGGTTTTTCTATAAGAAACAAATGAGAATGGTTTTTTGTTTCTTATACTACCAAAGTAAACATGCTACGTAGCTACATATGATTTTCAAGTAAGCGTTTTGATGATCTCTTTAAGCCGAGCATGACAAGGAGCATCCCCAGATAATCATAATTGTAAGAGACTTCAAGTAGTTGCAACTTATTCAGTGTCCATGGAGGATATCTGAACCAAAAATCAGTGAGGAAACTTCTTCTTACTATTGCCTTCTGGTGGCTAAATGTGTCAAAGGAGAACTTCCCATGGTACATGCCAAAACCACTTTCTCCCACTCCTCCAAAGGGGAGAGAATCAGCTGCATACTGCACAAACAAACAAAAATGAGAAGATTAATCAAACCACTCAAAAAGATTACCAATGATGGTAGATAGTGTAGTTAGTACTTGTAGTATTGCATCATTGAAAGTCAAACTGCCAGATGATGTTTCAGATATCATTCTTCTCTGTAGGGTTTTGTTTTTGCTGAATACATAAAGGGCAAGAGGCTTAGGCCTACTGTTTATGAATTTAATACTGTCCTCAATCTTCTCTACCTGCAAATTCATAACCAAAAAAGAAAAGAAAATGACTATATTTAGATTTAAGCATGCAGTAATAGTAACCAAAAAAAAATGAAAATTTGATTGAGAGGCTTGTGTGCATGAAGGTTACGGTAATAATTGGAAGCAATGGGCCAAAAATCTCCTCTGACATAATTGCTGCTTCCAGTGGGGGATCCACCAAAATGGTTGGCCCAATAAATCTGCACGAACTCACTCGTAACTTTTTTGGGGTAAGTAATATGCAGTTTTCTGATCTTCATAGGAATTATTACTGTATAGCAATCAATGCAATACATCCATAAAAACTAAATCATCAGTTTTAATTGCAGGAGAGTGAGTAAGAACCTTTAATATTTTCTTTTCTCAATTAAATATATTGAAAATTACAATAAATATGTTGAAAATTAGATTAGAGAAGGTCTCAGGAGTATATTTCTAATTCTAAATTCTTCTTTAACTTCTACTTTCTTTATATATAACAAGCATTGAAAGTTTTCATGTTTCAAAAATATTAAATGTATATAAATATAGTTTTATGAAGTAACAGATAGATTTGTAAGAGATGTCTCCTACTTAACACAAGGAGAAAAATAAGAGTGTTAGTTAATTACAAGTTTTCTTCGTCCATTGAGCCACCATAAACCACGGATTCTTTGACCATTTTATCAGCAAGAAGATTGTTCAATCTAGAGAAGTGGTGTTTGTTAACTATCTTGGTAATAGTTTTGGAATGTTGAGGGTTCTCTCCAAACATTTTCTTGATCCACACCTTCATCAGTTCCACCTAAAAGAAGCAAGAATAAGCTACCACAAAACCCCTAGCTAAACATCATATATAGGAAACAAAGATCAGTGAACATGAAAAAGTTCTAGGGATGTGTGTACCAGTTTTGAGCAATTTTTCTTTTCCACTATAACATAATCAATAGCTATGCATGCTTGACCAGCACAAGTCCCAAATTTTCCCACAATAATTCTCTTCACAGCAACCTCTATATCCCAAGAAGATGAAAGGGAGTCAACAACAGCAGGGCATTTTCCACCCAACTCCAAAGTCACAGGAGTCAAATGCTTCACAGCAGCAGACATAACAATCCTCCCCACACGTGCACTTCCTGCCATTTTACAACAATGAAGAGGAACATTTTGTTCTATTAAGAGAGAGAGAGAGAGAGAAACAGTAAAATTTGTTTTTGAGTTCTTAGTTAAAATTGGTTTTAGCGCATGTATTTTAAAATGATGTTTTGGTATCATATTCTAAAAAACAGAAGATTGAAATCATTGCTCATAAAGTATAAAGACTCAGATTAATTTTGACCAAAAATGGAGTAAGAGACATTTATAGTCCATTTACCTGTGAAGAAGATTTTGTCCCATCTTTGCTCCAGTAGTTGTTGGGTCTCTTGTGGCCCTCCTTGGATCACCTTAATGGCTTTATTGTCCAAATAAGCGGTGAGACTAGAAGCAAGTAGAGATGAAGAAGCTGGAGACAACTCTGAAGGCTTTAAGATTGCTACGTTTCCCGCAGCTATTGCTCCAATAAGTGGCTCCAAAGATAGTCCTACATTTGCATAAATAAAAAGAATGAGCACACCTCTAAATTTTAGATTTTTTTCATAAATGTTTCTGAGGGATTTGGTTAAAAGTTTAACTCACCAAATGGGAAATTCCAAGATGAAATAATGAGAACCAGACCAAGTGGTTCCGGAACAATTTCTGCACTGGTGAGCAATGCTATTTGTGGCAATTCAGCCTGTCAAAATTAATGTGGCGGCTAGTTACTTCATAGGTATATCATCTTCAAATATTTGCAATATGTACGGACATGTATCTTACTTACCTTTTTGCCTGACATCCAAGTTTTCAAGGACTTCAATGCCAGATTTAAGGTCTTGATCAAAGTCCCTATCTGCCAAGAGAGTGGATTTTAAATATCTCCCACATACATCACAATACTTTTCATATCATAGCAATATAATAGGAGAAGAAATATTAAAGATACCTCATCTCTGAAAGCTTCAAGTTGATGTTTCCCTAGATCTTGCATAAGGGCATTCATGATATGTTCTTGTTTCTCCATGAGGAAAAGACGCAACCCTTTGAGCTGAGATTCTCTCCAAGACGCTTGCTTAGTCTTTCCACTTTCATAATACTCCCTCATGTCATTCAGGTTTCTCTCCAAGCTTGACATGATCTCCATGGTCCTTTGGGGTGTAGCTGCTAACCTCCCAGCAACCACAATTTATATTTGCTCAACTAACTCCATCACTTCAATTTGGAAACTGGTTAGGCTTTCATAAAGGAAAAAGGGTCCTATGCATTCTGTCACTCACATGTGTCTGTCATATCACAATCAAAGGGTTGCACACAACATCAGAAAATAATAATAGCCTGCTACCTGCTGCAACTTAATTACCAAGCCTCGCATCTTATCCTACAGATGCGTAAAACACAATAAATACCACTCGGATAGATTTTACTTCTCTCTTTGAATCTGGAAATTTGTTACAAATTTATCAGCTAATCAGTTTAGTACATATAGCTCAGAAGTCTTTTTTCTTGCACTCTAACCATATGATTGTGAAGTTTAGTTATATAATTGGCTTTTGATCCATCTTCTTGATGTTTTACTTCATCAAATTCTCAACACATGGTAAGAGTCAAATTCAGATAGATAAATTGTGGATCAAAGTATAATGTCTAAAAAAATGTAATTATTTTTAACCATTTAACTCGCATGTTTATTCTAGATTTGTGAGTATGGGGATAGACTGTTGTTTGTAAAGTAATCACCCTTAGAATTAATTATAAATAAAATAAAGCAATTGTATATACATCAAATGACAGAAAGATAGTTTACAAAATGTTAAAAGAAAGATGTAAAAATATATGGGTTAGGATAGTTGGAAAAAGAAGGGGTAAGATGAAAATGGTATGGGCTTGTTGATAGTGGTTAATAAAAGCTGATACAGCAGATTCTGATGTGAGGATTGCACATGTGTTGATGATGCAGTTAAAGAAAATAGTTAGTAATACTTAAGCACATAATATAAAAAAAGGTATACCTAAATGACATGTATTTAACTTTTACTGAATTTAAAATAAAATAACATTAATAATACTTAATTACGTATTATACAAGTGGTTGCCTTATACTGTACCATCTACTAATTTTTTCGGTTCATTGTCTCCATGTGGACCAGTTAAGTGAAATAATTTTATTTGGTTCTAGCCCATATCTAAGGTCCTTAAATGCATTCTCAGAAATAAATTCTGGAAAGTGTGTATAAAAAGTGTGGTTGATAAATTATGCGTACAATCTAACGTGCTTGGATCTATACATATAAGGGAAATACGTATAAAAATTGGACTCTCATAAATGTCCAATTTAATTAGAAATGTGTAATTTGAAGTGTATTCTCTTTGAATTTAATTTATTTTACTTTAGATTAAGAATTTAAGAAAAATTACTTTTGACAGAAATGAGTTAGAAGAATTTGTAAAGTAAACAATTTTTTTTGGACAAAGAATATATATATATATATATATATATATATATATATATATATATGTTTGATAATATCCAATTTATAAAGAAATAAAATTGTTGTGTTTTAACCGTTATTAGTAATTATTTGATTTAGAAATTGCAATAAAGTTTGTGTGGTTCAGATGAAGGGTGCGTAGTACTAGCCCATCTGCGCACCATTATTAGCATACAATATTTGACAACGACACCAGAATGGTGCAAAGTAACTATTATTTTACCAATTTATCATTTCATCTCATCAAAATTCAATTTTCAGTGAGAAATAAATTAAAATAATTTTATATCACGTAGAAGTTGTTTATTATAAATTAAAATTATTACATAATTTATATATTGAAATTTCTTTATGTATAAATTTAGTTATTGCACTAGCATCTAATTAGAAATCTTCGCGAGAAATAAATGTTACATTTTGCTGTGATTGTCTTAAAAGTCGTACTAATAATATTATTTAATAGTTAATAGTGTAAAATGTTTTACATTGACGATATATATTCTAAAATTTTAATTATATAAAAATATTGACAATCCCTATGATAGTGAATGCATGCAAGTATAGCTTTAGGCAAAACCCTAGCAATTAAAACTACTATATATAAAGAATTGTCATCACCTTCTTCTACACTGACAGATATGAAGAATCCAGCAAACAAAGTCACCACTATTTGAGTAGTTATTCCAAGAGAGAAAGTTCTCTTTTATATTGCCCATGCTATACAACGAGTCTCCATAAGGAAACATTTATTAGAAAGGGAAGTGGCGACACCTTTTTTAATGTCTTTTTCTTTAACATATTTTTTGGTTATTGGTTAGAAAGTAGAAAGTTTTAGGTGAGACTTGTTAAACAAAAATAAGATGTGCATTTTTTAAAAAATTTCAATGTTGAATGGAGAGTATATTGGAAAAAGCTGTGTAAGTTAATTTTCTATAACAAATTGTAAAAAAAAATATATAAAATATATTTTTTTATGTATAAATTAATTTATATAAGTTTTTTATATTAATTTCTTGAAAAGATCGTTTTTAACCTATACATAAACTAATTCTAGTGAACGAAAAAGGTGAGTTGGTTTTTGTTCTCGCTTTCTTGTTTTTTTAAGCATTTATGGAAAATTTTATTCAAACAAATTCAACATTTAGGATAGCACTTCTCTATTTTCTATTGAAACATAAAATAAATATGTTTTCTTATGCTATTTTAAGTTTGTCACTCTCACCGGTTTCTCCCGTCTTTCATGTTGCACGTTAATCTCATAACTATGCATAATTTGTGAGATCCATTCTACTATTTATGATTTGATATTTGTTATTATTTTGTATTAAAGTAAATAACTTTCAAAACATTTTTTTATTTCTCACATATTTTTATTTTATACTAACAATTCTATTTTATTTTTTATGTATCTATTTTTTTCAACTTAATTTTCTTCTTTCCATCTCTTTTTTTTTTTTTCTTTAAACCAAACATTGGATGATGAAATGATTGAGTACGAGGCTCAATTTGCATTTAATTATGTGATACTCACTATCTAATCAAACAATCTAAGTATCCAAAGTGTTAAAAGATGTGAATATAAACATGCGATCAATCTTTTGTTAAAAGATTCACTATCTCTCACATTGTCGAGAAACAGAGGAAAGAAAGAGATCAGAATGCATTATATTCAGTATGAGCATACAAGGAAAGAATATAAAAGTACCAAAACAAAATAAAACATAACTGATATAAAAACAAATATATTAGTTGCCAAACATCCCCTTGTGAGTGGGATTAGGAACGACCATAAGTTTATCACAAAAATTTATGAAACATAAATGCAGACAAAGGTTTGGTTAATATGTCAGTTACTTTGAAAATCTTCCAGGAATATGGAAAAGATGAGTTAGGTGTTGCTGCATACGATTACGTACAAAATGGAAATCTAATTCAGTTTATATATAAAACAAATCTTGCGAAGTCCATCATTTAAAAAATAAAAATTATTAAAATATAATGTTTCTAATAACTTAATCAACTTTTCCATGGATGTAAATTAGTTAAAAATAGTTTTATATATAAAATGACGGAAGCTGTATTAATCATGATTTTATCTTGTGATTATAGTTGAATTGTAATTAATGAAATTAATGTGACGAGTTAACATTAATGGTACCGACTAGTATTGTTAAAGTGTGTTAGATGTTGAGGAGGCAGTCAGCTGCAACACAGGTACGAGATAGATTTAACAGAAAATGTTCGTTCTTTCTGAAACCGGAACAAGCAGTCTAAAACAAAACTGAACAGTGTGTTAAACCTATCAAGCAGGTAACTGCAGCTGACTATCAGCCTATTTACATGTAACAACGACAAAAAAATCACATGCAATTGCTTAGCAAAAACAAAAAAAAACATCATTCCAGATAGTAACTGAGAACCTGATCGCTGGAAAATGTCCAGCTTAAATATTTGAATAAAAGGAGTCGCAGAGTTACGTTTGTTTCAACAACTACTACAAAAAATAATGTACAACGCAGTTGTTGACAGAGAATGAGCTACGACCCCATAAATACAAAGTGGTCACTCAAGAATTACAGAATGATAATGATCACTGTATAAATGACAGATCCTCATCCAAACTCCCCGCACCCATCTCGTCCTAGTGGAGATTTTACTAACCTTGATGGATTTTCAGGATGCACGACCATTTGAGTAATCAAGTAGACCCAGATGAAAAGCCTCTTCACTTCCAACACAAACAGAACAGTCATTTCTTCCTTGAGCAAATGTCTAACTTACGGTGCATTTGATACCAGTTGTGGATCATTTGATGTAAGATTCTCTTGGGTCCTTGTTACAGCTTTGCCTGTGAGCAAACCATATATACATGTTTATAGCATCATTATACATTTTTTCAAGGTAGGAGAAGCAAAGAAAGAATAATGAAAAACAAAATGAAGGGGACATAGTAGCAATATTGATTTTGACACAATGAGTACTGACTTTCGTCTTTGCCCATTTTCCTTCTGCTGCGCCATAGAAGTCGTATGGGTGTTCCAGAAAAACCTGCGTCCTTACGCAGCTGCCTCTCCATATAGCGCCTGTAAGTCTCAGGAAAAAGTTTTGCATCATTGACGAAGAACACAAATGTAGGTGGCCTTATAGCAGCCTGCAAGAGGAGATACAGTTAGACAATCAGGTAACTAAATATATTTTATATTGTGAGTACATAAAAGTATAACCAAAGGAGCTATTGAGTATGACTGCTGCACTATTCATTTCAATCATTCTAGTAACAAAGTTTTGCCAAATATTCATATTATTCAAAACAAAAACTAACATGTCCCGGCCCTAGAAGGCTCCTCACTATGCAAATAAGGGGTCATTGTGCGTAGTCTTACCGGCATATGCAAAAGAGGATATTTCCAAATTCAAACACATGACCAATCGGTCAACAAGGCACAACATCCTAATAAATGCAGTGGGAACATCTCTATCATCAACAATAAAAATGACATAAGAAGAATTCATCCAAACATTCCTAGTAAACTAAAAGACAAACAATAACAACTATTAAATACCATCATAACATGATACAAATACCTGAGTGCAATAGTAAACACGCCCTCTTTTTCCACCACGTGTCCTAGGAGGAGGCTTAAAAGCTACTGCTTCCAGAACTACTTGATTCAATAAAGAAGTGCCAAGTCTTCTAGATCTTTCCTTTTCAACTTCACTAGCTGCAACAATAATCCTATAGGCAAAACAACAATAAGCGATCAGCTATCCACTTAGGAGATCAACTCCAACGAAAATTATCAAACCCAATAAGTAATAAGTTTAATATATGATACCGTGTTAGTGTCTACATACAAGAAAAGTTATTCGCCACTAAAATTTATCTGTGACAAATAGTTTGCTACATCCAGATAAAACAAAGCTAATACATATCCAAATAAAAATTATTCTAAAAAGAGTCCGCTTCTCAAGTCCACTTCTATGTGCATTGCTTAAGCTCAAGAAATGACCAAGGACTTTTTTATCACACATCAAGAAACACCAGTAAATACAAAATTGTACAGAAGCATCATCGGCCAATAATGTGACTACTACTTGAGATCTACCATGACCTACATTATAACAGATAAGTTCAACAAAATATATGAAGCATGACCTCATTCACCATGGGAGATACAATTGATATTTATTGCACATGCCTATGAAATAAGGACTTGTTTTAAAGGGAAAGTTGGAGGAATTCAAAGCATGGAATTGGCATGCTATACAGCATAAATCAATAATTTTCCACATAAAACATACTTGTCAACACTATGACCAGCTATAGCAGTAGAATAAACAATTGGAGCCCAATCAAGTGAGCGAAGCTTCTCCCTGACATCTTCCTCATAGTGTAATGCAGTCTGCTGCTTTTTATTTGGTATTGTATCCCACTTGTTTACAACTATCACGCAACCTTTTCCTTCTTTTTCTATCCTCTCAGCTATCTTGTAGTCCTTCAAAAGACATTTAAATAGTTTAAGGAGGGGAAAAGTATACATTAAACAACTACTATCCCATGTGCCTCCATACCTGCGGCATTACTTTATTATAATCAGAAGAAAGACAATCTAATTTTCATGTAACAAATAAAAGAATTAATCAGAAACCTGTTCTGTGATACAAGCCATGGCCTCGATGACAAGAGCAACAACATCAGAACGCCGAATAGCACGAAATGCTCGATTCACTGACAAAGCCTCCGTTGTGCTCCCAGCTGAAGCTATGGCTGCTCTTTTCCTGATTCCAGCAGTGTCAATAAGTTGGAACTTCTACAGAAAGAAAATAAGAAAACAATTACTGTGCTTCCTCAAAATTATGAAAGATTACCAAATCATTATGACAATCTGGTATGGTCCAAAAAATATACAGCCTTAAACGAAGTTGGGGTAGGGAGAAAGCCTTATAACCAACCAATCGTTTAAAATTTTCATTTTTTAAGAAAGTATAAATTTTAGCCTTAACCTCACAAAATTGACTTACATGATGAGATTTACACCGATTTATATATTATAATTTGATCATACCATACCATCTTAAAAAGAATAGGTTTTAGACCTAATTTGATCTCACAAACCAACTTACTAGGTGAGGTTTAGATCTATTTATAGACAAAAATTTAGTTATATTTGTGGTTGGCGTGACATTTCCAACAATTCTTACAAAATAATAAAACATTTGAATTAAGACTTGATTTTTTTGTGGTGCTACATACACCAAGTGTTTACTAGTCACCAAAAGAATCACACCTGTCCATCTGGTCCAGTAAATTCAGTATCAATAGCATCACGAGTAGTGCCACTGATGGGGCTAACTATTGTTCTGTCCTCGCCAACCAATGCATTCAAAATGCTACTTTTGCCAACGTTTGGCCTACCAACAATTGAAATTGCCGGAACATAATCTTCTTCTTCAAGAATATTTGATTCCTATAGTTCAGCATAAAGTAAAGTATAAATTAAAAAATTAAGGGTCTTGAAATAAGAATAAAAGATCCTAAATTTTATAGTGATCAACAATAACACCACCTGAATCTAATTACTTATTATCGGTTGGTGATGCAAAGTATAGTCAACTTGCTTGCAACATGAAAGTAGAAAATAAAACCTAATTTACCAATTGTCAAAGATATATCAGAAGAGAATGCAACGTATATAGAGAACAAACCTCAACTTTCTGTAAGCCAGAACAAACAAGGTCAAGAAGCTCTCCAGTGCCAGTCCCTGAGATTGCTGATATTGGAAGTGGTTCAAATCTGATGTAGCAACCACAACACAACAGCACTTGTTGATTACAACATAACTCTTAGAAAGATCAGTAAATAATATGATGCAACTATGTAAGAATTCCACTCAGCATGTTTAACCGCTGAAAAGTTCAGATGTCCGTTTTGGGGGGGAGAGGTGATTTAGATGTTGTCAAGGATGTTTTTGTTGATCTCTTATACTTTTAATTTAAATATATTCAAAATATATGATGTAATACTGAACATCTTTATGACAGCTAAAAGGTCCATCTCATCAAGAGAAATTAAGTTTCTTTATAAATGTGGACTTGTTATATCTTAATCGCATCAATAATACAAAACTGCATAAGAACATGTAATTTATGCCTGACCGTAGTTATTTCCTCTACAATTACTCACATGTGAACTAATAAGAGTAAATATGAAGTTGCACATAGTAAAAAATAAAGTAAACTGAAATAAACAAGGGTGGTTCTGTAACATAATTGGGATTAACTGATATTCACATCTATCTAACCAAACTTGGTTTAACACTACTACAGCACATCATAATTAAAATAATGGCTTACTGCCACCTGAACTGGATATTTACTGAAAAAGTTAACTGCTTTTGGTTAGGTTAACCACTAATATAGGTAAGTAATCTGATTCCCTTAATGGTCATTGAATTTAATTGAACACAATGACATCAATTGTATCTTGGAACTGGAACACAAATAATTAATGCTTGTTGAGGCACATTCAAAATCATATCCGTGAATTCCAAAATCAATCATGCAATAGATGTTCTTGGACTAGATATTCACGCCATGAAAACATCAAATTATAAACATAATTTATAAATCGGTTAAGTGTCATGACCATTTTCCACTGTTTTTGGCCACACTTTAGGCATGCAATATCCACCCACTCAGGAGTGCATCCTCACAGAAATAGCTTACCCAAGGGACCAAAATTCAGATGCCTGCATAATTCTTTTGCGGGGAGATTCACACTTGTTAACTGCGAGAATGACATATTTATCTGAGTAGTTTCTACGTAGCCAATTAGCAATCTCCTCATCAGCTGCTGTTAGTCCTGCCTGTTCAACATATGTGTCATTACTGCCTTCGGATCATGATTTGGAGCAGCTTTATGAATCAGTTGATATATCATGCTTTTAAAATAGGTATTAAAACAACAAAATTAGATTGTCCCATTTGATGGTTTATAATTGTCAGCTGTAGCCAGATGTCACCATTATAGGAACCAAGTTATATAACGAGAGAAATAACTTAAAATTCCTCTATATAATGGAATTAGAGAAATCCAACCGAGAAACAGTACCGGATAGAAATAACTACCGTACAAATATGGAATAACCACTAATGGGACTTTCCCGACACACTCATCCACATATACCTATAAAACCAGGCAAGCCTACCAGAATACGCAACTACATATCAGATTTCATCTTAAAACCAATTAGCATTAAATAAAGTTATCCGACAGATGTATAATTTGTAACCTAAGAATTGAGGCAGGAGACGTGAGACTTCCCAACTGAGAAGCACCACCCTTTACTCAAAATCACCACCTACAACCTCAGAATAATTTTCACCCTTTCATTTCATACCCTCCATCTTCATATATACATTTTCCCTCTCTTCATTTTGGCCCCCAGTTCATGATTTGCCCACCACCCTCCCCACACTCTTGGTGCCACATGACCATTCAGTTATGTAACCCTCTTTTGCATTCCTGAGGTATGGGCCTAAGACACCATAAATACCCAAAGAAGTAAAATAGGGCTAAAGGTTAGATTCAAGAATTACCCAAAAAAATGTATTAATGACTGAAGCCTCGGAGGAATGGATGCCCATCCTATTCTTAATAAAAGGAAATATCACCTTTTAACATATCTTGTGACCCATTTTTTATATATCTATTATATTACATAAGAAACGAGCAAGGAAAAAGAAACAGCCCTAGTGAAGGAAAATCAAAAGATATCACATACAAAATACCTGACCATCGACCAGGAAAATAATAACAGATGATTCTTCCACGGCTGCAGTTGCTTGTCTCTCGATCATTGAGGGCATCCTGGCAACAGCTGCTTCCCTAACAGCAAGTGGAATGCCATCCATACCAATGGTAGTAGTAATAGCCAGCTCTTCCATAACAGTAGCTTGTGACTTTGAAACAGTGATAACCCCGCCTGTGTCCACTACCATGAATTCATGCTCTCCCCAATACGATCGACCATATAAACGATCCCTGGTAACCCCAGGTTCATCCACCACAATAGCCCTGTTTCCCTACAATTTAAGCATCAAAGAGGTGACAATTATAACTAATCAAGTTCAACGTCCAGGTTTTAGATGCATCAAATTTTCCAATGTTACTTCCATAGAACACGAAAACACAAAGAAAAAATTGAAGTTTAGAGAAATCTTCAATACCCCAACAAGACGATTAAACAATGCTGACTTGCCAACATTTGGCCTTCCAACAATTGCGACCCTTTGGAGAAGATGGTCCGGGATCTGCCATTCAAATTAGAAGAGTTTCAGTAAGTGTCCCTGTTTACAGCAATCTCTTCAAAAGAAATACTGCTAACTAGTTACAAGCAATAAAGAAAAAGTATCAGCTTAAAGACAGGTGTTCATAGCTATTGTGAGTCGCACCTAATGCAGTAAATTCAAGCGTGAGTGACAAATCTCCCCATTGATTGGAAATAAATTAAATAAGAATCATATAACTAAATCATTGCTTGAATCCTTTGGCATTGTGTAGAGTTCCAGAATTTGCCAGGTACATTATTGTTGCAATATATAGGCTTAATTACCCTTTTTATTTTTGATTTTATTCAATTTGATCCTTCTATTAATTAAAAAAAGTCAATCAAGTCTCTCAATTTTAAAAATGCAACAATGTGACTTTGAAATTTGAGGTTGTTAGTTTTATAAATTGTTAATATAGATTAATTATAAATTGTATTACGGAATAATTAAAACATTCAACATTTCATTAATAATGGAACCAAATTGAATAAAATAAACCAATAATGGAATAAAAAGTTAATTAAGCCATATATATATATATACACATATATATATATATATATACACATATATATATATATACACATATATATATATATATACACATATATATATATACACATATATATATATACACATATATATATATATATACACACATATATATACACATATATATATATATACACACATATATATATATATATATATATATATATATATATGCAACAAAAGCTTAATTATATACTAACAGATTTTGTTCTACGTGCACTTCTCCTGCGGGATTGAGCTGTTTCCTTGTGATCACTTTTCTCCTCGTCTTCTGAATTCAAAAAACATAGAGATGGTTATTGAAGACTCACTGCAAAGAGAAGCAAAAACGAATTAAAAAAAAAAAAGGTTCACCAATGCTCAGAACTTGAGACAGAGAGCTTGAATAAGCTCGGGCAGCGTCCTTTGCTTCTTGTTCGAGGGCGATGACATCGAGCTCGTCCAGCTCCTCCGATTCTTCTTCGTCGTCGACACTGTTGGAGAATTCGGCGGCGGTAGAGCGGAGGACGGAGCGGGATAGGGAGCGGCGAGTGGGGTTTTGGCGAGAAAGGATTGAAGAGGAGAAGGGAAGAGATTTGTGGAATGGGGAAATGGGGTTTAGGGTTTTAGGGAGAGTGTAAAAGATGGGTGGTAGTGTTAGCGTGTGTGCCATGGCATGGATTGGGAAGTAACTAAATCTCAATTCTGGCGGGGTTTATCTCTATTCTTCTTCTCTCTCCTCATCCCATTTATTCCTTACCTTAATAAATATCCTATTCCCTCTACACACAAAAATCTTTTTTTCAAATTTTCCAATTAAATTTGGAGTTTAATTTTATTAATTAGAAAAACTTGTTAAGGGATTTTTTTCAGACAAAACTAAGGTGCTGTTATTTTGAGTAATTTAATAAAATTTAAGTGTTCTGGTATTATGTAAGAGTTTTAATTTTCTGATTGGTTGCATATTAACCATTTTTCACTGATCTTTTGCAGACTATTCTTTTTTTCGTCAGTTTTAACAAGTTTTTTTTTCATCAATTTTCCAAAAATGTTGACCAGTTATTCTCAAAATCTGTTCTATAATTTAGATAGATAGGACGTTAAGTTAAGTTGGTTAACTGATTCTCTAATTTTTTACCTATTTTTTCAAAACTTGACTATTGTGTCTTTTTTTTTATAAGAATATAATTTGATAAATCAATAGTTCACGTTATTCTAAGGTTTTAAAACAACCTATAAACATGTGTCTTTTAATTCGATAGGAGATTGGGGAAAAATATATATAAAAAAAAAAGGAGTAACAGTGACCAGATAACATTACCCTCTGTAAGTATATTTTTGTATGAGTTTCTGAACATCAATAGATAAATTGAATGTGAAACATAAAATCATTAGGGTTGAACTTTTAATGAATCGGTTATTACAAATATATCATAAAATAATAATTGAGTTGTTATTTATAATTAAAATATTAAAATAATTGATGAAAAGTAAGTTTTGAATATAAATAACTTTTGTTAAGTAAATAGACAATTTGATTGATTTTTTTAAGATAAATGGGTTTTATTATTGTATAAGATTTTTTAGTTCAATTTTTATGTGGTCAACATTTTTTAACTCTTTTTTTAATAACCAATTTTAACTTGAATTGTAACTCATTACGATATATTAATGCATAGTTGACTGTTTGGTTATTTATGCTAATAAATAACTTATAGTCTATTGCTAATAATTATAGTTTATTTATGCTTTACAAAATTTTATATTAAACTTTAGGATGGTGATATTTTGATATCATTATTCATCTTTTATATTTATATAATACTTATATATATATTATTATTTTATTAAAATATAATATTTTATTAATAAAATTCAATATCAAATGAAGATATACAATGAAGTGGTGTTAAATTAGATTTATCCTAAACTTTATACGTATAATGATATACCACATTTAATACCAACCAATAGCATTTTATCTTTTTGTGTAAATTAGTATGCAACATCGACTATAAAGTAAGACTGTGTAAGATTAATATATAAAATTATCTACAATATTTAGTACAACCAAAGGTATTGAAACTCTTTCTATAGATCCGTGGACAATATTTACGACAAACTAAAAGTGATTATTCTCTTTATGTATAAAATGGTATATTACATTTAGTATAACTAAAAATGTTTAAAATTTTTTTGTATAAATTGATGTATATCTTTTGATACAACTAATACAATTTAGAGTAGTTAAGCACTTAATATAGATAGTTGTACAACTTATGATGATTAAACTCAAATTTAGAGCTATTAAACCTTTGATTTAATTTAATATACAACTTTGGATAGAAATGGAGAGTATTTAAGTTTTTTATATCAGTTATTGTACAAATTTAGGACAACTTAGAGTAATTAAGTTTTACATAAATTTTAGTGTAGTATAAAAAGCAATTAAACTTTTGGTATAATTTAGTCTACAACCTTATGTGTACACAGACTGATTAAGCTCTTAATATAAACTATTGTATAACTTTTACTACAACTTATAACAATCAAGTTGTTTGTATAATTTAGTGCATGATTTTAAGTGAAAACAAGAAGCAGACTGTTTGAAGAATTCTCCTTTCTTCCATCAAATAATTTTTTTTTTCAGGATACTCAGGTTCAAATATTCATGGATTAGATATTTTGTTTATTGGCTTCAGATAATTTAAAAAACACTAGTTTCCTCGAAGCTATTAATATAAATCAATATATAACTTTTAGTATTATTACAAATATATGATAAAATACTGAACAAATTATTATTTGTAGTTAAATTATTAAAATAACTTATAAAATTGCTAATCGATTTCAGTAATAAATTTATAGATATTCTTTTTAAGTGGATGTAGCTAGCGATAAATGAATGTAGCTATAGATAAATATAAAAGAAAAATAACATTTTAAAAAGTAGTTAAGGTAGTATAATATTTAGGATAATTCAGTTCTTAGCATTGTTTCTATTCAGTTTTCATCATTTCTTTTTTGTTTATATAAATCTCATTGTGATTTTATTTGTCTGTAACACTTATATGTAGTAACAATTTGGAAGTAATTCAAGTGATGACTTTTTTTTTCTTTTCATTCTCACACTTTTCATGTGTAATTTATGGGAGTGATTAAACTATCAAACTACTTTTTTTTTTTTTTTGTCATCTTTGTATGCGTTGTGTTAGGTATGAATTTAAGGAAAAAAAGTGTTTTAAATCGTGGAATCTGAAAAACACTTCTAATCTATATAATTTGAAAGTCATTTTTTATATAAAAAAACTTATAAATTATATAATTAAAAAGATTCTTGGATTATTCTGATCTATATATTTTGAAAGGCATTTTTTATATAAAAAAACTTATAAATTATATAATTAAGAAGATTTTTGGATTATACTCTGAAAGCTTTTTATAAAAAAAAAATAACTTGTAAATTGTACAATCCCAAAAAAATTTCATCCAAGAATGGTTTCTAAATTACACGGTCTAAAAATCATTTTTTCATATACCAAAAGTGTAAAGTGAAGATTTTCGTAATTATGGGAATGAAAAAAAAAAAAAAAAGAAATTATGGATTTGCAAAAATAAATCCCTCAAATGAAAAGACAACTATTCATATAGTGGTGATTGAAACATGGTAAAGAAAACGTTTTAAATTGAAAGAGTAAACAATTACCTTTTACTTTGTAAAAACTGTATTAAAGTATAAATGAAAAATTATAAGAGTGTAATAAGTTTTATAAAATTTTGTAAAAATATTAATAATATTGTATGATAAGTAATATCATTATATCCTTATATTAGAGATTGACCAAATAATTTAAAATTTATTTTTTAACTCAAGAAGAGAAATATAAACCAATACAGTATTTGCATCAGCTTGTAAAATCGGTTTTTCTAATTTATATACATTATTATTAAAGTTATATAAAAGATATTTTTGTAATTCATTATATTATTCAACTAATTTAATTATTCTTTTACAAACTATCCACTCCTTTTTTTTTTTTTCTTTTCAATCCAAAAACTTTTCAGTTTGTTTCCTTTATCACTCTCTGTAGTCTAAACCTAATATTGGTTCAAAACATAGAATAGTGGAAGCTACAAGTTTCTCGCCTACCTTACCTTTGTATTTCAACTTAAATAGCCATCCTGAACATGTATATAAAAACGTTACAGAACCAAAGCTCAAAATCCCCACGAAACCTTTAGCAGTATCTTTTTGTAGCCAATTGAAAAAGGAATATGGAAGCTGCATTCCTCTGACATGTCTTCCTGTTTTGTTCAGCGTCAACAACTTAAGAATTTCTTATTCCCTTGTCATGTTTTACTTGCCAACTCTGCAGAATCACGTACTTCTTGCGGGCTATCTGGTTTAACTTTTATTTTTACAGGATTCCCAAGCATTGATTTATCTTCCATTTTAGCAATTTCTAAAGCTTTTGTACAAACTGGAAAACTCTGATCATCCCAGAACTCCAAAATCACACCAGAACCTATGCATGTTCTTCCCTCATAAAAGGCCGCAAACTGCCCAGCTGCTAGGCCTTGATCATCTTCAGATATGCGGACAACAGCAGAGTGGCCTTGGCCATCTCCTTCCACTTCCATTTGTAAGCTACAATCATAGAATCCAGGACCATGTCTCACCTGAAAAGGTCAAGATACCATAACTCTGAGTACTACAAAAATGGGAAACGGTTTAAATAACACGAAAGAGAACTTGATATTCAAGTAATCCACCTTGCATTGGAGCTGACTTGTCTGGCCTGGGGGCAGCTCACTAAGCCATTTAAAAGAGCCAACACGGAATACACGCCTCCTTTTGTCAAAGGAAAAGTAATTTCTTGAGACAAAAACTACATTGTTTTTAACATCCTTCTCGACAACATACCTGCATAAGATAACAAAATGGATGAATTTCCATTTTTTTTAATACAAGCAGAAATTTGACATCTGGACGGGAATGCATGGAAAGATTTTTTTTTTTTTAAATGATTCAATGTGGAGAAAATAATCGAGGTAATGATAATAAAATTGTACAACGCAGATCGTATTAATAATCTCATATTTCTGCAACTACAACGTGGATATATCTTCAATGCAAAATGAATTGTATAATTACATGATTGGAAATTTATCAGATAAATACAACTAATGCTGGAAAGAATTACGGAGATAACAAACCATGGACCTCCAGGTAGCCGTAGACCCTGACGCTGACCAATAGTATAAAACCAGAATCCTCGATGTTTGCCAAGGAAATCCCCTGTCTCAGCCTCCAGTATGATACCTTCTCTTTCCCCAATATGTCTTGCAACAAATTCACTGAATCTTATCTATAACTCAAAAAGTGAACAGAAACAGAAACAAAGAAATCAAATTTCTAGACTTGCTTCTAAACAAAAATATGGCATCATTGATGTTTTAAAATAGAAAATTGAAGAATGGTTACAATAATTCATATGGACATTGCCATAAGTGTCATTTCATTTATATTTTAATCTTCCACTCTTAGAACCTTTAAAAGCTTAAAAGTGATTTGTAAACACTTCTCATCATAATGAAACAGATATGATGTAAAGGAGATGTTCACTGGACATACCTTGCCCAAAAAGCATATTCCCTGGGAATCCTTTCTATCCTTATTTGGTAAATCAAATTTTGTCGCAAGCCTGCGAACTTCATCCTGCAGATGATTCGCAGGAGATGAAAATTAGATTAATATTTCTTCAAAACAACATTCAGTTTTACAGAAAAAGATAACGTGATAGCTTTTATAAATGGTTTACTTCAAAAGAGAATCCAAATATCAACCTACAATTAAGGGCACTCAGAAACCTATTTAATAAATATATTCAGAAAATTCCATGCCCAAATTCTCTTGTCAGCCATCATATAAAAAAGGATAGCAATTGTCTTATCAACCCACAAGATGGAAAAGGAAAAAACTTCATATACAGTAAGATAACTTGTTGGCATGTACAAATAGTTACTGAAGTACACTATCCAAATTTAAATCCCAAACAACAATTAAATGCACACGAATTTAATAATCATATTCCGAGTTCTTACTGCCTGAATCCTCAAGATAGACATCAAAAAATGACTGAATTGCAGACAAACGCAAGTTAAGCATTCAAAATGATACAAATTCACAACAAACCTTGGTAATACAACCAAGTGGAAAAAGAAGTTGCTTCAGCTGGGATTGTGAGAGGTGTGAAAGGAAGTATGTCTGATCCTTTACCTAAAATTCCAAAAGCACATTAAGATCTAACAGTACGTTAAAGTATTTTCCTGCATAATAATGGGAAAGTAATGAAATATGCAAAACTTAATATTAGTATAATTAGTGAAGATTCTTCAGACAGCGCTGAAAGTACCGAAATATCACCTAGATATAATAATAGGCAAACAGAAAGAAGATTCTTGAGTACCATGTCTTGTGATAGCTCTAGAACAGAAGGCTCATTCATGCCATCAGCACTTGGGTGGATAACATTTGCATAATGCCCAGAGGCAACATAGTCAAAGCCCATGCCACCAATAGCATCCAAGAATGCACCTAACAAAAAATATTTGATTAATGAAACAGAAAGAAAGTACGTGAAACAAACTACAATGAGGTCAGATTGAATTTATTGCATTTGACTGAATGTATACCAAACTTTATTCTTGTATTGCAAAGAACATCGGGGTTAGGTGTTCGGCCACTACTATACTCTTCAATGAGGTAAGAAACCTGATATACAGGTAAGTAATAGTCAAACACGAGGCAGAAGATACCTACACTAGTGCAACTTACATTTTAGTCTTGTATAGATAAACTTACTGATAAGCACTTATAAAGAAAAGAATAAGGTAAAATGAATTAAACTTCTTTCATAAGTAAAATTAAATCAAGCTATTAATTAATTTATAGAAATTCTCACATTTAACTGTTCTATAAGCTTATTATAAGTTATACATAAACTAACTTTATGTTATGGAAGAAAGAAACTTAATTCGTTTTTCTTTTCCAACAAGTACTTGTTCATAAGTTTATCCAAACAAATAGCTTACACTTATTGGTATAAAGTAGCTGAATGTTATTTCCTAGTAAAGGGAAAGTGAATAAATATTGGACAAAAGTAACTGAATCGGTCCAGCATACCACATTGTTCCAGTATTCATCAGTTAAATGAACAACTTCTAACGGTACATCAACCTGCAAATAGAAACACGAACACCATTTGCATTTCCATTACTAATGTTCTGATCAGTAAAATACACAGCAAAGGCGTTGATAAGAAAGCGACCTGATCACAAACAGCTTTGGCATACTTCAAATCCTCTTCCCAGGGACACTCAGACCAAAAGTTCTCGAAATCTTCCTACAGAAAACCACGCATGAGAAAGCAGCAGCCACAGTATAGTTTACGCAATTCAATTTTGAACGAGAAGAATGAAGGCGCACTTGGAACCATATCTTGAGGTAGAAAGCGGTGCAGGAATGGCCGGCGGCGTGGAGCAGCCGGAGAGCGACGCTGCTATCGACACCTCCGCTAACGAGAACCGCTACTCGGAGCGGTGAATTCTGCGGCAAGGAGCAGCGGAGGTAGTGGTGCAAGTCGGCGGAGAGAGGAAGCGAGGTGTGCGCAACGGCGGAAGAAGAAGGTCGGCAAAAAAGCCTGAAGGTGCGACACGGACGCCTAGGGTTCAGCGTGTGAAAATGTTGGGATGTGAAGGCAGTTAGAGGCAGAGAAGCCATTGGCCTCCAATTCCATCGCACGGCCACCCTCAACATCGCTCACTCATCTCACCTCATCCGTTTAGCTTGTCATCTCAAGAAAACGTTTCAGGAAACACTTGCTCTGATCTCCGTGTTTTTTTTTTTTTCTATTTTTTTTTAATTTTGTTTCAGTTCTTTTTTTCTTATTTCATTATTTACTTCACATTATCAATTAACTAAAAATCATCTCAAATATTCCTTTGAAATTATTATCATAAAAATATAGAAAATTTTTCAAATACTCCTATGATTTTTTAAGCAATTATCATAAAAAAATACAAAACCATATGTATAATAATAAATTAAAATTTAAAATATTGATTACGCATTGTATTCTAATTAAATTCTTAAAGTAATTATTAAAATATCTATAACTTTACCATGATTTACGATCAGATAATACTATTGAAAAAAGCTTGGGCTGATACCAATTTAAATTTAAACTGGGCCGGGTTGAGTCAGTTCTCCATTTCAGCCCACGAAGTGCCACCTTCTCCAAAATAAAACCCTCGTTCAACCCTTGAGCATAGGTTTGAGTCTGTGTGCAGCCTCCAACCAAAACAGAGTCTATAAGATCGATAGCATCACCGCAAAACTTTCGCTGCCGTATACAGCACAAACCCTAGAAGCGAACGTGTTTTAGGGTAAGTCTTTTCTTGCTAAGTATCCGTCACTCGCGCAATCGCGCCGTTTTTCATATACTGTCTTGTTAATTTCTCAGGATTGTTCATGGGATCTCAACTTTAAATGTTCGATTGAGTTTATTATGTGTTTTTATTTTGGTTTATTAAGATTCGTTTATAGCTGTTATCATATGTTCTGAATTTGATTGTGTTCGACTAAATTGTATAATGGTATATTCAGCATATATCCACATGCAGTGCTGCTTTATGAATGAAAATTGATGTTTGTCTTACCCGTGTCTTGTTTAACTTTTGTAGCCCCTTCTTGATTCAGTGTTTTTTTTCTGTTATAATTTTTGTGTGGCAGGAAGGTTGATAGGGTGCGATGGTTCAGTATAATTTTAAGAAGATTACTGTGGTGCCGAATGGGAAGGATTTCATTGATATCATCCTCTCCCGTACCCAGCGACAGACACCGACTGTTGTGCACAAGGGATATGCAATTTCGCGGCTCCGCCAATTCTACATGCGCAAGGTGAAGTACACTCAGCAGAATTTTCATGAAAAGCTCTCTACCATAATTGATGATTTCCCCCGGCTCGATGATATTCATCCGTTCTATGGGGATCTCCTCCATGTGCTCTACAACAAAGACCATTACAAGCTTGCTCTTGGACAAATCAACACTGCTAGGAATCTTATTGGTAAGATTGCCAAAGATTATGTGAAATTGCTGAAGTATGGTGACTCACTGTATCGGTGCAAGTGTCTTAAGGTGTCTGCTCTTGGCCGCATGTGCACTGTGATGAAGAGGATTGGCCCGAGTTTGGCTTATCTAGAGCAGGTCAGACAGCACATGGCTAGGCTCCCTTCGATTGATCCTAATACAAGGACTATCTTGATATGTGGATATCCAAATGTTGGCAAGAGCTCTTTCATTAACAAAATTACAAGAGCTGATGTCGATGTCCAGCCCTATGCTTTCACTACAAAGTCTCTCTTTGTAGGTCACACAGATTATAAGTACCTGAGGTACCAAGTAATTGATACACCAGGGATTCTGGACAGGCCGTTTGAAGATCGTAATATTATTGAGATGTGCAGTATCACTGCTCTAGCACATTTGAGAGCGGCAATATTGTTTTTCTTGGACATTTCTGGGTCTTGTGGTTACAGTATTGCTCAGCAGGCAGCTCTGTTTCACAGCATTAAGTCCTTGTTTAATAACAAGCCACTGATCATAGTTTGCAACAAGACTGACTTGCAACCACTGGATGGGCTATCCGAGGAAGATATGAAGTTGGTCATGGAGATGAAAGCTGAAGCCATGAAGACTACAGTTGGTCAAGGAGGTGAGGCAACAGACGACAGTGTATTGTTGACCATGAGCACTCTGACAGAAGAAGGGGTAATTGCTGTGAAAAATGCAGCCTGTGGCAGGTTATTGAATCAGAGGGTAGAGATAAAGATGAAATCAAAGAAAATTAATGACTGCTTGAATAGGTTTCATGTTGCAGTACCAAAGCCTCGTGACCAGAAGGAAAGACCATCATGTATTCCTGCAGCAGTTTTAGAAGCTAAAGCTAAGGAAGCAGCTGAGAAGGAAAAGAGAAAGACTGAGAAGGATCTGGAGAATGAGAATGGTGGGGCTGGTGTATACTCAATGAATTTGAGAAAGAGTTACATTTTAGCCAATGATGAATGGAAAGAGGATGTACTGCCTGAAATCTTGGATGGGCACAATGTTTATGATTTCATTGATCCTGATATTCTGCATAGGGTTGAAGAGTTGGAAAGAGAAGAAGGGATGAGAGAGGCAGAAGCTGAGGATGATGATTTTGAGATTGATGGAAATGAGTTGACTCCTGAACAGCAAGAAGCTTTAGCTGAGATTAGGAAAAAGAAAAGCTTGCTCATCCAGCAGCACAGGATTAAAAAGAGCAATGCAGAGAATAGGCCAACTGTTCCTAGGAAGTTTGACAAGGACAAACAATTCACGTCAGAGAGAATGGGAAGACAGTTGTCATCTTTGGGGCTTGATCCCACTTTGGCAATTAAGAGAATGCGCAGCAGATCTGTCTCTACAAGAGGACGGAAAAGGGATAGATCACCTGAAAGAAGTGCAGATGGCCGAGATGGTATGGATATTGATGGTGATACACCTAGCAAAAAACGGCGACTGAGTAGATCACTGTCACGGTCTAGGTCATTGTCACGCCCACCACATGAAGTTGTTCCTGGTGAAGGCTTAAGGGATTCTGCTCAAAAGGTCAAGGCAATTAAACTTGCAAAGAAATCTGTCAAGAAGAGAAATAAGGATGCCCGTCGTGGAGAAGCTGACAGAGTCATACCTACTCTTAAGCCCAAGCACTTGTATTCTGGGAAGCGTTCCAGTGGAAAAACTGATAGACGTTAGGAGAGGTATGTGTTTTGTTTGTGCATCTTGCCTTATTTATCATGTTTGAAGTTTCACTAGTTACTCATGTTTTCAAGGCCTTGCTGATTTTTTGTCTCTGATGAGCAGTCACCTTGCTGAATTTTCTTGTTAGACATTTCAGATTGAACTAATTATAGATATACATGTTCTATTGTTTTTTAGATGATTGATTTCAGTATTCACAACTCACATAAATTAATTTATCTTTGCAGGCGATGCAGTCTTCTGCAATTTAGAGGCATTTGTTGGCATTTTTCCGCAGCTGCCTAAAGTTTTGTTATTTCATTTAGTGGTTTTTGTTGGAGTTTAATGTGCCATGATGGCAACCAAGTTAAGTTGACTTCATACTGTTTTTGCCTCATTTTATCATTATTGTTATTAAACTTGCTACTTTGTTGAGTTGCCAAGTTAAGTTGCAACATTATAGCTTCCTTTGTTGCTGATTATTTATTTAGTTCAATTTTGGAGACGTCTGTGAATGAGGTGCTGTTTAGAATTGCTTGAGTCGCAACAGAGTTCTGTATCATATGTATTTACATGCTTGAAAACAATTGAGCATCCGTTTCATATGCTTCAACCTTGAGTGGTGGTATTCGAAGTTAGTTTCGTCTAGTTTAATGAGTGGTGGTATTCGAAGTTAGTTTCGTCTAGTTTAATGACTCGTTCATCTAAAATTGCCTATATGTGGGTTATTCTGTTCTAGTCTTGCAGAGACTGGAACTAGAACAAAAAAGTGCTTTGTAGTGTCGAATGCTACATTATTGTTTGAGTCTTATCCAAATCCGCGGAATAAAATATTTTGCTTATTTTGGGCAACGTTTTCGCGAGCAATTTTTTTACAATCTACCCTGTTGGTTGTCAAGAAAGGGGGATAAACTGTTGGAGACCAATTGATGTCCGCGTAATCCCACCAGCACTCATTATCAGAAGAAGTGATTAAAGGTTCAAAATAACTAGATTATCGAAACATAAATCGCCAATTTTTTAAAATCTACGGAGGGCAATATAAATTTGTTCTTGTTACATGTGTGCCTTTTAAGATTCTTGGAAGTAATGTTCTTTGAAATTGTTAACCATAATGCAAGAAAAATTAACAGGAACTTGAATGTTGGAACTTGGAAGCATATATCAAACCATGCTTCTAAACTTTATCTGTCAAGTTATGAAAGGGATTTTTGTTCTTGAATTTGTTATACCCATTTTTAATGTGTCACTTATTATGTTTAATTTTGACTATAATCTGCATGTTTTTGGGATAATGACTTGCTTGTAGAGTTATCATCTCATAAAGCTCTTTGGGATGCTGTCCCGAACAATGTGATTCAGGTTTGTGTATGTGTATTTTTTTGCGAGTGATGACATTAGCACCAACTACATTGTTTTATGGAAAACGGCTTCAAACTGGTTCAAAAAGGGTCTGAAACCTGTACAAAACCGGTATAATTTTTAAAATCAGTTCTAAACTCATTTGATTTTGTTCATTAAGCTCATTCCATTCAGAATTGGTTCGTTAGATGGTTCAAATAACTTATTAAAACAGTTGGTTTAATTTAAAAAAAAAAAAAACATGCATAACTTTAATGTCTGCGTTCTTTTTACCCTAAAATAGCCATTTATAAACTATAACAAATAAAATTGAAGTTATTGTTAAAAGTTTTTTAGTTAGCATTAGGAAAATATAAATTTGGTTGGCTTAACTAAGTTTTAGTTTAAGGTCAAATCTTTATTTGGTCTGGTTAAATTTTATTTTTTTTATCAAATGATATTTTTCATTTGTTTTTTTTTTAGCTTTTTTTATTAATAATTATCTTATGCATACAAAAGTATTTATCGACTGTCAATCATTAATTTTTTTTCCAAGAATTTAATTAACCATTTTTTATAATTTTTTTCTCTCCAATTGTATATTTTTATTTAATCTGTTCATTACAATTTTACTTTATAAAATTATTAAATATATATTTGTTAAATATCATAAGTTTTTTTATGTCATTCTTAATTTGGTTGAATAATTGAGATGATTTGATAAGAACCAAGTATAATGAAAAAAAAAAAGTGATCATTAGTTTTTTTTTTCAATATTTATTTTTGCTATAATAAATAAACAAAAGTAATATTTCTTTATTTTTGTTTTAAATCAAATAACTTTAGAAAATTAGTTTTCACTTTCTCTCTATTTTTATTATTTCCACCTTTATTTTTATATATTTCCCTTTTCTCTCTATTTCTTTTATTTTCGCCAACCAAACACCTTACAGGAATTGGATAGAGAAAATGAAAAAAAAAATATCGGTTTGTGACATTTTTATGAAAACTTATTTAAAAGAAAATGAAGGAATAAATGAAAAAATTATAATGTATTAGAAACAAGAATTTAATAAAACTGATTTTATATTAAAAGTTTACTTTAACAACAAAACTAAAAAATTGAACATGCCATCAAATAATTTGTGTCAAAGTTATAAAAAAAAGTGTATGCATAAAAAATAGTTTTAATTTTTTTATAATGTTAATTATATAACAAGAAAATTTGTAATTTTCTATGAACAAATTGTTGAATCACTATTACGTATTTATTTATTTATTATAACTTTTATTACTGATAAAAAAATTATAGGTATTTATAAGAGTAAAAGAATGTGTAATTAAATAATGATTCGCATTATTAATTATATATAGATATTATAATAAATATAGATAGATGATTACCGTAGGACTACATGTTATTTTTTTTTTGTCAAAGTTGGACGAAGGAAAGACAGTATCGTTGGATTTAAATTGTACATACAAAATTTGAGATAATTTGGTGACTTTTAGTGATGCAATAATCTTATAATCTTATGGTCAAACTTTATTCACATTTAAAAAAAAAATGTTATACGTCAAGTTAATTGGATTTGAAATTATAGTTAAAATTTGTAAAAACTTAATTTCTGTGAGAATTTAATAGTTTTGCTAGACTAGATATAAGCAGTAGAAACTTTTAATTTGATGTTCAAGTAATAACTTTTATAATTAAAAAGATTATTGAAAACAATAATTTTGATAAAATTTATCATCGAAATAATTTGATCTTCTTACTAATTAACCAGTACATGATTATATATGGGAAAAACAATTCTCAATGGAGTTATTTTCTCTTATTATTTTTATTCGCTCATATTTGTTTCTAAATAATAATTTGATTTAGTAAATAACTTCGGTGTTTGTGGGAAAATTGAGATTTTTTTTTAGCTATATTCAATTTAACAATTTCTTTTACTTTTTTAAGGTAATAGGATTTTAAAATATTTAGTATAATATAAGAAAAATAGTCAATAGAGTCATATAGTGAGTTAAGTAAAACCAAATAAAACTTATTAAGAAAAATTGCCTCGTCTTAATAAGGATCTGAAGAATAAATTTTAAGAAATATACACTAGATAACTTTTCATTACTAAAAAATTTGTATACAATAAATTTCTCTTTTTATACAATAATTTTCTTTTGCCATAAAAGGTTTTTTACATTTCATTTCCCGTGATATTAATTAATATATATTTTTCAATCATAGAAAATGGGTTAGAATATTTTATTTTTAATTTTATTATTATTATTATATAACAAATTATTATAACACTTTTTATTATTAAATAAAATGAGTATAAGTCAGACTTATTGGATAATTTGAATCTCACCCTCCTTGTACAATGAATGGGATTTACATTAAATTACTTAACTTTTAAAAAAATTGCAAAGTAAGACAAAAAATATATATATATTTTTATTATTACTATTTTTTAAATGTTGTTATTATTATGCATATTCTATTTTAGAATTAATCTTAATATGTGCTGAATTTTTTCCTTAAAAAATCTATCATACCATTCAAGTAAAAAGATATCATTGCATATTGTCACAATAAAATTTTGGAGAAATTACTCTGAGTAAGTTTGTTAATAATAGATATATGAAAAACAATACTAGAATTTTAAAAAGTTAAAACAAGTTTTTTTTTTTTTGTTCAAATCATAGAAGATATGAATATATATCTTGAGGAACCAATGTGAGTTTTGAATCTATTCTCCTATAATTTGTTGAACTACATTAAACTGAACATAGTTAAATTACTTAAAAAACAAAATGAGTAGAAACCACTGCAATGTATTGCTTACGCAGGTGGATTAGTTTTAGTCCCTCCAATGGTATCTAAGAGCAGCACTGAACTTGATATATATATTCATTGTTCATAATTGACACCTACCATCATCTTTTTCCACGTCTTGTTTTTGTTTGTAGCTGTGTGTTATCAGAATGATGTATCCTAAGAAAACATTCCCCGTATCATATGTCCACTGCCTTAGGAGATAGCTATAGTCCGTTACTCTGGTGGTTGCACTTTCTTAGTTTATTGCTAGGTTTTTAATGGCAAGTTTGTTGTTGGTAGGACCCCCTCTCCCATCTAACTAAAGTCATGCTTGCTTATTTATGAGGTAATCACCATGAACAGTGCAAAGCTTTGGCTAAAACATGCAGTACTCAGAAAGCATGGAAAACCTCAACCCTTCACATTTCAAAGTTCCATCACTAATTTTAGATATCTACCTAGGGTATGTGTACGTAAGTATGTGAAGCATATATTCAAACACGGACTAAGACATCACGTTCATGTTTCTGGCTTGCTTGTTTCTCTGGTCGTTCTCTACTTTCATTAAGTATACTTTTCTACACTTTATTTTTATTGATTAAGGATGCATTTCGAAGCAACTTGAAAAAGGGTCATTTCTTATGATGTGATTTTGTGTGAGGTTTTGCGATTTGTGGACACGAACCCTTACGCATATTCTCTACACCCTGCACTATTATATGTGCTAAAACTGCGATTAATCATTATATTATTTGAAGTCAAAGCAATATGATGTGTTGTTAACGACATAAATTGGAACTGTGAGGTGGACAAATTGATGGTTTTTCTTTTTTTTTTTATTTTCTACCTGCACCAAGCAAATATCCCTTGCCACATTTCTTAAACCGAGCGAATCTCTTGCCACTTTCATAGTTTCATAAACACATGATTTTGTGACAGAAATGTATGATCCACCCACTTTGGTCCCTCTGGGGGATGCTAATTTGTTAAATTGATTGCTTCTTTTAACTTTTACCTGTACTATTTTGCAACTTTTGGACAATATTTCAAGCCTTTTGAGTTTGTAGAACTTGTATAGGGTGGTTACAAACAAAAACTTACTATGAAAAAGAACAATCATAATAAATGTGTACAGAATGAGACTACAGAAAGGGTAGCCATTATCCCTATTCCAATTGGATCTCCTTTCCTCGTGCAGAAAGTGGGTCTCTACTTTATCCCTATATACTGAAAAGATTTTGGTTGTTTTGGTTTTGATGCATTAGAATTAACTTAGTGCTCACACCAGTTAAGCAGCTAGCAATTTATCTTTCTATGGTTCTTCCAATCATCCAATGAGATTTTGATAAGTGTTCAGGCTCCTACATGCTCCACCACTTTAACTACCACAAGTCCTCTCAGGATGGTTTTCCTTGAAGTTTTGATTTTGAAATAAAGAAAATGATTTAACTAATTAACCCTCATCGCTAAGATATTATCACAGGTACGTCAGCAGAATGTTATAACCTCCAAATCAGAAACAGGTAAAAATTGGGGTCTCCATGTCAACTTGTTTTGAGGTTGTAATGTTAATTAGTTTATTATATAAGGAAACTGCTATTGTCCATATATATGAATATTGTCCTTGCTGCTTTAAAAAGATGGTCCAAAAAGTCAATTATCTGTTGCACCATTTCTTTCTTCTTTTTCTAGCATGATTCACCTTTATGTGGAGGAATATGCATGACAAAACCAAAGAAGGCTAAAGTGAACACTTCCTTCAATTGCAATTTACTAATCTCGATCTTTTCGTTTACTATTAATCAAAGTCAGCATTTCTCTGCAAAAATAGTAACACCTTGGTTCTCTATATCTGTTACTTAACCATTGCTGTTAATCTGCAGCCATATACTCGCTAGGAGTTTTTTCCATTAACTTTATAATTACAATTTTTTAGCCTATGATGAAATTTTGAAGTATTTTTACAAGTTTCAGTCTCTTAATCCGATATTTAATTCCACTTGAAGTTTTTCATTTTGGTTTTTCAACAGTGTATTATGCAAGAATGAAAAACTCAATTTTTTTCATTAAGCTTAGTAGCTTGTGGGCAACTAATTGTCATTGGGTTGGGTCCCTTGTTAGGACGTTTATAAACAACATAATTAAATATATTATTAACGAATCTTTATTTCTATTTGGTTGGTGAAAGTAACAGCTACATAGAATTGTCTTAAACTCAATCAAGATCAAACTCACTTCTATCAGATCATCAAACGGCAGTGATAACATCTTCCCTCATCAGCATGATTATCATGGATTCATGCTGATGTTAGCGTATATCGAGTGTTTTTTTATACAAGATGCGTTGATTTAAGAATATGGGGTGAAGGCTTTTATATATATACATATATATATATAGAGAGAGAGATAGAGAGAAACTTAGAAATTCTTCCTTCGTCGCTTTTCACGAATGTTCAAAAGCGTATATAAGATATATATGTTCGTACATATATTGAGTCTGTTTTACTTCTTTTTATGTAATAATGAAACTTAGGCATGTGGATGTTATGCAGAAAAAAATAATTAAAAATATAAGTTACATGCATTATTTGTGAGGATGTGCCGTCATATATAAACCTTTCTTTTATAATATCTTGAAGAACACGTGTGGGGGTAGAGAGGAAGAGATTATGTGAAGTGGAAGCAAATATATTGGCTTGGTTATAAAACAAACTTGCTTGTATCTACATTTTTATTTATTGATTTATATTTTGGTGCGTATGTGTGTGTGGCATCCTATGGTTCACGTATGATGGCTACCTTGTGAGTGAAGAAAAAATTAGAAAAGAAAAAAGACAAGGCCATGGAGTCAAAGACAAGAAGACACCCATCTTTCTCAATCTCTCATGTCCCTCTCCAAACCGTTTTCTACTAGACTCATCAACCAATTCTCTCTCTCTCTCTATCTCTCTCTGACTCTTCCCTATTTTGTAAGCAAACCCCACAACCATCACCATCATTATCATCATCATTCCCACCCTATGAAGCTTCTTTGTTATCTTTCTCTCTCTATAAAAATCCTTCTCTTATCTTACATCACACCCGTTGGAGAGCAAATTGGTCATCAGTGGAACACTGCTTCTGGGGTCTGGATCATATAGTAGTGCACAATGAGAAAGCCCGAGGTGTCTGGAAAAAACAACTCCAACATTAATAACAAGCTTAGAAAGGGGTTGTGGTCACCTGAAGAAGATGACAAGCTCATGAACTACATGCTAAACAGTGGACAAGGTTGTTGGAGCGATGTAGCCAGAAATGCTGGCCTTCAGAGGTGTGGCAAAAGTTGTCGCCTTCGATGGATCAATTACTTGAGGCCTGATCTCAAACGAGGTGCATTCTCTCCACAAGAAGAGGAACTCATTGTCCATTTGCATTCCCTTCTCGGAAACAGGTTCACCTACCCTTCCTTCTTTTCTATTCATGTTCTCTCTCAATAACTCATCCATTTTATCATTAACATTACGAAGTACTGTTATTGATTAACATATGCAAACTTGATTCTATATGATCTTCAAGAACTTTGCCACCACTGTTGTACATGTATTATGTATTTCTAAATCCAAACATACTTACACCTGCGTGTATATATACGCATATATCTCAAATATTTATCAAGCAAATCAAAGTCGTGTGTCTGACATGTTACACCCACTAGCTCCTTCTAACTTTAGCAATATTCTCTTTATTGGAAAGGTGGAAAAGGAAGATAGAGGCATGATTAATGTTTGAAAATTATGCGGTTAATTTAAGTGGAATACATAATTTGTGAAGAATTATCCAATGCCATGTGCTATAATTTTCCTATAAGAAAATGCCTGTATGGTTGTATCTAAAAGTATGCAAGAAAGTTCACAAATGCATATATACCATGCCCAACTAACTATTTAAAAGAGTAGTAACTATAAGAAACCTGGCATTTACAATAAGACCGACAAGATTTTAAAATGGTTCTGTTAAGTCTTTGGTTGTGAAATTCAGTTCCACTTGTAATATTCAAAGTTAAAAAATATACATGCACAAAGCATGCATTATAAATATAACATACATACATATTTATAAGTCTAGGTGGCTCCTTGTAGAGGACAAAAGACAAATGAAAACAACATATAAGCATTGCGATTTGTCTGTATTTGGACTTCGAGTTGAAGGCACTCCATAATTTGAATCACTTAATAGAAAACTATATATATACATTAGCCTCCATGAACTAAGCATGCACTGTTTTTAATATGGACACCCACCAAACTCAATTAGTTTGTGCTATGTACTAAGCTGACAAATATTCATTTGTGTTCCACTTTTAAAGATGGTCTCAAATAGCGGCGCGCTTACCTGGGAGAACTGACAATGAAATTAAGAATTTTTGGAATTCAACAATAAAGAAAAGACTCAAGAACTTGTCATCCAACACCTCACCAAATGGAAGCGAGTCCTCATATGACCCTAACAAAGACCTTAACATGGCAGGGTTTACTATTTCTAATACCCATCAAGATCAACATGCTGATTTTATGCCTATGTTCAATTCATCATCTCCATCCCCATCCATGCATGCCACAGTTCTCAATTCCATAATTGACAGGTTGCCATTGCTAGATCATGGACTAAACATGCCAGTTTCTGGTGGATTCTTCAACAGTACAGGGCCATGTTTCTCATCGCAAAGTGGAGTTGATCACAAAGGTTTTTATTTGGAAAATGGAGGAGTATTTGGGAGTGTAAATATTGGAGCTGAAGGGGATATGTATGTTCCTCCTCTAGAGAGTGTTAGCACTACTTCTGACCATAACCTGAAAGTGGAGAGCACATGCAACACAGATACTAACAATAGTTACTTTGATGACATAAACAGTGTCATCCTTAATAACTGCAGCAACAAGAGAACTGAAAATAGGGCTGGGGTGGAGAATTTATTTCAAGAAGAGTTAACCATTGGAGAGTGGGACTTGGAGGAGTTGATGAAAGATGTTTCGTCCTTTCCCTTTCTTGATTTTTCAAATATCCAATAAGTGTTCTCTCTTTCCCTTTTTCAAAGTCTTCTGAGGATCCCATTGGCTGCTAGCTAGTCATTATTGGAATCAGCACCTCCATATATACATATATATACATACATATGTCCATTCATATTAGATAAGCTTGGTGATCTCCTAAAAACCTTGTAATTTGTACCTTTGCCATTATACCGGGGGAGCAAATTCACTGATTAACAAGGTACTTAGGTCGGAAAAATAAAAGTAAATCATGTATATCTGCAGGATTTGTGATCATCTGTAATTAAATTAGTCATGCAATTCGTCATCTTGATGGCATTGATGAGATCACTTTTCCGGGGAGCCAATGTAGTTATTTACAGTAATCTGTTATACTTGTGAATAGATTGTAAAACATTATTTTTCTGTTCAACTATTGAGTGGATAATAATACTAATATATTGTTTACTGAGAGTTGGTGCTAACAGTAGTTCTTAAGTGTCCGTTAATTTTTTTTATATCATATTCTTAATATGTTTATAAGTTCACAATGCGGAATGATTCTGCTCTTAGAATTTTGCAAGCAACCATATGTACTCCAGCACGTTGATGAAAGGATGAGGGTTAATGGGTACTTAGTCGGACAAGTTTTCAATTAGTTTGTGGGTTTTCATCATATCATAATACGAAAGTTTGTTTGATCTAATAAGCTGTTGAATTCAAACAGTAATTATAACTTGAGCTTTGGTTTTCAACTTTTGAAGATGGGTAAATGCAACTGTGATGAGAAATAATCAGTGGAAGGAGAATTTTGGCATTGTGTATGGCACAGTGTGATGAAGTGAGTTTAAAGCAACTTAATTTGAAATGACAAGTTGGCTTACCGACGAGACGATAGAGAAGGAGAGTGCCTTACGATATCATTTCCAATTGGAATATGAACGCCCCCATGCCATAATTATCACGTGTGTTTCACAATTATTTTAACCTAGAAACACAATCAAAATCAATCATCATAACGAACAAAGCCTGGTACGATAAACAGACCTCATTGCTTCCAACATGTTTTTTAACCTAGAAATTAACGAAATGAGACTTTAGGCTATGCTAACTCATGTGTAGGAATAAGAAAACGCTCTTCTCATTAGTGTAACATTGAAATTTTTTACTTAAAAAGGATACTTTATAGATTTTACATCATATAATGAATCCATTTAGATATCATTCCTATATAGAAGATAAGTTTTAACATTATAGAGTGTAAATAATATAGTATTTTTTTTACTCAAACATAATAAATTGACGATAAATATTATTTATATTTAAATAAACGAAAAACAAATTTAGGAACACAAGATTAATTATGGTTGTAACATTAGATGATCTAATTGGCGGTAAACGCTCTAAGACGTTTTTATACAATTTTATGTAAATTATCTATTAAGATTTTGATGATAACATGTTTATTAATAAAATATTTTTACGAAATACTAGTAAAAAAAATATTATTGTTCAATGTATTAGAGAGTCTCGTAATTTTTTAACATGTTAAATGATCTATTGGTTAAAGCTTATTAGGATTTGCGAATTTCAAACACTACAGTAATCTCTATGACTTTAAAATTATTATATAACAAACTGCATATCTTATTAAATGATTTAGAATAAAATATTTTTATTCAACGTTTAATATATAAACAAGATTGGAAAGGTATTTGAATTCTAACCTTTTAAATCAATTTCTAATAGAGAAGTTTTCCAAATATATTATTATGATTGACATGCTTTTATTACAATATTATGAATATGTTTAAATTATTTCTGTAATTAAAACTCCAAATGTATAAATTCATCAAATCAAAAGTTCTTTTATCGCTTATGTAGGATATGCCGAAACAAATTTGTACAACATCAATTTTTGTTGTTTTAAGTTCAAACATTCACATTTAAAATTTTTTATAAAGACTTCAAAACATAAAGACGAAGATACGGACAATAACTGAGAAATATTACAATAAATTCAAGAGTGTGTTATATTTGTTGTTAAGAGCGTTTAATTCTTGAAGTTGTGTGTGGAAACTCTGATCACTTTTAAACTTTATATATACTTTTTTTGAGAGTGTTTCTTTCTTGTCTTGAGATATCATGGTCTTAAGAAAAGACTGATAACTTGAAAATATTTGTGTACTCGGTATAATTTGGAGATATATGTGTTTCGCAGTAATCATTTATTTAGTTAGTAAAATCTTTATCAATTTGCTAGAAAGAGAAATGTAGTCTTAAAGCTAGGATAAAATGGTATAAATGTGTTTTTCATTCTTTTGTTATATATTTCCTTGATTTTATATGCTGTCATGTAAGTTAGAACTCTATTCAATTCTCTTTTTGGAACTACTTGTTTCTGCAATAATGAGGATTTAAGTGAGTAAAAACTTTGAATAAGAATGTACATAATTTTTTTTATCCGCAAAAAATAATATATATTTATATAAATAGAACACTTGATGGTATTCCAACCAATTACAAATAATAAAAAAAAAGCTGAAAAATAAAGTATCTTATTTATCTCCTACACTAATTACAAATTACAATTCATACCCTTTCATTCGCAACATCCACCAAATTTTAAGTTAATTGTATGAGTGTTGCGAGATGATCTTTCCTTATTTATTTCACATTCCATATTCATTTTGTCTATTGTGTTTTTTTTTTTTTTTTTTTTTTTTTTTTTATCTTTGTTTTTTTTTTTTTTTCTTTTTATTTTATTTTTTTTTTTTTTTTTTCTTTTTGATGAGAAGCATTGTTCTAGTAGTATTGCCTTTAAAGTATAATATTTCTTAGTTGTCTGCCATATATTTAGAGAAAATATTTAAGTATATATGAAGTAAGGAGAATTATATAAGAGATTTGGAGTAAATTAAGGTTGAAGTAGTAATCTTATAAATGAATGAAAGTTGCTAAGTTGTGAAAAATCTAATAATATAATGTATAAAATTATAAATAATAGGTAAAAGTGTTACCACATAATAAATGTTAATGAAAGAGATTGATAGTTAAGAAAGTCTTGTATGTAGAAACAATATAGCATATGATCCAATATTTAGAGGAATGATGTCATGATATTTTTTATTAAAATAATTATATAAAGACTATTATATTTTAAGTGTATAATATAATAATTTTGTAAGAAAATATATAATCGATTACTTGTTAAGTGGTATAATTTTATCCCTCAACAATAATTCACACACACACACACACATATATATATATATATATATATATATATATATAAGTTAACGTTTATTTGGTGTTAGAATTTATAGCTTTATTTAATTATTATACTTTATAGAATATTAGAAAAATTGGTAAGATGTAGCATTACTTTCTAAATTTGTACTGTAATTATTGCATTAAAATTATGTTAGTGTCGATGTGACGTCTCCCGGCACATTCAATGGCTACTTGTGCAAGATGAGAGAATGGCCTCTAAGTGTATTGTAGCGTTCATCATTACCTTTTTCATTTAATTGCCACATATTAAGGTTTGGTAACGTGACATTGTTTTCAAGCAACTTTAGTCAATTATATTAGCACAAACAAATCGCAATTTTTAACATTTTTCCACTGAGTTTGAGGCCAACTTTATCTATTAACTAAAATATGCTAAATGATTTTCATAAACAGAAGTAAAAACCATTTAATAATGAGTATTATTTACTATGCCAAAATAGTATAAAGAAATTTACTGTATAGTTTTAATATAGTACATAAAACTTTTCTTAGTCAATATTCTTAAAACCTAATGACCCTATACAATTAAGTCACAACACATACAATTATTGCATAAAACTTTGAACAAGTAATTTTTATGCCACTTTTGCAGAATTGTTTCGTACCAAAAAATCATTTCCATGCAAAAAAAAAATGTTTTCATATTTTTTATTGAAAATGTTACATCATATGTATTTAAATAGGTGATAAAAATAGAGAGATTCCACACTAAAAATTAAAAAGAAAAGGGTATAATAATTTAAAAAAAAATAAAAACATATAAAATAGTCGTCGCCTGAGAGATTCGAACTCTCGCGGGGAAACCCCATGTACTTAGCAGGCACACGCCTTAACCACTCGGCCAAAGCGACGATTTTGAAAGCTTATTCAATTTACTAATATTTAAATATTTCATTACTTAAAAAATCTAAAAGAAGTTTCAAAAGTGGCTTTAGAACTTCAAGAATTTCAAAGGAAGACTGAAACATTATACCAGACGAAAAATTATAAACTACAAGTTTGTTTCAAAATAAAGCAAAAGTATTGATTGAATTTTCTAATTTTATTCACTAAAAAGAGTACGGTAATTGAAATTATTATAGAATTGAAAAAGGCACGCGATTATTTTTAATCAAAGGATCCTCTCTTTTTTTTCTATATTTTATCAAAACATATATATAATGTCTGGAAAATGCAGTTTAGTTGTGATATCTTTTTTAGCTCTTAACTTTAATTTATCCGACATTCTAAAGAGCCGAAAGCAAGATATTTGTTTGTACCTCTGAGTCTGTATTATTAGTGACTGGGTCTACGAAGTTCAATAATGCATGTTTTCATTATTCTAAGATGTTTATTTTGTCTGCACATTCCCATTTAAGTTGATTCTTTTTCATATTGCTTTCTCATCATTTTTCATTGTCGTCTTCAATGTATGAATGCATGTCTGTCTCAATACAAAGACATATCTAAAGATTGCAACATTATGAAGGATGTAAGTAGGTAGTTTTCATTTCGCGTTCAATTATGGTGTATAATCCATATGAATAAATGAAAATGAGAGTACGAAAAAAGAGAAAACGTGACCATTTAGAAAGCATTCATTATACTATTGAAAATAGGGTTCTTTAATATAACACATGCTTGTAATAAAGTGGAAAAATAATACTGAACATGCTCGAAGATTCAGCCAAATAATTACAACACCAGCTTAAGCAGTAAGCAGTTTTTACGTATGGAGAAAGAATTTCAAATCATTTAGATGTTATATTGTAAGTTGATACATAAATATAGTATATTCAATTCAATTTTATAATTTATGATTCTTACATTAAATAAAATAATAAGGTAAACTTAGTTTTGTCTATAAGACTCAATACAAATAATTTCAATTTCTTTTTATCTCAATATAACCCTTAATTGTTTTTCTTTTCTATACCCTTATTTTTTTTTCTTTCTTTTACTTATCTTGACTGTCATCAATTATTTATAAAATAAATAACCTCTTTATATTTATTAATAAATATTTTTATTTATTAAATTACATTTAGATTCATAATTATATTTATAATTATATTTTACATGAGTCAGAATTTATTTATTTATTTATTTATTAACAATTATTTGTTTAATATAATATATATACAGATATGAATTATCTAAATTTACCTTTTACTTTACTAAATTTGAAGACTAGACATGTGTTCTTAATATATGTATATATAAAATTGATGGTCAAATTTACTCTCAAGTTTTTAGTTTTTTCATTTAATGGTGAAGCTCCAACTTTAAGTTTTGAAAGGATGTTATGTCACTAGCTTATTATTGGAGTGGTCCTCGCCACATACTAGCTAGTGCTCATTGCTATTGTTTATGATGTATCGTATTCAAAAACTATATATGACAAAGTTATTTATTTTATTCAAGGATACATATATAAGAGTAATCTAAAATAAATATGTGAGAGCGTAACATGAGACCTATTAGGGTTTTTATCTTCTAATTTCCACACAAGAGATAAGATATTTATTGTCTATAATATTTTGTTGAAGGGGGTGGTGAGATGGATCAAATATGGTAAATTGATTTAGTATGTTTAATTAATTCAATCAAAATTGACATAACTAAATATTCTACATACTCTCGGTGCAAAAATTTTTACATACTCTTCTAAATAAAATAGTAATATATAATAAATTGATTAAATTTTCCAATTTTAAAGATAAGATAATATATTAAAGTTTGTATACATTCTCATCCCATCGCAAAGCAAACGTTGATTTGGTAATAATTATTACCAAATATTTAAACGTTGATAGTGTAAATTTCTACACCGATTAAGTACGCCTACTTAATTATACTTTCAATAGCCACTATCTGTCTCTAATGTTAAATATTTTGAATGTAAAATTATATTTTAATATGAAGGAACTTAATTCTTTTATAAGAAGATATCTATTATCTATTAACTATTACATTAATAAATAAAATTTATTATAAAATGTCTAAAGAGAAAAAAAATCAAACCATAAATATAATAATTTTTTATTTTAAACTTTTAATGTAGCCAAATTTAAAGGTATTTTTTTTGGCAATTGAACATAAAATAGAAAAGGTTGTTTCTTTGGAGAAATATTTGTTTGACACCAATGTTCATTTTTTATCCCATTTAACACTGTTTTGTGTAATAAAATATTATATAAATAATAAAATAATAATAATATATAAGAGTATTAAATAGAGGTAAAAAATGAATAATGATATCAAAGTATTATCACCTGTTTCTTTCTAAGCCTCTATACTTTCTTCTTGCACATTCATAAGCAAAGCAATAGTATCATTTTGTTTTTTTCTTTTATTTCATCTTTTCAGCACACCTTTTTTTCGTATAATCTAAAATATAAAAAAAATATATTTTTTAAATTATACAATCTAAAATAATATATATATATATATATATATATATATTAAATTATATAATGTGAAACATAAAATTTTTTATTTTAAATTATATAATTTTTACACAATCTGAATATAAAAAGTTATTAATCGAATTATATAATTCAGAATAAATTTTTTTATTTCAAATTACATAATTCAAAATATAAATTTTAGATAAATATTTTGATAATTTTAGAATTATTGAGGTACAAAAAGAAAAGTGTGGAGGTGCATAAAGAAGCTGTCAACAGAAAATCATTTGTATCAAGAGAAAGCCTGCAGGACCTAGGCCCAATAACTTTCCGGTGATAAGATGTATAAAAATATGGCAAAAACTTCTTGCGATATTAACCTAAAGGAAAAAGATGCATTAAGAATAACTTTTTCAAAATAAGCAAATAGTAATTAACTTCTAATTGAAAAAGCTGGTTATCAAATGGGATTGATGTGATAAGATGTCAATCGAGAACAAAACGAATAATAATGTAAACATCTAAATTATGAAAATATAAGAATAAATTATTTAAGATTGTGAAAAATATAAAAACTAGATGTACAATAAATAAAATGATGAAAATGATGACATTAAACATTGCGCTAAACTTAGAGCAATATTTAAAAAACAACATTAGAGTGTTAATATATTTATTTATTGATTTAACGTTTACAACTTAATTATATAATTTAGGATGAAATGAAAAATTAAAGTTAGAAATTCTTTTTATTAAAATTTAATAAAACTTTCATATATTTGATTGTCAAATTTTAAAATAATATTTTCATTAATAAATTAATTCCTTCATAAAGAATTAATTTTTAAATTTACTCTATACTCTTCTTTTTAAAATATAAATAATGTAAATTTTGTAATTAAATATATGATACAATTAATTTTTTGTTTTTCTTTTTCCATCGATTAAAATATTTTTCTTTCTTTCTTTTGTTTTCCACTTCAATCCCAACTCAAAATCAGTGTTAGTCCTTTTAAAAAAGTTTCAACTACACTCAATATTATCTGTTACATTTGAAAGAGACAAAGAAAAATGTAATGATTGTCCCATGAATGCAAGTTCAATGAAAATAGTCCAATTATGTTGCTGTACTTTTTTAGCACATTCCATGTGCATTATCTCTTTGTTACTTGTATCCATAGTTGGGATTGAGTGAAAAAATAAATAAAATTTTATAAATGATGAAATAAGTATGACTAATTATTATAAAAATAAAGTGATGAATAATAATAAAGGATATTGAAATTTTTTTGTAAAATTGGTGTAGAAGGTAAGTTAAGAAAAAAGAAAAACAGTGTTTAAGAAAAGAATGTTTATGTAATATTTAAGCGTCTATTTTTGTTGCATTTTTTTATAGAAATGAATGTTTGGATTAAGATATAACTTGATTAATTGAGTACTTTTGTATTGGGCCAAGTCTGGTAGGCCCAAATTTGACTTACTATTGGGATTTTTTTTGTAAGGATGTTATAGTTTTTGTCTTTAATGTGATAATCATTAGAATAAAAATAATCACACAAAACAAATTATCAATTAATTTTTTATTACTCAAAGAAGATTAAAAGTGAAGTTAGGAATATACAAAAATTTTAGAAATATACAAAACATTATCTAGGACATGATCTTGATTGATAAAAACACTTCAAAAACAATGTACAATAACTTTATTTTCATTTGATATTTGACATAGATAGGATTAATTTAATGATATGGAGATGAGTCAAGGATGAACAAATATGATCAGTAGTACCACTATCAAGAATTCAATAACTAAAAGAAGAGATAATTTATTACCAATGTGTGTTGTTATGTTGGAAGGAATGACAGAGATTTGATTAGAGACATTGTCACTAGATTTAGACTATTGTAGAAGGGCTAACAATGTTTGATATTGTTCAGGAGTAAAACCAATTTGTTGAGAATGTACGTCAGACCTTGAACCTTCATGACTGTGCTGGTTATTATTACAGTTCGCTTTATGATATTTAAACTTGAATTGAGGTAGAAAACCATATTTTCTATAACATGTATCAATCACATGTCCTGTCTTTCTATAATGACTGTAGATTTTAGAAGCATATCGTCTTCTATACCTACTTCTGTTAGTATAAATCATTGTCTTTGACTAATCACCAAAAATTTGTTTCTCTTATTATGTACCGAGATAACAAATCATATTTTATAGTCTCTTTAATTAATATTTATTTTTTTCTAACAATTTGATTATGTCATAAAGACAAAATCACATAATTGATATTAGTTTGTTTCTAGAAGACTTATATTCATATTCTCTAAAATTGTGTTGAAGATTATACATTGACTAGAGATTAAGTCTTTTAATAATTTGTAAGGTTGAGTTAAGCTTAAAGTCCAATTTTGACATGGTATCAGAGCCTATCTTAGCAAGGTTGTTGGGCTATCTGGTCACCTGATATCGGACACCCTCACAGATATAATCCGACGCACGAGTTGAGGAGTCTATCGACTAAAGATAAGGTCTTTCAATAGTTTATAAGTAGGTATTTACTTTATAATCCGATTTTATAAGATTGAGTTAGACCTAAAGTCCATTTTGATACTAATAAAAGAAGTTACAAAATAATATATTGATAAATGGTTAAACTATTATTATTATTATTATTTGTTTTTCAATTACGTTAAACAACATATATAATAGATTTAAGAGAATACATATATACTAGATTTAAGAGAATGAAAAATGATGGATTTGAGATAAAAAATAAAATTATTTAAATTAAGAGAAATTAATGAAAAATAAAAGAAAAGAATAAAGAGTTTATAAAAATTTGTGAGTGATAGGATAGATTAGATTCATATTTTAATTTTATTTAATTAATAAAATTGTAAGATTATAAATTTGGTCTTGTGATTAAAAATAATTTAAAATAAAATAGGATAAGTTATTTATATATGATTAATTATTATTATTTTATAAATTTATTTAATTATTATTATTAATATTCAATGTATACACTTTTCTTCTCATCAGCATAAATTATTAAAATTATTATTATTATTATTGGTTTTTCAATTGTAGTAAATAGCATGCAGGCTTTGTTTAAATTTAAACATAATTTGAAAGAGAAAAAAATATGAATTTGAAATAAGAAAAAAAGAAAAGAAATTTTTTTTGAAAATTTGTGAATGATATAATAAATATGATTAATATTTTAATTTTTTAATTAATAAAATTATAAGATTAAAAATTTGACCTTGTGATTAAAATAATTTAAAATAAAATATGATAAATTATTATTGTTGTTGTTATTATTATTTTGTAAATTTATATAATTATCATTACTATTATTATATATTTATTATTATTATTATTATTTAATGTCTATACTTTCCGTCTCATCAGCATAACAGTATTGTCATTATAAGATAATGCAAAATATTAGACAACTCAAATTTTTTTTTATAAAGTTATAACTGAAACTATAAAAGTATATGTTAAAAGCATTGTTGTAAAAGAGAAATACAATATAAATGAAGTAGCCGTGTGCACATTTGGTTAAATTAAATAACGTTGCACATTAGGTTAACTTCAAAAATTACTTCGGGTAACACCCAACTTCACTTAAAAAAAATTAAAAGCAAAGTGACTGCATATTAGGATTGCTCTACATTAGTTAAATTAAAGAATCCAACCTTACTTAAAAAAATCAAATATAAGCTGTTAAGTTAAATTAAAGAATTAGGTCAGATAAGACTCAACTACTTAAAAAAAAAAAGAAGTAAAACTTCTACATTAGAGTTTATGCACAGCACCACCTTTTTTTTAATGTCTATGGGAAGAACTCTTGTAAGAGAAGGATAATTGCACAGCAGTCACACATACTTTATCTCTATCTTTTTTCGCCATCTCCGTTCATAGAAATATCAAGGACAACAACAAAGAAGATGCAGCTTGTGGAAATAAATTAAGTGAAAAAAAATAAGTATAATATAAAACGCTAATGTTTCTAGAAAAAAAAAAAAAAAGAAAATAAATTAAAAAAAAGATTTGAATTTAATTATTTAATAAAAAAAATAAATTTAAAAATATAAAAAATAAATCAAATTTTAATATTTTAATTTTTATTTATTTA
>Ga0099825_1000165_pt1 | contig 54686 bp, 27 predicted proteins | sample SiratroredBW_FD_76838 | JGI IMG/M metagenome (GOLD analysis project Ga0099825, IMG submission 76838) | Root nodule microbial communities of legume samples collected from California, USA - Siratro red BW | ecosystem: Host-associated > Plants > Roots > Nodule | place: USA: California | collected...
ACATTTAATTAAAAAAAAAAAATATAAAAAAAACAACACTTATAAATATAAAAATAAAAATATATATATATATATATATATATATATATATATATATATATATATATATATAAACAAATAAGAAAATGAATGAAAAGAGATTTTTACATAATAAAAAATAATAAAGAATTTAAATGTCCAATATTATCTCTTTTATAACCAAAATATACATTATAATTGCGATGCAAATATATAATGTTGTTGTATTTGTTTTTATAATATCTAATTATTAGATGTGTGTACATATAAATTTGTACATAATTATGTAATAAATAAGACAATTATATTTTGACATCATAATCAATAAAAAGTCACATTAATGAGATCAATAAAATTTTATTATTATGTGATTTAAGCTCAAATAATAATTAAGGAGGATGATCATGTGCAAATACAATACTAAGGAGAAATGAATGATAGATCAATGGTTTCATACAATTCTAAGGATCAATGAATGATAGATCAATGGTTTCTTTTTAGTGTGAGAAAATAAGGTATGAGAATAAAAATTATTTCAAAGTCATCAGATATTTTGAGTGGTGAGATATCATTCACAAAATTAATATGAATTAGTGGGTGGCAGAACTCAACTACAAGAGACCTCTGTGGGACATGGGTTATATGTTGCAATCTAAGTGGTTAGTGGTAATGTGACTAATAGTGATAATGAACTTGGCAAATTTGAGCTACTTGGTCTAACCAACTAGATAGAGTTTGATTAACATGATTGACAATTGTAAGACAAGTCCAGATGAGAAAATAATAGGACAATGGTTAGATAATATATGGATAATAAACACATGTGTTTTCAATTATGACAAACGATTTGAAGAATCTTTATTGTCAGTGATATGACTAGATGGAAAACAAATAATGTTAACAAAGAAAGGATAATAATTATTTATGGGGTCTCATATATATATATATATATATATATATATATATATATATATATATATCACAAAATGATAAATGAAACAAATTATTTGTTCAACTTAATGATAAATTATGTGTATATATGGATAATAAACACATGTGCTCCCAACCATATGATAAGCAATTTGAAGAATCTTTAGTGACACACATTGATGTCTAATGGGATCACCAAATGGAAAACAAAGTAACACACATACATATATTACAAATGATAAATGAAACAAATTATTTGTTCAATTTAAAGTGTAATACTAGAACACTTATAAAAGATGTTGATTGGAGTGGATAAGTGAAAAGATGGACTCCATTTGTTTAAGGACTTATTAGATCTTTAGCACAAATGCATGGGGCATCCATTCTTTAAAGTTGTTCAACATATTCCTAATATAAGCGATGGTCGTAAGAGTGAGTGTTTGAACAAAACTTGTGAAATATGCAGGAGAGCAAAATAAACAAAAAAGAAATTTGTTTTCAGTATTTATCGTGCATCAACAAATTTTGTCTAATACATTGTGATTTATAGAATCCTTATAAAACACCCTCATCATGTGGCTTATCATAGGTGTTAAGGAAAAATCCAACATCCGTTATTTTGATTAAGTGTTAAAAATGACTAAGTATAAAATATGGTCATCTTTCATATGTAAGACTATAGTTTATTTTAATAACAAATAATGTAAGATGCAGATGTTCCGTCTGGCAGATGATGTGATACTATGCAGTCTTAATTTACGTCTGATAAAGAATGAATATGCTTAGACGATACTTTTTAGATAATCTCATACTACACAAAAACATATACATGTTTATTCTATGTTGCAAGGAAATTTTTGTTACTTTTGTTTACCAAAAAGATCTATCTTTCAAGCTAAAGTGATCTATTGGATAAAGAGCTAAAGTTGTTTTTCTTCAACAAATTCCCTAACGCTAGCATTATCAACTTTGGAAAGATTATCTATTTTTTACGACTCTACACTTTAGAGAGATTCAAGTAAAGGTACATTGCCAAACAAGAGAGAAGTACAATTATTGAGACATTACATAAAAAGAGGGAAACAAACATTTAATGTTGCATGCAATGCATGTAATGCACTCTTCACAACCAAGCTCATGCAAGAAGAACATTAGTAAAAAAAAATTAAAGTTACTCAACGGCCAAAAATGGTCTTGCAATGGTTATTTTCTTTCATGCCTATGTAAAGCAATCCAAGAAGAAGAAGAAAAGTAGAGACCACGTTACATAGAGAAAAAAACACTGCTAAATTTATGTGTCCTCACAAGCTTCATAAGAGAATATTGTTTGTGTGCAACCAAAAAATCAAAAGAAAGTGCACAAATCTTGTATACGTCAACAAAGATATTTCTCTCTAGTATGCAATTTTGTGATTTGTTGATCACTACCTAGATAAGCTCTTTAGCTTAGCTAGGAGTGGATGTTTGGCAAAGAATACTCATTTAAGCCAAAATTGTCTTACTAAAAGAATACTTGGTTAAGCGAGAAGTGGCTTGTCGAAAGAATACTTGAATCCAAAAGTGACTTGTTGAAAGAATACTTGAACAAGGTCAACTAGAATTGGCTAGAACATTAAACAATACTCAAAGGGTTAGGAAATAATGGCTAAGATCCCAAAGAATGACTCATAATATTGTAATGGTTATTGAAAATATGACTCACATTGCATTTCATAATTGCATTACTGAACGTTATTAAGAAAAGAGAGAGAGAGAGAGAGAGAGAGATAGGTTGAATCCCTTGTGTTAAACACACAAGGTTACGTATTTATGAATAAGAAAATAAAGTTTGGTGAAGAATGCCATGGGATTTCATAAAAGTGTTAAAAGAATGAGAAAGATACTCACGAGCATTATCATTGCGTAAGATTCGAATGAAACTCCAAATTGATTTTTAATTTCATTAAAAAAAGTTTGAAATATAGAAAATAACCCAAAACGATTTTTCATTAAAAATAACCAAGTGCATCTTGAAAAATCATCAATAAAAGTAACAAAATATTGAAATCCTAAATTAGACTTAACACAACTTGGTCCCCAAATTTCTTAATGAACTAAGGCAAAAGGGGATGAAACACGTTGTGAAACACTTCTAGGAAAAGAATTACGACTTTGTTTTCCTAAATGACACGAATCACAAGACAAATTGGATAACCTGGATAGACTTCGAACAAGTTGTTGCATCTTGGCAAGACTAGGATGACCCAATTGCGAATGAAGGAGAGATGGAGAATCCATAACTGTGCCAACATGTGCAGTTGTTCGGAGGTAATAAAGACCATGAGACTCACATTCGGTGCCAATTATATGTCTCGAACTCCGGTCCTGTAAACAAACATAATCTTTGGGAAAAGAAAAACCACAATCAAGGGAACAAGTGAGACGACTAATAGATAATAAATTAAAAGGTGACCCAATGACATAAAGAACATTATCAATAGGCAAAGAATGAAAAAGATGAATAGTACCAACACCATGGGATGAGACCTTAGAACCATTAGCCATGGTAATGGAAGGTAAATGACCAAAGGTAGACAAAGAAGATAAAAAGGATTTATTACCAGTAATATGATATGTGGCACTTGAGTTTAGAACCTAAGGACCAAGAGAATTGGAGTGGGTGAGCCTAGCAAAAGAGATACATGTATGTGCAACAGATGTAGTGGAACTAGAGTTCTGACGATCCTCATACCATTTAAGAAATTCATTAAAAATAGTAGGTAGACCTGATGTATCAGATAAAGTAAGATCCATGGTAGATGGTGGCACAAGAGTAGTTTGGACAACTGTAGTAGTTGAAGAAGATGCAGTGCCGCAAAAGAAGCTGCAGAGAGAGAAAAACCCTAAAACAACAAACGGGTCCGATCAAGATGATGAGGACAAATCCAGAACACTCACAGGATGATGATCACAACGACCTTGAACGCTGCCAGAAAAGACGCCGAACGCGCAGCCACGCTCGGCGGCAGCGATGATAGTGACGGGGACGAAAACAGCGCGTGAAGGTGCGTTGCTACTTCGATTGCCGCGATTCTAACGACACGGTGGTCGCCTGGATGAGGTGCTCCTGACGGTGGTGTCGCCGACCCAATAGGTGATGGTGGTGATGGCGGTGGCGACGACAACGGTAGCTGGATGAGGACGGTGAACATGGGTTCATCGAAAAAAAAAATTAACCTTAGGCTCTAGATACCATATTAAAATAAAGAACAATAGGTATAGGATTAATTTCTCTTGTGTAAAAATACGCACACATGGTTGTTTATTTATAGATAATAAAAGTAACAGAAATAGTAACAGAATAACAAAAAACATGGGCTAAACCCGTTATATTGAACGAGAACCAACTTTGATAACAAAAATTCAACAACAAAATTTTCAGAAGGTAAAAGAACAAGTTCCCAAGTTCCACTATTATGAAAAACACTTATTTCATCAAGTATAACCTAATGCCAACTAGGATGACCTACGATATCACCTACATATTTCAAAATTGACAAAAAAAAAAAATAGACGAAAGACAAATATAAAATGATTGAGATTACTTATGGTGACTCAAAATAGTATAATAAAGAGAGAAATTATAAGTAGAGTGAAAGAGATTACTTATGGTAACTCAAAATAGTATAATAAAGAGAGAAATTATAAGTAGAGTGAAATCTTTAGAAATGACAGTGGGAAGATCATATTTAAGTGTAAGAGCTAGATAGAGGAGTTGATACTAGAAGAGAGTCATTTGGTGAATAATAAAAAGTTTGTCGATGATTGTGTTGGAAAGGTTGGTGGAGGTGAGGGATCTTTATGAAATCTAACAAAAGATGGAGAAGGGAAATCAAGTTCGTGCATTATGAAATATAGAAACTAATTACAATTTTGATGACTAAAACGTAAGACAATGGGAATATTGGTCCTTGCCAAGGTAAATTAAAGACATATTATAAAAATTTTAAGAGAAAGAAGAGAATTTTACACTTAGTTTAAGTACTTCTAACTTATTTCAGTGCTATACCGTTAATTTTGAATTCAACAGAGTAACGACAGCTTGTCAAGAGTGAGTTTATACAATCTTTTAATTGTCTACGTACACTCTGTAAGCATGCTGGATAAAACAGCAATTTGATTGCATCGTTTCACATAAGCTAACTAGTGGGAGAGATTGACAAAAATAGGGACGAAACGTTTCAAGATGTCATGTGTTTATCTGTGCCTTGTGCCTGGCCGACATGATCCTGATTTTTTTTTATTTTTTTTTATCATATATCATAGAAATAACCGGATATTTTTTTTTATCATAAATCACGGAAAAAAAGGTATAAGAGTAACATAAAGATACACTGCACTAATAGAAAGATAAACATTCATTAAAGATAGAATGCATAATGTACAAAATCTTTAAAATTCTACGAGGGTTTTAAGTTAATCAAACTAGATGGATATTATAAATTTTATTTCAAATTATAATAAATTAAATTTAAAAAATCTATTAATTAATTTTAATTATTAAAAATCTGATCGATTTTAAAAAATTCAATTTATGCTATCTATTAACAATTTTTTTAATGCAGACATTATATTCATCTAGAAAAGTAATTTTTTTAGAATAAAATGCTTTTATTAGAAAAAAAATATTTAGTAAAACAAATTAAAACGTATATTTTGAATAGTACGTAATTATCAATTTTCTTAACAGATGTACTAACAAAAGTCTTGGACATTTACAAAATATTTATTTTAAGTTCAAAATCATGATTTATATGCATGGGTGTGATAATTTTCTCATAAATTATGTAGAAATTTGAGAGAATTTCACAAAATGGTCTACACAGTTGGCTAGCCATTACAAATACAAAAAATATGCATTGAAAAACGATCCTATTAAAGCAATCTCTCATACAAATTATAATACATCAAGAGAGTGCCTTAAATACATTCTTCTCTACAGGACTAGCCCATCATTTCCACCCTCGCCATTTTACAGCTCCTTCACATATTGTTCTTCAATTTCTCAAACTTCTCAGCTATTGCATCCTGTTGTTTTTCTCTGTATAATTCAATCAACGATTGTAACGCACTACATATCATTACTCTTTTTCTGTCTGATATGCTCTTATCTTGAACATCACGCATGCCCTCACTGGATGAGCATAATCCCCTGAACCAATCTTCAAGAATCAAGGCTTTCTATTACACAAATGAAGCAGAAGGAAAATTGATTAGTCAAATTTCCATCAAAGATTATTAGAAATGACAGGATCATATAATCTGCAAGAAATTACAACCTTAAAAAATAAAAACTTAAATTGCAAATGCATGCCAGCGTACATACACAAGAAGGATAAGTGACAAAAAGGCAGGCATAACCGTTAGTCCAGAACACAAACATATACAAGATGATTATTAGGATATGTATACCACTTCAAAAGTTCTTCGGTCTAGTTTTATTTTTAAACTACACAACATCAATACTGTAAGCAATTAATCAAATGATAACAAAGCAGAGAGACAACCTTACACTACAAGGTACGTAGTACATGTGCAATATAATAAATAAGATCAGTACTACTATGTTACATACAGAATATTGTATTACAGTGTACTAATTTATATACAAGTGAGAGTGAGAAAAACAAATCTTAGACCAATATAATCAAACACGACGAGTTTAAGATTAACTTTTCCATCGATGATGCTATTCTATACCTCACAAGAATATTTGGCCCAACTATTTTCAAGTTTCTCTTAAAAGAACTGGACTAAACACAATCCAAGAAATATTTTAAGAAAAAAGAGTAGTGTTTTCGTTAAATGAGGAAAACACAATCCTAAGAATTAATAACAAAACTAAAGTAACTTTAATGTTAAAAATTACGAACATATTTTAACATAAGGTACATCTTGTCCAATGAAGAGAAGCTCCACATAATAATTCTCCAACAGATATAATTGTCAATAATTCTCCAACACACATATAATTGTCAATAATTCTCCAACACACATATAATTGTCATGGCAGAGAGAAGCCTTGTAATTATATGATTTTTGTTTAAGTAGATGTAAAAAAAAGTTTAAAGGATCGAGGTAGTCAAACTCGAGTCAAATAAACTAGTGAAACATGACTATTATACCAGAAAAAGTTTAACTAATATAAAATAAATTATGATTATATTTTAACATAAGGGACACCTACCCCAAGTCATAAAGAACAGATACATAGATTAACGACTATGCAGAGTTATCATAGAGATAGACAACTTGTCAGCAAAGATCCATTATCGTAGCCTATAATCCAATTCACTATGATAGGTCAAAGCACATAAATATAGACCGAGACTTCCTTAAGGAAAAACTGGACAGTTATCCATCTTTCTCCATATTTCAAGTATAGGCTGCCCTATCTCATTTTCATCACAAATCTCCCAAACCATTTATAGGAAGAAGCTGTTTTGGCGGTATATTATACTTCCTAGTTGTGAATAAATCAAGCGACAGAATTATTTTCCTCAAACTGTTATCTTTATTGCTCTTGGACAATAGCTACTGAAAAAGTAATTTCGTCTGCATGTGCTTAGCTATATTTTTTCATTCATGATAAAATACATACCATCACAAGAAAATCTTTCAGCTGTTGATCATTTGAGCTTGAGGTAAAGCTTAGAATGTGTAACATTGTCAAGGTAAGCTGCATCCAGAACATGGGTAGTTCAGTTAAGTAATGACAGAAGCAGCGGAGCAAGAAAAATATGTCACAACATAATTCAATAACAAAGTTAAAATAATAAGAATACCTCGTAAGTTTATTCAAATTTTAAACTTTAATTATAGTACTCTAGTTTTGAAATCAAGATATTAGTCTGATATAGTAATATCTCATCTCTTATGATCATAGCTTGATTACAGAACTAGGGTGTTCAAAATGTTGAACTGAATAAATTGTCAAAAATCTGAACTAAACTAAAATAATAATTCACTCGAACTAAACTGAACATAAAAAATTATTTGGACAAATTAAATTGAACTATTTTGGTTCAATGAGCTAAAACTAAAAGTTAGATTAAACTGTTTTTGTGGTTTAAAATACACTATTTTTATGACCAGAACTCATAAAAATATATAGTTTTTTATTTTTAATTAGTGTTTTAAGGAGATTTCTTAAATTTTAAAATTACTCAGAAAAAATAATACAACACTAAGGTTTTCAATAAATTTAAAATTTATACTTTATTTAATACCTGTTATATATCTAAACTCTTAGGAAGTGTTGGAAGAAACTAAAGCATAATTGTTGAAACATACTTTAATATAAAGTAAGAAGTAAACTTTGTTGAGGGAATTAGTAGGGTTTAATCCGAAGAAAATAAGGGTTGAAGATTGAAGGAAAGTTATGTTTCCAACAATGAAATTGCTAATTCATTGGAAAGAGACTTGAATACACACTCGTTAGTTCACTTAACTATTTGAACTAAAGTCTTACACTAGTTCAGTTAGTGAACTACACTGGTAAAAAAAAATTCAGTGTAGTATTCAGTTATTAATAGTTTAGTGCACATAAGTTATAGTCAATATCATAGTTTTAAATTATTTGAACATCCTAAACAACTAAGTATCAATGATGTTGTCAAGATAACGAGTAAGCTTGCAAGATCTTGCAATTTTGTGGCTCCATCGAGCAAATTCACCCAATCAAGAGTGGAGAATACGTGGTTTGTTGAATGATTGCAAGTTTGCTCACCAAAATGGCCTACAGTTGCTAGTGTCAATTCTGACTGCTGGGTGGGCTCAGTTTTGCTACCCAAGGCTATCAATAGTAGATAACAGCCTACTTAGTGAGTTGAAAATCCTCCATAGGCAATACTAAAGAGACCAGGACACAAGATAATAATATAATAAAAACGAAATACAAAGACATGAGAACACATTACAAAATTAATCATCATCTTCGTTCTCAACCCCTCTTCTTAACCTTACCCAATATAACCATTCACCTCATTTTCCAAGGAGGCATATCCTTCGGCTTTCTCTTGTTTTGACATTTTCAAATTGACATTTGAGAATCCTTCTTCTAATTCTTCCTCACCACTATCTTTCAAAAATTCTTCGACTAAAACCTTTTTCCCTTCCTATTTGAAGAAGCTCATTCTTTTCCTTTCTTAGAATATCTGAGATAGTGTCCCCTCTTGCCCCTCTCCTCCTTGCTTTGTAACGATCCAATGTGGCATCAGATTTATACTTTACATTACAAACCCATCTGCATCCTACTATCATTTTATCTTGTGTCTTGTCAACAATCTCCCTTGTCTAGTTCTTTTCTAAGACACTCATCTCTTCGTTCGTGGCTAGAATCCAATTCTCATCCTTCAATGCTTCTTGAACTGACTTAGAGACTCTAACAACATCAACGACAAAGATGAAACTCCAGTATTGCATAGAAAGGTGATTGGAAGACACCAAATGAGAAATAGGATACCTGGTACCGAGTACCTTTTCTCAAAGCAATGGGTCGGTCAAGAAGGTTACGTTCACAATTATTATTCAAGGAATCTTTTGAAGGGTATAGGGTGTTAGGAGAATGAACACTTACCCTTCACTGAGATGATTGGAGCTATTCTTGGATCAAGTTAGTTTGTTTTTGTCTCTTTTGATATTGTATGCAGAAGAAATTCTTTGGACACCTACTTTTTGAAGCTAAACCAGACTTGAGAACGAAGTTGCCCTTGTTAGGAGGAACTTTAGAGACATCCAACAAGATGTGCAAGGAGAAGTACCAGGAGTACAAGGAGTAGTATCAGTATAAAATGTCCTGTATGAAAGGGCAAAGGATGACCTAAACGACTCAACTCATATAGAATGCTCCCCTTAAAACGAACACATGCAAAAGGATTCAGTTGCATTGAAAGTGGAATACAGAGGTAAGCTTTCGCCTCGGTGGGTGATATCCCTTATATCAGAGGCATAACCTATGAATATGCATTTAATAGCTCTAGGATGTAACTTCCCATGAAACTATTGAGATTGATTGTCATTTCATTCGAGAGAAGATTGTATTGGGAGACATCAAGACTGAATTTGTTAATTTGAATGATCAATTAACAGATATTTTCACTAAATCTTTATGAGAACCTAGAATTGATTGTACTTTTAACAAGCTTCGTACATACGATTTATATGCACCAGTTTGATGGTAAGTGTTGAATATAACATGCTTAACTCATATTGTCTATTATTCTGTTACTATCTCTACCTATAAATAAACAACCCCATGTGTGTATTTTACAGAAGGGAGATTAATTTTATATATATATATATATATATATATATATATATATATTTATTTATTTATTTATTTTAATAGAGGCATTACAACCCCTCCCTTAACAATTCCAATTGTCCTCCCTGTGGCAAGATCTTGAATAAATCAACAATGAGAGCGAAAGGTTACAGAACAATTTAGCTCACATGTAAGCTTTTTAATAGAAATAAGGCTATTAGAATGTTTTGAAGAATGAAGGTCACCTTTAAGGCTGAGGGATAGCAAATAAGAAATATATCACGTCCAATTATTGGGATATAGGTCCCATTTCAATGGTAACGTGGTTACCAAAAAAAGACAAATGATTAAAAGAGGTGAATGAGGGGACTTGAAAACTAAAGAATTATGTTATTGATATCAATCACACCAATTACATTCTCATAATCTCTATTTGTAATAACCAAAACCTTTAAAACAAGAAATAAAAATATGTTGAAATAAAGAGGAAGATTTAAAGATATTTTTTCTTAATTATTATAGAGGTTGAGAATATTTTTTTATCTTAATAATTTATTACTTATAACAGGGAGTCATACGGTCTATCACACCAAAGTCTAGAACCCAAGAGTCCTTACATAAAGTTTTAGAAACATTAAAAGAGGAATTAGAGTTTTTACCAGTCATGATTAGAGAGCAAGTATCAAAAGATGACTTATTAATAGAATCCATGAGAGTTTTTAGACATTCAATTTCACTACATAGTGTAGGCAATCCTTCTTCAATTAAAGAAGATGAAGGAGACTTGCCAAATCAAAATTTGAAAGTTCTTGATAAACCTTCCCCGAGGGCTGACCTTTAAGTTCTACAAGAGAAATGAAAGCTTTCTCCTTTCCATGTAACTTGAAGTAATTCTCCTTGATGTGGTCAAATTTCTTATAATGAGAGCACCAGAAGTCGCCCTTGCCTTTTGAGTTGAGTTTCATGTTCATAGAGTCTGAGGTTTCTAGTTTGGAAGTCTTTCTTGAGAGCATGGCAACTCCTACAATAGAGGGCTCATTCATCATGGCCGATGATTCTCCTCACCCTATAAAATGTAGAAGACTTTAGAAAGCGAAGGAAGTCTTTCATTCCCAAGAATGTATGCCCCAATAGGATCATATTCAAGATTCAATCCTAATAAGAACTTAAATATCTGAGACTGTTCTACAAATTGAGCAAGAGTGACAACATCCCTACTATTTTCAAGCTTCAAATGTTGATTCTTGTTCAACTCAATCCATAGACACTTCGACATTCCATTATATTCTACAATAGAGAGGGTGCCTTGCTTGGCCCCAAAGATGTTGCTTTCTAACTCATAACATGTAGGGATGTCCTATTACATGGAATAAGTATTTCAAAGCTCTTCTCAAATTTGGAGTAAAACATACAATTTCTACTGATTTTTGTAGTCATGGTTTCCATAACTGTCTAATAATCCACAAGTCATCATTGTCCCAAATTTCGAAACTAGGATTATCCCAAGATATGACCTCTCCTTTGGTATAGTTGTACCTACCCATTCCCTTCAACGTGCATCTAATAATTTGGGCACACTAGAGATATTTTTGACTGTTAAGACGACTATCATTAGACACAAGTGGAAGATTAACAGTGCTTAATGGAGTTGTCATGCCAAAAAGCGAGAGATGCCTTTTTTTTTCCTAAAATGTAAGCAACATTAAGATCAAAGAAAAAAAAATAATTGATAGTATTGAGTCCTTTCAAAGGAGAGACAAGCAACCCTTGGGTGACACGACAAAATAGGGGTAGGTGTAGAACCACCACCTCTGAGGCTGGTGAGAATGGTAGTCAGATGTGCCATCATACGCTAGCCCACTCACAAAGAAGGGAGACACACATGTAGGAACGTGGCTACTCCATAAAAGAGGGATTACAACTAAGACGACAATGAGAGAACAAATTTTATTGAATTGGTTCAATAAAAAAGTACATAGGCATCCATATATATTGAACTATAAAATCTTCCAACAACATGCTTGTGATAATTATAACATCCTATTGTAGCATATAAAAACATTTCCTCGAGTCAACAATAATAATATGTAGATAATCCTGATTATAAAAGATTTCTCCCTTATTCATAGTTGATAACATGGTAATGGTTTAGAGATTGAGAGCTATCTAGGAAAAAAAAAAGAGAGCAATTTTATTCATCGATAATGAAATAATACAAGGTTGGTAAATTTACTTGCGGTAGTTCATTCCAGAATTTTTAGATGCCTCCCAAATGTTGCCAAAAGCAAGATTAAGTAGAATCACAATGCACCTTAGTTAGAACCACCACTACACAGTTTCATGTCTATCTCACTTACCAATCCAAATGATTAATTCCCAGTCAGATTGATGAATATGAAGTAGTTACCTGCTTTTTTAATGAAACCCGGTACTTGAAATTTGATGGCACTGAAATTTGGTCCTCATCCATATTCTCCAGTAGATACTCAACAGATTGCACAATCTTTGAGAATGAATGGCCATAATCTGCAAAAACCAAAAAACAAGTTATATATAGATGAAGCTATGAACAGAAATTTTTTTAAAAGCAGGAAAAGTTATTAGTACAAAACAATTTACACCAAAATAAGTAAAAAGGTAAATGAAAATAAAGGAAAGTACAATGTGGCAAAGCAAATCAGTTAACTTTTGGACTGATAAATGGTTACATGAGCCAGTAGTTGAGTTGATGAATACATTACTGCAAAAAGCTAAGGTTTCAGATTTCATAAGCAATAAAACTTGGCAGATTCCAGTAGAAATTCCTGGCAATATTATACATTAGATACTCAACACAGTACTACCCACCTCTGAGGTTGTTGGAGTAAGTGATAGAGTCATATGATGGAAATCTTGTGTGTCCCAAGCACAAGAAAGGAACTTGTTATATATAGAATGTACATTGCACATATAGAGATTGGCATAGTTAAATACATTTAACACACCTCCTCAAGCTAGTACATATAAATCATATGCATCAAACTTGTTATAAATATAATCAATTCTTTGACCTAGTAAAGGTTTGGTGAAAGTGGCTTCCATGAATTGTAGAAGTTTAGCATTGGGATCCATATGTGTGTCAAGGGGTTTGGAATTCCTTAGTTCAATCTCCTCCAAAATATTCAATACGTACTTTCTATGAGAAATTACCGTTCCATTTTCAAATTGTGCTACGGCAATTCCCAAGTATCTTAGTTTGCAAAGTTTTTTGTCCAAAAATGATGACAAAGGTGTTGTTTTATCTGTAAGATGCTATGGTGATTGTTACCTGTGAAAACGTTAACAACATACACTACCAGGTAGAAACACTCAACCTTGAATGATGATAGAACACAAAATAATTAAACTCACTACGACGAGTCATACCAATTTGTTGGGCTATTGCACTTAATCTACCAAACCATGCTCTGGAGATTGTTTAATACCATATAAAGATCTACGGAGATGACATATCAAACTACAAGACCCCCTAAGCAACAAAAACTAGAAGGTTGTTCCATATAATTTCCTCCAACAAATCACCATGTAGAAGATATTTTTGACATACAACTAATATGGGGTCAATGTTCAAGAATCGCCATGGCTAAAATAATTTGATGGAGGTCATCTTGGCAACCAGAGAGAAGGTGTCACCATAGTCTAACTTTGGCGATTAATCGATCTTTGAGTCGACCACTAGTGCTATTAGAGCCAACTTTGACTATAAAGATCCATAAAACCCAACAACAGAATTCTTGGGGGCCAAAAGAACAAAATACCAAGTACCACTATTCTTAAAAGCACATACTTCACCAAGTTTGGCTTGTCCAACTAGGGTGGGCTAAGGAATTACTTGTCATTTTAGGAATTGACCAGGGTGAGCTAAGACATCACCTATTGTTTTAGGAAATCAGTGGGCGACAAGTGGGCTTTCAAGGCAAGGCGTGTGTACTCATGTCAATATTGGTGGTGGCAACTCTATTGATAATACACATGTTGGCGTTGTGATTGTCAAAGTGGGGCACAGCTTTCTAGCCCACCACTAATCCAAATAATGATGGCGAACAATGATGATGGTGGCTATTCACGAGGCAGCAGAAATAGGGCTCAGGAGCTTTGGTACCAACTTGGACTAGATAAGGAAATAAAGAATTGTTTTATTTATAGCAATCATACCAATTACATTCTCATCATTTCTATTTGTAATAATCAAATCTTTAAAATAAGGAAATAAAAATATGTTGAAATGAATAGGAAGATTCTGAAGATATTTTTTCTAAATTAGATATTGAGAATACTTTTATCCTAATAATATGCTATGTACAACATATGATTTTCTCTGTTTTGTAATGTTTATTCTGTTTGTAGTTTCAAAACATCTTTCTATTGTCTATCGTTTAGCAGTTGTATTTTGTTACAAATTGTCTTTCTTTATGCAGCGCTCCTATGTACACATATACATGGTTTTGTAAGAGGTTCACGGACTTTCCTATTTCTCCAATAGTGAATTACATTTCTTGTCAATTTCAATAGCATCTACTCTAGCTTTACAAGCCTTTTCAGATGCTGATTGGCCATATGAAGTTGATGATGGAAAGAACACTTCAGGAGCATGTATACTTTTGGTCCGAACCCAAATCATTATAAGAAAAACAATTACCTAGCACTGACACTGGCACAGCCAATGCTGCTGCAGCTTGTATCCTTATTTTAAAATTTGATGAATCACGTAGTAGCTGCAGAAGAATACCAAACACAACTGGAGACCTGAAAAATGGAACCATAAGGCATTGTTCAGTAGTTTACATTTCAGTGTTACAGAAGTAACAAGTTGAACAATATATCTTCATGAAGAGAGCCTGTGAAAAACAGGGCTACCGAAAACAAGGCAACAAATATCATTTATCTAATGAAACTGAAACACATTGAACTACAGTATCTCTTTCTTAATACTACACTAAAGGATAATACTAGAAGTGTACGCCTTGTATACTTCAGAACAACCAATCTATCTTTTGTTCCAATTTATGAAAGGGAATGTTTCATCCTCATGTTAAATAAAAGAATAGCACAAGATATTCAAGTTATTGGACATGAAAAATATGAATCCAACTGAAGACAGTTCCACAAACTTTAAGTCGTGAGTGAAATACTAGTACAAATAAATTCGCCTATTTAGACAATTATACCTTTAATACTCTCCCATAATATGGAGGGTATACAAGCTTGTTACAAATAAGTATACACAAGATCCCTTGAGAGATTTATGAAGACATGCCAGTTGGTCAATGGAGCTAACAAAGTCAGCAGTGATTTCTCCTAACCATTTTTTTTCCCTCACAAAATGACTTTCTAACTATACGTATTTAGATCACACATTGAATATGGGATTGGATGCAATGTGAAGAGTGACTTCATTGTTACTATTAAAGCTTCATGGCTTGAAAATCTTTACTGTATGGAAGGCTAAATGTTATGCAATAAACTACCAAACTTTGAGGTTAGAACACTGCAGTATGCGGTATTAAATTTTATTAGATATGAATTCTTCAAGGATAGGTTTAATCTGCATTTTCATAGGTTTATGCCTCAAGTGGGTTTTGGTATAGTACCACCACGACTATTTTGTAACTTTTATTTATTTTTTCAATGCTATTTTGGGCATGCACAAATGACTGATATAACTTCGGGTGCCAACCTAGTTAGGATTGCAAGTTATAGTGATGTCTTTGTTCTGTAAAAAAAAAAAACAGTTAAGTTAACAACTCTCTTAATACCTAACATACAACACTAACTGAATTATTTACAACATTTCCACTTAATTAATATTAGCAATAAATTGCACTCGTATCAACTCTCTTACCAGCCTAAATTGGTTCGACCATAAGAGGCTTTGATAAAATATAAGCCACCCCCTAAGCCAAGCTTATTGTTGATTCGTTGTCTACTAGTCTGTTCATAATCTTTTTGGGCATCAACCTTTAAAGCTACAAGGTTGACAAGGTCCTATTGAGGCCACAATGTATTCAGCCTCATGTGAAGACAATGCCACCAATAACTCCTTCTTAGAACACCATGAGAATAGGTGCTCCACACATCAAAAACACATACCCATCTGTGTATAATACTATTGTACATACATATATGTAAAGGTATATAATGTTCCTCTGTTGTGCTCAAGACACACAAGGATTCCATCGCTGACTCCTTATCTTTATCACTACTGATGCATGGAACCACCAATTAGGATTATAGTATTTTTTATTTAAATCTTGATTTATTATTTTTAATTATCCTTTCCTGAGTGAGGCCCTCATTTCAGATAACTCTTTAATTAGGATAATTTAGGAATTTTTTTATTTTTATACAATCAATTAGGATAATTGTTGGGAATCTATGCAGCCTTTTTCAATGGCAGACCATGAGAAATAATTTCAGAAAAACTGATAGATTAGGAGGGGCAGTGACAGAGGACTAGTCTGCTCCTCACATTCACAATAGGTCGACAAAATGAGTCTTTGTAAGTCTAGGTCTGATATAATTTGTTTCGCATAAGCTACCAGTTGCATGCAGTAACTAGGAGAAGAATAAAGATATGTAATGTATATGATAAACATAAGAAGCATGTGCTTCATTTTAACATACCAATCCATATCTTGCAGCCTTAATGTCTCGTTGAGGAATAGGTTGCCAAGAGCATGACAAACATTCCACTGGACCTGGTAAGAGAGATTCCATCTTCAAGAGGGATAGAGTGCATTGATACCAAGAAACTAAAATATTCAGATAATAAGGAGACAATATAACATTATGGTACCTTAACGTTCCCCATAGTTATGCAAGAAATAAATGCATGAACTATTCTCTCTAGCCTATTCAAATCTTGTAGACAATCCGATGCAGAATGCTGTTGACACACCATTACATTTTTAGTATTGAGAAACCCTTCATTCATGTGGTTATGATGGTCCATTGGTGTGTCTTGAAATTTTGATGTTGAACATTTTAAGATTCTCGAAATATACCCAAGAGCCCTAACAGCATTAGATTTAACCTGGTAATTGAAAAAAGAGAAAATAAATAAAAGAATCCAGAGACAAATGTGCAAATCAGAGGAAAATAATCAATATACAATTTACCTAATAATCCTATAGAATGATTTGCCAGTTAGATTAGGCAATCTTTAATTATGTTAACTAGAAATTCGAGGATTTATAAAATTATATAGCAAATACTAATTAGACAATTACTTTCCATGTAATTATTACCCACATTACATAAAAATATACTCTGTTTACATGTTACACAGATTCGGCCTAGGAAACTTTGCAAATTTTAGCACCTCCATACCTCTTCCTGCACCTCTATAGATATGGATAAAGTCTAAATTATCCATCAGTTGGAAACATTCCAGATTGCATAATCCGGAAATCTATGTCAGATTATGTAATCCAGAATACTGGATTATGCAATTCAGAACTCAAAAATGCATACCAAATTGCACAATTTGGAAATGTATTATGAATTATATAATTTGGAATACATCTCAAGACTTATCAAACCCCATTGTTTTTTGAACCTACCTTTATGCTCTTTTTTTGTCTAATTGCAGTTCTACAGGTCAGAAGAATCTCTATGTTCCAATTCTACAGAATTTTGGGTTCATCCGTGATAATCTCATCCTACAAATTTCGTATTTGCTAATCAAATTGGTTACAATAATAGCATTTAGGGCATCCTACTATGGAGATATTGAGAATATTTTTTATCATAATAATCTACTATTTGCAACAGGATGTCCACCCTTACTACCATGTCCTTCTCTATTGCCACAACCTAAATAAAAACCATGGCAGATGATTTAGCAAACTCAAGAAGATTCCAGTGATACAAAGGAAATATATTGTTACGTTCTCTGTCGAAAGAAACACCTTGACTAAACAAGATTTGATCCCAAACATGATCAAATTTGGATTCATGGCACGAACATTAATTATCATATACAACTTGCCAAACTTTTCTTATGTTCTTCCATTGAATCAGCCTGAGATAACATCTTCAACTCCTAACAACAGATCAGGCTTTGGTAATGAAACAGGTTATGTCATGATCTAAAGGCATTGAATATCATTTGCAAAAATAATGACTTTTCTTTCAAAAAGAGTTTCAACTTACAAGTATTTAATGTTATAAGAGTTCCCAATATATTGAATTCAACATATTGACACAATAGAGCACAAAGTTGAAAGTTCACCTCCTATAATCACTATATCATCATCATAGAACATTAGATAAAACACACATGTCAGGAGAAGTATGACAATAGAAAATTGAATGATTAGCCTCACTTTGTTTTAGTCCAAAAACCTGCATAAATTTACCAAATTAAGCTCGGGTGAAGTATGACAATAGAAAATTGAATGATTAGCCTCACTTTGTTTTAGTCCAAAAACCTGCATAAATTTACCAAATTAAGCTCGGGTGACTGCTTCAGACCATAGAGAGAACAATATAATTTACGCACTAGACTAGAGTCCCCCTAAGCAACAGACCTAGGAGGCTGCTCCATGTAAATTTTCTCCTTCGGATCACCATCAAGGAAAACACTTTTAATGTCAAGTTGGTGAAGTGGCCAATGGCAAATAGCGACTATTGCAAGAAAAAGCCTAACAGTGTTGATTTTGGCCACGAGAGAGGAAGTGTCATAGAAGTCAAGCCACAAATTTGAGTATATCCTTTGGTCACCAACGAGTTTTAAGGCAATCAACTTAACCTCTAGGTCCAACTTTAACACCATAGACCCATCTACAACCACTAGTCTTCTTTCTTGACGAAAGAGAAACAAGCTTCCACGTGCCATTGCTTGCAAGAGCCTACATTACATCAATCATGGCTTATTGCCATCCAGGATGATCAAGAGTTTCATGAACAGTCTTAGGAACAACTATGGTAAACAAACAAAAAAACAAAAGAACACAATGGAGAAAAAACGATATGTATTGTGAGTAAACCAAATACTTTTGAAGTGGAGTCTCGTGAAAGAGTAGAAGAATCCATGGCAGGGAAGTTGTTGGAGGAGGATCTGAATCATGAGAGACTTCGGAAAGAGTGGGAGGAACTTTGTGTCCTACATTAGTATGTAAGGAAAGGTGATAGGCCAACGTCAGATTGATGTCGCATTAGGGTTGGAGACAAAAGAAGTCAGAATCAACAGAGGACCAAAGGTTGAAAAGGGAGAACCTGTTAAATGAATGTAGGAGCTTGCATAGGGGATGATAAAAAAAAGGTGACATCAACCAACATATAGTATCTTCTGGTAGTCGGAGAGTAGCATTTTTATCCTTTTTAAAGACGAAAATATCTTAGGAAAACACATTTAATAACCTTTGCAAAGAGTTTATCTAAACCTAGAGATATGTTATGAACAAAACAAGTACAACAAAAAACATAAGGAGAGACATGAAACAAGAGATTATTTAGAAAAATAATGGAGTGAGGAATTTGACTTTCGATAGACATTCTATTTATTAAAAAACAAGCACTAAGAACTGCATTCCCCAATGAAGAGGAACATTTGTATTCAACATTAGAGATTGTGCAGTTTCAATGAGATATCTATTCTTCCTCTCAACAATGCCATTTTGTTGTGTTGTGTGAAGACTAGCAGATTGATGTAAAATACCCTATGAGGATAAGAAGGAAAAAAAGTGTAATAGAAAAATATTCTTTAGCATTGTCACTCAAAAAGACTTTAATTATGTTATGTCGGAAATCCCACATCGACTAGAAATAAGACCTTTCAATAATTTATAAATGGGTGCAAACCTCACTTTACAAGCCGGTTTTGTAAGGTTGAGTTAGGCTTAAATTTTACTTCTTGATATGGTATCTAGAGTCTAGGGTTAAATATTTTTCGGTGAACCCACTATTCACTGTCCTCATCCAGCTGCCACCTTCGTCGTTGCTGCCGCTGTCATCGCCGCCGCCGCCGATTGGGTCAGCAACAGCACCGTCAGGAGCGCCTCATCCAGGCGACCACCGTGTCGTTGGAATCACGGCGATCGGAGAAGCGATGCGCCTTCACGAGCCGTTTTCGTCTCTGTCACCGTCATCGCTGCTGCCGCGCGTAGCGGTGCGTCCAGCGTCTTTTCCAGCGGCGATCAATGTCGTTGTGATCGTCATCCTGCGAGTGTTCCGGATCTGTCTTTATCATCGTTGAGGATCGTTATTTATTTATTGTACCAAACGAAGTTAATACATGAACTCAAAAGGAACCATTGCATACTTGTATACATCAAAATGGTTGAATATAACGGGCTTAGCCCATGTTATCTGTTATTCTGTTACTATTTCTGTTACTTTTATTGATTATAAATAAACAACCCTATCTGTGTATTTTAACACAAGAGAATTTTGGGCCACCCGCTACCGGGCCGCTATCGAGCCACCCTTAAACAATATAGTCCTACGCTCGAGATGAGTAGTCTTGGCGTGAAGGGGTGTGTTGGAGATCCTACATTGACTAGAGATGAGGCCTTTCAATAATTTATAAATGAGTACAAACCTCACTTTATAAGTCGGTTTTGTAAAGTTGAGTTAGACTTAAATTCCACTTCTTGATATGTTTCAAATTGGTTCTTAATCCCATTAAAGGACATAAATATGGACAAAAGTTCAGATCTGTTTTTCATTAAATAAACTTAAGTACAATGCGAGAATTCTTCAGTAAAGGTTACAAACTGCATAAAGCAAAACAATATGACATGTCTAGGTCCCCAAATATCTGAATAAATGGTAGAGAAAGCTGAGTTACATCTATTTTACCTAACATGGTTTCCAAGTTGACATGATTCACATTCTAAAACTTGAAGTTTCTTAAGAATAGGAACAATTATCTTGATCTTGGCTAGACTAAGGTGACTTAAACGATTATGCAAAAGCTTTGGGGTTGAGATAGCAAAACAAGACAAAGGTAAGTTTGTTTTTAGAAGATAAAGTCCTCGTAACTCATGTCCTTTGCCAACCAGATGACCTGTTCCATGTTCCTGTATGATAAAGGAATCAACATCAAAGGTTACAGAACAATTTAAAGGGCGAGTTAATTGGCTTAGAGAGACAATAAGGATAATGTGGAATGTACAAGACAAAATTGAGATTTAAATGAGACAAAGGAACTTGACTAATTTCTTGAGAAGCAACTTTGGATCCATTAGTTACAGTAACGGTTGGGCAATTTTTGGGGAATAAATAACTAAAGTAAAGTGTTATTACCAAAAGTATGTTGAAAGGCACTTGAATCAAGGATCCATAGATCTTAACCTTCCACAAATTGAGAAATACAAATCTGTTGAAACACTTAGCGCCGAAGAAGATTGACCTTAATGTTGAAATTTTCCAGAGTAAAGTCCCAAATACTCTCGGTACCCCTCATCAGAAAACTTGGACTTTCCCTTTTCAGATATACACACATGAGGTGCCTTGTTTGGAAAACCATGCAAAGAATAGCAACTCTCTTAGGTATGACCCCATTCTTTTGCAATACGTGCATTGAGGACATCCACTTTGACCAACATGCTGTGCTTGATTCCTACGATCTCCTCCTCTTCCTCGTGGTGCTACCATTGCCGATTTTTCAATAAGTCAAGCTGAATTTTCATTTTTTAACAAGGTAGGCAAACTAGGGCTCTTGATACCAACTTGAAGTGATGAAAAAATTCAATGTGTTCTTGTGTGTGTATGTAAAAGAGTAAGTAGAAGTACATCTAAGAGAGACACTATGTTCCCAATCCAATAGCTATATACTCCTAAGAAATAGCATAATGTAAGTTGTACAACACTATAATAGTCATGATTTTAACATCCTTGATGGGAAATAGTTCAATGTAGGGAAAGTTTTGTTCATTAAATATAACATCTTCAGACATGAACATTTTACTCGTAAGAGAGAGGCATTTGTATTGTGAGATGGAGAATAATTGTAAATAGTTTGAGATATAGGGGATGCAATTTTGAACTTTACCAATACAACATGCTTTACAGAAACAACTTTATTAGAAAAAGGAATATCACACAATTGAAAAATGAGATTCATAGCAATGGCACTAGGATGCCCTAGTCTAGCATGCTAAATAGATTGAATATCACTGATTACAAAAATAACGTAAAAACATTGACAAAGAAGGTTGAAGTTGCAAGGTGGAAAAGGTAGAGACAACATGACACATCTCTTTGAACAAGAAATTCATCAGTTACTTGGTTTTGACGGTCAATGGAATGACACTTCATTAACTAATGGAGAACTAAAGAAACATTAAGATTATTTGGAGCACAAAAGTAGGATGAAACAAAGCATTGAATTGGCAAACCATGACCATTACCAATATAGATCTATTCAAAATCTTCAGAGTATATTTTGCGGAATATTCTAGCCTTTTCCAATAACATGAAAAGAAGCCCCAAAATAAGGGTACCAATTAGAACCAAAACGAGGAACAATGAGAGTAGGCTATAAACTAGCAACAAACTAGCAACAGTGTCGATTAGCAAAGCATTGTGAAGTGGAAGGATGTTGTGAGGTAGGGCGATAGTTGGCTGTTGGGTGCAGGAAAGGAGAATTAAAATATTATTGATTGAATGGATAAAAGTATTCCCAACTAGAATGATTTATATTCCCTTGAGAATTGAAAAGAAGATTACTATGAGTGGGAGGTTAATAATTGTGATCAAACTTGTGATAACAAAAAGTAGCATTGTGTCCATACTTGAAGCAAAATTAAAATTGCAAAACTCCTAGGCCACAACCACATCCTCTAAAACCAATGCCGCAACATCAAAAGAAGATAACCAACAAAAATTGTTCACTTACACTTGTCTTGATTTCGCAAAGTCAAACTCAGTGCACTTGAAGGTTCTCTATCAATGTGTAAAACAGAAGTGCACATAGGTGCATGAGTCAGATTAAGAGAAGCATAGCCAAGAACAATTTTCTTGTGATACTTTTGAAGAGAAGACTCATGTGAAAGAAGAAGAGCTTCAACTTAGTCGGAAGATGTTCAAACTTACTTTCAATAACAGAAATGACAGATTCATAATCTTAAAGCAGTCCTTCAAGAATAACATCAATGTGTTCTTGAAGAAAAAACAAGATCTCCAACAAAAGCTACACGATCAACCAAAGCTTTCAATTTAAGAAATTCATCCATTGAACAATCATCAAGAGACATGGAACAAATTTCAGGACGAAGCTGTTGCAATATTGCCCTTGTTTGTTTATGAAAATAATCATGCACTTTATCCCAAACTTGATAAGAACGAATACATCCAACAATGCTGAAAGAAAGGAACATGATAAAGTGGACTATAACCATGTCAACTGCATTTCATCTTCTTCCCAAGTAATGTATATGCTGGATTAGTTTTGCCATTTTTGTGATCTGTTTCACTGAGAAAACGAAGAGGAATGGATGGATTTGCAATAAAATGTTGATAGTTATGCAACTCGATGCATGGTTCTACTTCTTGATGCCACACCAAGAAGTTGGAATCATCAAGTTTTTGATAAATCTTGACAAAGACAGCAAAGGAAGGAGAGGAAACAGATTGACTATCAGATGCAGACACGAGTTTGCAAGGGCATAGCCCAAGTTATAGCGGGAGGTGGAGTAGGAGGATTATTTTTTCACGCCATGGATCACTAAGCTCTTGATACCATATTAGAGTTCTAGAGAGAGAAGAAAAGAGATACAGAAAAGAAAATTTGTTTTCATAAAAAGCTACACACAAAATAACAAGGGTTTTCTTTATATATAGAGAAAGAAAAGAAAATAGACCTTAAAGAAAAATTGATAAAACAACTATAACCAACTTAATGCAACGCTAACAATGGTAAATAGGCAACTTTTTTATTTATATTATTGTAGCAATTAGGCAATTATTTTCCTCAAAATTATTCATATAATAATACACTACGTTGAGTACATTGACACACAAATTCAGTCACGTCTCTAGTTACTGTCCTCAAAAATGACATTTTTTCAATAAAGAAAATTCAAATTTAAAGAAATACAGAACACAAATAAAAGCTACCTTGTCTCCATCCTTAGTAAGACGCAAAGCACATTCACTCAACAATACAATCAGCTGGGAATTGGATATTGAACCTACATAAAAAAGGAGGCAAATAAACAGATTAGGAAGAGAACATTGAAATTTTGTCTTGACACCAAATGGTTGACCATTCAATCATGGACATCAAATCAAACTCACCCATCTTCTGTTCAGAGAGGAGGATTCTATCAGAGTGAGAAATAGCATCACACATATTTGCCAATGCCCATGAAGCTGTTATCCTAACCTGTTTTATGGAAACAATGAATTACTAATTAATTACAAAAAGTATGTAGGAAAGTGTAGATTCAGAAGCTGAACGCAGAACTCACTGAGATTAGTGCATCTCGAGTGTTGATCTCAACAGCGTGGATAAACTTCTCAAGTACCTCTGCACTACAGAGATTATCAAACTTTTTAGATTTTCTCTAGTAAATCAGACATATGTTTCAAAGAGAAATCATAATATTCAGTACAAGTTTTAGTATAACCTCTGACACACTTGTGGAAAACATGAAATGATACCAATGGCTCGACAAGCAGAAGATCTCACTGATGGCACACTATCACGTACAGCAGCATGTACCTACAAAATTTTAGCTAGTTAGTAAATTCATTTCGGCAGCATGGTAATCTATATGGTACAATACTCCAATCAGATAGCATTGAGCATGATTTCTATAAATACTTACTAAAGAAGATAATATAAACTCCTGTTTCTCCTTAGTGAAACACATGAACACAGAAGAAGTCATACCCGCAAAACATGTAATTGATGCAGCTCTCACCTTTCACAGAAAAGCAGAAAGAGGTACACTGTTAGGAAACTGGAAAAGAAATTCACAAATATTTGAAAAACACGCACAAAATTGTATATGTGTATATTGAGACAAACTTCCACAATTTCCACAGCCTATGGCTCATCATATTAAATACTCTGTCCACCCTAGGGCTCTATATACAACTTTCCATACTCCCATTTGTCCTATTACTTCCCTTATTTTATGATATTCCAACCTCCTGAATATTAGCTTGAACTTTTCCAACAACAGACAACCAACTGCCAGCTCAACGCACATTTCTAACAGGCTCTTCCTTTGCCTTACTCTCCTTTCTCCTAGAGTAAACCTTCCACACTATGGGCCTATTGGTGTCCTGCCCAACAATTGGCCCATCACCTAAATCACAGGCTCTAACAAACACATTCATTAAAGATACATAATTCATTCATTCAGTGAAAATGTATTTCTCTTCAGTAAAATCAAAAAGAACATTTGCATGATGCTACTTTCACAGTTCTTCTAATCTATGTAGATGATATGATTATTGCAGAAAATGATGAAGTTGAAAAACAAATGCTAAAGGAGGAATAGGCAGCTCAACAAAACTTCGTCGATATAAATGTTTGCTATTTAAAGTTTTAGTCTAAACAAAGTGTTTTTGACATTGCATATGTCAACTTAAAATTGTGTCTAACTTTCTTCATCAAACTCTACCCTTAAGAAAACTCGCCTCACAATGCATCTATCTAGCGTTAAACTTCGTCTATTCACATTTATCAAACATTGTTTAGCGAAAAGTTCTCAAAAGTTATAAATATATAAATCAACCCTCCCTTCATCTGTATTTCACCTGTTTTTATAGTGTTATACAGAGGATTTTTGGCTTTCCACCATGCACAACCATTCATGATTAAATAACGATTGGTACTACAATCTACAAAAATAAAAAGCTTCCCATTCATAATTGTATCTCTCTTGCACTCGCCTTATGAACTGAACAAAAGGAATGACTTCCTACACTTGAGAATATTATACCCAAGCTAAGAATGGGTAATGTATATTCATTCACAAGCTGAAACGGGTGTGTAAAAGACTACAATGTAATATAAAAACATTCATAACTCGTTTAGAGTTACATCCCACCCGATTTTTGTAAAAAGTTGAGTTTCAATGTAAGATTGGTGGGCTTGTCCAAGACAGGCAATGTCAGACATATAATAAAAAACATTCATGTTTCTTCACCTAACAACTTAACCTTTCACTATTTCGAACACCATAAGCTAATCCTGTTATCTATGATAACAAATATTCTGAAACGTCATCTCAACAAATATCATGTGATGTGAATGCAGCTTGTTTCCTTTTCCATCATGATGGACATTAACCCAAAAGAATTAGAAGCACTTGTTGATGTTGAGGCAGATCCAAATATGAATGAGGGGTTGAGAAAGTACGAGAGAAAGAGGAGAAAAATGGTGATATGTATTTGGGGGGCTGTTGGTTATCATTATAACTTGTGAATCTCATGGAAGGGGTATCTTTAGTAAAGCAGCAGATGTGAAGCGGGGAAGACAATTAATTTTGTGTATGATAAATAGAAATTTAAAGGTCAGTCTGTCTCTAAGAGGTCTATTCGCTGATTAACAATACCGGTGGCTTGCTTTTCTCTCCTTTCACTCTCCATTTTTGTTTGTTATGCAACAGCTGACTTCGTATGGATCTAGCCATTTTGTGAATGAAACTACTAATAGGTTCTCATAATATTCAATTTAGAGAGAGAAAGCTAATTTCAAAAATGAAAAGATTCAAGATATATGAACAAGATCACTGATTCAAGTTACCAAACATGAAAATTCTCACCATTGCCGAAGAGTGACACAAGATAAGAGGCATATGCTTCTCAATTGCCTCACACCACTGCTGAATTCCTGAATCACTAGCTTCAAAGTTTACAATAACATCATCTTTTCCCTCCACATCATACGATGGAGCAGATGACACTTTCTTCATCCTAATGCAATCAGATGCAAAAGGAATATCCATTAATTTATCATCAGAAAGATCTTCTGTTCCTTGAAATCCAGAGACTGCCCGAAGACCCTCATCTAGAACCTTAAAATATTAAAATAAATTCTATCATTATTCAAAATGGATGCAAGAAATCATGTGTCAAAAATGATATCACTCGTCAATTCAAGTCAAAATAATATTGAAAATAAGAAGGGCAAAAATTAGATAATAGGCAACAGTCCATCAGGTGCTTTTGCTGTTCTCAATCAGAATTGGATTTTCACCTAATTCTATAATAAAGATCTGTATTAAAGGTGACCATAGGTTATCAAGGCAATACTTCAATCCTAACTGGAGAAGGGCTCCAAAACACACAAGGAATTGCATCTATGCAACAAGTAAAATGTAACGGAGTTAATAAAATATCTTAAACTCAAATATACAAAAAAAAAAACAAAAAAAGAAGTATATAAAAGCACATTGGAAGCAAGTTCATGCTCCCTATCAAAATAAAGAAAGTAAATATAGGATTAATCTCCCTTGTGTAAAATACACACATAGGATTGTTTATTTAAGGTAGAAATAGTTACAAAACAACAGAAAATATGAGCTAAGCCCCGTTACACACAACACTCCCAACAATAAGTGAGAAACATATCCAATTGAGAGGATTAGAATTTGGGAAAACAAGACAAACTTATTTTAATTTGAAATGGAACAAACAACATTGGAAAGAGAGGATGACTAAGAATTGCATAGTGTTGACAATTAATAAAAAGGCCAAAAGAAGGAAATTTGACACTTTTCTATGCAAATGGAAAGAACATAAAAGTGCTAGAATGAGACACATGACACCATGTCACAAGAAAAAATGTAATGGTATCAATAAAAGTTTTCCAACCCAAAACAAAAGAACCAAAAATAAAATTATATATAAAATCACATCAGAAGCAAGTTTACGCTCTCAACAACAAACGAGAAACATATCAAATTTGAGAGAATTAGGTTTTGGGTGAAAAAGACAAACCTATTTAGTTTCAAATTGAACAAAAAAAGTTAGAAAGAAATGTCCATTAATGTTCAGGGGATATATATCATTAACACAAACTCAATTAACATTCTTCTCATTATTTCACCTTAGCTGCCTAAACTCAACTATCATACCAACTATGAAAATATTAGCCTAGCATGTGAAAGTTGCCATACCACAGCCAAATTAGATGACATTGGTTCCAAAATCAGCTGCACCTTACTCGGTTCACATCTATTGACACTGTTTAGGACAGTCAGGGAGTAGATTGGGCCTCCTTTATTCCTTGGTCTACTAGGTGAATTTTTCTTGTCCAACATTTATCCCTTGTTTTGTGCTTCTCCATAAGCACTTTTACAATCAAACAGACCAAACGAACAATAGAACTAATATAACAGACTATAGAAAGAACATAAGGTTTGTTTGTTTAAATTTCTCCATAAGCCCTTCTACAAGAATAAAATAAGAAGAAAAAAGTGAAATATGTTTCTCAACAAACTAAGAATAGCTCATGTATTAGTGAAAAATCTAAATTTGGAGAAGTTATATAAGAGAGCTTCTACAAGTTAGTTTATGCATAAGCTACTTGTAGCTTATAAAAAACTTCATTCGTTTTTTCTTATTTTCTTTTCGCAGAAGTGTTTATGGAGAAGCTTATTCAAACAAACCCCAAATCTTTATGGTAGAAAGGAATGCAAAGACACCAATTAACTTCAAATCATACAACACATGCATTTTCAAACTCGAGTTAACTACTAATTCTACAGCAATTAATCTGACAGAAAGGAGATTAAGAACAGTTCAGGGAAAAGAAAACTTGCTACCTTAATAGCAGCGATGGTAACTTTTTCATTAAGAAATGTAGTAGGGCTACCAACATGTTCATTTGATTGCCTCGAAGGAGCTTCAACGCAAACAGTGCTAATGAAGTGATACACAATAGCAGAAACTTGTTCCCAACAAGCAGTCACTATGTTAGGATAATTGTGGAATGCAGATTTAAGTGCCTGTACAAAGTAAATATGAATACATCAATAAACTAGCATAGATGCATGCACCAACTTATTATTTAAACATCAACAGAAAAAATACATGTCCATCAATAACTACTACTTTGAAATTTGAAAACAGTTTGATGTTTAAAACATCTATGTAACTATGCACGACAAAATAAGAAAGGCAAGATACCATTTATCTTTCAGAATCAAGCATATCCGAGTTAACAGCAATACTACCCTTAATCTTCAATATGCAGTAAGTCATCAAATTTCACTAACTTTTGCAGAAAAAAAAAATAATACAAAGCTGACAACAGTAACAATATTTTAATACAATCACAAGACTTTATGTTGGACCACGTGATACTATTTTATTACTTTGAGTTTTTGTTGTACAGTTGTAGTATGAGATATTTATTTCCTGATTACATCTTTTTACAGATTTTTTCAAAAATATTTCATTTTATTAGTTTGTTATTCCTATAATTAGAACCAGTGTAGTTAAAATACAGATGGCACATTTCTTACAGGCTGCTGTTTTATCCCCATTACGTGGCGAGTTTTGCATGGTGGGCTATGGCAATAATTTTCATGTAGTAGTCTGTTATGACTCTAATCCAGAAAAACAATAGATCTATCTCCGACTAAGAAACTGAATGACTGAGAATGTTTAATTCTATTCTCAAGTCAGATATTGTATAGATATTATTCAAGTAGCAATGTCTTACAAAGGATATACTCCTTTCACACAGGAAATGCTCCTGCCATTCAATTACAACAATCAACATAAGTCCTCCTGAACAGAGGTTGGTCATTATAAGCTTCTCTGCTTATTTTTAAACTTCCTCCTATAATACACCTTCCAACCTCTATCATGTTCCCTATCTTTTGATCTAACATAGTCATTGCTGAAATAGTAGAAGATGTGAATTCACTACAAGTTTTATTAGTCAATTTATGCACATCCCTGATGTAGTACACCTAGAGGCCACTCATCTTGAAGCAAACACAAGGAACAAAAGTTTTATATATTAAAAGAAACGGAATTCACGAGGCTTTACACCAGTGCTAACTAAGCAAGGTCTACAATTAAAAGTCCACTACATGATATTGGACCTTTCTTGAAGGGTCATCCACAGCTATCCAAATTGAAGAAAATGGTTCCTAACCTTGGCAATCTTCAACTCCTAATGTGTGAGTCATGTCAACAAAGGAAATATGTTAGATCTCCCTTTCCAGAAGAATCTAAAACAAAATGTAACATTATCTCTTCTATAATTCATTTTAACATTTGGAGTCCTAGTCGACTCATATCTTTTGGGTTTTGGTATTTTGTGATTTTTATCGATAAACATTCTCATTGTACTTGGGTTTATTTAAAGAAAGATTGATCTAAATTGTTTTCTATCTTTTTGTCTTTCTTTAATGAAATCAAAAATCAATTTGACAAGGTTATCGATGTTTTGAGGAGTGAAAATGCTAAAGAATATTTTTCTTCTAATCTTTATACTCTTTTAAGTTCACATGGTATTTTACACCAGTCCACCTGCCCTCACATAACTTATCAAAATGGTATAGCAGAAGCAAAGCCCATGATATAATGCATAAGGTGTCTATGTGCAAGCAGACTTGATATAATGCATAGAGTCTAATTGAAGCCCCCAAATGGATGTTTTGGTACCTTATTGCGTCTACTAATTTTTGTTTGTGTTATACGAAAAAAAAAAGTTTCTAATTAGAAGGCTTCTACACGTAAACTATGCTGGAGATCATGTTGATGGAAAGAGCACCAATGAAGGTTGCCAGTTTCTTGAACCTTGTCTAATCTCATGGTCAATCACCAATGGATCTATATCTTTACAAAAGAAGAAGAAGAAGTTTGCAAAATCTAGAAGTATCTAAAAAGTGTGAAAGTTGGTATTCATCGCAAAAGCTTTAACTCTGCAAACCTGTTCTTCTCCAACTTGCTCTTCATCTCCACTGGTTCTATATCTGGTAACCTTCTTTTGTTCTTTTTTTTTACTGGTTTTTTCTTCTTCTTCTAGTATGAGTTTCTTCTTTTCTCTTTTCTGCTATGCTTTTTCTCCCCCCGAGGTTCCACTGTATTTGTTTAGTTGATTCTATTGTGCTTCTCCACCTCCTTATTCCTTTCATATTTCTTGACCCTCTCAATTTATTGGCAAAAAGTTCTATCAAAGATGTGTGACTATTCATTTTATTTTTTTGTTTTTTGGGATTTTTCATTTCCCGTATGTGACGCTTCGTGAAATGTATGAGTCACCATGAATCGTGTGTAAAGGAAATTAATCACGAATCACACAATTTGAAACCAATTCATGTCTGACTCAAGCTATAAAACGATTTGCATACCAATATGGATCGTGAAAGGAAGTTTCTGAAACGAATCACGATTCGCATCGTACAATTCTTACAATTCTAACTACCATGCTTTTATCCACTATTGTCTCAATCAACAAATATATCAACCAAGTGATAGCTGAACATTTCTAAGATCTTTCCTACCAGCCAGGAATGATATATATCCATTCCCCAAACTCGAGGGAGAGAGCATAAACACATGAATTTCTTTCCCTTTTAGATTATTTCAGTTTTTATTTGGAAAAAAATCCCTAATATAGTTTACTTCTTTTTTACTATAATCATCTCAGCAATAGTATAAGCTGTAAATTTTACAATTGGCTGAGTCCCTATACATATCATTTATACTTATACTCATTATCAACATGGGCTTTGGTTAAATAATTGAAACCTAAAATGAAAGGCTCATAAAAAATCACAATCCAAAAACCATATACACCATCATCCCAATTTATAGAGGCAAACAAATAAAAAATTAACCAATCTACACCAAAAAGATTACCTGAAGGGCTTCAAGGCAAATGGTTGGGCAACTTGATTGCATTGAATATTCAGATAAGGTAGAAAGAACACCAGACTTCTTTTTAGTCTCAATATAACCTGAAGGAAAGCCAACAAATGTAAACATAGGGCTAAACCAATAAAGCAATAACCTGACAATGGAATATGCATAGTCCAACCAATAATGTCTTGTGCCTAAACATACAATCTACACAAATCAGCCATGCCAATCAGTTAGTGACTTATTGCACATATTGTTTTTTGGCTAATCTATATCCAAAAGCAAAGCCTAAAGGCTTAGATTCTTGTCATAAAAGCATGTCCGTAGAGGACACAATCAAAAGAACATAAATGCTATCTAGTTACAACTTTTCTGTTGATCAAAATATTTTAATATGTTAACAGGTCACTAGCTTTTAATTTTCATTCCAACTCCCTTCAGAAGGAAAATTTGCAAATTGAATTCATCAGCACCAATATGAATCTAATTGAGACCAAAAGAATAGATGCATGCAATTTGTATTTCTAACAGAAAAACTCAAAGAATTGTAGCAAGATAATAACCTCCACTCACCGAGCAAGTGGTCCAGTGAGAAGAAATTATCTACCCATGTCAAAGCAAAAACAAAGAGAAAACAATGAGAACTCTTCAGCAAAGATTAATTTCTCTCATGTATTGTTAAGTGATCAATACATGTATCTACACACACAAGGGCTGATTAATCCTTAGAGTTTAGGGATTATAATTAGGGAAACAAGGACAATTAATGAAAATAAGGAAACAACTAAACTTCATGAAAATAAGGAAACAAAGGAACAAGGAAAATAAGAAAATGGAGAAACAAGAAATATAGTCAATCACTCTATAAGGAATGATACCATGTTTTGATCTCCATAGATATGGAAGATTAATTGGTGAACTAAATTTGGTCACCATGACTCGTCCTGGCATTGTCTTTGGAATGAGTGTAGTAAGTCAATTTTTAAGCTCTCCCTTGTCATGACCATTGGGATGCAGTCATAGGAATCCTAAACTATCTAATGAAACCTCCAGGAAAATGCCTCATTTATGAATATACGGAAAATGCTCAAATTGTTGGGTATTCTGACTTTGACTGGACAGGGTCATTAAGTGATAGATGCTCCACTTCGAGGTATTTTGTTCTTGTTCCGAGTATTTAATATTGTGGAGAAATAAGAAATAAAATGGTATGACAAGATCAAGTGCAAAAGCAGAATACAAAGCAAGGAAATTAGTCACCTATGATATCATATGTCTAAAGATAACTCCTCAACGAGCTCAAATTTGAAGAAGTTCCCAAATACAAGGCAGCATTACACATTGCCTCTAATTTTGTCTTTCATAGGACCAAAAATATTGAAGTGTGTTGTCATTTTGTAAGGTAGATTTGTCAACTCTAGTAAATAGTTGGTCAACATATTCACCAAGTCTATAAGAGGAATAGGGGTCAATTATATTTGCAGTATGTTGGGCACATATGACCTATACACTCCAGCTTAAGAGGGAGTATTATAATTATATAAAGAAGGAATTGATCCTTGATAATTAAGAATATGGAGATTATAAATGTATTATTAGGAACATTTTTATTCATTCATATATCATATCTTTGTTATTAGGGCATATCAAATCTCCTCTATTTATTTTATTGATTCCTTTTTCTCAATATAAATAAAGCACTCATGCAGTCTCAAAAGCACATGGTTCAATTCATTGTTTATCTTATTCCTAGAATTTAACATATATTAATGAATAGTGAGAAGAAAATTTTAAAAGTCATTAACAATGAAAATTATTTTGGTACAATGGTAATATTTTTAATTCAACTAAAAACTAATTGCCGCATTGGTATGTGTGATTATGGTAGAAGTGTCATATATTGAGGACCCGAGGGAGTATATCATATGTATCCCACCTTGTGAAATCAAATAATTTGTTGATGTTGCACTAATAATCAATATTCTTGATGGTGGCGAAGCTAGAAAATTGAGAAAAAAAATTTGGTGGCTCTAATACCAATCATAGGATGAGAAGAATAATTTTATCAGAGTATTACTCAACAATTTATAAACAACAATGCCTACGCCAAGTAGGTAAGTTTGGCTACATGGATCACAAGATGGCATGTGGCTCAACAAGTACGGAAACAAAGAAACTAATCAAAAATTAGTAATCAAGAAAACTAAATGAAAATGAGGAAACACGTAAGTATGAAAATGATTTCTCACCTAATTCCTAAGACAAATCTAGACACATGCCATAAAATACAACTGTGTCCATGACTTATAGTCCAATGCCACGCAGGTTCCACTCCCTAAGATTCTACAAACTCCATACTCTAAACTGTACACTTGGCACAAAATAAAATATTCTTTTATCAGACAACAACAACACCCTTTTTGGGCCTTCCTATGACTAAAGTAGGATTAATCATCCTTAATCTCACTTAATTTTGCACATAAAACGAGAATTTACTTGTGAAAGTGAATGCAGGTCTTGCACTGTCCAGTTAGGAATGCAGTTCAAGTTTTAACTTAACTAGTACGCCAAACATGGACAAGAAGCAATCCCAAGGATATTAGCTTAAGATTTATGATAATTGTTTTTGTTCTCACTAGTGAAGCGATTCAGAGAAGTAGTTATCATACACAAGGAAAAGTGTTACAAGGTCAACTTATTAAGTATCTTTGACCAGGGCCTATTTAAAAGCCTATTCAACTAAAACAGTTCGATTTAGGTCATCAAGAAAATAATTCAGTAAATACAAACAATATAATAACAATAATTTTATTATTATCAGTGTATTTTTTTTTTTCCTTTTAGAGATTTTGGAATTAAATATTTGTTAGTACTGTGGATTTAACCTATATAAAATATAATCCGTCTTTAGAACCATGAATTATGAAAAAATGATGTTAAAGTTTTGGACTTTAATTAACTTTAAGTAATAACTTATACGTGTGCTTTTATTATCAATAATAGCAGATGTTACCTGAAGAAACCTCCTCACAAAGTATATTCCTTATTTGAGCAGAAGGTGGCGAGGTAGACAAGGCTAATGTCAAGCAACCAATTGCAGCTCCCTGCTAACAAAAGTCAACGTTATACATGCATATCATCGTTACAGAAGGAAAACAAAACTTTGGACAATTAATCGGACAACTAACCAGCAGACCACTTCGTTCACTTTTCAACCAAAACCCTTCTTCAATCCTTGTCCTAATAGACGTAACAACAATAGGCAACAAATTTGGTGGCATTCTTGAATATCTGTCAAACCAATTATTTCAAAAGACATACTTATTTTACATTCGGAAGCAGAGAAGGGAATAAAAAAACTAATCTGCATTACAGAATAAGCATAAATGGCGTGAGTGCAATTTATGCAATTAAATATTTAGCCTACAGTTAAATTGATAAATATCATTATCTTGAATTAATTGTTTTATTCTAACTAGCAGAAACACAGATTTCACGCCTGTGTATCCCCATATCTATTATACAAAAGTAATACAATTTTAAACAGACTTATTCAAGTAGGTCATTTTGTAAGAATAGTTTTGAGAGGATTGTGTAGAGAAATAAAAAGATTTGTTAGTGTGAGAGAACCATGTCCACTTATGAATGATTTAAGGTTTGCTCTGGTAACTTCTGAGCAAAGAGATTATACTTTACTATTTAGTGGAGTGATTAATCGGTTATTTTATGTAAACAACTTATGTGGTTCCCAATTTGTAAATTTCTCAAATATATTTATCGAGAAAATATCTAATTAAAAAATGACCTCAAAAGCAGCAATTAAAAATGTATCCTCGTTATAAATAATTTCTTCCAACATTTTCTTAATTTTAGACTACAACTTAGGACAAGAATGACTGTTTTATACAGACTATAAACCGTAGTTATCAATCTTAAATAGAATCACGTGGAAGCCAACTCTCATAATGCACAATAGGAAGCTGGATGGTCACTACTTTAAATTTATACTATTTCAAACTTAATAATTATTATAATACATATATACATACTCAAAAACAGAACTAAACCTTAAAGAAATTTATGATAGATAATAACCCACAGTTTACAGAAAATGACCATCAATCTGTGGGCAATTAAGTATATAATAATCTAGCAAAAAAAATGACAGATTTTGGTAAAATTAACAGAAAAGAAACATTACATAAACAAATTAGAAGAATATGAACTAAAAATTATAAAGGAAGGAAAAAGAACAGAACTCGAGGAAGAAGATTGATGCCCAACTTTGTAGCATCCTCAAATTCACTTTTATGGTTTGTTTGGTAGGAGACCGAGTGGAAATAAAGACAATGAATTCAATTGGATTTGTGTTCAAGGAACGAAATGGGAAGGGAGAATTAAATAGTAAATGGGTCTCACTACCATTTTTCCTCCATATTTCTCCCTTGTTTCTACTAATCTCTATATCTCTCACCTCATCTCCATTGGGTGACACGTTTTGGCCATAATTACCACTCCTAGACTTTTCTCTGCCATGGTCACTATTTGCCATTGGCCTCTCCCTTAGTTGGATATCAACACTGTATTTCTTCATGGAGATTCAGAGAAGAAAATCTACATGAAAAGACCTTCCGGGTTTGTTGCCCACAGGGAGTGTGCTTTAGTGTGTAAATTGTGCTAATCCTGGTTCGTAAAATTCAGCCACCTAGTACAAACTTTTGGGCCAAAACGTAGTGAAGCAGATTATTCGGTTTTTTATTGGTATATGTCTAGAGAAATTTGTATACTTAACTCTGTATGTTGATGATATAATCATCACAGGGAATGACGTCACAAAAATTTCCCATTTAAAGAAGCATTTATGCAGTCACCTCCAATCGAAAGATCTTGGATGACTTAAATACTCCTGCATTATTGACGTAACTCAATCAAATGAAGGTATTTTAAATCCTCAAAGAAAATATGCCTTGGGCATCCTACAAGAAACAAGATTTATTGTAGACACGTGGATAGTCCAATGGATCCAAACCAAAAAGTAATAGTAGAAGACTTTCTTAGTACATACAATCTACGTGCTCAAGCTTGAGGGGGTGTCAAAATTGTGTAACTTTCTTAGAATAGGTCAATTTATGCATAGTTTCCTATTTGACCTGTACGGTAGGATTAATCATTGCTTTTCTATATCTTTGACGGAAGGAACTCCTATATATGAATGAATGAATGAGATAAGAGATAATACACTCTTAAGCACTTTTCCATACTTCTACTTTAAGTCTCCCCTTACAATTATCTAACAAGATCTTTTACAGCTGCAATCATGAAAGCATAACAAGAGAAACAATAACCAAAACAGAAAGAATATTATACAAATTTGTAAGAGTAAAAGAAAAGGAAAAACGTAACATTACAATTATAACTAAATTGAACAAATAGAATAATATGAGAACCAAAGAAACATACGGTGTAGATGATATCAAAAGCTTGATAATCTTGAACAACAAAGCCAGCAATTTAGTATGAGCTTCATGCTCTATGAGGTAAAGAAGACCTACATCGATGGAAAAGAGACAAAAAGTACAAAAAGTGCAAAATTAAGCAAAATATGTAAATAAATAACGAAGAGCCAAGAAAATCCAAAGCACATAACACGTCTTTAGACCTCAATCTATTCAATAAGATACTGCAAATGTTATAGATACCTCTATGAAGTTCCAGTAAAATCTTGCCAAGGGAGCTTGAAAGTGGCATAAAAGATCCAAATTTGTTAGATTCCTTATATTCTGCTACTTGCAGAAAAATTGAAGAGAGACTATCCATCATGGTCACTAGAGTGGCTGCAGATGCCATCCGTGCCTGAGTAACACAAACAACCTTAACTTAGCCAGGAAATCGAGAACTCAATAAAACCACAGCACACGTTCATGGGAGGTGAGGGTGATAGTTGAGCATTATGTAAAGGGTTAAACTAATTAGCTGCATGCATATGGAAGTTGAAAAAAGAATAAAATTGCGCACTCCACAAAACATGCCAAAAGAAAGTTTGTTAGAATAGAGTTGATTGATTGCAAAAAATTGAGAAAGCTACCATATGATGAATGCAGAAGGGAATTCCAGTATCATACCAGAATTCATGCAAAAGATCGATGTTGGGTTCTCATCCAATATCAATAATGGGATAGCTCAATCCAAATCAAACTTTGTTGGAACTCTTATGGAAGTCACCACATTATTCCGATTATTAGGTATATGTTAGAGATATGATTAGATTACACTAAATTGGAAGATATGATTAGATTTGATAAGAAAATATCTAAACGAATATTTCCCTTTACTAGATATTGATCTTGTTCATTATTATTGTCTCACATTTTTGTTATAAATAAGAATACTCATTTGTGTACCCAAGACAAGGAATTCATTATATTCCTTCTTGGTTTCTCTCTGCTCAACATGGTACTAGAGCAGTATCATCCTCCATGACTTGTTGTCACTAATCCTTTCAACAATCTTCACTCCTAAGGAAGTAGCCACACTATTCCAACCAGAGAGTGATTTGGATCAACCAACTTGAGTCTAGTATGAGGAGCTATCACGACCATAAAGTGGAAGCATAGGTAAGGTACAGAAACTGAAAAGTGATGGAAATAATACTAACTATAGTCAAACAATGACTAAACAATAAGGAAATTGGAAATCATAAAAATGGTAGCAATGGATATACAAGCAATGATCACTGAGAACAATAGGGATACAACTGCAATGACAATAAGAATGGCTAGGGAGTAAAAGATTCAAAAGCAAGACGTAAGCAGGATGGAGATATAGAAATATCTGGCTCAGATAAAATCATCAAGGACTTATCATGGACCAAGGTACGATGTATTCTTTAAACTACTGTGCATGCAAGGAAAGTACAACTGGATGGATTTTGAGATAATCTTAAGACCACTACGTCAAGAATGTTTGGTAGTCAGGACAACATTTGTTCACCACGTGCAAGGTGGCCCAGAATGTTTGGGATCAGTGTGAGAGGTGGGTTGGGAATGTTAATGTCAGACATAAGTCTATCACTATTCACTTTCAGAGCTTTGGTCTTATAAGCCAACGACAGTGTTAATTTAGCATGGAAAGGGATGTGGGTGTCTATAGTGACGGAGCTTTGGAACTATAGGAATAAGATGGTTTTTAACAGAGGGATAGTAAGCGCTACTGATATTTTTACTCTAGCTCAGCTCAAGGGTTGGTGTTGGCTTAAGCATAAGTTTAAGAGAGTTGCATTATTCAGACTGACACTTTGCTCCTCTTAAGTGTCTTGATACACTGGACTAGCTCAAGTGTATGTGTTAGAGGAGTATTGTGGGGTTGTACTAAAGGATTAGTACTTTAACTCTTTTGTGCAATAGATTTGGTATTTTTGTGTTTTGCAGGTGCTTGTATTGAGATGTGAGGCCATAATCGGAGGCACACCACTGTATTGGGACTGGTATATAAGGAGGCTACAGGGGATGGTACTGGAGCAAAAGCGTCTATTGTATTAGGCTCTTCGTTTTTATAGTATATATTCACTTAGATGGGCTATGTAGAATTAGCGCTTAGTGTTCTACCTTTCTTTGTCATCCTTACTTTCTGTAGAGTGGTACTACATTGTAATCCTATCATTGGCCTTTCACTCCATGATTTACCATTTTGTAAACGGGTTGGTGCACCCCTTAAGTACTCCTTTTAATTCATTTTATTTTTGGTTGTTCGAAAAAAAAAATAAGGTTTAAAATAGGCTAAGTAAGCTTTATTCAAAAGCTCTTTTGGATAGTACCTACCTGTACTTAGGATTCCTTGTCTTCTACTTTTTTTCTTTCACATCGTTGTATCACAAATCTATTGTAAATAAATGAGCACCTAAGGGAAACCTTTGCAAGCTCTCAAAATATATATTTTCTCCCTTTCTTTATTCTCTCAAGTTGGTCTCGCTTTGCTTATACTTGTCTTATCTTGATATGTCGTTTTGTCAAACAACCACTGGATCTAGATCGTCACCCGAAGCAACAGCCAAACCCTTCGATACCATCATTAGAAACGTCCCCACCTTTCCTCTTGTAGCAACCCCAATGCGTGAAACCCACACACCACCTTAATGCCACCAGAACAGCTCCATGTCTCCTCTGTGGGGCTTGCCAGACTTTTGTGCCCCTATGTGCTCACTCTCCAACCTTGTTTGAAGGGAAAATCTATCCCTCTCTCTCGGATTCTATCTCCCCTTCACTATTGGGTACCAGTTTCCCTAGATTGTGACTCTTGGAAATTGCTCCTGGGCTAGCACACTATTTTTTAGGCTCTCCTTCCGTTAGATTGGAAAAGCTTAATGAAAAAATTATTTATCTTAGGCATTCCATGTGAAACTTTGGTATTTTAGCCAAAGGATTATATGATCACTTGGAAAAATATGTGAGTTAGATCTCATCAGAGAACACAATGTCAAAAGCAAGAATTTCAACTTTGTGCTCAATTGTGGCAATACGCGAAACCCTCAACTTTCAAAACTTGCAAACTTTTTAGAAGACCGCTTAAGGTATCTTTGCAAATGACATTCAGCATCTGATGAGTTCGTGAATGAAGAATAAGAAATGAACAAGAGCATATTCCAAGAAGCGTTACTAGATGCATGACCAGACAAAATGCTCTTGCGACCAAAAATAGTTGTCTTTTCTTTGTTTAATATTTCTTGGACTTCTAATATATTTTTAAATTTGGTGTAAATAGTAAAATACATAAATGGGCTTTTAAATTACAAAAGGGCATGGAGTTTTCAAGTCAAGCAACATTGGAAGCTCTAATTCTCGTCCAAAACAAGGAGAATAAACCAAGGAACACATGCTTTATGTTGGAAAGGAATGCATGCATCAGCATGAAGGAATTTCAGCCAATAAGAAGATTGCCTTGGATTTGATTTTTGAAATTGAAATTTTAAAATTTCCCTCCTATTTTTGAATTTTCGAAAGCCTTTGGGAGGCACATTAGCATTTAATTTGAGAAACATCTAGGTCTCATGTAGCATGAATTTTCGGACAAAGACGGATATAATAGCCTACACTACATCTTGTATTTTTACTTTGGATGATATATGAAATTTGTGATCATTTGAAACAATTGGGTAAGAGTGATCTTGAGTATTGAATCTCGCGATTCTACATGGAGCTAATCATGAGCATGAAGAATCTTCATCTTCCCAAGCCTTCTCCACTTGATCTTTCTTTTCTAGTTCTTATTTTATTCTTGTGTTCTTTCTTATTCAAGTTTGTTCTGCCAATTATGTCTGTGTTCTATGTTTTTTGTAGTCTTTTTTGTGTGCTTCATCATAATCTTGTCTAAGATGTTAACATTTACACTTATATAATCTTTTGGATTAAATTCGTATTCAATGGAAGGCATATTTGAGTTCTTAAATCATCTTAAAATTCTTAACATGAATTTGTTTCTAAATACTTAATTCAAGTTAAATCATAAGAGAAATCTTAGTATGTCTATGACCTTGCCCGGAAGATAGCATCAGTTAAACATGCAAATCATGCAATGATATCTTTTATCACTGATGATCAATCTATTGTTGAAAAACTAAAGATATTTTTAGAAATTGATTCCCTAGAAAAAATCAAGAAGTCAGACAAATTTTATATGGTTGTTGTGATCCTCAGTTCAATGAATTTGGATTTTGATCATATTAGGGATCAAATCTTGACTAGTCAAGAAGTTCCAACCATGGAAAGTTTAACAACACCTTCTTCATGTTCTAACTATTGAGGGTAGAAATTTTCAAGAATCCACTAAATCTTCAGTCATGGTTTTTGCACAAGAAATGGAGGTCGTGGAATTAGAGGAGGACACGGTGGTAGAGGATATCCTCAATGTAGAGGATATCCTCAATGTACGTATCGTAAAAGAATGGGTCATACCCAAGAATATTGCTACTCTCTCCATAAAGTCCCTGAAAAATAGCCAATGTCTGCAAATCTAAGGTTGTCGAACCAAAGATTTCTGATTTGAAATATCAAAAATATTTGAGGTTGAAATTCAGTAACCTAGCACAATTATCTACACCTCCCATTGTCAACAGCTTGCATTTCAAAATTTGTAGGAAGTCAATGTTCATGGCTAATTGACCGAAGTGCTTTTAATCATATTTCTAGTAATAATTTTTTGCTCTCTCCTCTCTCCTTTCCTAAACTGTCTCATCACATAAGCCTAGCCAACAAAAATAAAGTTGTTTCTTAAAGAAGTGGTGAAGTTTCCATTTCTCTTTCTTTAAACTTAAAATTTGTTCTAATCTCTTGCATGTCCCTTCAATATCACTTTTTTAACTCAGTTAACCAAATCATTGAATTGTTCCGTAACCATTGATGTCAATTCTTTTGTCATACAAGAATGTAATTGACTATGGACATGAATCCAAAGGCCTATACTACTTAGGAACTAGCTCATTTGTGTCCTTTTTTTTTTTTTTGCATCTCCATCTCCATCTCCAAAACATTTACATGAACGCTAAGGTCATCCTCACTTGTTAAGATTAAAGACGGTTCTTGAACTTAATACTCTTCAAGCTTTAGAATGCAAATCACATCAACTAGAAAAACATGTTAGGTCTTCATTTTTTTAGACAATTTAAATTTATGTCTAACTTTGCTTTTTCTATCATCCTCTTTTACATTTGGGGACCAAGTTGTGTCTCATCTTTTGGTTCTAGATATTTTGTCACTTTCATTTATGAGTATTCTAGATGTAATTAGGTTTATCTAATGAAAAGACCACTGTGAACCGCTTCATCTGTTTTCTTCACCACTTCAGACTTTCATATAAATAGTAGTTTTTTCATTTCACTTCGTATCTCTAAATTTTCAGTCCATATTAGTTAGTAAGGAGCATAGCACCCTATTTTTTGTTCTAATTCCAATTTCTAATTGAAATAACTACAATTAACAAGCCAGAATAACATCATAGGACATGTCTGAAAACATCTAAAATATCATATCAAAATATATGACCATTAAAATTCAAATAGAAATATAGAACAAAGACAGCTACACACATAGGTATCAAGGTCATTGTCATTACCTTCAAACAAGGGTCAAACAGCAAGCATGTCATTAAAGTTGCATCATGCATCCTATGAAAATACAAATTAAAAAATTACAGTTAGAAAACAACATCAAATGGAGAGAAAGATTAAAGTTTGATTGAAATCATAAAAGGAGGAATGGTTCGGCCATACCTTGCTTGTAGTGCATCACTAGTTGGCAAAAGCAAGGACCATTGCATGGATAAAGATTTAGAATCAGCTTGACAAAGATCCTTCCCATCCCAACATATAAAAAAATAATAAGAAAAAGAACAATCAATCACAACAAAGTTAGCACAGCTTATATGTTCAAGCAAGTTAAACAATAAAGACAAAACATTAAATATTTATCTCCTCCTTTTGGGTTATTGGAGCAAGAAAGGGTAGCAAAAACTCAAAGTTTGGAATAGGTTTTTCTTACTAGAAATCGGTTCTCTTACCTTTGAAAACGTAAAAGAAACAATTACCGTTTGCTCTCAAAAAGTGATTCTAATTTTTTATATTAAAGTGTCAATTTGTTATTTGGCATCCCAATTATACTGGTATCCCAAATAACAACAATCATTTGCAGCACCCCAAGTACCATAAAAACAAATAAAACAATCCTGCAAACAAGTGGGACGACTAGGCCAAAACCCACTAAGAAAACCAATAATGTGTAAGAGAAAATCTATGATTCTAGTTGCTCTAATTCTTTCAATTTTTGAACTGATTGGTTTCTAAAAAGACATTGGAGGAAGTCACCAAAGGAGATCTAAAATAAAATACTTGAACTGTGTAAGGAAAAAAGAATTATTTTATTGATAATTATCAAACCAATTACATTCTCATCATCTCAATTGGTAATAATCAAAACCTCTAAAATAAATAAAAATAAATAAAAAATAAATATACTGAACTGAATAGAAAGATTCCGAAGATAATTTTTCCTAATTAATATGAAGATATTGAGAATATTTTCATCATAATAATCTACTATTTACAACAAAAACAATATTCCTAAAGCATTGATTTTTAGCCATGCCAAATGGAATTTTGTGATCAATATATAGCCAATCTCACTTGGTGGGAAAAGGCTTGTTGTGTTGCATTGGTTTCTAACACCCAAAGGAGTTCTACACCATTTACATAAACCAAGCTTCTATCATTTCTTCTTTTACATCAGGTACCTACAAATCTACCGTGCTAACTGGAACACTACAATGTTGGGATGGTTATAATATTAAGAATGTTATGGTGCTAGGCTTGTACTAGTTGAACTACACTTAAACTAGATAAGATCATTAGTAACTCTGATGAAAGAACACAATATTTGAGCTAACATATTCGTGTCACGAGATATGGATACTGTTCCTATCCGTTCAATGCTATTCCTATAAACCAACATCTGTTTTCTTCGGGACTTCTGTTTTATTCTATTTTTTAAGGCTTTTGCCTTTTACTAATATTTCACATCTCACAAGGACATTCACGGAACAGATTGAAATGGTTTCTAAACCGAATTTTAAAATAATAATAGCAACAATGTAAATATTAATAGCAGCAAATAAAATACTATAACAATGTAAAAAATCTTAAAAATTATATAATTAAACATTTATATGCACCAAAACAGATCATTAGTTAAAATCTATAGTATTTAACAATTTACAAAAATTCAAAAAATACATAACAGCTTAAAAATCAACCACTTACAAATATCATTTCAGAATACATGATAATTTTAAAATAAAAAATATATAGTTGTTTTGGTTGAGAATATATTTCCTGATTTTGTTTAGATTGAGACTATAATATATAACAAATAGGCAAAGATTAAACATTTTAAAGTTCTTACTCTAGAGTAAATGCCTATTTACTGAAAATTTATGGGACCTAAATTAGTGTGTGCTCAAATGTCAATGAAGAATGTTTGATTGAATTGAAATTAGTTATTGAATTGGCAAAAAATAGAGTGAAACCTAAGCATGTTCCCTTATCCACTGAAGATAGACATGAGAATAGTTCGATAGAAAGGACATAGAGTTAGAGAGGGCATTCAAAATAGAAGACGGAGACAATCTCAAAGCTCTCATAGTTAGAATGAACTATTCTTCTGGGTTCCCTTCTAACCTTCCAAGAAACCCCTATTACGTCAATTCCTAGTTGTTTGTTGCAAATGTTTTATTCCTCCCGCATACAATGCATTGAGGACAATTCTATTACAACAAGAGAGAGCACATGTTGAGAAGTTACTTAAACCTAAAAATCAACTTGGAATGAAAAAGGGGATAGCATAGTCTCTAATGGATGGATGGATTCTCAAAGAAGACCTTTAGTTAATTTTATGGCCACTAGTGAGGAGGTTCCTATTTTTTTAAAAGGTGGTGATGCTTCTATTGAAATAAAAAAATAAGGATTACATAACTAACAGAATGACTGAAGTTATTAAAGTTAGGAGAACAAAATGCTGTGCAAGTTATGACAGATAATGCTCATGTGCAAAGGTGTTGCAAGGATCATTGAAGTTTCATTTCCTAAAGTTTTTTGGACACCTTTTGTTGTGCACACACTGAATCTTGCCTTGAAGAGCATATGTGCAGCAAAGAATACTGAAGGAAATGATGTTTATACGGTGAATGTAGTTGAATTACAGAAATTGCTAACAATGTTTCTTCTATTAGGAATTTTATCATGAACCACTCCATGAGATTAGCCATTTTCAATCATTTCTCACATTTCAAGTTGCTTGTTGTTCTGGATACACGTTTTGCATCTGCTATAGTGACGATGAGAAGATTTCAATTTTTGAAATGTTCATTGCAATCCATGGTTATAGCAGTGTTATCAAGAAAAAAGTTATGGCGGAGTCATGGTGAAAAACAATGGCGGATTTTCAACTTGCCACCAAAACATGGTGATGGCGATGCGGGTTTCTCATGGTGACCACTTTTTGCATCACGAAATGCATGCGAGGAACAAAAATTGCGAAAAAGGCGGTAGCTCCCATTCAATTGTTATTGTAAGTTTTGAACTTGAAATTTGCAGTGTTTTGATTTGATGATATTGTTATTTGAATTTTTAGATATAATATTATTATTACTTATATGGTTGTATCTTTCATTATTTTTGCATTACAATTATATTTGTGTATTTTTTTTAAATTGTCTATGTGTATATTGTATTTCTTTTGACCGCAATGCTTCCGTCATAACCCCATTATGATTTCCATTATAATTTCACAAAGGACTTTTGGGGTCTCAAATATTTTCCGTTATCCCCGATATTGATAACATTGCTAGAGATTAGTTGGGCAACTTGTATATTTGTCTCACACTTGTTCCATTTGCAATGAGTCTAGTCAGCTAGTTCATGCACCAACTAAAAGAGATTCACTTACAAGTTGCACTTAGAATTGTGCAATATCTAAAAAGGGCTCCAGGCAAGGTTATTTTGTTCAAATGAAATGGGAATGTAAATCTCATAGTATATACAAATGTTGACTATGTTGGGTCCTTAATGAATAGGAGATCAACTTCTAGACACTGCACGTCTCTGTGTCGGAGTATAGTTTAAGGCAATGACAAAACGGATATGTGAACTACTATGGCTGAAAATCATTTTGGAAGACTTAATAATAAAGCGGGACAAACTAATGACACTTTACTGTGATAACAAATATGCTATTAGCATAGTCCATAATCCGGTGCAACATGATAGAACCAAATATTAAAATTGATTGGCATTTTATCAAAGAAAAATTAGACAGTGGTCAAATCAGCATTCCATTTCATATGTCTCCTCTCAAGACAACCTAGCAAACCTTCTACAAAGGGGCTGAATAGCAACAACTTTGATAGGATTGTTTCCAAGGTGGGAATGGACATACAGATTCAGCAATCATATTTTATTACTTCCATCGCAACGACAATTAGATAATGGGGAAGTTGATTGACAAAATGGTAAAGTTAATGGTTCTAATTTCTTCAAAAATTCATCATTATCAACTTGTTACTCACTTATTCTAGACTTTTGACAATTTAAATTTCAAGAAAATCTCAAATTAGAAATACGAGACAGTTTTGCAAATTTACCTGTATGCAAGTTATGGCAGCTACTCTAACCCTAGAGGTCTGTGCTCTGCCACTATCATTAGTCGAACCATCTCCATCACTAAACTCTGAATCTGAAGACGTGACATTCATAGTAGAAGACTCACTATCTGACATATATTGGGAATGCCTAACACTGCCGTGTTTCACATTCAAGCAGTCCCTTTTGCGCAAGTGTGGAGGCCTATATGTACCATGATCTGATTTTTTTAGTACTTCCCTGCTTGCCTTGGGACTCATACTATTAAGCTCCTTCTCCTTGTGACCAACAAGCAAACAGGTACCTGGTGTCCTACCAGAAAGGCCATAAACTAAGAACATTCGCAGAACAGCAACAAAAACTGACACCTAGAGTAAAAATAAAACAAGTCACAGTGATTAGGGGTATAACATATTTCTTTATTCTTTTATTAAAATAAAAAAAGCCTTAACTTACATGATCTGAAACTGCACATTTTGGATCAATGAGGATCAGATGTAGACAGCACATAAAAGATTCATAAAACCTACAGAAAATAAGCATGTGACTTGTAGCAAAATATACAAAAGATGACATATGGCCAAAGTATGAACCAAGAATGAGTTTCATCATTGACTTCTAATAACTTCCTCCAACATACAGGTTACCTGGACATAACACTATCTTCCACAACAGGGGGTTTTAATGCCAAGACATCCATTGTTTTCCTGAACACCTGTATCAAAAGAGACTAGTTCAAAAAAATTTCTAAACCTAATATAGTTTTACAGAAAAATAAATGCAGAATTATTATATACCTCAAGAATTGATCTCCAAATGTCAACAGGGAAGGATGACCCAGCTCTTGAGATTGCTTCACTGAGCATCTCAAAAGCAACTGTCTGCAATTCACTGGAACTTTTTTCTATGGAAAACCTCATATTAATACCAGTAGATTTTTCTTTACAAATTGAATGAGGCATCCAAAATGACACACCATGAGAGCAAACGATAAGGTCAAGTAAAAATTTAACCAGTATAACATCTTCAGATTGCAGCCATCTTCGATGAGATATAATAATAAATCTGGAGAGTGAGCAGATTTTGAAGTGTCAATTAAAGTATCATTTACTAAAGCAAAAAAGTTGAGAGTACTAACAGTAAAAGCAGCAAAATAAAGAAACGTGTTAATACTATAAACTCAAATTTTGGAACAACAACATTTAGCCATTTCAAGCTATAGAGATCAACATATGTTATTGAATAACCCATATTTTCTCATTCATATTTAAAAACATAAAATGACAGAATGCTTTAAAATACATACACCAGAAACTTGGAAAATTGCAAACTACAGAAGCATATTCATAGGATTTAAAATATATTATGAAATTGAAACGTTATCACTTTGAAAAAACCTTCAAGAAAATAAAATCCCACAAGAAGTTCTACAGACTAGCACAAGGCACCTCCAAATCCTTAAGGTGTAGAGCTAATCCCCATTCAAGGATGGTACCCTGGCTACAAGGTGGTTCCAGTAGGAGATTTGAACCCTATACTAAAAAGCAAAGTCTGTGCACTCAAGAGCTTAGGTCAGCATACCCCAGATCATAACTAGCAATTAATAAATAATAATATACTATTAGGATAAATAAAAGAAATAAAGCACAATGACCACAATCCACAATTTATCTAAAATATAATGGAGAAAACAAAACTTACTACTATCATTTTAAATAATGGAATGCATAATTCAACATTGCTTAAGAGAAAAACAGAAGTCACTTGTTTTATCTCCATCATATATAATAAAAAAGTAAAAAGGTATCAGATAAAAATAATAAAATACATAATCTCAAGATTTTCAAATAGGTAAGTTAAAAATTAGAGAAGAGGCTGTATTAATCAGAAAACATGTTGTGTCTACTATGCTTTTCAAGTAAAAGTATTACTACAGCCTAACAATTCCAAAAGTGGACGTATGTAAACTGCCTAGGCAAGATTACATCATACATCGATTCGTTTTCAGAGAATGAGCGAACCTGACAGCCTGTAAGCACTCAATAGCAGTAATTATCGTAGTAGTGCTGCAAATTCCACTTATATCGCCATTGGCAGTAACGTTTCTAAGAAAAAGATTCAGCATCTTCCCGAAACAGTTAAGGACACTACTATAAGAGGATAAATTTAAATCGAACGAGACACATCGACATATATCATGAATCTGCGATAAGAACACGAGCAACAAAATCACTTAAAAGAATGTCAGCAATGCACAGGTTTATACAAGGCCAAAGAAAACACATACCAGGCGTGATGTCTGTGCATAAATACGAGTACAATCTTCTTCATCTGAAGAAGTTGCAGCAACCAATTCCATCATAAACAAAATGTCGGACAAAACCTTGGACAAAAGAAATTAAACAACAAATCAGGTGTACATTTATAACAAGTCAGAAGAAGCTGATAATTTAAAGCATGTTTGAAAAACTAGAAAGCTAGAACTACTTTCCGTCATCACTTTCTAAACACGCTCTAAATTCTCGCAAGCATTTACGTGAAAGTGAAGACGAAGAAGATACCTCGTGAGAGGGAAGTTCAACCGCGGCCGACACCAAAGCGTTTGAGTGGGAGAGAATGAGATTGTCGAGCAATTGCACATTGGAATTGCGAGAAGGAATGGTTAGGGTTTCATCCCTCAGCGTCAAAAACGCAGTTCTCCACGACCTAACCAACGACGACGGTGCCGCTGCGCCAAATCCCGTTCCCGCCATGGAAGAAATGACGATCACCGAATAGCGTTTTCAAGTTTTTACTCAATCATCACTTCTGACTTAGGTGGAAATCGATTCAACGAACACCTGCGACCATTGTGAAGATCAGACAGCAATGGCAGTGCAAAAGGGGAAAACACAGTAATAGCAAAGTCTTGCCTGCTTCCGATAATTGGCCTCTGGTTGATCGAGATTTGTATAAATTGTTTTTAATTATAAATATAGAACGAATTCCTCTTTCTTCTTCTATTTTAAAATTATAATACAAAATTAATAAGAACACCAAGAAATAAAAAAAATATATAATGAAAGGGAAAATAGAAAATAAACTAATAAAGAATAATAAATGTCAAAAGTATTCTGTATAATTTTGTCAGTAAAATAGTGGATTGAATCATTCAGAAAGATTTCATATTATCCAGTTCGAAATTAATAAATTTGAGTGTTGTATGTTGGATTACATAATCCAAAATTATATATTTTTTAAGATTGTTCATCATTTCATGTTAGACAATTGAAAATATATTTTTTAAATTCTAAAATCTAGAATTTTTTTTTAAATTACTTGATTTTTATTATTCTTTTCATTTCTTGGTTAATTCACAATTAATTTCGTAACTTCCGCCGTTTATTTTATGTTGAAGTTTTAATCCATAACTTGTTTTGTAATCTATAAGTGAAACAAAGTTTTGATCCAAAACTTGTTTTGTAATTCATAACTAAAATAAAATTTTCATTGCAATTTCAAATAAATGAAAAGATATCAATTATAACTATTAGGCCATTAGATGGTTTAGTCATTATCATATATTCTAATATTTCATCAGAGGATTTAATTATCATTAAACAATCTAATATTATGTTTGATGGTCTAGTCCCGATTAGACTTTTTGGTATCTCATTAGAAGTTCTATTAATTATTAGCCTTTCTAATATCTCAGATGATCTTTTATGTATCTAACTAATTTATATAATTTTGATGATATCAAAACATTTTAAGTGATAAAGTGTTGTCAAGTGAAATTGTTTTATATTCATTAAAACATAGTTTATAATATGTCTTACAGTGCATTAGTTGGATGCTATGTTCTTCGTGTTCGACAGTCCGTCAAGCCACATGTATCAAAACTTACAATTTATATTTATAGTCAATTAAAGAACTTTAATTACAAGTAATAAACTTATTTTTAATCTTCTTAAGTGTTTTCAAAATCAAAGATCTTATCTATTTCACATCAATGTTCAAAATCTAAATAAAGCTGAAAACATTTTTTAACACCGATATGAAAATATTCTCTGATACAAAAGTTTCTCATTCCAATTATTTAATCGATTAGTTATTACTGTAAGTTATTATGAATATTTTTGAATTGTTTTCTTTAGTAGATAAAGCATTTAAGTTCAAAAATTTGAATACATAAAAAGTTTCATTTTTGGTCTCTACAACACAAAATATGAAATTCTTCTTAGACGAAATTGACAATGCATTTTTTGGGGAACAGAGATATCTTCATTATTTTTTAAAAAATTTTGTCATAATTAATCAGTTAAACTTCAAAATAACATATTAAATTGCACTGGAAACATCTTCAATCAATATTTTTGTCACATCCAATCGTTTATCAATTAATTTGCAATATTTAACCACTACAGAATACATCCAACGAACCAATCAACGGTTTCAAACATCAAAACACTTTCATCTCGTAATTTTACATGTGCTTCTTGATTTTAATCTTCTTTTGCTCCACCCTGCAATAATAAGTAAATCAATTTCTAACTAGGTCTCTCTAAAATTAGTGGTAAACCTTCTACCTTTGGGATCCTTAGGTATTCCAATATTTTTGAAATAACACTTATTTACCATATGACATATCTTCATAGAATAGAAACATGTTACTTGAGATGAGTTCGGTGGTAATCTAAATATTTGAAACCTCTTTTTTCTCTAGTTGGAATAAAACAAAGACCAGACTTGTGGCCTACCCAAAAGTGGCATTTCAATTGAACTTCCCAATTGTCAATCTTGCAACTTAGCATTCAAAGGAATTTAATCTTTATCCTTGCAAATCATTGCAAGATTCACAATAAAAAAAATCCTTTCAAATAAGTTTCAGAATCACAAAAGGATTAATAAATCATTTCCAAACCTTTTAAATCAGTTTTAAGATTTGCATTATGCTTTTCTAACTGTTTGACTTTAGTTTTTAGTCATCTATTCACTCCCTTCATTCTATTGTTTTAAAAGGATAGTCTTTTGACTTCTTCCTTCATTTTATTGAAAGCACCAAGAAGTTGGTCTCTATTTATATTTTCAAAAAGGTTAGAACCACTTACACTCTTTGTTTCATAAATCAACAAGTAAAAATAACTTTACTTTTTCTCCTTCCTTGTTGGATGCATTTATAGAAGATGCATTATCTTCCATGCACTATATGTCTTCTTCTTAAAATCGTTTTACTTATTTTGTCATAAACACAATTAGCATTTAACAAAGGACATTCAAGTTTAATGGCCCAAGCTTACTATATTTATAACAGATTATACTAGTGGTGGGACTAATCATGTTTCTTATTCATCCTTTGTTGTTAATTCTTGTTCTTATTTTGTTTTCTCAAGGACTTTGAGAACTTCTTTACTAGCAAGCTTGAATTCTCCTTATCATAATTTGTATCAGCTTTTCTTGATTCAACCTTCAAGACTATGCTCTTTTCATGTTGTTATTCTCTTCTTCTTCTTTTTATGAGTCTTTCAAACTCAAGTTCATGTTCCCTTAACATGCCAAATAGTATTGTCATATGCATTGTTGCAAGGTCTCTTAACTCTGATATTGCAATGACTTTGGGTTACCAAGACCATTTTAAGCTTTTCAAAACTGTAATATTTAATTCTTCAGTTTCAAAATGCTTACTTAGTGCCTTTATATGGTTCATTTTGTGTGTAAATCTCTTCTGCACATCATAGATTTTTTATTTGGCATCATGATGAACTTTTCATACTTCTAGATAAGGTGTTCTTTAAAATATCTTTGCATTTATCATAACTAAATTTTGTTACTTAGCAATATAAATATATATATATATATATATATATATATATATATATATTTATAAATTTCCTACATGATTACTCTCCAATTCATAAATCTCTTGTAAAATTCAAAGTATATTTTATCAAAAGAATATTTACAACACAATTAAAAAAAATAACAAAGTTAGTCGTAAATTTTTATTTATTTATATATATATATATATATATATATATATATATATATATATTGAAGAAAAAAACTACATACCCTTCATCAAAGGTATGACTATTAACATGAGCATATGGTTCTGCATAATTTAAATAGAGGTTTCTTTATTTCCGTTAGTTATTTTACAACATAACTACATATTTTAGAGTACCTATTATTTTTATTCATATACCATATATTATACATATCTTCTACAAAATTTTTACATATTACAAAATTTATTATTATTAGTTCTGCATCTTCATTATATCTTCACAACCTAGGTGGCATAAACAGATAGGATTATTTTGAGGGCAAGGTGGCATGCCAAAAGTCACCACTATCGATCCGTCTAGTGTAAGGGGCACATCCTCAAAGTTCACAAAAGTAAATATGGTGTGAGCTCTGCCATGAAAGGTAACAGATACTTTCACAACATAGTCATCCATTTATGTCCGGGAAAGAAAGCTACTACATTTGCTGTGAAAGGAGTTGCAGGATTGGGTGCAACCATTCTTTTATATTATAGGTTCATATTAACAGTAAAATAAAGAAATGAAGAAAAAATGTGAGATATACAGTCTTTATATAAAAATTTCCTCTAAAAAAAGCTTAAACGTTACTTCCAATTATATTCACACAATATATGAATTATCATGGAATACAGCAGCAGTGAATAGTCAAGATAAATGAGCAATTAATATCAACCTTCCTCCAATAACACAATCTCCTGCTCATTTGAAACCTCAAGGAACAAGTTCCTCAATCCGTAAACCATATCTATTAAACCACATCATGATCATGAGTGTAAAATAAAAATCAGATACAATGCAGAAATCATACTTAAGAACCAATATCAACATGAAATATAATTAAAAAAAAAAATAAGTGAGGCTTGGGGTACCTCACTGTAAAAAGATTTTAAGAAATAGAAGGCAAAAACAATATATCTCCTTTCCCCTTACCTAATAGTGAATTGTGAGAGGATGATGTTTCTTGAGGAAAGTTTGGTGGTCTCTCTCTCATGAGCCTCTTTTCCTTCTGCCCAGCTCCCGTATCTGTTTGGTTCTATCTCGGCGGCTTTAAATAGGGAATATTTCCAATTCATAATTAATGTTTGCATTTAATGTGGGAAGTGTTAACGTCACACTAAATGACATAAAGGATGAGCGTGTTGGCACTTAGCATTGACGAATGTGGTTTTATCCATGCATTTAAGTCTAACAGTAATTATACATTATTTTTTTTTTTAACAACCTTATCCAAGGTCTGTTCATTTAATAACAAGAGAAAAAATGTGAAAGCAAATATGGAGACACATATAATTTAATTTTAATCAAGTTTAATATGGGTTTTTTGTTTTATATATATATATATATATATATATATATATATATATATATATATATATATATATATATATATATATATATAATTATA
>Ga0099825_1000166_pt1 | contig 54609 bp, 15 predicted proteins | sample SiratroredBW_FD_76838 | JGI IMG/M metagenome (GOLD analysis project Ga0099825, IMG submission 76838) | Root nodule microbial communities of legume samples collected from California, USA - Siratro red BW | ecosystem: Host-associated > Plants > Roots > Nodule | place: USA: California | collected...
TACTATAACGAACATAACTACTAACATGATATAATAACGATATAATAAAAAAAAAAAACAAGATAAAAAACAGAGTATGCATGTCAGGTCACTACAGAATTAAAATAAGTATAAATTATACAATAAGCTTTTTTTTCACAAAATATATATAGAGAAAGAAAAAGAGATTATAAAAAATCAAACACAGCGACATCATGTCTATTTATATATAAAATTAACATTCACTATAATCTAAAGTAATTCAAAATATATCATATATGTAATTTCTTTTTATATATATAGAGGTCAAAAGTTTTCTTTTCACCACTCGTGAAACTTACACATGAATTTACCATATTTCAAAATACTCATATTAAACTGGCTACTAACAAATACTAGCATCTAACACAATACATGAGACTTAGATTACCAGAAAAATTTAAGAAAAAGGGTTAGGATAAGTTCACACATCCAAAACTAAGTGTCTTTAGCAGGATTTAGTGTGTATGAACTCCCTCATCAACTTCTTATTACGTGATATCTTAGTTAGTTTATGTGACTTAATTCATAAGTGAATCTTGAAGATCTCTATTAAAACATAGATATCAAAACTTAATACACACAACAAGCACATATGTTATCCTGAATGTATGGCCTCAGTTTCCATCATTTATAATAACATGCCTCATTCAATCCAAAACATCAAAACATGCAAAGATACATCTCACGTCAAGTTAGTGGTTATTTACTAAACATTCAAACATCCATTGTTCCCACAAGTTCAATCAACATAAAATCAGTCATTTCATCAAATTATATAAAATTTCATTATCTAGATAACATTTCAAAATAAAATCACATATCATTTCACAATTAAATATTATAACCTAGTGTGGTATAGCAAAATTTTAAGACTAGCTTCCCTTATCTGTAGGTTTTCTTCAAACAATTCGAAGACACGCCACATTACCTCAAAAATCTATGAACCTATAGCAGGTTATCAAAACATAATTAAATTTTAGTATAACTCTAATTAAGTTAAGAGGGATCAGTTTCTCAACTGTTCTTATCAACATAAATGACAAAAACTAAGAAAAAGCATAGAACAAATGATTTTTAGGTATTATATGACCTTATTGTGATTGAGACTTTAATATAGTAGAATCGTTCCTTGATTCTTTGACTATTGAGAGCTACCATCAAATTTTGAAATTGATAAATGGTGGAGAGGATTTTTGTTAGAGAAAAAGGAATGAAGTTTTGAAATTAAAAGAGAGCTTTTTAAAAGAGAAAAAAAGTAAAAAATTGCACGTGATTTTTTTTTTCTTAAAAAGAGTTTCACAAATGGGGTATTACCTGGATTTAATACACATCACAATATTACCAAGTTAATTATTTGTTCCTGTCATATAATTTTTAATTCACCTCTTACAGTGAAAAATATTACATGACATTCATAAAGAAATTACACTTCTTATACTTGAATCATGACATCATAATCATTTCTTTGAACAAAATTTAAATACTTAAATTGTCTATATGCTTTTAAACTGAGATTTTAATTAAAAGCAATGACTTAAAACTCTGAGATAGATTGATATTTCAATTAAAAATAATGACTTGAAACTTTAAGAGTCTGTTTGGATGAACCAACATAAAGGAGTTGAAAATATAAGACAAAAGATCACGAAAAACTAAAAATTTTATTAGCGAAAACTTTCTTCGCTGATATGCAAAGAAAGTTTGTTTCTCGTATATAATAATTATTTTAATAAATTATAATTAAGTAAAATATAAATTTTTTATTGTTTATTTTAAAATAATAACTAATTTTAAAATATACATAATAATTAAATTTATAATAAAAAATTCAATAAAATAATAAAATAACAATAATTAAAACAAGATAATTATAAAAATAAATTATTAATAATATTAATATTCAAAATTAATAATAATAAACTTAAAAATAACAATTATATTAATAAAAATAATAAAATTGTAAAATGATAATAAAATAATAAGAATAAAATTAAAATTATAATAATAATCAAAATAAATTTATAAAATAATAATATTATTAATAATAAGAACTTAATTTTTTATTTTAATTTTAATTTAAAAATAATCAATATTTTTTTATAATTTCATCAACTAAAATAATAATTTATCAATCGTATCCAGAAAAATTTATTATATTTAATCTTAAATTAATTTTAATTGTAATTTATTTTATTAAAAAATTATTTTATCTACTATAACTATCAATCACTAACAAATTTTTATAAAATTTCATTTATTCTCTCACCATCAATTTCTTCATCCAAACAACTAAACTTTCCACTCACTTTCCTCTTAAATTTATTCAAATCCACTCTCTCAAATCTATTCCCTCAACTAAAAAAGATCCATGTAACTTATTAATGTTCATCCAAATTCAACTTAAAGTCAATTTCCACACCAATTTAATAAAAACATATACTTGCGAATCAATCAACTAAAAAACTTTATTAAATTATGCTTAATTAAGTAATTTTTATAATCTTATGTTTCTTTATAAAAAAAAAAACTAAGTAAAATTAATGAAATTGTAATTTGTCTTCAAATCACATGCTTCATAAACACAACATATTACTCTGAACTTATTCTAACATAAATTATTTTATTAAGTTCAAATAAAAAGAAGCACAAAATCCCGTACCTCCAAATCACATTAGAAAAGGGAAATTTTGATATTTGAGAAAAAAAGAAAACCTACTAAAAGATACAATCTGATTGGATTAGATTGTTTCAACCTAGTTGTGTTTTAAATTATTCTTCTAATCAAATAAAATGTGAGAAATATTATCGCAAGTTAAAAAAAAAGTAAAAAGAATATATATATATATATATATATATATAAAAGAATATATATAAAAGAATAAACTTTAAAAAGATTGTGAATAGAGTTCGGTATTTAAACAAAAGGATCATTTACGTAATTGCAAACTACATAGGTGTGGGTTTAATTTTTTTGATACATCTTAGTGAATTATTTATGCTTAACTTGTACAACCCGCGAAGTTAAACAATTTTTATTAATAAACTTTGAAAGTTATTTACAACTTTGTATCATGAAATGCAATTCAATTCAAGAATTAATATTTTTTTTTATTTTTATCGATTATGCATTGTTTAATGAATTAATAATATTCATAGACATCAATACTAAAAAAATCATAATGTATTTTTACAAGTGTGGTTAACTTGTTTAACTCGCAAACTTCAGTATTTTTACTGTTGTTGTAATTTTCTTTTAATTTTATTGTGCTATGTTAAGTGTTCTTAATTTAATTTAATTTTTAAAAGAATATTAATATGATATTTTTTTATTAAATTAATGATAATAACCACAACTCATGAAATACATTTATGTAAATAATATACAATACATAATCAGTTAAAAGATTAACTTATTAATAATTATTAATAAAAGAAGATACTAACATCAAATATTATGTGTCACTTAATAATATTACTATCACGAAAAATATAGAACTTGCACTAAATTATTTTTTTAAAGAAGTAGAATTATATTAAAAATAATAAAATAAATTGAAAAAATATTACAATAATAGAATAGGAAGTTTATTTAACCTATTGAATATTATACAGTGACTCTTATGTATAGACAAGTGTCAAACCAGTGCCGAAATCCATGCACGGACCTTAAGGTTATGGCTAACTATGTTACTTCTGCAGGCTCATTTCTTGAGACAAGTCTAGAATTATCTTGTTCTTTTTGAAAACAATCTAAACAAATATTAGATTTTATTATTTATAAAAAATGTGTGTGCTTTAATTTAATTTATTGTTAAATAAAAAAAATGTAACGGAGACAAAGAAGTTATTTATTTATTTATATGATAATGATTCTTTTGAGATAAACACGCATTCTTATTTAACGTCTTTTCCCTCCCTACTGCTGAGGGTGATGGCTTTGAGAATGAATCATTGAGTGTTTATTTTGTCTCGTCTTGAAGCTGATTGTTATCTGTTAGTATTTGATTTCTTTCATGTCATTCATGAAACAATGTCTTCAACAATTTCTATGTTTCGACCTTTCCATAATCAATCACATTCAAATGATACTATAATGATTTTATTTACTGAACATCTCTATTTTAATCAAATAAACTTATGAAATATTAATTAAATTTTAATTAAGTTCAAGTAACTTGTCAAACACACTTAACTTGTCATAATTAAGCTAGCTTAAAGTTTTCTCGGTTAGTTTCAGCTAATGAGTATTTTATACAATATAAGTTCGATCGACTAAAATATAAATATTTGGTAAACAAAACTTTCTAATTAAGTTTTTTTTTTTCACGGAGAAATTATTTCTTTCCTTTTTTCTAAAAGATATTAAGAAGAAGCTTTTGATCAAACATATACTTGTAAAAGTACATATCTGTTTTTCTTACTTTCTTGACTATATCTTATTTTCTTGTAATCGAAATCGTTAATATTTGGATCAGTTTGCATATGTTTTGACCATTTTTTATTTGAATAATAATATTCTATTTATGTCACGATCAGAGAATAATATTTTTGGACAATTTAAGTTTAAGATATTGATAAAATAAAAATCTAAACTAGGAAAAGTGAAAGCAAGAAAAAGTAGGAACATTGAGTTGGTGGTGGGTTCGAATTGCACAGTGCAAGTTGTTATAAATAATTCAGACACTAGGGATTCCCACAGTTTCACCCTAACCATGTTCGCATTTCCGATTTACCACTGGACTCTACAGAGGATAGTTTTTCAGAGTTTCTCTGTTGTATTTCTAAATACGTGCCAATTACAACCATAACAAATAATTTATATCAATTAAAGATATAATTCAATTATAATATATAAGTGAATAATTTTTTTCTGTAAAATTGAATTAAGATTAAGTTGTACCTGTATAATTTCTTGGTTGCTTTTCCTTTGAGGATGGATGTCCCACTCATAAAACATCAAAATCGTTATCTAAATTCTCAAAACGTGGTTTGAGGTGGGGTTAGATACCTTCATTATACTTGTGTCAAGCTTTTTTCACAAGATGCTCTGCAACCAATATTCCAATCAATCAATGTACATCAAATTGAGACTAAAAAAAAAGTCTGAAATGATAATATTCATTTTATAATTATTCAAAATCAATATTCATGTTAGATTTTCTTTATAATAATTAAACAAACTTAAAATTGAGTTTGATCTCGATTACTTAAAGTTTATAAACTTGGCCTTAAAAGCTTACAAATAATTCGTTTCTTTAAATTGATTGTTAGAGTTTTATTTTATTTTTTCATTGATAACTTTAATTGGCTGATTTTGTATTGTCAATGGATGGAGGGTTTTTTCACTTTCTCTTCACTTTGAATATGTTAGAAAATGATAAATAATATTTTTTCCCCTTGTGTATTCAAGTGATTATCTTGATAGTTTAATTGCTTATAAAAAGGTGATTATCTTGAATGTTTTAAACATAGAAGGTATTGATGGGGATTATCTTCATAGGGTAGGAATATTAAGACAATATAATATTAATTTTAAAATAAGTTTATAATTATATCTTTAGGTTTCACAAAGGTGTGTGTGATTCCTATGGATTGTCAAGAGTATTTAGAAAGGAGTTTATTGACTAAAATTGTCAAATAGAAGTAGTTTCGGTGTAAAAGAAAGCTTGTTACTTTATAATATTTGGATTTAGTTAGAAATCTTAAATGAGAATTAAAGTTGGTTAATGTTGATATACTTTATTTTATTTGTAACTCCTTACTTTTTACGTTCATGCTTTCTTTTATTATCTGAAATTCATATTTGGACTAAACAAATTTGTAAATCCAATTAATCTGATCCATCTAAGGAGATTTAGTGGACAAACGGGATTGGGTTGATGTCCAGATTGAAAAACAAATTAACTCTCACTATAATAAATTACTTATTTATTGACATAATTTGACCGATGAATTTGATTTGTTGAATAAATATAAATTACTATTATTATTTTGAATGAAAATATGTAAAATCTTTTGTTGGAGAATCTGTCTGAGAATATGATGCAACAGAATGGGAAGATTTTCGATTTCGTCGAAAAAGTGTCCATTGGTAATCTATTTCATCCTTAAAAAAATTTAACAAAACAAAAGAGGGGAAATTTAACAGAAATCATGATCGAAAATATCTGTTTATCGTTAAATTCATTAATGAAAAAATATGTCAGGTCGAAAATATCTTAAATTATTGAAATCATTTAGTTATCACTAAAATGGAAAAAAACGTTAATGGGATATATAATATAATGCATTTTTAATCGAGGATTGTGAGAGCTTAACATTGACGAATTCAAGTTAACTGAACCCAGTCGAACTCAAGTCATTGAACAGATTCAAAACCATGAAATTAGAATAAAATATAATAATGCAAAAGAATAATTAGTTTTAAAGAAGAGACATAAAACTTGTTCTGATTTTTTACTTTTAGAAATTTTAAAGAAAGAAAACAACGTTTTAGTTATTTTATATATCTCCAATAGAGAATATTTTGTTCCATTCACTACGGAATGAATGAATAACAATTTAAATTTAAAATTTTGGTCCTATCCTTTTGGCTTTTTCAGAACTCACTTTCAGCCACATTGACTAATTAATCAATGGGTTCATATCAACAACTCTTAATTTGATCTTGTAGCTTTCATATAGTGATGCACTGCTTCTTCTTTATATTTGTTTATACATTGAACCTAATTTATTCAATTCATTAAGTTACTTTCATGTCGTAAATAACCGATTCCTTGGAATAAAGATGGAGACTGGTTGGTTGCTAGGAGGTAATTTTACTATATAATACACATACGTGGTATTAAAAATATTCCGTTTAAATGTCTCACACAGTTATTCAAATTCATATTAAGAATAATTTATATATTTTTTTTCTTATCTCGCCATTTTTCTCTTAAGAACACATCATTTAGTAGTGCACTTAACATCAAAGCTAATAATACTTAAAATACGTTAATCTTAACTAGATTAAAATAAATGAAATAACTATAAAATAATATAATTATGAATACTTAATTTATCTAAAATTGGGTATGGAAGATTATCAAAATAATATCACACGATTTAATAATTAGATTTGATAAGTTCATATTTTATGGGAAAAAAATATATCAACAGAAGAGAGAGTATATATCCAAGAGCTAGAGTTGATTGAATGAATATCTTCTCGTGTATATGAGTATGACTTTATTGTATTTTTTTTTTAATTTTATATGTTTTTTAAATTTGAAATTAATTTTTGGTCCAATTTCTATTTTGTGTCTCGACATTGAAATTTAAATTCTTGCACCACATGTAAAATTTGATCGATATGTCTAACCTTTTACATCTCGTCATTATTTTTGTTCATGTTTTCTTTTTAATTGAACATCCATCACCATTATAATTTGATTAAAATTTTAATTAAAATTATAAAAATTACTATGCTCTTAATTTAATATTTTTCTAAGTTGTGTAGATAAATACTCTTAAAAAGGCTACACAATTTCTCTATTTCGGCTCCCAAACATGAGTTTAATTGTAAAATGCTTTTGGAGGATCCGTGAACACACAGTAAATCTATATGACTCCCAATTGATTATTGCAACGGAGTTAGATTTAACGAGAATCTCTTAACATGACGAAGCAAAGTTCGAATATTCACTGAAAGAGATACATATTTTCGTTTCGTGTCTCCATAAAAAAATATCTTTAAAACAAGTGATGGGTTATGACTGCAAATAAATACTCTTTCAACTGACCTAGATAAAAAAGTTTACCTAGAAAAGTGTTTGGCAGGTTATAGTTGCCTCTTGCGTGAAACCCTAAATTACACATCAACAATTTGGTGAGCTATCTCTCACATGGTTGGTTTGATTTGCATTCCAAACAGCAATTATTTGGTAACTTGGATACAACTTCATTATTTAATTTCTCTCATGACTCAGCACAAAAAGAAACATCACCTTTTTTAACTCCTCTATTCAAATCACTCACAAAGCTACTCCTTAATTGGATAGATGTACATTATGACGACGTTGGAGTTAATTAATCTTCACTAACCCTTGGACTTTTGCTTGTGATGAACAAATCACGACAGAATAAAACAGAAAAGAGAGATTTTGATACACCTAGATCGAAGAACAGATGTTTGTAAATTGACAAACAATAAGGTCATGCCACGGTCGTAGGATCTTTATTAAGGAATCTAGATGGAGACTTTTAACACAAGATACTACTACATGGTATTTTTTCTTGACCATTTCATTTTTTTGTTTGATATTTTGTTTTCCTTGCAATATATGTATATCCAATAGAAACCATCATGGTCGTAGAATTTTGATAGGTCGTAAAATATTTTCAGCAGTATTTAAGGCGATTGCATGATTAAACTTTGAAACTATTAGCTAAACTACAACGGTGGTAGATGATATGGTGAGGTTTTTCGTGACCATGATATGTTGGAAGTGTTTGTTAGTGTTGGTGAGTCTAAGAATTTCGTAGCTTTGTTGGTTAGTGTCTGATTTGTTGCATTGTTTATGGGATATATTTCATATTTTTAAGGTACAATATTAATAATGAGTTGGACATGACGCGTATGGTTGAGGTTTAAAGTCCACAAAGGACATTGATGATGAGGACTGAGGAAGGAGAAGGAAACAACCCAGGATTTGAATTATTAATGCAAGCCATAGTATGATTGAGTTTGTTTATACTTTAGTAAAGAGAATAATTTATTTATAGTTATTTTAGTTTTTTAATTCTTATAATATTTGTTATTTTTCTTTTGTCATTTTTTCAGTTTTTGGTTTTGTTGACACAATACTTTAAGTGTGATGAAATTTCATGTAAATAACCCATTTGACAATCAACATGATCTATTAACTTCAAAATACGATGATTTTATTATTATAATGGCTCTAAATATTTTTATCATGTTAACTAATGATTAGAAAAACTAGTGTAATAAAAATTTACAATTGTTAAAATAAATTATAAATAATATAATTTTTAAAATAAATAGTATACTATAAAATATTAGAAAATTAATTATTATCTATCGTTAAACATATTTACATAAATAATATTTATTTTTTTTAAATTAAGTTATTATTGCTAAAAATAATTTGTTATAGTTGTAACAATTGATAAATTTTATTGTGAAACTCTAAATATAGGATTGAATTGAAAGGGACATGTTTCTTCATATTTTGAATTTAATATTAATATTATCTTAAACATTTTAAAAGGAAAAAATATTAAATAAAATAAAAATATTATAAACAATCATTAAATCAACATATTACACTGCATTTTATATTTTTAATAACAAATTTATTTTATAATGATTTAGCAAAATAAAAATAATAATATCAAATGTATATAGAATTAATTTATGCTCTTTAGCAACCATTGGTCGTAATGTCAAATCTTTCTGACTGGTAAATTTTTTATTGTCATGCTAATTGGAACTTTAGTTATACTTTTAGCGGCTGAAATTTATTACGTCGCAAATTGAGATTTAATTGGGCCGCTAAAATAGTATTTGAACATGGATTGAACATAGTTAGTGATTAGCGAATGATAATTTGTGACTAAACATTCTGTATTTCAGTTATAAAATGACTAAAATGTTTATCATTCTCTAAATTAATTACTAATTTGTAATTAAATCATTAATTACTAAATTTGGTGACTATTTTACTTTTCTTACTGATATTTTAACAAAACTTATATATTCGGATTGCTTTTTGGATTCCATAATGATATATTTTTCAATTCACATTAACAATATATTAAAAAAATATTTTTTAAATTATTGAAAACAATGCTTCACATTTAGTTTTAATATATTTTCAGTCATAAATAATTTATTATGTCGTTAAAAGAAACACAATTATTCAGGTGATTACTTCAATGTTTAGTTTGATTAAAAAGATTTCGATGTCTATTTTACTTAATTAATAAAATATGACGTGTGTGTTTTCTTTACTTAAATATAATGGCAATAAAACATTCATATTTCAAGTAAGAAACTTTGTTGCCGTTGAAAAACAACGATAAATATCATGTCGAGGAAAATTACAAATAAGATATTGTAACTAAAGTGCAAATTCTTTTAAAATATATATTAAGACCACTTCATGGGCTAGATATGCCCCCTTTATTACAATTTTTAAAATTTGATTAAAATAAACACTTTCTACTATATTTTTCCCTTTTAAGTTAAGGTACACTAGTTCACCAGTCCTTAAACTTTCATAACATCTGTTTAGAAAGGCACACTTTCTACTATATTTTACTTACGAAAAGTCGCTTCAATAAAATAGTATTTAAAATCTAAACAACATGCTTAAATTTTGAAATTAAAAATTTCAAAGTTATCCTAATATCAAAAGAATTAAAAACTAAAAGATATCCAAAATATTATTAGTATATTTTCTGAGATTAATTTTATAATTTTTAAAAACTTTTTTGTGTTATTAAAGCATGCTAATTAATAAAGTATTAATAAATATTATTATTAAAAATAATTTTAAGTCCGTTAAAATAAAGATGAATTTAGGTTGATAATATTCTTCGATGATATTTTATCTTTATTTTTCTAGTCTGTATCTTAAAAACACCAATTAACGTTTGTAATAAAAAAAAACATTTGAAAATATATTTATATATATAACAAAGTGGAGAGAGTCCACAATCTTTCAGAATTTTAAAGAGTTGGATTGTTATTTTCAATCTGTTAACTCTGCTGTAGCCCCATCATGCCTCACCTACCAAACCGACAAGGTGGGAAAAGAGGAGTCCATTAGTTTACTTTTAAAAAAATTAAAAATTAAAACAAAAGATAGTTTAAATTTTTTTTATTATATTATTTAAATAATATAAATATGTAATAATACTATAATTTAAATAATTAATTTTTAAAAATATTAATTACTTCATTAAAAATTATATAATTAGATGTATTTTCATTATATATATATATATTAAGATAAAAAACAAAATTTAGAAAATATAACGAACTAAAATGACAAACCAATAATTTCAATCTATCTAACCACAACAAGCCCGTCACACTCCTTTTTGCGGGACAAAATGGGTCCTTCACTCTTAAAATATATGTTTGAATTATTTTATTTTATGATATATTTTAGTAATTTGATGAGAGATTTTTAATATTAAAATAATTGTATTTTCAAACATCAAAAGAAGATGTGCGTAAGGAATTGACGTGAAGACTCACCTTGAACCACGTGATTGAGATTTTTGTGGGTAGGTCAATAATTATGTTCTAGAAAATTCTCTTCCAAATGGTTATGGTTATGGAAGTGCTTAAATATGTGGCTCAAGATTCACAATTTATTTCCACCGCACACAAAATTATTTGCAAATATTTCGAGTGTAATTATCACTATATAAGGATTAATATTCGAGTTTAATTTTATATATTATCAAGCTCATAAGAAATTAATTTAAATACTATTTTTAAATAATTATAAAGAACAATAATAAATTTATTTTCAACTATAGTTTCTTATTAAATAAAGATTTAAATATTTTTAATCATTGCAAATTCTTTTAATTTTAAATTTCTAACATTTTTTAATCATTCATTTTCGGTATTTATCTTTAGTTATGATTAGTTTAATATTAAAAATGGAAATTATTAATTAATATAAACATGTTAAATTACAGTAGTTATGTTTTTTAGGTACGTAATTAAATTAATTAATATATTTATTATTTAATATAAATAAAATAAGCACATTTTTTCATTCAATAATGAACTATTTAACATTGTACTTTTATAAAAAAAATTATAATCTACTTAAACTCTTTTAGTTTATTTTCTAATTGTACAATAATTTATTTTCTAATAGATCATGAATATATATTATTTCTTTATAGAAAAATAAAAAAAGTATGCTTATTTTAATGACTTAATTGTGTTTATTTTAATAATTTAATTAAATTTTAAGTTTTCATAAATTTAAATATTTTTATTTGAGTTTTTTTTTTATAATTTTTTAGTATATTAAATACTTACAATTTTTATTTTTTTCAATCAATTTTCTAAATTTTAATTTTTATATTCACTAGATATATTGAATAAAAAGAAAATATTGTTGTAAATATATTTTAATTAAATTGTTAATATTTGGGGATTTGAATAGTTGATAGTGAAATGTTATATTAGTACTTTGTGGACCAAGCAAGAATGGGCCTGCCTTTCTTCCTACGAAAAAAATCATATTAACGACTTTGTTAAAACAACAATTTGGGAGGACGAAGAAAGTTATATTTATAATAATAGAGTAATTTTTACTGAATTTGTCGAAATACTACTGATACAAATAAGTCGAAAGTATGATTTAAAAATTTGATATTTTAATGCATAATTTTTCTGAAACTTTAACAATTTAATGAAGAAATTATATTGATTTACGTAATTTTTACTTTTGTTTTTCTAAGTAGAAGTTGTGTTTCCATATATAATTTCTATTTTTGTTTACAGAAGTTGTGCTTACACGATTTTTAGTTTCCTTTCTGACTTATATTATCTATTATATTCTTTAGTTGGTTACGTTTTATATTATCTATTATATTCATTTTTAATTGTTGTGGATAACTTGGCTCATGTATTAAGAAGTTGAATATTCATTTTATTAAGAATTTGATCCAAATATATTTAAATTTTAATAAGACATATAAAATAAGTATACGTGCAATATAGAGTAGAATATATTAACGTAATAAGAATTCGGATTTTATTCTTAGTTCAATCATTTATTTTGCCAACCAACTTCATACCAATTTAGTCCTCAAAGTTGATCAAATTTTCATTGAAAATACCATTTTTTATTCGTAAGACACATGTAAAAAGACTTTATCATAACTCACTCAAGTTATTCAACCAAGAGTTTTTCATAACTTACATGTCTTATTCAGTTTAGTTTCCTTGAAAAAGACTCGTTATTTATAATGAAATCGAGACATTCATGTAAGATAATCACGAACGTGTTTAACATATGTTATCATGTTAAACACGAAAGTATGCATTTACTATTTTTTTTTGTTATTAAAAGCATGTAAATGTTATATACCTAAGGAAAAATGTTCTAAAAAAAGTCCTATACCCCTTATATGTCGACATGGTTTTTTCTTTTTCCATTTTCTTCAAAAAGATTGGGCTGATCTTGTACTATGGTTTCTGTGGATGGGCTGTAATCGAAGCCCAACCCTCGCTGGAAAGCAAGGCCCATATTTATATACAAATAAACTTACTAATATATTTAAATTTTAAAGAAGACGTATCTTATCCAAAAATTAAACGCACGTGCTCTTATAAAAAATAGGAGTGCAATAAATCAAACTCATTAGTGCTCCACTAAAGTTCTGAAAAGATAAAACGACGGAGTATCACATTATTAAACCCAGTGTTCCGGTGAGCACTAGTGGAACGAAACCTCTGTAATCTCTTTACCTAAATTAACCCTTTGAAGTGTGTTCGCGTTGCGCCTCTCTTTCACTTCAGAATGCAGTCCACACTCTTCTCTCCGACTTTCACCGTTATCCCCACTCCGCCGCAATCTCTCAGATCCCATTCTCGTTCATGTTCTCTCTCCGTCCGAGCCTCCGTCGCGGTGGACACCGCCACCGACGCGCCCAAGTTGAACAAGTACAGTTCCCGAATTACGGAGCCGAAGTCGCAGGGCGCGTCTCAGGCGGTGCTCTACGGCGTAGGACTCTCCGACGAGGACATGGCGAAGCCGCAGGTCGGTGTCTCCTCGGTCTGGTACGAGGGAAACACTTGCAACATGCATCTCCTCCGCCTCTCCGAAGCCGTCCGTGAAGGCGTGGCCGCCGCCGGCATGGTCCCCTTCCGCTTCAACACCATCGGCGTCAGCGACGCCATATCCATGGGCACCAGAGGTATGTGCTACAGCTTGCAGTCCAGGGACCTCATTGCGGATAGCATCGAAACAGTTATGTCTGCGCAGTGGTACGACGCTAACATTTCCATCCCCGGCTGTGACAAAAATGTAAGACCCGCGCCGCCTTTGCGCTCCACGTGTTTGATGTTATGTCTGTGTGTGCACGTGTAACTTACGCTTTTACAGATGCCAGGTACTATCATTGCCATGGGCAGGCTCAACAGACCTAGTATCATGGTTTATGGCGGGACTATAAAGGTAAAATCACTTGTATTGGAGCCATTGTCTTGAATTTGGCCATTTTTGTAATTGATAATTTTCTCTGAGCTGAATGTGCTATTGCTACATGTGTAACGTAACGTTTATGCTGTTGTTCCCTTACTGTAGGTTACTGATAGTTTATTTATTTTTATTTCGGAAAATGTAAAATTGTATATACACCAAATGGGGTGGTAGGAGGTGGAAAGAAGAGAAAGGAAATGGAAGAGAGATATGGGAATAGATGCGATGAGTTATGTCTTCATAGAAGAAGAAAGATATAGGAAGAAAATGATGTGGAAAAGGAGATGATAGAGAAAGTGGTGGAGGAATATTCACCCCCTCCCCGATTTTACGTGGTTTTTGAGTCAGGTGTTTGTTGGCTTTTATCTTCGTTCTAATTTTTATTATTGTTGTTTTTTGTTTCAGCCTGGTCATTTTCAGGGCAATACGTTTGACATAGTGTCTGCCTTTCAGGTAAGAAGACTTTTTCTTTTTAATCTCATCCCATCTCATCATTGTTTGTGGTTAATTGTTATGTCCGCCTTTTATTTTGCACTCATTCAAACATAGGAAAATTCTGCTGAACTAAAGTTTTATGTAAGAAAAGGAACACCAGTATGACGGAGTGTAAGAATCTCTCTTTGGTGAACAGAAAAGTAGGAAAAACAAAATATAAAACTTGAAAGAGCTCCCCGTGTTCTTTATAGTCTTCATTCTTAATAGAGTCTTCTTTTCAAATGAAAAAAACGTGCTATTTTTAATGTTGGAAATATTATACTCAAAAATATAAATTTGTTTGCCCTGAACATCAAGGTTTGATGTGTACTATCGAGCTAATGCAAATGTAGTTAATCATGTTCCATTAATTTCTGGTTTTCCTTTAGTGCTATGGAGAATTCGTGAGTGGATCAATTAGTGATGATCAAAGACAAAATGTTATTCGCAACTCTTGCCCTGGTGCTGGGGCCTGTGGTGGCATGTATACAGCTAATACCATGGCTTCCGCAATAGAAGCTATGGGAATGTCTCTTCCCTATAGGTAAGTTTTGTGTAAGTTTTCTCTCCTGTTTTCTTTTAGATTGTGCTTACCTTTATTTGTTGTTTCTGCAGTTCATCTACACCGGCTGAGGATCCACTTAAGTTGGATGAGTGTCGGTTAGCTGGGAAATATCTACTTGAGTTACTGAAGATGGACTTGAAGCCCCGAGATATTATCACTCGTAAATCACTACGTAATGCAATGGTTATAGTTATGGCACTTGGTGGATCTACTAATGCTGTGCTACATTTGATTGCTATGGCCAAGTGAGTGAAGTTTGATGCCAGAGATCCTATTGTTATACAATAATACTGAGAGGAAACCTCAAGTGTAATCATTTTGGCAGGTCTGTTGGCATTGAATTGACTCTTGATGATTTTCAGAAGGTTAGCGATGAGGTTCCTTTTATTGCAGATCTTAAGCCTAGTGGGAAATATGTCATGGAAGACGTTCACAAGGTATGCAATTTGATGCTTTTGTTAAATAATTGAACATTGCTTCTCTTATCAATTTGTCCCAGTCATATTATGTGTATGCTCTTTTGTCATTATTATTCTTGCTTAAAATTGCTATTATTTTGACTTCTCTTTTGTAGATCGGAGGGACCCCTGCAGTTATTCGCTACCTTCTCGAGCAAGGCCTTTTAGATGGTGACTGTTTGACTGGTATGTTTACGTGCCCTTGTGTTTAGTCTGTTAAGAACAGAAGGTTAATTTCCAGAAGGTACATTTATCTCTAACATACATATACCTCCTTTCTAGTCACTGGAAGGACCCTTGCTGAAAATGCAGAACTTGTCCCTCCTTTGTCCAAAGGGCAGGTATGACGAGTATGATGTTTCTGTTGAACTGCATTTTTTTCTAATAAATTGATCTCTTTACAAATTACAATTTTTCGTGATGCACGATTCAGGAAGTAATAAGGCCACTAGAAAATCCCATCAAGAAGACAGGTCACATTCAAATATTATATGGAAACCTTGCACCACAGGGTTCTGTCGCTAAAATTACTGGAAAAGAAGGACTGTACTTTTCTGGTGAACTTTCATGCCCTCTTTTGTTGAATATCTAAAAGATTTGATTTTCAATTATCTAAAAGATTTGATTTGCAATTAATACAAGTATTATTCAACAGGTCCTGCACTTGTGTTTGAAGGAGAGGAGGCGATGATTGCTGCCATTTCAGAGGATCCTTCGAGTTTTAAGGTTTTTTTTTTTTTTTTCCTGTTTCACCTAAAACTCAGCATATAAGGACAATTCTAGCTATAGGGCTGTCAAGAGACTCGAGACGGTTTGAATGAAGCATCAAGAATTGCAATGTCTAAAAGTTTTACTATTTCATGTGTGGTTGTCAACCTTTGGTATTGGATTGAAGATTTTACATTATTTTTTTTTACAAGCTTCCTTTTGAGAAAAATAATTTAAACTTAAATCACGTCATTTAAAAGTTTGAACTTAATTTGAAAATTTCACAAATCAAGATCATAAAAAATAATGTTTGCAAAGCACACTATCCTTAGTCATAAAGGTACTTGTTAGACTATAGGTTTTTATCATTTTAAAATAAGTAACTATTCAAGAGAAATAGCATTTTTCAAAGCTTTTCTGAATTGTATATTTTATTTTTTTTTTTGAGCAGCAACAAGAACTAGGTTTGTTCCTTCTATTTTAATTGTTAGTCTCAGTGATTAACCTTTGTTCTGATTCTGGTGCATGTTGCGCCAGATCTTTCTTCTGGAACTATACAGATCACCAATTTGGCTGAATTGATTGCTATCTATTTTACAATTTTGTAGCAGTATTTGTCTAGTTTGACATGGATATAACCACAATAGGTGACAGGTAAAATGGAAAATTGGACATATGATCTCTTGTGTTTCTATTTCTCCAGGGTAAAGTGGTTATAATTAGGGGAGAGGGACCCAAGGGTGGTCCAGGCATGCCTGAGATGTTAACACCAACAAGTGCAATAATGGGTGCAGGTCTTGGAAAGGTTTGTCTTGCATCCTTTTTATTCTATTTACTTAGTTTGTAATAGTGTTCTGTCCATTATGACTACGGCATGTATTAACTGACCTGTTGAGTTTTATCTTCATTATTACAAACTCAATTGAATTGAATAATTTCTATCTAGCCAAACACATGTACAGAGATTCTCCGGTCATTATTATTTTAGTAGGAACTGAAAGGCCTTGTTTCAAGTATTATGAATCGTTATAATGAACCTATTCTGGACTGACATTTCTTAAGCTATTGTCTTTTTATATTGCAGGAAGTTGCATTATTGACTGATGGAAGATTTTCAGGAGGTTCACATGGATTTGTGGTTGGCCATATATGCCCTGAAGCACAGGTGAATTGAATATTTTTATAATCAGACGCATCATGTATGAACTGTTTGTTATCTGTAAGTTATTAGCCTAAATGCTTGTCATAATTAGTCCCTACACTTAGTTATTAGTAAAAATGTTTACTACCAGTAATATGTTGTGTGCGCAAGCTGAATTATCTGTAACTTTCTTCAGCTCATAAGTAGTGTTTGTATCAGTTTTATGAGAACCACCTGGTTTGGTTCATCTCTAATAACCGTGAGTGGCCAAAATGACTGTTCTTGAGATTCTTATCAGTGGTGTTAAGAGTGAGAACAACATATGAAATGATTAAAGGAAATTAATTGTGAGAAAACTGAAGACACTGGAGTGAGAAAGAAATATTTCTAAGCAATGCCAACGATGTATATTGTGCAATACTTTATTTTCAAGGGACCAGAGAAGTGGCTTTAGCAATCTTTTGGAATTACTATCCAGACTTTTGCAATTCATTCAGAGGAAGTAATTGTAGTGTGCTTGTCTAGTTAGAAAAAATTATACTTCTAAAACCATCTAGGCCTGCCTTTTGGTATTAAACTTTGTTCCTTGCAAACGCAGTTTAGTTCCAACATTCAAGCTATTTAATTTTATTGGTGCAATAATAGTATGTTGGATTTTAAATGTTGAAGATCATGTTACAGTGCTTTACTAGCTTGGTTGATTTTATAGGAAGGTGGTCCAATTGGCTTGATTAAAAATGGAGACGTAATCAACGTTGACATCCAGAAAAGGAGAATTGATGTTTTGGTATCAGATGAGGAGATGGAGGCACGCAGGAAAAATTGGACTGCTCCTCCATATAAAGCTAAACAAGGAGCTCTATACAAGGTATGTGGCTTGAAACTCTTGGAAGGAAAAAAAGTAGCCTTAACTTTATGGAGGTCTCTATACATTTCAGTCCATGTGATATGAATACTCTCTGGTTCTCCTATTTTCAGCTGTTACAATCTAGTTTTCTTGGTTATGGGTAGATTTGTCCCGGGTCAAAGATTTTCTAAGTTTGTGTCGCTGTGGTAAAACCCAATTTAATTAACAAAAAATCTAAGAACTTCCAAAGGGTGGGTGCATTGAAGCAACATGAAGCAGTTAAGAATAACAACTGAGTGATATTGGGATGGGTAATTGCATTTTTTTTTTCTTTTTTAATTAGATTTTTGAATGTGTATTTGTTGTTTAGCTCTGGATAAATTTAAATATGCACATCGGCACCTTTTATATACTGAGATATGATCTACAGTTTTGTTAGTAATTTTTTATTCCCAGTGTTTCTAATGCTATATTGTTTGTCCTGGCCAGTATATTAAAAACGTGAAATCTGCTTCTAGCGGATGCGTGACAGATGAGTAGAAGTACATATTTCCAGAACAAAAGCGGATTGTATGCCTTGTTAGCGTTTTAACGAGGTATTACAATTTTGGCATACACGGTGCATGTACATGTAGCTCGATCTGCCTCTTGGATTTTTGTTATTTTTGGCTATATTATTTTAGACTTGAATGGCACCACCTGTCTGTTCTGTATCCCATATTTGTTTTCTTTTATTCAGTTATTAAATTTTATATCAGTTAGAAGTGAAATTTTGTATCCTAAGCTTCCAGAACAAATTGGCAAAAATTGAATTGGCAGTTGATTAATTAGATTTTCTAGAGCTATCCTCTTCTTTATTGTTTATAGCCTTCCGACATAGATACTATTGTTATTTCTAAATGATAGAAAATGGGGTTTCATTGAATTGGCAACTACAAATGAGGGGTTTCAAAGTACCAGAACAGCTAGGATGTGAAGCTTGATTAAATCATTGAAAATGTAGAGAGTTTATGCTATTGTATCTGCAAGCTCGATTGAAGCTGGCTGGCAAGTATTGAAGTTCAGCCGTGATAATTACATCTTAATTTCTTCAGCACCTAAACGGGATTTGACTATACATTTCTTTCCCTGAAAATCCGAATTCCTCATTTATTTTGGGGTGGGGTACAAGTCCATTGAGTATTTTTTTGTAAAACTTTTGCATATGATTTTTATTGTTTTAATTTGCGTATGACCTGATTTTAGTTTTAAAAAATGAATAATGTTAACAAACCAGATCTCTTGCTTTATTAAAGAGTAAATGTCTAATTTTCTTTTATATACGACGAAATTTTTAACCTATAGTTTTTTCACTTCGTTGAGATAACGAACGGGAATTTGTTCTTTTGAGTTGAACTATTTTAGGAAAAAATTTGGGTCACTGATGTTTATGTTCCGGGTGCTTCTTCCTGCATCTCCATACTTTCTTTCCCTACTTCCACAGAAAGTAAAAATTTCATAATTTCGTTTTATCTTCTTATTTGCACACTTTTTTTCTTTCTATCTGAATTATATAATTTAGGATATAACTTTTGAATGGTATAATTTAAAATATTTTTTTATCTTGTTAAATAGTTTAGAAATAAAAATAAACATTTTTTTATCTGCATTAAATAATCTAGAATAAAAAAATATATTTTAGATTACATAATCAAAATTTAAGAAGGGTATTTTTGATGTCTTAAAAGTTATGGCAGGAAGAAGAGAATGGAGGTAGAGGAAGAAGCGTCCTTTTGGTACTACGTCAATATAGCATTTACTTTCTTCCTAACCAAACCATTTACATTCCTAAACATTAATTGTTTGTAAAAAAAATAGAAGAAAAATGATTATCTTGTTAAATTAAAGTTGCATTTATACGATAACAATTGATATTATAGAAAATTACAGATATAACGCGATGCATCTTTCACTAATGTAATATGAATATTGCAGAAACTATTGACATTTATTTATAACTTTAAAAGATTAAACAGTACGTTATTTAAGAACCCAAGTTTATCCTTTTCACTTTTGGAGGACCATCTATATATACCAGCTGTGTGTTCAACTTGTATCCAAAATGTCAAATCTGCATTTCATAGCCATCCTTGTTGACCAAACACAAATCATAAATATCATTATTACTATTACTTCTCCATATGATATCCTTGCATCATTCTTCCTATAAAAGGGAAACTTAGCGTCCTGTATTACACACATCGACACCATTATCATTGTGTTAGCAATGTCTTCCTCATTTGCCATCCATTTCTTCCTAATCTCAATACCCCTTTTCTCGGTTTGTTGTTTATCAGCATCTAATGCTCCCAACACCAAACCACACCCCTTTATCCTTCCCATTAAGAAAGACCCTGCAACCAATCTGTTCTACAGTTCAGTTGGTGTAGGAACTCCTAGGCAAAACTTTGATCTCACCATTGATCTTGCAGGAGAAAACCTATGGTATGACTGTAACACTCATTACAACTCTTCTTCCTACCGTCCTATCGCTTGTGGCTCAAAGCAATGCCCCGACGTTGGATGTGTTGGCTGCAATGGCCCCTTCAAACCAGGTTGCACAAACAACACTTGTCCTGCTAACACAGTTAATCCCTTAGCAAAATTCCTTTTCGGTGGTGGCTTAGCTGAGGATTTCATATTCATTGGTCAACAGAAAGTGTCTGGCCTTCTTTCTAGCTGTGTTGACACCGACAGATTCCCATCCTTCACCAATGACGAGTCACCTCTAAATGGCTTACCCAAAAACAGCAGAGGAATTATAGGCCTTTCAAAGTCGCAGCTTGCATTACCAATTCAGCTTGCATCCGCTAATAAACTTCCTTCCAAGTTTTCTCTCTGTTTACCCTCTTTAAACCACCAAGGTTTTACCAACTTGCTTGTTGGAGCTGGGGAATATCCTCCAGGAATATCCAAATTTCTCCAGACCACCCCTCTAATTGTCAACCCCGTTTCCACAGGTCCTATATCTGTGGAAGGTGTTGCTTCCAACGAATACTTCATTGACGTGAAAGCAGTTAAGATTGATGGCCATGCTGTGAACCTAAAGCCTTCCCTTTTGTCTATTGACAACAAGGGAAATGGGGGCACCAAGATCAGTACCATTAGTCCTTTCACTGAATTACTAACCTCTGTCTACAAGCCTTTCATTCGCGATTTCCTGAAGAAAGCCTCAGACAGAAGATTAAAGAAAGTGGCAGCAGTGGCACCATTTGAAGCATGCTTTGATTCAACCAGAATTGGTAATTCTGCAACAGGACTAGTTGTGCCAACTATTGATCTAGTGCTGCAAGGGGGAGTGCAGTGGCGTATTCATGGAGCGAATTCCATGGTTATGGCAAAGGAAAATGTTGCATGTCTGGCATTTGTTGATGGAGGGACAGAGCCTATAATGTCTTTTGTGAAAGCTTCAATTGTCATAGGTGGATATCAGTTGCAGGAGAACCATTTGGTGTTTGACGTGGCTTCCTCCAAATTAAGCTTCAGTTCTTCGCTTTTGGTGCACAATGCCACGTGTTCTCACTCTTGAATGAGATGTGCTTTTGATGCGTCGAAGTTAGCCACGTTGAAGAATATGTAGTAGCATCTATCTTTCATTGTTTTGAGGATAATTGAATAATAAATGTTTGCTTTGTTGTAAATGGAAACGCACCTTAGCGTTTCATGTGTGGTATTTAGTGGGGACGGCAATTCTGAGATTGATAGAGAACTTTTGTAAGCTGTTGAATTTCTACCAGGGAAATGTAGAACTTTCTAAATTATATATATATATATATATATATATATATGAATGATTTACAGTTTGTTAATAAAATTTTATCTTCTTTTTAAATTTATCCACGTTTTATATTATAAAGAATCTCATTGGTTGACTATTTTTGTTATTATCTCAGAAAATTCAATTTAAAATTACATGAACTAATTTGAAAAATATTTTCAAAAACAAAAAATAAAAAGTTCTTGTATTTAGGAACTAAAAAAACATTTAAATCATATTTTTAGTAATATCTTTCTGCCAAAAGATATTTTTTCTAACTATTTGATGGAAACTAAAGAGAAGAAAACTGAAAAATACAAACATAGGGACCGAGTCATAGTCATTCGATTTGGAAAAAGGTCAAACTCACTTATCAGGTGAGTCTCCTGGATTTATCTCTATCCGTGTAATGGATATGAAGAGTACACATATTTCAAATGAAATGAAAGGTTAGAATTTTTTAGACTTTTGATATTTGTATTTTATAAAATATGGGTTTCTATTTCTTATTTTAATTTCTTAAATTTTAATTTTATAGTAATTTTGGTTGGGTATTTTTTTTTTTGAAATTTTTATTCTTTATTTTTTAATTTTTAATTTTAATTGTTTAAAAAAATTATCTTATTCAATAATTGATCTGTTTTCACAATTATGTAAAAGTACCATAATTATAATTCGTTTTTCTTAATTTTATTGTGTGATTTTAAAAGTAAAATAAACTTCCGAGTAATTGAATTAAAAATCGAATAAAGTTAAGAATTTTTAAAAAAATTAAATGGTCAAAATTATCTAAAAAAAATTCAAGAACCAAAATTACATATAATTAAAAATAAAAAATAAAACCACTAAAAGGATTTTTAAAAACTACAAATTTTGTGAAATATAAATATCAAAATTATAATTAAATCAACGTTTTAAGATAATATTTAGTAAAAACTTTGAGAATATCTACGAAAATTTAAGAGAAATAAGTATAGAGATTTTAGCGAAAAATAACTCCCTAAACAATGAAAACTAAGTTAAGGCAATAATCGATCTATTTAATATGTGATTTAGATCATATTTTACGATCTCGTGTCATATTTGAGATAATATTATACTAATCATATTAAGTATAATAAAATTTCTATTAATACCAAAAATCATTTTAAGAAACAAGTATAAACGTAGATACCTAAATAAAGAGTACACATGCCTGTTTACGCATAAATACTGTTAAGCCTTTCTAAACTCTGAAAAAAAGCCTTTTTACCATAATAATAGCCAATAAAGAATTAAGATTGATAACTTTGAGATGAAAAGATAGTGAAGTTGTCGAGTTATAATTATAATATTAATCTGCATTTTTTATTTTACTATATTAAACAAATAGAATGCGAGATAAATAGTAGGATGCATGTGCTCACACTCATCTTTATAAAGTTTTATAAGGTACTTAATTATGCATGTTAAAACTCAAACCTATTAGAAGATAATTTTGCAATCATATAGATGTATTTTATGAAAAAAAATGTTAGTAACATGTCTTCTAAAATATATATTAATTATCATTTTACAAATACCTACTAAATTTGAATTGATTTACTATCTCTATCCTCCTCGAGATGATAAATACAACGGTGATCCCTGGTTGTGACCAAACTGATAGGAGCACCCAGTATTTCAAAACATTGAATATGTCACATATCCAAGTTGTCTTATTTTGACTTTGACTTTGACGTTAGTACTTACAAGTACTACGGAATGCAAATCTTTAGCAGGATATTTCTACCTAAAAAAAAAACCCCTTTACTTTACTATAATTGATTATGTATAATATTAGATGAAAAATGATTGAGAAAAATAAGAAGTCTCACATTATCTAAAATTGAAGTTACATTTATCTCATAATAATTTATATTACCGAAAATTATAAACAAATCCGTCGAATCTATTGTTATTCTTTTGTGGATGCAATTAAGCTGTAACATTTTTTAAAGAATAAATACGCATTTGAATTTCAGTTAAAAAATTAAACTAAATTTGAATTAGAGAAAAATATATTATAACTTTTGAAAATAAAATTATTAATTACAATTTTTTTAGCTAATTGAAATTTAAGGTGAATTTTAGTTCATTCAAAAATAAAAGAAAATCAAACAGACTAAGATAATGTTTCAGTATTACAAAAAAAATCAAATGCACCTTGACCCATTGCTCCAGAAGCAAAGCACGTATCTTTTCCCTTCCAAAGACACCACCTATGCCAGGTGCAGTGTGCATAACTTAGCCATCTGTTTTTGACGCATGATGAAACTTTGACACCATATAAATTATTATTTTATTTTTAAAAAAATATTATTTTATTTTAAAAAAACACTGTTGTAAGGTTGAATTATCCGTTGAACAGTGGTATAAAGCATCTTTACAACTATTTTTTCAATAAAATATTATATTATAACAATTTATTTGTTTAAGCAAAAACTAAAACGGTGTAAAGGATTAACATATAATATGTTCATATCCTCTGCATCATTCTTCCTATAAAAAGGAAACTCAGCATTCTGGATTACACACACCCTCACCGTTATCATTATCATTATCTTAGCAATGTCTTCCTCTTTTGCCATTCATTTCTTCCTAATCTCAATACCCCTTTTCTCAGTTTGTTGTTTATCAGCATCTCATGCTCCCACCACCAAACCACACCCCTTTATCCTTCCCATCAAGAAAGACCCTGCAACCAATCTGTTCTACAGTTCAGTTGGTGTAGGAACTCCTAGGCAAAACTTTGATCTAACCATTGATCTTGCAGGAGAAAACCTATGGTATGACTGTAACACTCATTACAACTCTTCTTCCTACCGTCCTATCGCTTGTGGCTCAAAGCAATGCCCCGACGTTGTATGTATTGGCTGCTATGGCCCCTTCAAACCAGGTTGCACAAACAACACATGTCATGCTGACACAATCAATCCCTTAGCAAAATACCTTTTCGGCGGTGGCTTAGCTCAGGATTTCATATTCATTGATCAACACAAAGTTTCTGGCTTGCTTTCTAGCTGTATTGACACCGATGGATTCCCTTCTTTCACCAATGACGAGTCACCTCTAAATGGCTTACCCAAAAACAGCAGAGGAATATTAGGCCTTTCAAAATCCCACCTTGCATTACCAGTTCAGCTTGCATCCGCTAATAAGCTTCCTTCCAAGTTTTCTCTCTGTTTACCCTCTTCAAACCACCAAGGTTTCACCAACTTGGTTGTTGGAACTGGGGAATATCCTCTGGGAATATCCAAATTTCTCCAAACCACCCCTCTCATTGTCAACCCCGTTTCCACAGGTCCTATATCTTCGGAAGGTGTTGCTTCCAACGAATACTTCATTGACGTGAAAGCAGTTAAGATTGATGGCCATGTCGTGAACCTAAAGCCTTCCCTTTTGTCTTTTGACAACAAGGGAAATGGGGGCACCAAGATCAGTACCATGAGTCCTTTCACTGAACTACATTCCTCTGTCTACAAGCCTTTCATTCGCGATTTCCTGAAGAAAGCCTCCGACAGAAGATTAAAGAAAGTGGCAGCAGTGGCACCATTTGAAGCATGCTTTGATTCAACCAGAATTGGTAAGTCTGCAACAGGACTGGTTGTGCCAACTATTGATCTAGTGCTGCAAGGGGGAGTGCAGTGGCGTGTTCATGGAGCGAATTCCATGGTTATAGCAAAGAAAAACGTTGCATGTCTGGCTTTTGTTGATGGAGGGACAGAGCCTAAGATGTCGATTGTGAAAGCTTCGATTGTTATAGGTGGATATCAGTTGCAGGACAACCATTTGGTGTTTGACGTGGCTTCCTCTAAACTAAGCTTCAGTTCCTCGCTTTTGCTCCATAATGCCACGTGCTCTCACTCTTGAATCACACGTGCTTATGATGAGGCGTTGAAGAATGTGTAGTTCATTCTCTCTTTGGATTTTGAAGACTAAAATAACAAGCTTCTTTGCTTTGTAGTTTGTAGACAGAAACATGTAGTGGTGTTTCTTGTGTGCCATGTACTTTGAAGCTACATATGAATAATATCTGCTGAATTCATACCCGAGAGCTTTCTAAACTAGGTAATATCTTAATATATTTTAGTTCTAAATATATGATGAATGATTTAAAGTTTATTAATAATAATTTTCGCCAGTTTTAAATTCATCGTCGTTTTAGTACCATAAATGATCGCATGTTTTCTTGTTATCATTTCAGTTTTCCTCACATTCACATTAATGTCTCTGTTCCAACAAAAAAGAGATAGTTGCTTTTATTTTGTGGCAGAAACTTTCGCACAAGTGGTATTGATAAAATTATTTTAGGGAATGGTGTAATCTTATTTTGAAATTATTAAAATGGGTATTTTTTATTTTTTTTAAGAATTAATCGGGAGCATAAATTTAAAATACTAAATTTGCAGCCAAACATTGCTTTAAGATTTGTAAATATCAAAGTTTTTTTTACGTGTTTATTATGTGCGTAATAATTTTAATTTTATCTTTACTACAATTATTATAGAGAGTGGGATTTCAGTATTAATATATCTTGTTTTAAATTTTATAGAGATAGTATCCCAGGAAAGAGGATATAGAAAAAGAAAGGTATTCCATGGAAGAAGCTGGGGTGTACTTTTTAATTTTTTAAATTCATTTTACAACATAGTATTTTTAAGAAAAAAAATTAAATTAAACAAGTCGTGTCTTTATTTATGACTTCTATAAAATTTAAAAGAAAACTTGTCTATTAATATTAAAATAATGTTTCTTATAACAACTTTGGTAAAAAAATAAAAAATAAAAGTGTTACAAAGTTATGTTTTTAATAACACCTTAACAAAAAGGAATTTTGATATATGAAAAGTCATCTACATAGACGATTTTAGTATTTGAAAATCGTGTTTTAAGAACATGAGTTATTCGTTTTCATTAAAACACTACAAAAAATCTATGGGGAATGGTGAATAATTAGAAGAGTTGATCACTTGCCTTTCATTTCTAAAATATGATCTATTTATAAGAAGAAAGTTTCTATGTAATCATCATCTCCTAAAGTTTAGGGATTAGTACTTTATTATGCGTAATTATACTTATTTTCCGAAATTTATGTAATTTGTTTCCTTGGTTACGTTTCTCTCTCAAAATTGTAGTGATATTTTTCAAAATTGGCTTAGAGATACATATTCAGCTAGGAACCGACATACTTAACTGAATTCAATGATAACTATTATTATGACAAAATCTTAAAAATATGACACTTTCAAGAGTAATTTACACCTATTTAATACTGGAAAATAATATAATTTTATTAAAATATAATATTTTATTGCAAAAATAGATGTACTGTCGGTGCAAAAACAGATCAGTGTGGGTGTATTTTGTAAACAGCGGTGCGTCAAATAATATTTATTGTAAACATATTAACTATTTGATCAAAGCATATATTGGTACTGTCCTATGATCGATATTCCGCAATGAACGGTCTTAATGACATTTATAGAATTGATAAGATGCGAGAATACTTTAGTAAAATATTTATTAATTGCATTTTAAATATTTCATTAACTGTTTTAAAAAAGTAATTTTCAAAAATTTAAAATAAAATATCTTACATATAGAACTACAATTTTTTAAATTATATTTTTATTAATAATATCTTTTCAATGTCAAATAATAAATTATAAATTATTGTTTGCTAATTATTAAAGAGAATAATTTTTTCTTAAAACGTTGTATAAACACAATAATTAAGTGATAAAGTACATGAGATGCCCAATGGCAAGCCGAAGCAATAATTGCCTGATCCATACGAAGTTATGCATATCCACTTGTTTGAAACTTAATGGGCAAGTGGTATGAGGAACAAGTTGAGCATTGGCACCATTAAGCCATCCTCTTTGAAGAAGAAGCACTACTAATTAATAATATGGTCAAAGAGTCAATATATGATGACTTTGGTAACATGTAATGGGCCCTAAGGCCTTGCTATAGAAGGATAATATACCATTTATTATCCACGATGCCTTTGCAAGGATTCGATTTAAATTTTTTATATCCATTATCAAATTAATTTATATTTTTTTAATCTAATTGAAGTTTGGATTTAAATTAGATTAAATCTAGTTAATTTATTTTGGATAAAATTGAATTAAAATGGAAATTGTTATATTTGATAAATTTAAATTAAATTTTATAATTTTCTTTTCACCCAATCATTACATTGAGAAAGGAGGAGTGCTCCAAGGGAAAACATCAGGAAAATCTCACAACAATGAGAACTGAGCCAAACCCATATAAAGGAATAATACCACTTTCAACTCAAAACCTTAAGACTTTAAGTTTGCGAATCTTCTTTCTTATATGTTTTGCTCAACTTTCTCATTCCTACCTAATATAGAACTTTGACTCACAATTAAGTACCTAACACCTGATATTTGTTGATGGAGAGACAATGTTATCAATGTCGCTTTTTAAAGTCCCAATTGGAGGAAAATCTTTTAGTGTTTGATCTGGCTCTCTCCAAATTAAGGATTTGAAATGCCCTCATCCTAGAAAGTGATCACAATGCTTTCACTTTGGAATGAACAATCTAAGTGCATATTAAATCAAAAGGGAAGTACAATGAAAGAATTTTTATCATTTTTTTGAAATATACTTCAAAAATATTATGGATGATGAGAAGGAACAGCATTATGATAATAATTCTAATATGAAAGAAAGCTGTAAAGGAATTCAAAAGCAGTTTTTAAAATAAACCTGAGAACATTATATAAATATTGTGCTTATCACTGTCTACATCTTATTCTTATTAATATAACACAATCTTTTTCTTCTTCTTCAAAGTTGCTTAATGCATATATTTATTATTTTCAAGCTTTTCAAAAGATGGAAAATTTTACTTGATTGTGTTTTTGGGGTACGTTTGAAATCTTTCTCTGATACTTGATGGAGAATCAAATTAAAAGTATCGGTATTAGATTTTAAGCTCCCACGTAAGACTGCTTTGTTATACGTGTTGGCTAGTGCACTTGAGAGATGAGTTTTGTTTAGCATGATGATTTGATAAGACATTTTATTTGCTATTAGTAAGAATAACAATTTAAGTTTATGTGCATTTATATTACAATTAAACAATTAGAAGATAAATGTTTTTTTTATTTCATTCAAGTATAGAGTTTAAGACTTCACATCTTACATGAAAATTGCACTGATGTAGAACTCGTCCTTTTAGAAAAAACTTCATATTATAAGAAGAAAAAAATTTGAAGAGAATAATCATAATGAAGAAATTCATTTAAAGTTAAGTATTTTTTTAGTTGTTTTGTCCATAGTTATTACTTCTTTAAAGACTGGATTTGAGCAATTAAAAATATTTTTGGATTTTTTGTGTAATTCAAAGAAGTAATTATTTAATGATAATGAATTAAAAGAATGTTGTATTAAAGTTAATTCTACCTTTTCTCATGACAATTTTTTGAGATGTTGAGTCAGATGGTATTTTTTAATTGAAAGTGCTGAAAATACGTTTTTTTTTTCATGAAAATGGGTTACAATTTTTGTGTCAATTTATCGATTTTTTTTTTTAAATATTACGAATTTCGGTAAATCGTCATTGTTAACTATTCTACATTGAAGACGTCACCAAAAAATGACTTTGCAATTTTTCTTATTATATTGTTTTAAACTTGAAGTCTAGCATACTTTGACGACTTTTATTAGTTATTATTATTAATTATTTTAAAAAAATCTCAACTTTTATTTGTTAATTTCATTTAAAGTGAGGAATTACTATTTTTTAGTTTATATTTTTTTTTCTATTTATATATTTTGAAAATAGGATTATTTTGGTTTTTATAATTAAAACTATTATTTTTAGATTTTTTAAAATAACATTTAGATATTTTTTTAATAGTATTGAAATTTTTTAAATTTGAATAAAAAAATTTACATTTACTAAATTAAGTTTTGTTTTTTAAAAGATAAAATAAAAAATAAAACGAAATATAGTAAACATTTTAATTTTTTTAAATAACGGTAAAGTGAAGATTATATTTTAAAACATATATTATTTTAAATATAATATATAATTTAATTATTAATATATAGATTAATATTATTTAAGTCATTAATTAAAATTATCTATGTAATTTAGTACTTATCCACTAAATTATTAATTTAAAATTAATTTATATGACAAAACAATAAATATGTACATGTTTTAATTAATTTTAAATCAATGATTAAATCAACAAATTTTACTGCATTACGTCAATAACTTAGTTAACGATTTAAATAATAATAATTATTATTATTCTTATTTTCAATTAAAGTATGCTTTAGAATATAATCTACACTTGACCGCTATTCTAAAAAAGAAAACCTAATATGATCTTTTAAATTATATCAACAAAACTCAATTTAGAAACCCTAAATAAATAAATAAATTGTCTAATGACGCACCACTTAAGCACCTTATGCGAAAGCTTACATAGAAGAAAGGATCAACAAAGCAAAACTCCAATGTGTCTTCAAAGAGGATTATTTGTGAATACCTTGCATCGGGTTCAACTTCTGATTAATTCATTCATAAGCATTGAATAAACACCATTGCTTTCCCAAAGCACCCATTTTGATTAAACAGCACACAACAAAGCTGTCAATAATTGCTACTGCACTTCAAAAATAGCCACCATTGAAATCCCAACTACAGTGAGTTAAGACAGTGTTGGGTGAGTTAGCATTTCAATATACTGAAGTGGAGGGTTGATAAGGCTTTGAAAGTGATGAAGAGTAAAAATTCCTTTAAAAGAAAAAAATTCCCTTTTTGGTCGAACATGGAAAAGTCATACAGCTACACAATATACCTAATAGCTAACAACGGGACCAATATCCACGGATTTATCAGTTTTACGAATCCATATAACGTCTTAAAACTGCAATGTTTGCTTGAAAATCAGCTTTAACGAACGTGAAGGGATGTTTCTCTGGATCAATTGTAGATCTCTAATAAGTTTGGTAAATTATTACAATTTTTTATCAAATTAAAACTCATGCTAACGTGGTCATTGGATGCAGACTCTAGCTGTCCAGATTTTTACGGGATTTCATGTTCACAAAGTTTCAATACGTTTATCTAAAATATGACAAAAAATTTTTGCTTGCAAAACATATGCGACGATGCGATGCGATGCGATGATACGATAGAATTGGGACATTACCTAACACACGACACGTAATTTATTAAGTGGCGTGGGTAATGTAAAGTGAGTAGCCGAAAAGGTTAATGAAAGGGTCCCCTACCACCCTTTTCACGGTGACTCATTCCCTATTTTCCACACATTTCTCTCTCCCTTATCAACAACAACACCTGTCCGATTCCCTATCTTTATCCGCGTGTCATAACAAATACCAGCGTTTATCGATAACTTCTTACTCCGTACAAATAGTAACTCTTACAAGATAATGTTACAGTAATTTGTACTGACTTCCATTTCTACACGTGTCGTCACAAGGTGGTGCTCAAATCACAACAATATTGCCCCGTACCCCATCCAACACTAATTAGAAAAGCGTCCGAAGAAACTTGATTAAAGAAAATCGTTGTGAGATTGAAGTATTAATGGCACTTTTCAGTAAAACCATTCACTGGTAGTGATGATGCTTTGTTGCCAACAAAAATAAATTGGAATTAACCAGTTTCTCTATTAAGTACTCATTCGAAGTTATTCACTTACTTGCTCCTTTCCCTTTCTTTTTCACCTTTCCATCATGGTCCCTTTTACTGTTGTTCACACTTCTTGGTGAAAAAACAGTTCTTGTAGCGTGAAAAACTTTTCATATGCTCCAACCAAGTCTTAGATTGAAGAACCAATGATAAAAAGTTCTATAAGTGATAGAATACAAAAATAATATCTATATCTTTTTGCTTAATGAAGGTTTCTTGTAGAAATAATCCAAGATTAAAATTTTATTGTATAAAATAAATTGAAATTCCAAAAATAGATTTTAATCCGTCTACAACATATTTACATAATTTTTTAATTTGTATAACTAATAAAAGTAAGTTAAAGAAATAATTTCAAGATTTCTAAAATATTGTAAAATATTATAACGTATTTATCTATAGCACAGGTCACAATACTAATTATTTATATACATATATAATATCTAATATAAATAACTATATTATATTATTGAAATTTTAAAAAAATTAAACAAATTAGTAAATATACAAAAATATAAATTATGCCCTCGTATATTGATTTATTAAATTTATATACAAGTAAAGTGATAAAGTATAAATGATGTAAATGGAAATTAAAACTACTACCCGCGATACCCTATCCATTTATACCCGTGCGTCACGTAAAAGAGCGACCTTGCAAGCTTCTACCAATTCAAAAATAGAATTATTAGATGTAAGAATGAATCAAATTCTGTAATTATACCTGACCTAGGGCTACATTAAACTAATTTAGAAACTGGATTATGAAGCTTAAAATATACAAAAGTCTATGCCACGGATTATGTAGCAGAGTGGCTGTACTTTGTAGACCTGCTCTCTAAAGATTATTTGAATTGACTATAGAATTGACTATGAAAACAACCGAAGAAAATTGGGTCCAGAAGCTCAATTTCGTGGGTGGGAAAAGGAAAACAGAAAACGTTGAGTGTGCAATTGTAGCAGTGCCCAAGACGGCATCTTGAAGAAATAAAAGGAAATTCTTTTACTGTTTTTCAAACAAAACTGTGGGCTATGAGCTGTATTAGTATCTTTACTTTGCCTTATATCGGATATGCTTTTCGCACTATCAAATATTCCACAATTAAAAAATGCGTTTCTTATCAATCAAACCACCAACTGCGTCATCGGAGAAGAAGTATTTCATTTTAAAATATAAAAAACATATAGCCAAAAATGCCATCGCCATAGAAAGGCACACAAGCAGTGTATACACATACCGCAGGGGAGTAAAAGGAAAAGGGTTATTACAGAACCTGTTAAACTCCTCAAAACTCATCTTAACCTAAGAAAACTATATGGTATCGATAATAAATTATGAACTATGGTTAAACTGAAACCGGTTGGGCAGAAGATCCAGATTTGAAATCGGAGCAACCGGCGTTCCTTGTCAGAAGCGAAGGACTAAATCCCACCATGGAAGTATCGAAATCAAACTGAACCAACACATCTTCCAGTTGGTACCCTCCAATCACAATGGGATTTCTAGGGTTCTCGCCTCCATCCACAAACCCTAAGCACATAACATCGTCGCTGACCTGCACCATTGAGTTTCTTCCGTAGATACTCCACTTAACCATCTCGCTCTGTAACACCAGATCGATAACCGGCACATTAGGTCCCATTTGTGAGCTTCCTACGCCGTTGGACGCAAAACAGAGTCCAAAGGGGGAAACGGGACTCACTCTTGTCATGTTGAAAATCGAAGCAGCCTTCAAATATGCGCTCTCGAAGTTAGCAAAGATCGAGCTTTGGAGCGTGGTGTAGGGCACCACCGTGCTCAGCAGAGCCCCCCCACCCAAGGGGGCATCGAAAGATACCTTCTTTCCGTTGATTTTGACGGAATTGACGTTGATGGAAGGGTGGTTCTGGTCTGGGTTGGTGAGCAGGGGAGTAAAGGTGAGAGATCTGAGGATTTCGGAGCCGGGTTGTGATTCCTGCGCTATGTTTCCAAATTGAACAACCCCAGAAGACGGGGAGAGGCAGAGAGTGATTTTTCTCTGGGTTCCAAGGGTGTGAAAAACCTGAGACGAGAAAGAGGTGCGAGATCTGTCGAGACCCACCATGCCTTTGGCCCCGGCGGCCAAACCGTTCAAGAGAAGGGCGGGAGAGCAGGTGAAGAGAAGCTGGTGAGAGGGTTCAAAGAGGTCTTCCACAAGCTCTCCTTCGGCGACCCTTTTTCCCGTGATGCTGTTCTCGGCAGGAATCTGACACGCTTGATCTTGATCCACGGGGTTGGCAAGACTAGAGAGCCACCTATGGGTCTCAATTTCAGGACCCTTGGCCGTGAGGCACCGAACGGAACGGTGGAAAATGGGGGCGAGAGATGCAGAAGGGGCAGTTCGGGAAGCGCAATCAACCCAGAGAGATGAGCCACCGAGATCAAGCACAAAGTTTGCAGCTTCAACAGGGGTGCCATAAGAAAGAGTGGTGAAGTACTGGTGCGTAGAAAGGTCTTTTGTAACGGGAAGGGTTAGAGAAGACTTGTAGCCAAAAGAGGGAGCAGAGAGAAGGCAGAGAAGGGTGAGGGAGAGAGGGAAAAGGAGGGAAGAGGGAGCCATGGGGTTGGGGTTGGGGTTGGAGTTGGGAGTTGAGAGTGAGAGCAGTTGGTAGTTGAAATAGGTTTGAGGGTATCGGTGTTGAGTCGCCGCGGCTTGTTGAAATATAGTTGGGTTTGGGGATGGGGTTGGAGTGGGATAAGAGATGGAGAATTAAGAAAGAAAAAATAGTTCCCTGTCAACTTTTTTGGTAATAGCTGACTAGATGACACTCCTTGTGCTTATCTTCTCTTCTTCTCTCTCCATAAAACAAACGTAATAGACATGTGATATACTGATGACTCACTCCTCTTTATAATGCCAAAAGACACCCATCTCTTTAGGTCGGAAACAGACAAACCAATTTCTCCTTCGTTTATCCTCTCCCACTCACACAAATTAGGCTACGCGTTTCACCTTCTACGTCAATTATTAATGCTAACAAATAATAATATTCGTATTGACAATAATGTCCCTTGGAGACCCCAGGGGCCAGGCGCCACAACTACACATTTTTGGCGTCTTTATGGCCTCCTTTAGAATCTTACAATTATGCCTTAGGATAAACTCTCCAGTTTTAATTTTGGAATTAACTTGTCGGTGGGTTGCTTATTACATGGACCTCCGTGCCTGTTAGAGCCTCATGGTCCCAGGCACTTATCACCGTCCATCATAGGTTGCTTTTCCCATATTTTCAATATTAACTGGAAGCCCTCTCCTTCCTTTTTTTTACATACCAGTTAATAATACTCTCCATATTGGGTTTTCACCCTTCTTGGATCTCCAGTTTCCCATACTATGACAAAAAAAATGGTTGTTGATCATTATCCTAATGGTTACGCACCAAGAAATGACGTGTTAGATAAGTTTTTAAATCTGAAAAATGATAATTATTTCTATTTATAATCTGATGTGCATCTTTTATATACCTTTTTAAGAAATATATATTTAATGTGGAAGACTAAATAATACATGATGTTATAAATTTTAATATTATATTAAAAAGTAAATTTAAGTTTAATTTATTTAAAAAAAAACAGTTTCCATGGTAATGTTATTTTTAGTTGACATAGAATTCTCAATGGTTATACATTAAAAAAAAATTAAAATTGAGAATGATAAGACAAAATCACTTTTAAAACAACTGTTAAATAAAAAGCAACCATTAGAAAGTAATGGTGGGATGAGAAAGAACATGCCTAAATTGCATGCGATAGCAGCACCCTATTTTGTGAAAAAAAAGAGTGGAATCAAAAGCTATTTTGAATAATTTTTTTAAAAAGAATGTATAGTGCAAGGTCATTAATAAACTTTATTTGGATTCTTTGAGGAAAATGATTTACTTAAAGTAAGAATTGGAATCTGATGCTACTCTAAAAGAAAAAAGAAAAATGATAATTTTGACCTTACGAAAAAGAGTAACTTCACACGAGTCGTGGGGATGGAAATGTCCCAAATTAATGACTCAACTTGAATGGAGTCATTTTAGTGTGTGTATTTAGGGAGACGTTTTAGCACACGTATACTTGAATTTTGAAGTCAAATTACCAGTAACTTTTTTTTTTGGTTTATTCAGGAACTTAACTTTAAAAACGTGAATCAATAATTTAAACGCAACCCACCAACCATTTATTTAATCTAGTTGATTTTGGATATTTTTGTATAAGTTCCAGCTTAATCCAATGAACGAAATTGTGTTCAGCCTTGTCATCACTTATCACAAATTAGATAGTAATGGATCATCAAATCCGCAAGAACACTGTCTTGGTTGCTTTATTTTCTCTCACTTTTCTGTGCCGGTTGTTCCAACCAACAAGTAAACCCATAATTCTAAAAAAGATTATTATAGCCCATAATTTCAATTAATTTAAGATAATATTACTTCTTATAATTTGTGTTATGAAGTTTTGTGTCTTGTTTGCTGCTATAAACTGTTCATTTACCATAAACACTCTCGTTGTATTTGAAACTTTTCATCTAAACAAAAACCAAGATTGAAAGTCACCAAAGAGGAGAATTGACATTTTGTTTTGCAATGCAACATGAAATGCTACCGTGTTAATGGGAGTTGCGTGTGATTACATCATTCACATATTAAGAAATGACAAAAGCAGTGTCTTATTGATTCCCTCTAGTCATTGAGAGCCACATATCAAGTATTAAAAAAATTAGGAATAAGACCACCAAGTTTTCGTTCAAAATCGCCAATATAAGCGCGTCACTGATAATATCTCTGACATATTGTGTGCATTATTTATTGAAGGTAAAACCTTCATCGATTTTTATGAAGTATTTGAAACCAAATTAGTACGATTTGGTGAAGGTTTTCTTTTTTTTCCTTTCTGGATGATCGAAATCAGTTATTTACATATTCAACTATTATCTGTTTTTTCAAAAAATATGGATTATCTCCCTACTTATCCAAATATTTAATATTAATTTCAAGGTAATTGGAAAAAATATATAAATACTAAAATAGTGACAGATAAAACAACATATTTATACTAAGTATAAAAGAACAATTAATAGACTAAGAGAGAACATTTTTTTCTATAAATAAGTTCTAAACTATAAATTAGAAAAACAAAATACATACACTTAAATGTTTCAGTTCAGTCTTCACATAAATTAAAAAGTAAAATCTGTACACATTTTTTAGTTTATTCAATAATAATATGTTAAGAGAGCGTGTTAAAAATGTGTTAATTAAAAATACTTTATCGGTCTTTTCAATTGAAAACTTATGAACAGGTTATCAATTTGGTCCAAGATTTGATACTGGCACAAAACCATGTGCTAGTTTAGTTGTTTCGTGACACGACATTAACCTTCATCTCATATGTGGAGCTTGATGGTGGTGTCAATGTGTCATAGGACCCAATGGTCCCCACTCCTCAAACTCTTTATAAAAAAAAAAAAAACACACTTTGAAATTATTTATTTATACATTATTAATTATTTTAATGAATAGGTATAAAGAAAAAGGTATTAAAATAATCAGAAATATCCTAAATACAATTTAAAAGATAATAATTTGATTAATTTAGAAATACCTTTGTCTAAAAACAGGAAAGAAGCGGGATCTGTTCTATCAACCACCTGTATAAAATATCTAAATCTATATAGCAAATACTAAATATCACTAAATTAAATAATAACAAGATTATATAATCATTATTATACAAAATAAAATAATCAAAATATAAATCAAGTTACCTGGTTAAGAATGCTAGATAGTAAACATTTTAATTCTTACAATAAACATATTTCTATCCATTTTTATTTTGTACGAACATCTTTTTACATCTATGATGACTTCAATTACGCTAAATAATTAAGGAAATATAAAAAAAATAAAACTTGGTACATATATTTAAAGATCAAAATTTATGAAGAAATTATTCTTTACCAATTAATATCATAAGGGTGCACAATTGAAACGTGTAGCATGATACAAGAAGTATCTTCATCCAACTTCTTAAAGAGTTAGTTGTATAACAACTTTAGACCACCCTAATTGTTATAAAATTATCAGGTAGTTAAAATCAATAAAATAAAATCAATATTTTAGTTACTTGAGATTATCCAAGTTATGTATACAAAATTTTCATTTATCTTAAACTCAAAATAAAAATAAGAACAATTATAATACATTTAAGATTATGTGATAAAAATAAAAAAGAATTGAAAACATATCAACTAAATCACCTTTCTTCTATTCAGAATAGTAAATATTTAATGAAATGAACTTCGATTTCTCTATTAAAAATTATTACTAAAGTAACAGAGATATTTTAAAGCATGTACACATAACCTGTTAACAAATTTTCTTAAAAAAAATATATAGTAACTCTTCATAATACAGAAAATCAGGATATAGCATAACAAAATTAAAAAAGACAATTATTTTGCAAACTAGAAAATATGGGAAATCTTCTTCATCAAGTACCACCATCTTAATCATAGGTTTAAAATTACTCTTATGGATGCAGTTACAAAATTTCCATAACAGGATAAATAAATGTGCAAACTAAATTTTAATTGGAGGCGTAAAAGCACATCAATTTGATCAAATATTTTTCAATACCCTAACATAATTGTGGGTAGGTCATAACCATTTCATATCTTAGCATGCCAGTCCCCTCTCATCTCCCATGAGGTAACTTAAATGGAACTATAAGATCTAAAATGGTATAAAATTACATTAGATTATATAAAGTTGTTATTTTAAATTAAAAATTATATATATATATATATATATATATATATATATATATATATGTGTGTGTGTGTTTGTGTGTGTTATAAAATTAAGCAATAAATTATTTAAAAAATAATTTATATTTGAGCAACCCTTAAGAATCCTTAAGTAATGTTATATCATTGGTTGAGGGCTCAAACAACCATCTTGTGACTTTAGATTTCATCATGCGAACTAAGTTTATTTTCCTATTAATCTAAGACAAGATTTCTTTTTTTTTACTTCTAAATATTTCTTACACGCTACAAATAAAAAAAAAAAATCTCCATATCTTAATTCAATTTAGGTAAAAAAATTAGAGTTTTACAAATAATGACCCAAGCAAAAATTATAAACTACAACAAGAGTTATATAAATCATATATATTTTTGTCAACAAAATAACAACATATGTAATTAAACTTAAACTAATAATCTAATATTTTAATATCAACTTTCATAGTTTACTCACAACACAATCATTCATGGAGTTGGATTAACTCATATTACCAATGAAACACCTCAAAATTGATAAACAACATGATATCTAAGTGTTCTCAAAAGTTCACAAATAATTTTAAATTATATATATATATATATATATATATAATATTCTCAAAATCTTAATCAAACCAATTAGAAGTTTTAGACAATTATTTTTACCTCAAAACTTTGCATTTTTTCACAACTTTAATTTCAAATATAAAATAAGTTAGAAAATTTCTAACTTTTTTTTCCATAAAAAACCTTATATAAAATCCAAATATAAAAACCTGATACGAACATTAAAGTTCTCTCACCTAGCTGGTCATGCATGTCAGGGAGATTACCAAAATAGGAAGTGGGGGAAATTATTAACAAAAGAATAATAAGATTGGAATTGACACTGTCTTAATAGGATATTGATTTAATATATAGTAAATTGATTAACTTTAAATTGAAGTTTGAATTATCATTTATCCAGCCCTATAAGCTTAAAATGTACAAAAGCCAATGTCCCCAAGAATGTAACAATACTTTGTAGACTTTGCAAAGAAGCCCTAGAAGCTTAAGATTATTTGAGTTGTCTAAAGTGAAGAAACTGGTTCCAGAAGCTTCATTTGTGGGGAATAGAAAACTATTGGTGTAGACAGTATCATATCCCCGTAGCCTTGAAGTAGAAGCATCTTGAACGAATAAAAAGATATTCGGTGCGCCACATCTTTTGTTTTTTCGAAAGAAAATTTTCTGTGATGGATTAGTTTTTAGGAAGAGGACAACCAACATTTCATTCAAAATCTACATGACATGGACTGTGATAAAGAAAAATGCATGCAGACAATATTTGTTATGGCTATGAGCCAAACTAATCCTACAAGAAACGTGTGAAAAAACGTTCACACTATAAAGGGAAAAGAGTGTTATTGAACAGTGTTTAGGATACTTTTTATCATATCTTTTTCTTATTATTGTTGCTATATACAACTTTGTTTCAATTTCAATATATAAATTTCATAATGAGTACAATGGTTATACATTGAGATTGTATCAAGTGCAAACTATTTATCTAGTCCAAGAATGTGTCCAAGTACAAAGACGGGCAATTTATTTGATCGAAGAACGTGTCCAAGTGAATGCTGCGCTTATTTGGTTAAAGAACCTGTCCAAGTGCAAAGAGGAGCTATTTATTTGGTTCAGAAATGTGTCCAAGTGCTATATTATACATAACCAAGACAATTTGTACTCTCAAAAAACCATGTGATATTATTTGGTTAGTCACGTGTATATTAACCTTTATGTCAATGGTGAAAGTGCCTTGATGACATTAACATAGTGGCCCATGGTCTCTTCATACTCCTTTTCTTTTCAAGGAAAATGATGCATACATAGTTCAATGTTTGATTCTTAATCAGTGGTAGTCTTAGTGATTAACCTCACTAACAAACCATAAAATCCTCTGCATTTCACCTTGTCCAAACTAGGTTTTTCTCATAGAGAGAAACATGTTTATTAATAAATAATAAAATAAATGAAATAAAGTATTAAGAATGTTCCGGTCCTTATACAAAATTTTTAAAAATTCTATAGCTCTTTCTTTTTATTTTACTATTGTCAATACATAAAATTGAAAAACATAAACAGTTATGTGGGAGATAACTGTAATGTCAAGTCCTCCACCTGCAGATTTAAAGTAGTGCCTATCTTCTTCAAGTCTTCATCACATCTTCTATTCACGTCAGATTCTGAATTTGTGTTCAACATTGTAGTGCTTTCCATATTTGTTTTCTGACTTTTAATGTGTGCTGTATCAAATTATATCAAATGTGCTCATTTCATCTTTGAGAAGGATTGTTGCTTCTAGAGTACTATATATAATGGTGCTTATCAGATTTGGGTCAAATTATGTTGATTTACTCAGTCTTGTGTTGCATATGGTTACCTTCGTTGCACTATAATCTCTCCTTTTCCATTGCCTATGATACAAATGTTACACAGTCATCACAAATCTTGATTCCGCCGTGTCCTCCTTTTCACTTTCAGCTGCTAGTCCTTTAATGATGCTCCACCTGTTCCTCTAAGATTGTTATTGCAGAGGCTAAAGCTGTGGTATTGCAGTTGTGATTGGTTTGGACGATGATTTTCTGCTCAAAATCTGATAGTTCCTGCATAAAGTCTGTCCTTCCATCACTCCAATTGGACATCAGGTCTACATCAAACCATAAATAAGTAAAACTAATGCACGTACACTATTTTTTTTTAAAAGACATTCTTTCTCTAACCCTCTATCAGTTTTAATTGAAAGATTTTAAGCACGTTATAGAGTCTAAACAGCAGTTTGAATATGAAAACTTAAGTTTTGAATATTTGTTGATTGTAAAAATTTCAGTTGCATAATTCGACATTGATATAATGATATAAATTTTAAGCGAGAAATTTGATATATGTTGTAGTGTGTAGCCTAAAATGTATGAAGGAAAATGAATTCTTGTACTTTTAAAGTGAAAAGCTGTAATAATAAAGATGTGGTATAAAAATGTTAAATTTTTGGATGAGCATGAGAAAAGAGAATAGACCTTCAAAATGTATTCCTAGAGTGATATTTTTGAAGTTGTATGTTGTTAATATAAAAAACTAGAAAGGTAGATAGTGCCAGAAATTATACATATTAATAACGTAATTACTTAATGTAATTGTTGATTAGTTTGAGAATCTTTGTGCCACTTATAATATAATTATTGCATAAGCTCTATTAATAAACATGTTTAAAATGAATAAATTATAATGTCATTTGTGTACTCTTCTTTGCATCTTTTCCTCCGTCCCCAAATGCATGCCACCTTTTTACTTCCCCATCCAGTAACAATCCTACCCATGGTGCTAAAATCGAAACAGGCCTTAAATGGTGCCACTGGTGTCACTTTTATATTCTTTATCAACAACCTTAATAGAAATTTCTCTCTGAATATGGTGCTAATCTTGGTTCCAACCTATCCCTTGTTGTCAATGGAAAGGAAAGGTTGAAGTTTATAACTCCTCCATCAACCTCGACTGATTTCACAACTATCAAGTATTCATAAGAAGATTACCTTCAGGAAAGAATGGAGTTGTGCTAAAGGAAGCAGTTTGGGTGCCCCACCAATGAAGAGGTTGCCAAGTCCTTTATTGTTTGAAGATGCTACGCAATCTCACCAAAATTTTCGCTAAAAATGTTCAAAATCCTACGTCATAAATTATTTTAGCGTATAATAAATGGAGCCGATGTTTATCTTATAAGTAAATTTTTTTAGAGTTAATTAGATGTAATATTATTTTTTAATATAATATCAAAATCTACTTTACCAAATTTTTTTATGACGATTATCATGATATCTTCTTCCGAGTTATAGTATACACGAGGTGTTTATGCTTTGATGTAATTATTATTTTTATTTTAAATAATAATATTTTTTATATGAAAATATAAAAAAATTGTGGTTTTTTTAAGTATTTAAGTGAGTGCTTAATCTTAATTATTCATATATATATATATATAATTAGGTGTTCAATATTTTTTTTTTCATACAAATAACCTTCTTACTTCATATGATATTGATTGTTAGATGAAGATAGGTTATAAAGTACACTATTTGGAAGAAAGAGAAAAAAATATAAAGAGGTAAATATTGACAGTATATTTTATTTTCTTAATTAAAATATGAAAAGAAAATAAAGAGATAAAAATTAATATTTAAATAAAATATGTTATTTTCCTTCAATTTTAAATTTTAAACTTTTTCTGTTTGTAATTATCCATACAAAGAAACATGGAGAGGGTAACAGTTTATCTTCACAGTGGCTCAAATTTTGTCTTGGAACTAGCTTGTCCAAGTCTAGTCTTGTGGTGTCAAAGAGATACCATTTAAATTTATTTCCTACTTATTTTGGCATTTTTTTTAATGTTCTTAAAAGTTTAAAATTAAACCAACTAAACGGATAACTGTTCAACGAAAGTTCCTTGCAAGATTATGCGTGAAAATTATCCATGATATGATCAATTGTGTTCTACTTATAATTAACTATGATGAAAAAAAAAATATCATGAACTGTTTTATCTCATAATTAATTATGTAATTGCCATAATCAATTATATATATATATATATATATATATATATATATATATTAATTATAAATATAATAATATTATTATTATAAATAAAATTAATAATAAAAAATCATTCATTTCTTTCACATCAAACAACTTTTATTTTAATTATTATTTTTATATTTCTCTCTTTTTCTTTTTTCACTTTTATTTTGTTTTTTCTCTACCAAATTAAGTAGTATAGAGAATTAATTATTGCAACATACCATGTTCATATCATAAAAAAATCCATTTTCGTGTTTACTGATAAATAATTTATTCCTTACACGAATAATAAATTATTTTCATATCCTTAAAATTGTATGTTACTATAATTCTATAGTATATTTGTCGATTATGTTTTAATTCTAAAAAAATGTTTATATATAGGATAAATCAAGTTATTTAAGAATAATTTTAATTTTCATTCTTTATTTTTTTAATCTAATGGTTCTAATAATATTTTATCTTTAAATTTTAAATTAAAATTAAATAAATATGACGATGAAAAATAACATGAATTAGTTAAGGATTTTTGTATTTTTTTTAATTTTTATTATCAGAAAGTATTTGTCACCTCTATAAAATAAATATACTTTCAATCACGAGCCGGACATAACTTCAAAGTTTTGCCAAAGAATCCAAATATTGAACTATTTGAATCTAGCAGTTTTAGGCTAATAGTTATTCGTATTCCTAAAACATGTTATTTTATGCATTCTACGACCTGTTACTAATGAATAACTTGCCTAAAATTTATAACCAATTAATTACAGTATTCTGAAACTTTAGTCTTTTAAGTGGGCTGAATGATATTGTGTAAACTATGCAACCAATCTCTCGTGAAAAAGGTTGTTATTTATAACTGTATATAAACATTATTTTCCTGTTTCTTGGAGTCTTGGAGAGCTTTCAATTCCTACAAGAAAATAATAGGGTGAGTAATGTACAGCAGTGACCACAATGCTCCTGCAACCGATCACTGTAATTGCAATGGATAAAGCCTTAATAAGTTGTGAAGCAGATAATTTTCGTACACCGAACAATGTTTGGGAATAATTGCATGGTTGCAAGATGGTTCTAAGTTGAGCGATGAAGGCCTCGGCAAGGCATGCATGAATGAAGGAAAGGGAACAGATAAAAATGCATGGGAGAGCTGAGAAAATAACCATCTCCCTGTTTTAACTCACGAGGGCACGTAATTGACGCAAGATCATAAACGTGAGACGCGTAATGTTTATAAGCAAGGAAAGAGAGAGAAAGAGTGATTCTGTCTATGTGTGTCTATGCGTAAACTACGTTAAAGAATACTTCACGGGAAAGCAACCCATAGCATTTATTACCTTTTTTTTTTCTCACTACTCCTACTCTTAATTTGCCTCCTATAAATACACCACACTTTGATTTTTGTAGTGAAAAAAACTCTAACTAGCTTAAAAACAAGAGACAGAGAGAGCTCAACCATAGTTATCTAGAACCGAATCATGTCTCACATAGCTGTCGAGAGAAACCGAAGAAGACAGATGAATGAACATCTCAAAGTTTTAAGATCGTTGACCCCATGTTTCTATATCAAAAGGGTATTTTCTCCCTCTATTTATCTTTCTTTTATTTTTCCTCTTCATGATCTTTGTGTGTATGTCATCGGTTTTTGAGTTACTACTAGAGAAATTGAGGAAACAATATATGTACAATTTTTAAGAAAATCATCATCAAAATTCTGTGATAATGAGGGAAAACAATTTCCCATGCTGAGTTTCTTTTTTTATTCTAGGGAGATCAAGCATCTATAATAGGGGGTGTCATAGAATTCATCAAGGAGTTACACCAAGTTCTTCAGGCTTTGGAGTCCCAGAAAAGAAGAAAGAGTTTAAGCCCTAGCCCTGGTCCGAGTCCACGAACACTGCAGCCAACTTTTCATCAACTTGATAGCTCCTCCATGATTGGGACCAATTCTTTCAAGGAACTAGGAGCAAGCTGCAACTCTTCTGTTGCGGATGTTGAAGTGAAAATCTCGGGTTCAAATGTGATCTTGAAAGTCATTTCCCAAAGAATTCCGGGTCAAGTTGCAAGGATCATAACTGTTTTGGAAAGTCTTTCCTTTGAAGTTCTTCATCTGAACATCAGCAGCATGGAGGAGACTGTCCTTTACCAGTTTGTGGTCAAGGTGAAACAATAACTATTCCTGTGATAATTGTTCTATAAATTCATATTTAACACTAATATAGTAGTTACATAATTTACATATTCATAAATACACTCACAAGAACAATCAAGGAAAATAACGGTGAGATTCCCAAATCTTGAGAGTTTTTATCATTGATCATAACAATTGGAATTTATAGCCTACTTCAATTAGGGTTTCACCTAACCTTCTGAGAAATCGGTAGATCTAACAACTTTTGGATATACAAATTCAACACAAAGGATATAACAACTGTTATTAGAATGAAGTTAACACTTTTTTATTTTGATCACCTAACCATGGGATTTTGCACCCGTTTTACTAATGCGTTCCAACTTCTAAAACTTATCAAAGAACATACAGTCTGACCAATATTCTATGCGCTTCTTCATGCTGAGAAATTTAGTTATCGTTTTTTTCTCACTTTTATTTATCACCTTCCTAATGTGTTTTTCACCAATTAGCACAAATTTCGTGCAATCTACCTTGTAGATTCTTATATTGAAACTTTAACTGTAATACTTTGTCCAATATTTATGTTAAATTTCCGAACTGAAATTCAATATAAATAGCACAAGGTAACAGGTGTGTGGTCATTGAGATAAAAACAAACAAGGGAATATAAATACCACAATCAGTGTTACGACAATATCCTTAAATTTGGATTTTATTTACAACTTCTTTCTTTAAGTTCTTATTACATTTTTTACGTGATACGTTTTTTTTTTACTATTGCAGATAGAACTGGGATGTCAACTAAGTCTGGAGGAACTAGCAGTAGAAGTGCAACAAAGCTTCTGCTCAGAGGCTATTAGTATGCTGTGAAGATATAGCAAATCAAAAGAGACCCAATTTTCAATCGTTTTTTAATAAAAGATAGGCATGTGATATACATGCACAAAAACCATTTCTTCAGTTAAATTAGAAACTAGGGTTATTATATCATAACCATTGTCATAAACTTCATGACAGAGAAAATATTCTGCAGCTTTATATTTGGTAATATACATGCATTATCTTTACCCATGAACTGAATGGTTTCATTATTACATGGATGTGCACAAAAGGTAAGTTTGTTATGTTAAGTGTAAAATTTATTTTAGAGATACGTACAAGTTTATTAGAACACCACCCATCTCTATCATCTAGTCTTTTATTTTGTTTTCTCTTTGTTGAAACCCTCTCTACAATGTTAGTTAAGCATTTGTTGGGCTCTTGATGACCCTATTAGAGGGCTAGCATCATCCTTTTGTTTTGAGATGCTTCTACACACCCATATTTAATCATCGGACCAGTTCTAGTTTAGGATATATAGTGAAAAACTGGACATCTCCACAAATATTTTATTAGGGATTATGTCATTGGAAAATAATCAACTAAGTATGGGGTGTGTGGCCAGAAAGTAGAAATAGATAAAGAGAAAAAAAATTATAAATATGACAAAAAAAAATATGTTATAAAAAATGAAAAAGAGATTATATAAGAGATATAGTTACAACCCTATAAAACAAAAAAGATTGTATGAGAAAGTATATGTATTATATAATAATAACTCTATATAATTCAGTGGTATGGTATTCACATTCTAGTTCTCATTTTTATTTAACTATTTTAGTTTTACCTTTATTTAAATTTTTCTTTGAATGAAAGTCAAAATATGTTTTAAAAAAATGTTTATCACTCTTCAGTATTCAAGGTTTTATCTTGTTTTTTTTTTTTTTTATTTCACTATTTTTAAATTTTTAAATACTTTAAAAGTGATTTTAAAGTAAACTTAATGGTAAAAAATATCTAGTAAATAAGTATTATATTTAATGCCAATAGATTAAATTGAAAAATACTTGTATTTATTAGAATATTAAATGTAACTCAAAATATAAAATAACAAAGCAACAACATATTAAAAAAAATACTATTTTAAGTAAACAGATTAAATTTTAAAAATAATAAATAAATAAAAAGTGAAAGAGTGTTTTCCCTTATTTTTGCTTAGGTCCTTACACATATTAGCTGCTATCCCGTAAGTATATATATAACTCTACAAATTTTAGAATTGCAATGTCTTTATTAAATCTATCTTCATATTAATCCTTGCTTTTTGTGAGTTGTTTATTTAGTGAGTATGGACAATATGTGCAACAACCAATCCAATAAGATGGTTCAATCTATTACATCCTATAATTTAATATGTAGATCATTGAAACTTTATTTAAAAATCTAAAGAATTAACCCAATCAAGATTTAGAGACGGATTAATTTCAATTTTTTTTCTGAGACACATCTTTACTTTGCTTGATCATAACTTTATTAGTGATTAGTATATCTTTCATAGCTTTTCTTTCACTAAAATGTCTCTAGTATTGACTTCTTCTTTTATCTATATATTGGATTGAGGTGAAAACTTTTTTTTTAAGCCTTATAAATATAGTAATGAAACAAAATTTATTCTTAAATTTGAATTACTTTAATAGGAAATGAAAATTTTCATAGGGACAATTCTGGCCTTAAGTGAATCCCAAGCTATTTACACATTTATAATCGTATATTTAACATACTCATAAAATTCGTAATTCATCTTGTTATTATGTAAAGAAAAAAGAAATCTATATATCCTGTCTTTTGTTATTTCATTTTTTATTTATTTTACTTTTAATAATTACATTCAATAATTTCAAAAAAAAATTCTTATTAATTTTTCAATATAGTGATTAAATATAATATTAATTTATCATGGTATGGTATTATTTTTTTCATAACAATCAAAATCAGGTTTTCATAATTATTATGGATATTTTATTTTATATAAATAAGATTAAAACATGTTTTGAATTTATTTTATTCTATTTTTTTCTTATTTTATATATGACAGATAAATTTAAATGCTGAAATATATGGTTCGGAATCTGGAGCTTCGAGTCAAATTCTGGGCCTAAAAACAAGCTGATATCACTTTTATTTTAAAGTCCAAATACTAGAACAATATGCACAGAAAAACAATGATGAGAAAATGGAGTGATTCTTTGTGTACCTCTATACTCGGCGAAATGACCATTATATCCTTAATAAAATAATATAGATTTTGTGATTAAAATGTGAATGACATAATGAGAGCAGTGAAGATGGTTTGATAATTTTATTTAGTAGTTTGATGTGTTGAATTAAGTTTGATTAGGCATTTGATGATGATGTCATTGGATGGCAATGTGATGGTGATAGGCATAGTAGGATTAGGACCACTTACAGTTTGTTCATTCATTACATTGAATTTCATCAAAAGTGATAGTAAATCCAACACCAACTCAACCTTTGGGACCACTCATTCTTACCACTACCTTCCAAACCTTTTTAACCTTTTCTAACTCAATAATACACTTCAACCCTCAAATCCTTTTATTAATGCACTAAATTTACAACATTCCCACCCCCACCCAGGTAAAATTGTTACTAATATTCTTCAAACACCTTTTTTTTTTTTTTTTCTAATACACAATTTATTCAGTGAAATTTATTACAACTACACAACTAAGAAAGAGATTCATTATAAGACTTTCCCAACTTTATAATCTTCAATAAATTTTATCAATAAAAATGTTAGTCAAAAATGTTAGTCAAAGTTTATCAAAGTCAAACATAAGAGTAAATAAAATGTTCTATGAAATCATTTCAATTGAGTAACAGTTTTTTCAAAGTGGTTTGATTCATGTTCTTTTCAAGAATCCAAGTCTTACACAACAGCATTGTTTACTCACAAGTTCATTGTCGTGCTAATTATTCCCTCATAATGCACAGCACAATCCTGAATTACCCAGTGTAATTTATAAAATCTCTAAAACCTAGATTCTTGCCTATAGAAATATTTTTGCAAAAGATCTTATTAGAAATTGTGATATTACTCTTATTATTGTTTTTCCTGTTACAGCTCTTATGTATATATGTTAATCACTTCTTTTATATTTCCTTACAATTAGATTATAAACCCAGAGTTGTACAACATCATAATCTTATCATGTCAAATGTTTTTACTTTATTATAATTTAGTTAGAGAGATCTAGTAAATATTATATTCTTATTCATTATAACTCATGCTGTAACTGGAATTTGAAACAATAGGAATAAAATTAAGTTTGACACAATATGATCCATATCATAAGTTCATAACATAAAAAATCGAATTATTTTTGCTCTCAAAATTCCCAGTGAATCTGTATGTATATGTTGTGTAATTTTAATCTTTTTAACTACAGGTTTCATAACAACTTAAATTTGTTGTATAATTTTAAATTAAATGTATACTAATATATTTGTTATATATTACTTCAAATGACATAAAAAAGACTTTTAAGATGTACAGAAGTGAGTCGAGGAATTGGACATCGAAATCAGATCACTAGACCTAGGCCCAAGCCAGGCCCAGAGCCAGGCCCATCTCAGTGAGGCTAGGTAGCCGAACAGGTAGTGTGAGCATTTAGAAAAATTATTTCTTTTTTCTGAGCTCCCATCCTTTGTGACAATCCTATAATTTATTTCAAATTATCTAATTCAAAAAATAATTATAAATTCTATAATAAATTATGTGTAAAACTACATTTCAAAACAGCAATTATTTCACTAACATAATTATGTGTAAAATTATGATATATTTCCATCTAGAAAGCACAAACCAACATAATTTTTTTATTTCCAATACTATTCCCAAAGAGTTGAATCCACACAAACATGTGATCATTCCATCTATTCACAAAGAGAGTGTTAATTATTGTTTTCTTCCACTCAAAGTTTACTCAAATAAACAAATAATTTGTTTTGGATTTTCTTTATGCATTACGCTTAGTTATAAATAATTGCCCGTAACTGATCTAATCATCATTAGTTTTTTTGATGGAATGACTCATTATTTTATAATAACCAGAGACTGTGCATGCAGCGGACTAATATTTTAACATTATAATAGTAAATTAAAAGATGAACTTCAAGATAGTGGGCAACATTGAAAAGTTTATTCTAAACAATTTATGCATGTGAATTATGTACTAGTAAGATATCTTTTGGATTTAATATATAGGCAAAACCGTGTATTGATAAAATAAAATAAAATAAAAAAAATTGAAAAAAAAGTTGGTAGTACTTTGAACTTTTGGTTATTATAGCAGACAAGAAGTCAGAAGTCTCTCTCAAGTCTCAACTACACCAAAACCAATGTTATATTGTATTGTATTACGATATTCGTTCACCCAATCCAACAAAATTGAGGCCATGTGAATTTGACCTCCTTCACACTACACAACAATCATCGCTGCCTTTGTCCCTTAGTACTCTTATTTCCTCATCATTTTCTAAGTTATGCTACACATCAAAGTAATTCCTTTCAATTGAATCAACTTTTTACATCTTCAATTTTTAAACTACTTTCATTTTTAACTTATTTCAATTGTGTTGAATGAATTTGCTTCAACTAATCAAGTTTTGTGACCCTTGTGTTAAAATTAAGAAGATAAGAGGAAACTAAAAAGATAGAAACCAAATAAAACTTTTGATGACGAGGAAAGAAATAAAAAATGATGGAAATTTGAGGATGAGAAATGAGAAAGAAATGAAAAAAAAATTAATGTTTAGTTGTTTTGTAGAATAGAAATAGATAAAAAGTGAAAAAAAAATATATTGAAAAATTATATAATTTAATTGATTTGATAGAAGATAAAGAAATAAATATTACAATAAGTTAATATAAACAAAAAATAGTATAATGAATCATTTTATTTTAAATTAATTTTTCTCCTTTCACAACCAAATTAATAAAATTAATTTTCTTCTTCTCCTATCTTTCTATTCTATCAACAATTTTTTTAAAATCTGTTAAATATTACCATATGATAGCGACTAATTAGTTTGAGTTGTTTTTAAGTAAACGATCAATTGTGTAAAGAGATTGCTACTTCTCTGTTGACTTTTATTAATTATGATCATAGTTCTTTCAACATATATAAACTAATAGGTAAATGAATGAGAATATCAATTTTATAAAATTAATTTATAGTTATTAATTTGTTTTTAGTAAGATTTTATTAATAATAGAAAATTTAAAATAACAGCTATTTTAGGATTTATTTTGTCTTCTTATACTATATTCAAGTTGCAGAGGGAATAGTATTAATCTAGGAAAAAAAAAGTCATCTCTTAATACTATTTCCTGTCTATTTCATCTACAATTTAAGATTTCTATACAAATATTAAGAAAAACAATAACTCCACGTATCATTTTATACAATCTTATCAAAGTATTCTTACATTCTCCATAAATATATTAAATGGAGAGTGAGATTAGAATGGTTGAATAATTACATATTAATTTAAAAGGGAGGTAGTAATAATTAAATTTTTTTGGAGATTGACATGGGTTGTAGAATATCTTGTTTCTTGAGAAGGAAAAGAAAACATATATTAATGTTACATTATTGGTTTGTGTGATTACTTCAATAATGATGGAGGTTGGTCATGCTGTGCATTTAGGGACGAAGCACTTTGTCTGGTGTAGAAGGAGTAGTACAATATATGTTGATTTAATTAATAATAGCAGGGTTGAGTTACTTGGAACTTGAAGCATAGACTAGGAATTTAAGGGTGTATTATTGTGTGGAGTGTGTAATTTTTTATGGCATAGGTTTACCAAACTAACTTCCTTTGGTTTGCACAGAGACACAATGAGTAATTGGTACTAATACTACTAATCTTTTAATCTTTGAATTTCTAACTAAAAGACAACAAAAAAGAAAAAACTTTCCGCAATTTATGGCTGCAGCTAAAAGACATTATCAGTGAAAGAAAGAACAATCAACAAGAAAAGCAAAACTGTAAAATATCTATACTTCCCCAAACTCATTATTGAATCAACACTAGGTAGTTATTTGTATTTATAATAAGAATGTTTTTAAGAAAACATTTTATGATAATCAACTATGTAAAAGTGAAAACTTCAAAATCTTTTACACTGTTATAATGAAAAATAACTTTGGAATTTCAAATTACATGGTTAATAATTTAAATAAAAGTTAATATATATTATGAAGTCAATTTGTTTACAAATAATCCATAGTAAAAATATTTTTTCACCGGATAGTTATCTTATAGTCAAATCTTTTTACAGCGAAATAAGTTATAACTTGGTTTGAGTCGTGTTAAATTTATATATTTTTAAAAATTTATATTTAACTTAATCAAATTTAAAATCTTTCATATAAATTTAGATATTTTTAGTTGTTTTTATTAAAAAAATTATTTTATTTTTATATTAAAAACTCAATATTTTTTTAGTTTTTAATTCACTCTTTGTTGATCCTTTTGTAAGTAATTAGATATTTACTACTTTCATATAATTATGTTATTAATCTCATTTATTTTTTTAAAACAATTACTCAATATCTAAAAGAAAAATAATGTAAGTTTAGAAAGAAGGTTAAATATGAGAATTCTAATTTGCTTTTGGCACTACCTAATTTACATCAGGTATCATTTTGTTGTCAGAATTGGGTGTCACTCATATAAAGTTAGACTCCACTCATATAATAGACTTAGAGGGTTTAGAATTTAATGATTCTCTGGATTAAGCATTACATGATTTACACTTAACACTGGATGTCTCTTTTGATGACATAGGCTCCACTCATATAGTAGATTTAGAGGGTTTAGAATTTAATGATTCTCTAGATTAAGCATTACATGATTTACATTAACACTGGATATCTCTTTTGATGACAAGATACATTTAGCTATTTATTTCTCTTTTTTAGAAAGAAAATAGGAGTTCTTGCCAATAGAAGTTTGGGGAGACTTGTGGGCTACTAAGGCTTTCATTGGAGACTATCATTCTTGTCTTTAGTTATTGATCTTTTCTTTTACGATGAAGAGCTATACTCATTTTGTTGGTTTTAAATATAATCAACTAAACTTAAACTATCATATAATTCATATAATTGATAGTTTATGTATGTGTATATTTTCATTCACCTATGTGTTAGTATTTAGTTTCTATGTTCAAAGCTGGTTGTGGACTGATCAGTCATAAAATAATATGTGATTTATTGGGTATTGAAAAATATATTTTGTGATCTAAAACTGGAACAAAATACTTAATAAAGTTTACATATAAAAACTAACTTTGACTCATTAGTTGTCTTAAAATCTTTAAACAAGTTTGTTTATTAATTATTCAAGGGATTGATTTTTATTAAGAAAACTTAATTGGGTTCATTCTATTGAAGAAGAAGGATTTGAGTAAACATGTAACAATAAATTACCATATTAATTTTTACATATATAATCTTGGAAATGTTCAAAATCTAAAAAAGTAGAATTAACTATTTTTTTTATAATTTTCAATTCTTTTAAACATCAACACAATTTATGGAATTTTTGTACAAATGCTTTGAAAGGATGATAATTATTTACTAGTTGTTATAATATGATTAATGCAATTCCCATTATAATAAATAGTTCCAACATTACCTTTTATAGTCCTTGCTTGCATGCTTTCACATGAAAAATAAAAAAATAATATAAGTAAGTTTTAAATCTCTTGTAAATTTAAATAATTTTAATGAAATTTCAATTATAAAATTTTGTTATGTTGAGATCCAAAATCTTTATATTTTTTTATTGAATCTCTTTCATTTGGTTTTGTTATTAAGTGAAATGACATGATATTTTCATTTTATAGTTTCAAACACACAGCACGAAGTAGTACAATAATTAAAATAAATCTCTAGAAACTTATTTATTTTTATAAAACATTAACATAGTTTCATTTTTTAAAATTAAATTCTAAAAAAAAATCAAACCAATCATTAAAAACCACACAGCTTAATTTTTTTTTTCCAAATTTGTGGTGTCATGATTGAAATTACAAATGATTATGTTATTTCAATTGTTGATAGTATATATATATATATATATATATATATATATATATATATATATATATATATATATATATATATATATATATATATATATATATTATATAAAAAAAAAAAAAAAAAAATTTATATTATA
>Ga0099825_1000168_pt1 | contig 54490 bp, 25 predicted proteins | sample SiratroredBW_FD_76838 | JGI IMG/M metagenome (GOLD analysis project Ga0099825, IMG submission 76838) | Root nodule microbial communities of legume samples collected from California, USA - Siratro red BW | ecosystem: Host-associated > Plants > Roots > Nodule | place: USA: California | collected...
AAAAAATGATAATAATAATTAATATTTATTTATTTTTATTTTTATATATATATATATATATTTTTTTTTTATATATATATATATATATATATATATATATATATATATATATATATATATATATATATATTTTGTATATTAGAGTTGAGGTAATTCTATTATCTCATTTAATTTTTATTTTCTATTGCTGCTGATGAAAGAAATCATATATCATAGATATTTCTAGAAAGGGCATGTTACATTACCGTAGTAAGAACATATAAGAAAATATAAAAATATTAGAAGTGGAGATTGTTATAAACTGAGTTAATCCATAAACATTAAATAACATTTTTTCTATATTTAAACCTAGTAAACTTATTGCAACAACATTTTTTTTTGTTATTCTTTAATTTTACATTCAAATTTCTCTTTTATTTTTTTATCAAATATTAATAAATTAAATAAATATAAAAAATATTTAAAAGTTTTTCAACCTTTTGCAAAATTAACTATATACACAATTTTCGTAACACACCTGTTATTTCAACAATTCTACTCAAATTAAAAAATCTCTTCAAAATCTCGTTACCGATCTTTCAACACCCAAAAGTTAATAGTAAAACCAAAATTCCTAAGATAACCTAAAATATCAATATAAGTCAAGCAAACATTATGTTATACTAAATTAAATTCATACAAGTTGTAACCTCATAATCTCAAAATCAAATCACTTATTAACTAACTCGTTTATTCTCAAAATCTGGAATATTTGTCTAAATAAGTTTGCAAGTCATAATATATTGTAATAAGAGACTAAAAGGAAGAGAGCAAAACTCTTATACCGAACATCATAGAATCTATCATTCTTAAAATCAAAATAATTCTATTTAGAATCCTTATCATACCGCTTACATATAACACACATGTAACAAAGAAAAAGTACACAAAAAATCAATATAGAAGACTTTAACAATGTATATTAAACGAAAGTAACAAACTTTTACTCTTCGTTCTTCCATAAACAGTTTAAGTTCTCCACATGATGATAAAAACATCTTCATTTCCCTATTTGAGCTTGGGAAGGAGTTAGTTTTGCACAAGACGACAAAAACATTTTTATTTCTCCTGTTTGAGCTTGGGAAGTAGTCAAATAAACAACAAGACATCAAAGCAATCACTGACAACAACAAACAAAAAATATCAAAGGACAAATACTCAAAGACACAACATTTAGGATCTACAATTCAATCAATTAAAAGAAGATAAAATGTTAACCTCCCAATTGAAACATGTATGCACAACAAGAAATCAATGCGTAAATGAGTCAACATTGTCAAAATAAAATTGTAATATAAGAAACTTGTTAGTATGTGTTTTAGAACTGGAACACATAATGCTTAGAATGTTACTATATAATGTAAAGTAAACATAATCAAGTTTTTGTATAAGGGTTGAATATTTCTAAAATGTTTCACTTACTTATATTCATTTTTTTGGATAAAATAATTGTAAAGTAAACAAAACCAACTTTTTGTATAAGGGTTGAAATAGTTATAATACACCTTTTTTTTTTTACATGTGCCAATAAAAAAGAGGAAACAGTAAAACACCTATCTTTTACATGTAAGATAATTGCAAACATATGAGATATGTGACTCTTGGGTAACTCTTGGGTAGTTGTAACTCTTGGGTAGTTGTAGCCCCAGTATACCATAATAGTGCAAAAATTTGATTTCTTCAATTTAGTCATTTTGGACTTAATTAGAAGGAAAACATTGTATGGAAATGTGTGTGGGTGTCAATTGTTTACATGATCTGGTTACATAGGACTAATATCATCTTTAGTAATAGAAGAGTAGAGGCTTACGAAATTTTCATTATTGCACAAATTAAGAACTTGAGTCTTGATCACGGATAAAAATTGAGGTGCAATCTTCTCATACTCAGATTGGTGTATGTCTCCTATCACGTGCCTTAGATAGATCATCACTCCTTTAAGTGAAGTTGTTTAAATTAAAAACCATGTGTAAGACAACGAGATTGAAATTGTGAATGTTGTCAACTCTAATACCAGTTACATCTATAGAGGACTGGGTACAGAATGGTAGCGTTCAAGAGTTGTTGCCTTTATAGATGTCTTCTTGGAATGTTCAACTTTAGTGCAGGGTCTGCATAGGATACTTTGTGTTTTAGTGTATATAAATGATTGATACTCTCTTTTGGTTTTCTGAAACTTATGATAAAACAGTGTTGGTAAAAGAATACATATTTGAAGGATCTTGCAGAATCATTGTTCATACTCATACAATTCTTTGAATATTATCAAGAATGCAGATACTATATGTCTCAAGCATAATGATATAGATGGTTGGACATAATTGTAATATTTATTGCAATTCTTATACTAGATAATTGAGGTTGTCACATTTGACATTTTTAATTGGTAGAGAAAAACAGGATTATAGGAAGACAAACATATTTTGCAATCCATCAATCAACGGACTTAAATGAGATTCATCAATCAAATTGAAATTATTTGCAATCTCGATATCGAACACAAACATATTGAAAATTACAATTTTCTCTATAAGAAAAAAGTTATTTAGAGACCAATTACCAAATGAAATGGTTGTTAATTGTGACCAAAATAGTTACCAAATTAGATTTTTTGTTGCTAAATAACTACAAAATATAAGTAATGATTGAATTTAGTAACCAATTAAGTCAAGATAATTGGTATCTAACATTAGCTAACAAGGTTTTAGTGACCTATACTATTAGATTCTAAACTAGTCTCTAACTTAATTAGATACCAATTTAGAATCTAATGGCATAGGTCACTAAAACATTGGTAGCTAGTGTTAGATACCAATTATCTTAATTTAATTGGTCACTAAGTTCAATCATTACTTATATTTTTTAGTTATTTAGCAACCAAAATCTAATTTGATCACTATTTTGGTTACAATTAGCAATTATTTTATTTGATAGCTAAAAATTGATCTCTAAATAGCTTTTTTCTTGTAGTGTTTATTGTAATTTTGTAATAAGTCTGATATTGTTTTGGACATAATCTATACTTTTACTTGTATTTTGAAGTTGCTAGGTGAGATGTCATAAATGTTAGGTATCCAAGTGTGAGTCTAAGTTCCACATTGAGTAAAAATGAGAAAGTTGAACAATATATAAGAAAGAAGACCCACAAACCTAATGCCTTAAGATTTTAAGTTGAAGGTGGTGTCATCTTATGTGGATTAGCTCGGTTCTAATTTTTGTGACATATTCCTAGTTTACTAAGAAAGATTAAACTTTATGTGTTTTTATGTGTATATATCTATCTTGTATATGTATTTTGTACAAGAATTAGACAATCTTATTGTCTTATTCAATTTTATTTTTTATTATTAATAAAAAAAGTCATAAATATTTCTAAAAATAACATATTACGTTTATGTATTAAGGACTTATAGGAAATTATAAAGATAATAGAATGGAAGAATGTTGTAGCCTCACTTAATCCATGAACATTAGCCAGTTTCTACACATTTGTTTCTTTTTAATTGATGAAATAATCAGTATTCTTTCTCAGCAATGTTATCACATGCTACTAAAATCTAAGTTTTCAAACCTTCCATGCTGGTCATTTTCTAATTCATGTTACCATTATGCGTCAATTTAAACGATGTATGTTCTTTTTGTTTATTCCCAACAAAATGAAGGTTTCTCACTATAAAATTATGATTCCTCCACTTAGTTTCAAAAATATATTCTATTGCAAGTGTCCCAAATTCGTCCAATAGTCTTAATTTTCAAGGTTGATTCATAATGATACGAGAAAGTAGCTATCTGTTATTATAAAGGAAACACAGAGAAAGTTTCATAATACATGTCATAATTAACTATTATTTATAATTAAGAAACATAGATACCTAATAACTGCTTATAAAAGTATACTAGATGGGACACAAGATGAAATTTGTATACATATATGATTAACTAATATTTATGATTAAGGAGCATGAATGCTAAATAGCCTTAGCTCTCCAAAGTAAAATTAAAAAACCTTCAAGAAATACATAGTCATAGAGAAATGCAATCCGTTGAAACATGTGGTGACCTACGAAGGTTTTTGGTTGTCAAACATACGTTTTTGTTAGAAAGAAAGAAAAACATGTTTTATTCCTTTTTATCATGATACTGTTTGAATTTTTTTTGTATACTTGAAAAATTTTATACTATTGAGTCATCTTTTAACCATATAACAAATATCATATTATTTTTAACTTAATTAACAACCTTGAAACACAGCCTTTTTTCTTGTACTCTTACCCTATAGATGCATTTTTATATAAATACTTTCATCTGCACCTTGTAAATGCGCACTCTTACCCTTCAATTTTATCTTTCACCCTATACACGTCACTTTTATTGATTGTACCCTTCAACAAACTGCATATAATTTTCCACCCTTATCATTTAATAAAACCTATTAAATTTATTGCAACAACATTTTTTTTATTCTTTAATCTTACATTCAAATCCCTCTCTCCAATTTTTTTATCAACAATAATAAAATTAAATAAAGATAATAAACACTTGGATACCCTTTTAAATAAACAAAGCTTTTGTAAGACATCTGTATGTCCACAACTCTATTCAAATTCCAAAATCACCACAAAATTTCACTACCAAAGCTTATTAGCTCTTAAGATAACTTAAAATATCACAATTTTGATATAAGTTAAACAAACATTATGTTATATATTATGTTACATCCATACAATTTGAGAAAATCACAACTTCAAAACCAAACCACCTATTGATAATACAATTCCATTCATTTTCAAAACCCTAAATATTTATATAAATAAGTTTACACGTGAAAATATTCTATAATAAAAGACAAAGAAGAGAGAAAAAACTCTTATACCAAACATCATAGAACCATCAAAATATCAAAAGAGTTCAACTTGGAATTCTTATCATACCCCTTACATATAAGACACATGTAACAAAAAAAGGTACACCAAAAATTAATACAGAAGACTCTAACAATACTTATTAACGAATGTAACTAACTTTTATTTTTCCTTCTTTCATAAATAAATAAAGTTTTTCATAGGATGACAAAAACATCTTCATTTCCCCTGTTTGAGCTTAGGAAGGAATCAAGTCTACAGGATGACAAAAACATCTCCGTTTTTTCTGTTTGAGCTTGAAAAAGAGTCAGATAAATAACAGGACATTAAAACAATCACTAACAATAACAAATAGAAAATATCAAAGAATAAATACTCAAAACAGAAAATATCAAAGAATAAATACTCAAATATACAATATATAAGATCTGCAATACAACTATTTCAAAGAAGATAAAATGTTACACTCTCAAAATATACTCAATACATACATGAGCAAACATTGTCAAAATAAAATCATAATAGAAGAAATTTATTAATATATGTTTTAGAAGTGGAAGATTGAGCATAGATTGTTACTATATACAGAACCAATTCTTTGTTTAAGAGTTAAAACATTCCTAAAATACTTCAATTAATTATATTAATATTTTCTTGATAATACAAAACTAAACTCTGTTTTTACATATTACCATTAGACCATCTTATTGAGATTTCTTACTCAAAACAAACTTAGATTTCATGTATATAATATTCAAATACCCTTTTAAATAATATCATTTCATTCACATTGAAAAATAAGATATGTAATTAAATATCATTTCAGTCCTATCCACTACTATGTTACAAACATAAATGACAAAAGTATTTTCCTTAAAAGAGGACCAAAATAAATTTTGCATAAAAGATAAGCAATAATATATTCTAGGAAATTATTTGATTAACACTTCGAAGATATTTATTAGTTATTAACGATTGCTAAAATTTGAGATGAACAACCTGGAACAACTAAACCATAGATAAAAAGATTCTACAAATTGATACTTCGTAGCCCTACTTTATTTCTAGTTGTTTCAGTTAAACATCACCGAAACAACACTAGACTTATTAGACTTATTCATCTATTGGATCTCCTGCTTAATTTGGACACCTCTGGGTGCTGCAATTGATCTCCGAAATCCAGAAGGAAGAGGAAACCCAGGTACACAATTCTCAAATCCTGGTGGAGGAGGAATTGGTGTTCTAAATCCGAGAGGAGGAATAGGATTTCGAAATCCAACAGGAAATGCTAGAACAGGAAATCCTGGAGGAGGTGGAATTTGTTTCTGAAATCCTAGAGGAGGTGGAATTAGTCTCTCAAATCCAGGAGGAGGAGGAGGAAGCTCCTGAACACACTCAGATTTCACAACAACCCTAACTGGAGGATGAGGAGCAGGAGAAAAAGATGGAGGAGGAGCAGTGATACTGTTCTTCTTATTTCCCCAAATAATGGTAGGTTTTCCATCTACCATCTCAACACGGGGATTCCTCTTACAGTATCTGGCCGTCAACCTCTTCCTTCTCTCACTTTTCGACTCAGATTTGTAATGAATTGAGCTCACATGCGCAGCAAACAGCTGCGACGTCGCGTAAACCCCCTTACATTTTGGACACATGTACGGCCCATTTTTCCGATGGGGATAGCTATGGATTCGACCATCGTTCCTCCTCTTCTCAGCTGCTTCATTAAGATTCTGCATGCAGTTCTTCTGGGCTTCATTGGCCTTGAAAAGCACTGCTGCTGGACATGGCTTCTGCATGCTGTTCTTCTGACTACTTTCAGCAGCAAAACCAAGGACACAACAACGGTCAAGCCTAATTCCTGGTGCCGGTGCCCTCTCCGGCCTTCGAGTGTCACGGACCAGTTGTTCTCTGATGAACTCGCTTGCTTTGAGGGTGGTGATTACGGGTGGTGGGGCTACGGTTCTCGGATGAACCTCAACCCGTGAGCCTTCTTTTGTACCCATGGAGGGTTTTCGCTCAATCACCCTTTTCAAGACAAGTTGGCCATTCTCCTGAAGCTCTAAAGCTTGGTATGGCATCAGAGTGTTGGAACTGAGGCGAGGAAAGTTAAGGGCCATGGTGGTGGTGGTGGTGATTCAGAATTGAAAGCAATGAAGTTGCTGAGGTTTGTGTGTCTTCTCTGAAGGTCTTTGTGGTCCTTTTATAACAAGGGATGCGTGTTTCCTCGGCATTGTAAACTCTTATTTAACCCTAAGCAATAATTGCATCAAATATAAAAATGTTTACACTGCTCTAATGTGTCAGATCTTACAGTTAGTATTTAATTATAATTAATAATTCTTCCATTTTTTTCATTTATATAAGTTCTTAATTTACTTTTTTAATAATGTTATGTCGTTATTTTTGAAATTCTATGATAGTTCTTAACAGATTCTTATTAGCACTATTTTTTTTTATCTGATAATTAAATCAAAATAAAAATTATCAATACTTTATTAAAATAAGTTATTGTATTTACTAGTTTTCTGAAACAATACGCTACTTAACGTTTCCAATGCTAAAATCTAAAAAAAAAAGTGTTTTAACTGCTATCAAACAACGTGTCCAATGCTATTGAATCCTCAAAAGAAAGGATATTTTGTCTTATTTGCATGTCACAGTATAGTCTGTCAACAAATTATATATATATATATATATATATATATATATATATATGTATGTATATATATTTCAATTCAATGTTAATTAATATCCAATGAAAAATAATAGTTTGATATTATTGTTTATAAATAACTTCTATTTAATATTTTTTTATTAGTAAAATATTATATATAAATAAAATAATAATATATATTAGTATCAAATGCATGTAAAATATGAATAGTGAGTTAAAATATCACTGAACATATTAAAATGAACAAATAACTTCATCTTCTTATTAATTATATCGCAGAAAACAGCTCATAATGCTTTTAACATTTCTTTACATTAATTCCTTTTAAAAAAGTATTGAATACTTAATTCATGTTACTGATTAATACATTAAATACATATTTATCTTTTCTCTTAATAATGACCAAATAACTCTGTAGATAAATATATAAAAAATTATTAAGTGTTACATCATTTTATATTTTTCATTGAATTTTTGTTTTATTAATTCATAGTGGAAATCAATTTTACATGTATTATACATGTATATATAATTTTGTATTGATATCATTTAATTATTGAATAGATAAAATATATTTTTTAATAATGTTATTGACAGTGTAATATATAATATAATTGAATTCCTCTTTTGTATTAATTAAATTTTGATTATATAAAAAGTTATTAAAAACGTGTGTGTGTATATATTATTCATAGTTAACGAGAATGAAAAAAAAAAAAAGTTTATTTACCTATAGTATTTTATGATTCTTTATTCTCATGTAAATGGATCTCATAATTTTTTAGTTACATAATATTTTTTAAGGTGATTCATCGTTACATAATATTTATATTAATATTCTAAAAATATTAAGATAAAAAATGTATCCAATTATTTTATTTAATTGTCTTCAAATGTACTCATAAAAGAATTTTTAAGATTAAAGATTTTAGTGTTTTCCCAAGAATATGTGTAAGTAAAGAAATTTTGATTATGGATGGTTAAGGTAAGCTTCAAGATTTTTATAAAAAGTTTGGTATAAAATATTTCTATACTTATATCATCGTTTACTTTTTTTCTGAAAATCAATTATATTATTCATGATTGAATATGAAATTTTCATATAAACAATTTAATTAATTATCAACTAAAATTTATAAATTTAAATATTTTATTATATTATTTATAATAATCAATTATAATACTTTTAAAACATTTTAAAAAATTTTAAGGTTCTCTTGAAAAAGTAGAGCGAATATCAACAAATACAAACTCAAAAGAACAATGTACTAATGCATAATTTACACACATTCACGTATAAATGAAGAAATACATACTTAATTATTTTAAAGCAATCCACCAAAACATATATTATGCGAAAGATCTTCAAGTATTCATCAGCTTTCACACAAGTGTTAACAAGTTTGGGATTGCAATCTTGTATAATGTCTTGTCCACCTATTTTTGTTGAAGAAAATAGTCATTAGTAAAACCATAACTAAATCTAATTATAATTAATAAAATTAAAATATATTATTCTTTTCTTTATCGTGGTACTAATATTATAATATCAAAATTAATATATAAAACATAAGTTATATTTGTTTAAATAGACTATAACTATTTATAATAAAGTATAATATTCAAAGTCAGATATTAAATAAAAATAATTATTTATATAACTATTTCATCTATATTAAATAATAAGTATACAACGTATCTAAAAAATATATTTATTTTCATTTAAAATATTATTTTTTGGTTAGCTATATTAATGAAAAAATTATGCAGCATTAAATTAAATATAATTAATGATAAAAAATAAAATAAAATAATTAAAATTATTGATAATTTAAAACTAACAAATACGTTTGTAGACAATAAAAATATATTTAAACTTAAACTATAATATAGTAAAATTAAAACGTTACCATTCTCTTTATATATATTATTTATGTGATACTAATTATCGACTTTCTAAAAGGCGGTTACAAAAGTTAACTATTTAATTTTAGGTTTTTAACGGTGGCATTTTAATATATTGAGATAATACTAATATATTAAAAACAATTACATTTAAAATAATATTTTTCAAAACTTATCTGTTTTTCATTTATTTTATCTTATATATAACGTTATTTATTTATTTATTTGTAAAACCCGATTTTAGTTCAGGAGAACTGTTTCTTTAAAGAAATAATAATTACAATTTTAATTTATGTTGACTATATAAAATAGAAAATTTTAATTATTTAGTCATTATTTTTAAATTTCACTACTTCTTTAAACTATTTTTTTTACTTTGTTGTAGTTTTTTTGGAGTTTATTATCGTAATTTATCAATCAAGTGAGACATTGATGAAGTAAGAATCAATCTGACATATCAAAATTTCAGTCAAATACATTATTTGTGTTCCCTTATATTTCAAATTTTATTTTATTTATAAGAAGAGTTATATTTCAAATATTATTTTACTTTGAATTTGTTTAAGAAGTGAATATCTGTTTGAAATATATATTTTCAAGATTTTGATTGAATTCCAGAGTTTCAATGTAGGAAAAGTTGGTATTTAAGTAAAACTGTATGTTAAAGTCTTTTTTTTATAAAAGAATTAGAGTTAATATTTTGAATAAAAGTAAATTATCATTGAAGAAATAAATTATTTTTTAAATTTGTTCTTAAAGTTTGAAGTGTAGTGAGAATGGTCAAATTGGTTTATATTGGTTATGGTATACTATTTATGTAAATAAATTTTTTGTTTGAGCTTTGGAACTTGGTAAATGCTTATATTTAGTTTTATTAAATTGATATCGTTGATTTTAAAATTCAAAGAAATTGAATGGTACAATGACTTTTAAAAATTCATTTTATTTAATTTTGGGAAACATGAAATGAAAAGTAATAGATAGTTGTAACTGACTATTTTAAACTTATTAAAATGCTAAAACTGAAAATACATATATGTAATATGTTTGAGAAATGTTTTGAATTATTGCATAAATTTATTTATTTTTTATTTTGATTTAAACAATTTGTCTTTTAAGTGAAAGTTAAATCAGAGCTTAATCCTGATGTAAATTATTTTTTCAGCAAAATGATAAATTGAAGAATCAATCTTTATTCATGGAATGAAGTGGAGTTATAAATTTGAATGAATTTAAATTGATTATAAATGTTGTAAATTCTTGAGATAATGCTTATATGATAAGAAATCAATTAAAGTCTGAAATATGGAATGATAAGTAAACACTTCTACTGTATTAAGTACATATATGTATTAGTATATGAATATACATTTAAGATATATGATATTTTAACTCTTTTAGCTTCACTCGGTATTTAAATAATCTAGATTAAAACATTAGGTGATAAAAAAATAAATATTTTTTTTGTAAATATAAAACATGCAGAAATCTAGACAGTAAATATCTTAAATTTACTTTAATTTGTAAAATTCATGATACATATGTGTAGATGCTTCTAATATGATAACTGGTAATTTTTTTATAAGACATTTTAATACATGTATTCAAAAACTCATTAGTAAATATTATTTGTCGATTATCTTGTTATATAAATTCATGTTGGTTTATAGTTATATTGAATTGTTTATAGTTGTATTATAATAATTTAGTATACAATTTGATTGGTAGTTCATTCTTTGATTGTGGTAATAATAATAATAATAAATAAATAAATATGGTAAGGTTAGAATAATAAATGTAATAATATTTATAAATATATTAATTAATAGTTACTCAATATAATTACACAAAAATAACGTACAGTTTATCATACATTACAAAGTTTAATTATTTATTTTCCATTTTATCATACATTTTTTATTTTTATAATGAAAGTATTTTGAGATATTGAGATACGTTAAGATTACTATATGTTTAAAAATAATAACAGGCAAAAGTAATCCCATTTTTGTGTATTTTACAATACAAGTTATGAATGAATTTTCTTGATGATTTTAGTACTCGACTTTTTTATTAACAACTACAGAACATAATTATTTAATTTTACTTTTATTGGAGGGTTTTTTAATTTTTTAACGGTAGTATTTTAAGATGTTAAGATAAGATTATATATTGAAATTATTATATTTTAAAATTTATATGTATCTTTTTTTATTATTACGAGTAAATAAAAGACAATTCATATGTCTTTTTATTATATGATAGTTAATAAAAAATAATAAATGATTACATTGCATTTATCTTTACTATTCGAATGGTTTATTTCTATTTTTCACTCTAAAGTATAATTATGAGTAAAATATAAATATTAAATATGTATCTCTTTTGTATATTGTTATAATTTATTTTTGTGTAATTTTAAAATATAATTAAGAGTAAAATTGAAATATAAAATGTATATACACTTATGAATGTCAAATGAATGGTTTTGGTTGAATTATTTGAACTTGTTTTTGATTTAAAAAAAAAATCTATACAATAACTGAGTAAAAATATAAGGATGAACAGAACAATACTCTATTTTTTAAGATTGAATACAAAAGGAAAATGAATATTTATATTCGCTCAGTTTCTGAAACATTCCCAAAATTTACGTTATAACAAAATTTAAAACTAATTTAACGTATTTAGTTAACATGTGAAGGAAGGCAAAGCTTAAGAAGCTAAAATTGGGGCATGGCATAAGGTTGTTGCATTGGGCGCCACAAAATTTGAGAGCATTTTTTCAGAAATTGTGTTCGATATATATATATATATATATATATATATATTACCTAGTGATTTAAGATAGCACTTCATATTAAGTTATATGCAGGATTAACCTTCAATATAGTCTAAAGTATTATAAAATAAAATTTATATACAGACTCTTCCTATATACATTAAAACTAATATCCTAAAAATTTATGAACTAATATCCTTGAAATTTATGAACTCTTAAAAGCTTCAACATTGTAATATTGTTGTCTTAGTTCAAAGATACAACTAAAAAGATAATGGTAAGTTAGATATTTAAATCGTTTCAACATGATGAATTTAGTAAAAAAAAACAACTATAACGTCTATAACATGAGGTCAAAGTATCTTAATATATAAAATCTAGCGGTTTAGATCAAACTTTGCAATTTCAATATTAAGTACCACTCTTAATTACCACAAAATACATATATGAATTCTTTCATCAAACTTATAATCCACTCAATAACTTGTCCTCTACTATCAGATACTAATATCTAATCAAATACACAATATTTAGACTTTCAGTAAATCTAAGAGAAAGAATTAGAGTAAATTCACACATTAAAAATTTAGTTCATACAAACCTCATGTCTTATTCTATTTGACTTAAATAATCAGTAAAGGTTTGAGTATATCTGTTAACAACTTGACATCAATACTTAATACATAACATAAACATAATTTATACATTGCCTCAAAATGTATGACCTCAATTTCCATCATCCACGTCAGTATATCTCATTCAATTTGCAAATCAAGCATGCAATAACACATAACACATTAAGGCGATAATTATTTAACAAACACTCAAATATCATCCTTTCCACAAGTTTAATTAGTATATAATCTACCATTACATCCAACTATATAAAAATTCCACTGCCACTAATCCTGCAATAGAAATATTGAAATTCAAACTTCATCTCATTTCACGTTCAAGTATTCTAATTTAGTGTACTATATCAGGATTTTGAGACTATCCTTACTTGGAGATTTGTCTTGAAGCAATTCTAAAACACTATAGTAGTTTCCAAAAAATCTAAGGACTTATAATAGGTTGTCAAATCATAATCAAATTTTAATTTTATTTTAATTAAATTGAGAGAGATACTTTTTTTTAACTGTTCCCAGATTGATGCTAAGAACTTAAAAAAAAACAGTGAACAAAGAATTTTTAGAATAATTAGAAATTTACTCTCATTGATATTCTGATTAGCTAAAATTATTTCTTGATTTCTGGACTGCTGATAGGTGTGATTGAAAACTGAGATTGATGAATAACATAGAAGAAAATTTAAAAAAAAAGGAAGAAAGTTTTGAAATTGAAGAACTAAATGAAAAATGGTACATAGGTTTTGAATAAGATAGGTTTCACATCGGTGGTCTCTCATCTCCATACCTGCTCCAATACTTGTTTCCATTATAAATTATTAAACTATATTAATACATAATACAAAAACTTATATTAACTTATACAAAAACTTATATTAACTTTTATTTTTTTTCTTATTTCGTAACTTATTTATAAAACAAATATTTAATTATTTTTACTTTTATATAATTATTTGACTTTTATTTAATTTTTATTTTATACTCTTTTGTACTTATTATATAAAAAGACATGTATTATTCTCACATTAAATCTTTGATAATGCAATGATTTCTATATTATAATGTTTTTTTATAAAAAACTATTTAATTAACATTTAGAACAATAAAAATAATGAATATAATAAGTACATCGCATATATCTAATAGGAATGGAGGTAGAATACAGATTTAATACTCGATGAGTATGAAAATGACGAGAATTAGAAAATGAATTTCACGCTTTCATTGTCCATTGTTATCCTGGAATATAATCAAAATAAAATGTTCCGTGTAAATAAATATAAAAATAAGAAAAAAATATTATATTTACTTATATTTTTCTTTATCTGGCGATTATAATTTTTTGTCTTGATTTATAAATTAAACGATGAAAAGTAACTTCTTTTTAATTGTTACAACATAAAATAAAAAATATAATCTTAAATTATTCAAATGCAAGTAATAACTAAAAATATTATAAACAGTTTTTATATACATAACCATGTGCAAGGCGGATACTCTAATTCCGTATTCATTTTTCCGTAAAAATTTATAAATAAATACTTATACTTATGTAGTACCATATCCAATTAATAATTATCCTATTTATTACTAATATGTTTGGCAGTACCCGTTTACTACTCCTTGGTATGATAGAGGCTTAATCCATGAAAATACTAGTCCAAAATTAGGTTTTCATCCTTCATTTTAAAAGTCCTAATTGTGTTGATCTTTTTGATGAAAATTTAATGAGAAGATTCAATAATTTTTTTTAATTTATATTTAATGTGTGATTCTTTTTATATTGGTACGACTTTATATTGAGTGAAAAAATATTTCTAACAAAAGTACTATGATTTTTTATACAGGAATTATATAATACTTTCATTATTACATTTTTTTGGAAGAAGATTTACCGGAAATAATTAATAATAATAATTAAATCCACGTCATCTCTAATTGAAAACAAAAATAAATAAGTTCGTATGTTTTTTTTTTCTTTATATGATACTTAAACTTAGATTCCCAATATTTACTTTTGTCCGTACTAATATAGAGATGAAGACCAACTCACCTTAAACCTGGTAAATGCAAATCTTCCTATAGCTTTAAATTTGATTATAGATTCAAAAATATTTTATTAGATTTAAAATTCATTTTAAAATAACGAAAGGAAATTGTCATTCATATGCTGTAATTTGTCTTTCATATTAAATTGTTGATCCTACAAACTAAATTTACATAACAAGTGCACTAATATAATATTTGAATTCTAAATTTTAAGTATGAATTTTATTTTTTTTTCTCTTAATCATATCATGATATATAAGTTTAATTTGCCTAAGAATATAATAAGATTAACCATAAGTTTTTAAAACTATAGCAGAAATGAAACTATTAACTAAAAATCACCATCATTTAAGCCTTAAATTATTTTAAGTGGAAGGAGATTTTAACACTTTACGATACAAAAATTATAAATCACAATTTGAAATCCCTGTTATTGGGTTTGGTCTTCATATATTCCCCCTTATTTATTTATTTTCTATAATATAATTCTATTAAAAATGGAGTATTCTTTTTTTTTTCACCCAAAAAATAATAATAAAGACGAAAAAAAAGTTTTAAGAATTTTTTAGAAACTTTGAATTAATAGGAATATAGCAAAATGACGCGGGGAGAACAAACGCAGCACCAAAATAACCCTCAACTCAACTGAACGCCGTCTATTTTCTTCTCTTCTCTGTCACGCCGCCGAAGCTGCAACCTAACCATTGGCCGCGATTAGGTTTTCGGTTCACTTCCTTTCTCTTTCAACTTGCGAGCTTTACACGCCTCAGTACTTAATCTCTTCATATTTTGCCCTTAATTGTATAAACAGGTTTTTCACTCAACCAACATGGGCGCGGCAAATGATACAGGTTGTGATTTTTTTATTTTTTTTTTATCATTTTAGGTTTATTTTAGTTAATGCCTCAGTTATTGATTTTTTTGGTGTTTTTTTCGTCGGTGTATCAGAGACGAGTTTGGATGGAGAGAACAGTGTAAAACGAAGGAGCGGAAAAAAACCCATGCCTGAGAGTGGAGCTCGAGAGCATAAGGAGCAATTGCAGAAACTTTCGGAGAAGGTTGGGTTTGTGCTTTGTTGTTTTCTAAGGACGTTTTATAAGTATTTGATATGTGGTCTAACTTTATCTGTTTTCATATTGCGCTTTGAAATTTCAATCTGGATTAAGGTCTCCCGTCACATTGGTAGTTCTTATTTAAAATGTTTTCCTTGGTTTATCTCAATGAGTTTTGTAGCTTTGTATTCGTTATCGCGAATAAGCATGTCGGTTATTGAAGTTTATGTACCGTATTTGGATGGGATGGGATGGAATGGCAAGGAAGACAGAGACAGGAAAATGTTTACATCTGTGGAACTGGAAATAGTGTTTGATGTTGTTATCTGGCTACATTATACTGGCAATATTATTCACAGCTTTTCCATTTCAGGACCCCGAATTTTACGAGTTCTTGAAAGAGCATGACGAGGAGTTGCTTCAATTCAGTGATGATGATCTAGATGTGAGTGTATTCTTTTATACTTTTTTTTGTCCATTTTTTTTTTTCTACATCATGCATAAACTACAACGGATACGAGGTCCGTGAAATATTACCAGTTGTTACTTCATATAGTTATCACGCATGTAATCTCTTTCAATTCCTTCCTAGATGTTGGCAATCTTTGTTTTTTTAATCACAATGCCTTGGTTATCTTTCTGTTGTATTTTGTTTTTTATTATTATATTATTGTTTTCTTTTAGGAGTGTATCTTATGTTCTGTATTTTGTTCTTCTCGCATTTTCAAAAACTGATTAAGGTTGTTGAACAAACATGGGTTTTCCTTTAGAGACATCTTTATGGAATTGTGACACTACACAAGGAAGCATAAATTAATTTGGTTCATCTTATAGTGGGGTAGTAGCCCATCAGTCATTGCAAATTTGAAATTCCCCTGCTCAGGGCTTTGTTTCATTTACACTAATAGATCCTTTAGGTTCTGGTGACGTTTCTCCTATTAGATTTTGAGAAGTTATGATATATCCTCTAATCAAGATAGGAGATTTTGGATGATAATTTTGTAGATTTGCTTCTTTTAGACTAATAGATCTTTTATGTTTTGGCAATGGTTTTCCTATTAGGTTTTGTGAGCACACTTGGTCAGGGTTTTGATGTTTAGAGCATTTTTCACTAAAAAGTTACAATCCCTTCTAGTTTTACCTGAATCTTATGATTTATCCTTTAACCAAGATAGAAACCTTGTTGTGAGGCTTCCTTTGTGTTTTCTGGTGAATCGGTTGTAAAAGATTGTCCATGTTTTCAAAGTTATGCCTTTGCCCTGTTATATTATTGAATTTATGTTCATGGTCTCTATCTGATGCATAACTCTATTATTTCAACGGAATCTCTTTTATTATCCCAACTATTTATTATTATATGCACCACCACTATCATATACTTTGTCCCTTTTTTCTAAAGTAAAGATGTGTTTGATTTTTTATGACATTTTTTATTCGAAAGCTGCAAATTCCCGTATTTGTACTTTTCTCCCTTTCTTCCTTGAATTCAAATATCATTGTTTAAAGAAATTCACCTTTTAGCTATGTCTAATAAGATTTTATAGCCACACCCTTTCAATATTTTTAAACAGGAATGAATTTCTTAGAGGACTGCCCTTTTAGTAAACCCTTATTTGAATATCTTAAAAGTATTTGTGTTGGTTGTGTAGTATGCTTATTTATACTTGTTCTACCCAAAAGTGCCTTTGTATGATTCTTAGGGTTTATAGTTAGAGCATTAAAATTGAGTGAGTATGTCCACATTGAGAGGTGCATTTTATAAGCTCTCGTTTGTTGTTATGCTATTTCCAAGATCTTAACCAATGTTGTCTACCCCTTAAATTATGTATTTTTCTCACCTGATTTCAAGTACCATGAGTAGATATTTCTCTCATTTTTGTCTAAGATTCTAGTATCTTGTTGAATTCCTCTGTTAGTGATTAGCAGGTTCTATAAACGACCTGTTCAGTTACATTCCCTTTTAATAGGAGATCAGGTTAATTACTGATACAATATTTAATAAAATAGCTTAATCTGACATGTTCTTAGTATTAAAAGCTATTTAATTGTTTTGCTTCTTTTCTCCAGGAAGATGTGGGTACCGACATCGAAGATGAAGATCTACAGCTAGATGAGGAGGCTAGTGAGGATGAGATTCAAGAGAAGGAACAAAAGTCCTCTAAGGAAGTTATAACTACTTCTATGGTTGATGCGTGGTGCAAATCAATTCAAGAAAATGGGAGCTTAAGTGCGCTGCGTTCCCTGATGAGGGCTTTTAGGACAGCATGCCACTATGGTGATGATGGGGGGAATGAATCTATGACAAAGCTTAGTGTAATGTCTAGCACTGTATTCAACAAAATAATGTTGACTGTACTTACTGAAATGGACGGAATACTAAGAAAATTGTTTAAGCTTCCTGCTTCTGGAGGAAAGAAAGAGAACATAACAGATTTAATGGCCACGAAACATTGGAATAGCTATGGCCATTTAGTGAAGTCTTACCTTGGAAATGCTCTCCATGTTTTGAACCAGATGACTGACACAGAAATGATATCATTTACTTTACGTAGGCTGAAATACTCTTTATTGTTTTTGGCTGCTGTTCCTTCACTCCTAAGGAAATACATTAAGGTATAAGTAACCCATTGTTATTCAAATCAATGTTATCTACAGTATTCTAGTAGTGCATCAATGAACACTGATACTTTTAAGTTTGAAATCTGTATATTGCGCATGTCTTCTGATACATATTGGTCCTTTTGTCCTCTACAGTAATTTTATTATAGCTTGATTAGATAGACAGCAATAATCTAAAACCTTCTCTCCTTATTTTCCTTTTTCTCCTTCCAAATGGTCCTTTTGTCCTCTACAGTAATTTTATTATAGCTTGATTAGATAGACAGCAATAATCTAAAACCTTCTCTCCTTATTTTCCTTTTTCTCCTTCCAAATGTTTATTTACATTCTGGGACATGTATTTTTTCCATTGATTTTGTGAACTAACTTTCATAATGATTTGATCAGGTGGTCCTTCATTTCTGGGGTACCGGCGGAGGTGCACTTCCAGTTGTTTCATTTCTATTTATGAGAGATCTATGTATCCGAATTGGATCTGGCTGCATAGATGAATGTTTCAAAGGAATATATAAAGCTTATGTTTTGAATTGCCACTTTGTAAATGCTGTGAAACTTAAACATATTCGTTTTCTTGGCAATTGTGTCATTGAGCTTCTTGGTGTTGATCTTCCTACTGCGTATCAACATGCCTTCATTTACATTCGGCAACTGGCTATGATATTAAGGGATGCACTTAATGCAAAAACTAAGGTGCTGTTTTATTTGTCCAGTGCGTGTTATTTACTTATTGGGCACTGCAAGATGTGCCCGTTACCATTTTCTTAAATTTGAATTTATATTTATCCTAACAAATATAATGGATAATGGAATGCGTTTACAATCTGGTTATATGGATTTTAATTACTGTCACTTTGATAGGAATTTGAGCATTATGGAATGCGTAAGTCCCATATTAAGTAATATGAGATATTCTGAGGAATATTACATGTTTGGTTCTCCCTCTTTAGCAACTAACTTTTAAAGGTGTGAGTTCCTCGTGTTGTATGATAGTCGGTACAGTATTTAAGTGCTTAGTTCTCTCCTCCTTAATAGCCAGCTCTTAAAGAGTGGATTCCCCTAATGCTTGGGTGTTTATCACACTTCTTAGTTCTTATAGTTCTTACAAGATTGACATTATTTCCTATTATCTGCTCTTTTTAGCATTATCTGGTTTCTTAACTTTACATGTCATGCCTTTCAAGTTCTATCGTCTGCCTTTTATAGTTACAAGGCATTCTTGATAAGTTTTGAAAAAGTAGAATCAAGAATAAGGGTTATATGTTGTTGTAGATAGGGATTGAGAAAATACAGAAAGGCTATAGGTTGAAGAAAATATTTCCTCTGGCTTACATCTGTATTAGACTACAGTGAAGAACATAAAATTCTTCATTTGTCTTTCATATTTCAGCCACCCCTCAACCGAGATCCAATAAATACCTAGAAAAAGTTAGTGTTGAATTTAGGGGTAGCACTACCTTAGATCATTAAGCTTTTATTAGTAAGTACTCGTTTGATTAGATCCTTTCATAAACTGAAACATTTGTTTGTGCTGGCACTGCTTAATTTATGGTCCTTATTTTGCTTTTTTCCTGAATGTATTGTTTAGGAAGCTTTTCGCAAGGTTTATGAGTGGAAATTCATCAATTGTCTTGAACTTTGGACTGGTGCTATCTGTGCCTACAGTTCAGAATCTGACTTTAAGCAACTTGCATATCCATTGACCCAAATAATTTCTGGGGTAGCCCGTCTGGTTCCAACAGCCAGATATTTTCCCCTTAGGTTGAGATGTGTAAGAATGTTGAACCAGATTGCAGCTTCTACCCACTCCTTTGTACCAGTGTCTATGCTCCTTTTAGACATGCTGGAAATGAAAGAATTGAATAGACCCCCAAGTGGAGGTGTTGGCAAAGCTGTTGACTTACGCAGTATACTGAAGGTATTCATCACATGAATGAATTTCAATGTGCACTTTTTGAGATCTCCTAAACTTTGAGGAATTATTCTCTTTTAGGTTACCAAGCTGACCCTAAAGACACGAGCATTTCAAGAGGCATGTGTTATTTCTGTGGTAGAAGAGCTAGCTGAGCACTTGGCACAGTGGAGTTATTCCGTTGCATTCATGGAGTTGTCTTTTATTCCACTTGTGAGGTTGCGTAGCTTTTGCAAATTGACCAAAGTAGAGAGGTTTCGAAAAGAAATGAGGCAGCTTATACGCCAGGTATTTCTATTACAATGGTAAAAAAGGCAAGGATGATGCTTAGATTTACTTGTATGTTTTATCATTGGCTTGGCATGCAGTAGCACTCATCATTCATTTCTAATTTTTCATTGTTCTACATTCAGATCGAAGCAAGTGCTAATCATGTGAATGGGAAGCGCATGTCAATTTCCTTTTTACCTAATGACCCTGCAGCAGCATCTTTTCTCGAGGTAGACGGGTTTCTCCTTATTTCTGTGGGATGTGAGTTTTGACGATTTATATGTCCCTGTTTTGGATTAATGAGTCAGTGCGTAACTCTGAATTTTAATATCATATTTATGCCAGATTTATACAGCAAAATACACGGATTTATAGTGTTTCGAATGTTCGTTATTGCTTTGGAAATAGATAATGAACCTAGTAATACGTACTCCACTAAATAGTCTGTACATTGAATCTGTCTGTACAGTCTCCTTGTTGGATGTGTATTGATCTTTTTTTCAGTCATTTCTTTAGTTAAATTTTTATAAGTTCTCTTTCTCTCTGTCTCTCGCCAACCTTCATAAGAACTGGGTCTCTTTGAGGCCAGCATCTTGTTTACTACTGTCATAACTAAATTTTAGTAAAGTGATATGGCATGTTACCTTTTTTATGCGATCTATGTATATGGCGATGCACATGTATATGATGGAGTTATTTTCTATATATATTATCTTTGCTCTTATTTCAAACCTCGCCATCACTGTACTTTATGTGAATGCTATTATATTTGAGGATTGAAAAGAGTGAAATTGATCATGTCAGGATGAAAAAAAGTCAGCTTCAAGTGCTCTGTCAAAGTACGTCCTAACACTCCGCCAGAGAGCAGAACAGAAAAACAATTCATTAATGGAATCAAGGTTTGATCTTCGAAGTCATGTTCAATTGTATGCATTACTATATCGAACTGGTAATCATGGCTAGGATAGAGGTTTCTAACACAAGTTGAGATTTTCCAGTGTTCTTGTGGGAGAAGAATCCTCTAAATTTGGAAATAAAATATCAGAAAGTGACGAAGAGGATGCAAGAAAGAATGAGGAGGGTGCTGCCGTCTTTAGTTCATCGTGGTTACCCGGAAATGAATCTAAGTATGATTATCCTTTTATTTTTTATTTTTTTCCAGTAAACCCAGTTGCACATACACGTATTGTTTCATGCACTTATCCATGCATTGATATTGGCACAAGTTTCTTTGTTGTACTTCTGTCTGAGCGTGCTTTGCTTTCAGGATAAAACAACCTGAAGAAACAAAAAGAAAGAGGAAAAAGCAGCAGAAAGAGAAAGCCATTGATGACGATGTTGTGGAGGACTTGGTTCTTAGTTCCGACGAAGAAGATATGCCTTCAAGCCAAAGCCCTTCTGCTGGGAAAAAAGATGATGCAGATCATGTACCTTCAAAGAGAAAAAGCAAGCAGAAGAAGCACAGGACAAAAAGGTTGAAAAAAAATTAGTCTCACTTGGAGGGGAAATGATTGAAGGCTAGGTAGCATCTCTCTATTCAGGATTCGTACTGTGAGGAAAATGTGAGAAAAGTTTTGGTAGTTTTAACAGTAGTTTCCAGTTTACCTTTGGAGTAAAGACAGACATGTGTGAATGTAATGGCCGCTGCAATTATATTTTATACATAATTTCAAATGGAAAATTATATTGTGGACAAATTGTGACGTGCCACTACTTGTAAAATCTTCAGGTGCCATGGATGGAGCAAAATGGCAACACCATTCAATATTTTTAGTGTTTGATAAAAAGAATTTGATTTATTATTAATTTTTTTATTTTACCTTTTTAGATTTTGGGAATTACAAACAATCACAAATATATTTTTAAACTTTTTTATTAATTTAAAAACCATAAATTATAATTTTAAAATTGTCATAAATATACGTATTAATCACATTTTTCAACTTTAAAGATGTTAACTAACTAAACGAGACGTCCTTCAATATATATTTATATATTATAATTAGTATTATATATGCTGCTATATAATATAAACATAATTTATTCAATATAATAGATCGTCACTTATTCGTGTTTATGTTTTCAATGTTATAATATTAAATTGCGAGCAATGGAAAATAATTAAATTGGTGTCCCTCCCTGCTGTTGCTGCGGTCTGAAATCCTCCAAAATAATAGAAAGCGACCCGTGATGATTTGTAAAAAAATACAATTTAACACATGCTTTTTACTACTTTTTAATTACTTTAAGGATATGGTTATTAAAAGTATAACTTTAATCTATTTATTTTTCAAATTTTTTATAGAAATCATATCTAAAACACGGATTTGGTGATTTCTATTTTTTTGAATGGCGCGTCTGTTAACATTTGGTGATTAGTTTTAGTGTTTTAGGTTTGTTTTAATTGTGTAATTGATGACATTATCCTTTATACATGCTTTACCCATTTTAAAAGTGGGAGACAGAGTTTGGTGTGGGGTGCATGATTGGACCATATCAAAATTTTAAATTTACTCATTTCAATAATTCAATAAAAAATTACTTTAAAAGACAACATTCAAGAAATCAATCATTCAGATTTTATCTAGCTAGAAAACAAATTGCCTCCATAAGTTCTCACTGTTCTGTTTATTTTGGAACCTTTTATCTTTAATTTAAATGAATATTGATCTAAATGTAAATAAACAAATTATTATAATTAATAAAGAGTATTATGAGATCAAGTTCAAATCCGGCCCAACAATATTCTCCATCAGAAGTATTTAATTTAAATGAAAAATAAAAAAATAAAATGCAATGCAAGTACTCTGACGATTAGATTCTCGTATTTTTAACATTTTTGGTTTACGCATATTTTTTGCAGCAAGAGTGGCAAAAGGTACAGTTTCTTTGCTCCACGTCACTCCGCTATCTAAAACCAGTAAGAGGTGACTAAGCAGAAAAGGAAAAGCGCCGCCACCAAGTCGCTATATCTCCGAGCTCCCACCACGGTGTTTCCAGCACTCAACTCAATATTCCAGAATATTCAGCTCGCTCTTTCTGTTGCTAGGGTTTCTCCATGGCCACCGCGATTCGCAACCCTCTTTTCATTCCCTCCACCTCTCACCACCACAATCTCAGCCGTAAAAACAACAACTTATTGCTCACCCTCCGTTTCCCTCAGACTTCACTAAGACACTCTTCTCTCCAATTCAAATCGCGATTCGCCGTTTCCTGCTCCCTGTCGGAACCTTCTTCCCGGCCGCGGCCACCGTACATCCCCAACCACATTCCGGACCCTTCGTATGTCCGCATTTTCGACACCACTCTCCGCGACGGCGAGCAGTCGCCGGGAGCCTCCATGACGTCCAAGGAGAAGCTCGACGTGGCGCGCCAGCTCGCCAAACTCGGCGTCGACATCATCGAGGCCGGCTTCCCCGCCGCCTCCAAGGACGACTTCGAGGCCGTCAAGATGATCGCGACAGAGGTCGGAAATGCCGTGGACGACGACGGTTACGTTCCCGTCATCTGCGGCCTCTCGCGCTGCAACGAGAACGACATTCGAAGAGCCTGGGAGGCCGTTAAGCACGCCAAGAGGCCCAGGATTCATACCTTCATCGCCACCAGCGCCATTCACATGGAGTACAAGCTCAGAATGTCCAAAGAGAAGGTCATCGACACTGCCCGCAATATGGTCAAGTTCGCTCGCAGTTTGGGCTGTGAAGACGTTGAGTTCAGCCCTGAAGATGCTGGAAGGTTACCATTAAAATAATCACTGTCACTGTTTCGTTAACTTTTAATTAATCAATTTTTTAAAATAAGGTCAGCGATGAGGTCAATTTGACAAGCTTTTTGGATTGTGCAATTTCCTGCAACATCAAGGATATACCAAAATCTTGACTGCAGTTTAAGTAAATGCTTGGTGGCCACTTTAGCAGCATCTGTCCCCTGTTTCGTACAAAATGATTTAAAACCTTGTGTTTAATGCTGTGAATTGTTCTTTGATCAACAGTGTTACTGTTTACACTGAGTGTTGCGTTTTTTTGGTGTTTTTACTGCTTATCAGGTCGGATAGGGAGTTTCTTTATGAAATTCTTGGAGAAGTTATCAAGGCTGGGGCGACCACGCTTAATATACCTGACACTGTTGGTATAAACTTGCCGAGTGAATTTGGAAGGTTGATTGCTGATATTAAAGCGAATACTCCTGGAATTGAAAATGTCGTTATTTCCACCCACTGCCAGAATGATCTTGGACTTTCTACTGCAAATACCATCGAGGTATGTTCATAGTAGTTGTTAAGTCTTTAATAATGCATGCAACGAAAGTGGATTCTGAGTTTGTGTGCTCTCGGATGCTTGCTTTCAGGGTGCACGTGCTGGTGCAAGGCAACTGGAAGTGACGATTAATGGGATTGGCGAAAGGGCTGGAAATGCCTCCTTAGAAGAGGTGAGGGTCCAATTATTGTTGTCCAGTTGATGTAAGTAACATATGTTACTGGAGTATGATGATTCGATGTTTGTGTGCTTCAAAACTTGTTTATTTCTTTTTTGAAGGTTGTGATGGCACTGAGATGCGGAGCACATGTCACTGGCAATCTCTACACTGGAATTAATACCAAGCACATCTTTCTGACGAGCAGGATGGTTTAGTATCTGAAAATGATCTCTCTGTTATTTCTTCTCCCTTTTACCTTTATTGCTTGTTCCATTTATCATAACCTTTTTCCTGTAGGTCGAAGAGTACACTGGTTTGCAGTTACAGCCACACAAGGCTCTTGTGGGAGCTAATGCCTTCGCCCATGAAAGTGGCATACATCAGGTTGGCTATGCTAAATACATATATCCCTTGTATGGCAGTTTACAGTTGTATGCTTATGCTCGAAATGAGTTTTCAACTAGCTACTGTTGCATCTTTTCTTCCAACTTTTATACCCAAATTACTGACTGAAATGACACGTCTTAGAGGAAGATACTTAGAATATTGGCCAAAAATCAGAACTACTTGCGTCATGGGACAAAAAGTGAGCCTCGGCACAAGGCTGCAGCCTTTGTGACTTCGTTATGATGTTTTCTACTACTGAAAACATCCACTGTGCTCATGTGGGTAATGTTGGCTGCATTTAATCCTATCCAAATCCGACAGTGGTGGGAGCCTCATGCACTGGGCTTCACCGCCCTCCCTTCCTAATTTTGTTTAGGCGTTCGTGTAAATCTAATATATATATATTGCTAAATTACTTAGAAACTTTTACTTTACTAAATTAAGAGAAAAATAAAGCCTTATTTGCATGTGACTTTACCATCCAAGTCCGAATCAGATCATTCTTTGGATCCTTATCCCATATAGGACTGGCTTGAACTCGAGTTTGCAACACAGAATGACATGATTGATAAATGTTAAGCAACCATTTTAAGCTTCATTCAAAATTTTTGCTTTTGAATTTTGCTTTTACATCCCAGATTCCCACTTGAATTTTGCCTCGATTCTATTTTACGTAAGGTAGTTGAATTGGGATACAATCCATGAATTGGAAAGCCAATCTTCTGAATTGTGAATCAAAATGTATCGCGAATCCTAAGATTAATGATCAATACAAAACATAGCATAAATATATGCAGAACACATACAAAAGCACAAACATAACATGTATAGATATATAAGACAAAGGGACGTATCATATGAGGAATGAAAGCATACTTATGTATATTAGCATGTTGAAGTCAATGTCAAATAGCTAATGAAGCGTTATATCATTACAAAACAAATATTATGTAAATAATACTGGCCACAAGACCAAAAGAAGTGGCTGCCAACTGCACAAATTCTGCAAACAACTATTGTTTGCTGCTGCACAATTCAGCAACGTATACTCCCAAAATAAATCAGTGATGTTGCTGCATAACAAGTGCTGTTTTCTGCTGCGCAAATTCAGCAGTATAGCCTAAAAAAACCCAAAATAACTCATATCCAACATCATTCATCTTCATCTTTATCTTCAGTTATCGGTAGTTCTTCCCGTTCCTCAATGTCTTCTATTTCACCCTCATCTTCTAATGTGGACTGTTCCTTCATGTTGACCTTGGTATTCAAGTTTCTTGGAGCTCCCTCTTCAACATCAAACACTTATGTACATCCATGCATGATGCTTCAATAGGTAAACTCAGACTTTCCTTTACACTCATCCATTCAATTCAATATCGAACAAGCATATGGGATCGTGTCTCCCCTTTCTCTTCTCTATTCTTTTGCTTCATCACAACTCAAGTTGAAGACTATATTTAACATATCGAAGTGCATTTAATCTTTGTCGCATGTGAGGACAAAGGGTGAAGAGAGGAGACTTCCATAGTGGAAACTCACACAGCAGACCGTGGATAGATTCAAAGAGATTAATAGAGAAATGTGATGTACCCAAAGACGAAAAACACTGACAGTAGAACCAGGTCTCTCACAAGAAGGTGAAACAAAGAATGCCAACCAGCTGTGTGAAATAGGTGAGTGTCTCAGATGGAGAGACATGTTCTGTCCAAAGAGGGAAATCACCACTTTCCCCACTTTTTTTACATAACAATTAGAACCAAAAAAGCTTTCTTTTAGGTTCTTTCAGAACGGTCTTGTTGCAACTTGACCCAGTGTTTTCCAGAATCAGGCTGATACAGGGGGAATCACAATTCAGGCTATTCTTGTCTGACTTATGAGATACAGGATTTGATTCAATAGCAGAAATGGTTCTGCATACTGATACACATCGGTGCAAGGTGGAATAGCATCAAATCATGTATCCTGTGATTCTAACTACACTGATATTAACAATTAATTTGACAATTTCTTTCACAGTAAGTTACAGCCAAGCCTCATTCTTTTTGTTTCCCTGCTGGATGCAGCACCTTTCTTCTGTCTGTTTTTGGTGCTAGTGCATTTTACTTTTGGGAGAGTTCCAAAAAGTTACCATAGATGCCATATGATAGGAGAATAATTACTTGGCGTTGTTATTCAAACCCAAACAATATGCAGAACAAAACCACTTTAGTGTTCTCTCTGTTTGTGGTAAATATTTTTAGATCTGGTTCCTTACTTGCAATCATACCTGTTATTTCTATGGTGACTTAGCCTTAAGCCCTCATCAAAGCTGTCCTTTGATGTAGCTCTTTCTCTTCAAAATTATTGTAGGATGGAATGCTAAAACACAAAGGTACATATGAAATAATTTCCCCTGAGGACATTGGGCTTGAAAGGACCAATGAAGCTGGTATTGTACTGGGGAAGCTCAGGTATGCAATTTTCTTTTCTCTGGAACACATATATCTGCATGGATCTTATACACCCTGCAAATCCCTATTTTCTTTTCAAGTTTTCTAGAATTTATCCTAAGTATTGTTTTTATACGTTCAATTACAATATCTACTGTCAGCATGACATGACAAAACAAGTTGCAGTGGTAGTTAGTTTATCCTTCTATATAGCTGCTACAGAGAGATTCTTAAGCATGGTTTTACTATTTTTACATCTTTTATCACTACTCTTTTGATTGGCTTAATGTGAACATTCACTGCCAAACAAAATGTGAACTGAATTATTTATGCCTGGAACTGTGAGAATCCCATGCTCAAGGGAATGCTGGTCATCTTTGATTTTGATCTAAGTGTCAAAATATTCCACCATGTTCTTCAACTTCATAAAACCCTTATTTTACCACTCATTGGGGTTTGAGAATGTTGCCCACACCATCTTAAAAAAAATAGTTGTTTAGAGTGAACAGCCCACATGCATGAGGTAGAAACATAGAAAGCCAATAGCCACATTGTGGAGTGTCTCGTTATGTACTATCATCATAATTATATTCATACATTTGGGACATGTTCCTTGTCAGATACAACATGGCTACCAAAACGTTGGTCCGGAAGTTTCCTTGCTGATAATAAAATTTTTTGAGTTCTCTTATCTTAACATGAGAAAACATTATGGCTCTAGCTTTCTGGACCTATCCAAGTCCTCAGGTGCAAGCATACTGGTTATATTTGAGTTGATGCATGAGAAGTTGTCTGACTTTGGCATAATGAAAATCTCGAAGCAATGATGATTCCAGGCCTGTTTATTTTTTTTAATCAGAAGCATCATACATGTTCGTCATGTCTGTTCCATGCCTGTGGAGGACTGAGTTATATACTTCAAATGCCTGGATTCTGATATTTACTATAAGATGCTCATAGTATTAGATGTCACTGTAGGCTATGGTAAAGCTAGGGTAACTTTAATCTATAAAACATTTCAAGAGTACTTGCATTATTTGGTGTTTCATGTTTTGGCTATTTGACATTTAGGGTATTTAGCATCTAATAATGGAACTTATATGTAGCATAATAGTTGATATTTTGTATATTGTATCTTCTCTGATCTATTTCAAAAGACATGCCTCTTTATTTGTTGTTTGTTGCATTGTTAATGGCGCTCTCTTGATACCTTATGCAATCAATTTGTTTGCTCTTTTATCTTCTCTTCATAACGAACACTTCTATTACTTTTTCTTTGCAGTGGACGCCATGCTTTGAGAAAGCGACTTCAAGAGGTATACAAATATTTGGGTTGAAATGTTGGTTTTTTTCCCTGGGTTTTGAGTTATTCTCTGCCTTTTCAGCTTGGTTATGAACTTAATGACGAACAAGTTCAAAGTTTATTTTGGCGTTTTAAAGGAGTGGCTGAGCAAAAAAAGGTAAACTAGAACCAATGATTTTCTTTCCCTTTCTAGTGTTACTGATGGTACCATGTAAGTCATTAGAATCAGGCTATTGTTGGCCCAGTGAATAAGTTGGGCCTAGTTGTCTTTGGTATGTAATGTTTGATATCAATAAATTAAATTCGTCAGTGATAAATAAAATTAGTGTCTCTTTTCTGCATGGAATCAAAGTTTTGGGATGAGATAATGGGTTCTGTATCTGATGGATGGATGGTGATTAACTTGCTTTAATTTTGCATCAGAGGGTTACTGATGCTGACCTGAGAGCACTGGTATCAGATGAAGTTTTTCAAGCGGAGCCTGTCTGGAAACTTGGTGATATACAGGTAAATTGATATAATTTGATATGATGGCATGGAAATAATAGAACAAAAATAAGCTAATTAATATCTATCCGTTGCAGGTGACTTGTGGAACTCTTGGTCTTTCAACATCAACTGTGAAACTTTTTAGCGATGATGGTAGAACGCATGTTGCATGTTCTGTTGGTACAGGACCAGTGGATTCGGCTTACAAGGCTGTTGATCTGATTGTGAAGGTTTGGAATTGTATATATTCGTTGTTGCTTGTTAGGTTACTGAATTTGGACGCGTTGGATTATATAGATAATATTTTTTTGTTATTGCCACCAAACCTGTGATTTTAGTCACCAGAGCCAACTATTGTAAATCTTAGATGTTTCCTGATTTCTCTTGCTCTTGTAATTGAGTCATGCTAGAATTATTTTCACTATTGGTATGATGGAGGAATCCGGTGCTCTTAATTTTTATGCAGGAGCCGGTAACACTTCTGGAGTACTCGATGAATGCAGTCACTGAAGGCATTGATGCAATTGCAACTACCCGGGTTCTAATTCGTGCTGATAGTGATTCAAGTACCACTACTACTCGTGCTGTAACTGGAGAGACTGTTCTTCGAACATTTAGGTATGATGAATTCTAAAGTGGAGTTCTTCGGTGCATTAGACCTTTCAAATGATCCATGGACTTAACATATCTCTTTTTATAGTGGGACTGGAGCGGGAATGGATGTTGTTGTTTCGAGTGTCAAGGCCTACATTGCTGCACTAAACAAGATGTTGGGTTTCAAAGAAACATATCCATCTGCTGAAAAAATCCCAACTTCATTGAAGATCTAAGAATATGTGTTGCTGCTTTGATAACAGCTGTTTGTGTTCAACCACAAAGGGGAAGACAAAGTGGTGGCAGCTTTTAAGTCTCCGTATCAAGGTGCCGTGGCTGTAATTTAACGTGAATATGTTTGCAGTAAGTTGATTATTGATTGATTCACCCAAGTAGCCTTAGCAAAGAATGTAACTTTAGGCCGTTTTAAATATTCACGCTCCCGGATTCTTACCCTCTTCATATTTCATGGTTTAGGGTGCTATTTATCTGAAATTATGTGTTTTGAGATTTGGAGTGTCCCCGTATGTTCCAGAATGAAGACATCTTATGGTTTCGTCTTGTGGCTGTAATAAGGTGCAGCGACACCTTTTTTTGTTGGACAATGCAATGTTTGTCAAAATCCAAAGCATTCCAAGCGGATGGCTGTAAATTTGTGTTCAAGTCTCAAATCGTAACAGAAGTACATATTTTAGCACGGAATCAAGTACTAGAGCCAACTGCAAGTTATAAAATGAGTGCATTTTAGAGGCTGAAACATAGATTTATGAGATTCTCATTATAAAATTAAGATATGATAGTGCAACAAGAATATAAAATAAATTGGGATCATCACTATTGAATATTGGTCCAAATAAAAAGCTTTGAAACTGCAAAACATGCGATTCTGGATTTGAATTGAGTTTAAGATTGTGTGCCGAAAAATATCATTGAGAAGATACGGGTGTATGTATTTTATTACAATTTTAATAGTTTTAAGACATTACTATAATTGCATCTTATTTCTTAAAATGACGCATTATTTTAAAAGAGTAAAGGTAGTATTTTAGAAGGGTCAAATCCTTCGCGTCGTTTTAGAATATTCAAGATGGTAAGTCTTTGAATTCTTTTCAGCAGGTTAATTGGCTTGCCTAATATGGTAAGGTAAACAAAGATTTTAATTAGTTGAAACAATCTTTAAACTTTGCTGGATGTTCTTCCTTGTTCTTGATGAGATTCAAGGGCTGAGTCCATCTTTGAGTGGTGATTTAATCATTCTCAACTACCAAATTCCCTCATCATTTCTTCATAACTCAAAGTCTCTGCTACTATGCGCTACTGCAGATGTTGGTGAGATTTCTACCAGTCCTGAGACAACTTTTTCAACGGTAGATGTCTGATTGGACTATTTAAACGATACAATCTACACCCAAATTTAGTCAGACATACATTTATCAGATAATTCAGAAACACCAATATAATATGTATTGCAAGACAGTAGTTTTGACTATTTTCTTAGCAACATGCTCCATCTACAGCCACGTTCCACACAAACCAAAATCAGATAATAGATGCATAAACTTTTTCTCATGGATTTAATACATGTTTGATCTTGTTAAATATTTTTTTTTAAAAAAAATTCTAACCTAACTATTATTTTTCATCATTTTATTCATATGCTTTTGTAAAATGCAAACTAAATTTAATTAAAACGTCTTTATTAAAAATGGTATCATATTTAAATTTATGCCCAAAAATATATGTATCCTTTAAGAAACTATATCGAAATTAACGCGACATGTGCATCTATGTAATGTAATTTATTGTAATATTTCTTTTTCGTTGCATCAAAGGTATCTTCTAGTGAATAATCAAAGACCAATACATTTGGATAAATGATTTAATTAAAACTTTTTTCAACAAGATGTTTTCACACCAACACGTATTCCATAGATTAACCCAACTACGAAATTAACTAAGAAAAATTTGAAGAGAGCTTATTTTGACAAGCTACATTAGGAAATTTATTGAAATTATCTGAAAAATACTTACTAGAGTCATGAACTATTTTCATATGTTGAAATAAGTTTTCGACAAGTTTTTATAAATATTCATTATTTTTAAGTATAGAAATATTTAAAATAAGTTTTATCTCCCCACACAGAACCTAGAATCAAACAACTTGAGCCATTAAACTATTTATCGAATGTATCTAAGGTCATTAATTATAATTATTGTATTACGAGACATGAAAAGTGTAACAAAAAATCACTTTGTGCAATGCGATAAACTTTTATGAAGTAACACAAAATCAAATTAAATTTAATCGTTTTTGAGATATTAATTATTAGTAATTGATAAATGTTTGACATTAATAATATATTGTAAAAATCTAGTGATGTTTTTTCTTGAACTTGACCCTAAAGAGTAAAACTTTGTCCCCCAGGAAATATCAATTTTAGTATTTTTTTTTTTTTACTTTGTACTTGCAAATATTTTAATATAATAATAATTAATCATGACTTAAAAAAACTATTTCGTACATAGTTTTTTAGAAAACTGTAATAATTAATGATGATCTATTTAATTGATCTTGATGTAGGAGAAAACGTAATTTAGAGTTATAGGAGGATATAATTTACTATTAAAATGAATTGTATCGTAATATTCATACAAGCATAGATGCTTGTATTACACCAAACATACATGTTTATTGGTTCAAATTGAAGGGTAGACACTTGCGTGTCAAAGGCATGCATTATACCAAACAAAATTGAAACGTGAAAACACCAGAAATTAATCAATAAATCATGTTTTACACTCTAGAGTTGGTTTAGAGAAACAGTAAGGTAGTAAACACCATTCAAGTTGTTTTATACCCTTAAGTTACCATAATTACAGTTATAATTACGCCGAAATATATTTTTAGTTTTTTTTTTAAATAAAATCATTTTAATTTTGATATTGTAATTTTTTTGTCCCTTTAAAATTGAAAATTATTATTTTTATTCGTATAATCATGTAACACTCATTGATTATGTCTTTGAATATAAAATATTTGATTCTAAAATAGATGTTAGAACCAAAAAAATATGTTAAAACTTTACAATTACGAAAAAGATTGTTTTATACAAACTAGAATCAAAATTTAAATATTTCAATAGCTATTAAAAAAAATTATTTCAGCAAGTAATTATTATTTTCATTTGAGTTTGATCTGTATTTTGCAGTACACAGGGTTTCGATCCAATACCCTTGTCTTTGTTACGAAGCAAAATGAGGACCGACATCCACAAAAAAGAAAAAATTATATAGAACAAAATCTAAGAGAGTAGGACGAAAAAGCACTTCCTAAAGAAAACAGTGTCACGAGATTGGTTTAATAAGGGATCCACTTAATTAATTAATTAATCAATGAACCAACCATTTTTATTAAATTGTAAAACTGTATTATTATTGTTTTAAAACAAGTATAGAATTTGTCTGCTAATTTTTTTCACGGAGGATTAAGAAAAAATGGGAATAGGGAACGTTGGTTGAATTGAAGTGTATTTGAATACATAATTAGGTTTTAATTGGTTGAAGTGGTGAGGCTTATTAGTTAAGAATAATAAAAAGGGAAAATGTGAGATTGGATTGTTGGTGTGGAGTAGTTTGTTGCGTTGCGTGTGTGTGGGTATCAGTGTCAGTATCAGTATCAGTTAGGGTGGGTGCGTGAGCCTGAGCGCTGCTGCTACCAATGGAAGAATCGTCGATTGAGGAATCGGTGGCGAGCGTGATCGAAGAGGCCAAGGAGGTGCAGGAAGCAGTTTCGGCGCACATCTCTAGAACCGCCTCCGAAGAGGAGCCGCTCCGCCAGCGTGTTCGTCTCGTCGATTCCAGAATCCACTCGCTCCGTTCCTCTCTCGATTCTCTTCTCTCCAGCAAACTCATCGCTCCGTCTTTAGCCGATAAGGTTAATTAATAATTCACGCGCACGTTTTCTTTAATTCCGCAATTCTGTTGCTGCTGCTTCCTTCATTTAATGGATCTCTATGTTTGGTTGCAGTTGGATGAGGATTTGCAGAGAGCCAGATGCATCATCGTCGATAGTGAAGCTTCCTCGCTTCTCCCTGGCCATGCACAAGGTTACTTTTCTCCGCATCTCGAGTATTTATTTTTTTTTTTTGTTCATGTAATGTGATTTGTGTTATCGATTGGAATTCAATTGGTTTAGGAAGCTTTTTGAGGATGTTTCTAGGACCTATCAACGTGCGTGCCTCCAGGAAGGATGTTCAGCTCAAGGTCAAAGAAGAATACAACAGTTACAGGGTATAAATATATATATACTCATATACCTCTCTCTCTCTCCTCATGCACCACCGTTTCTTGTCGGGAACATTTGCCGTTTGCCATCTTGTTGCACGCAATTACATGGTGATGTCAAAATTTGTTTGCAGTTTTAGACCGCGCATTTTCTTGTTTTGTGCTGTAGGATTTTCCCACGCAGTTGACTTTTTTCATATCGTTCTTGTCTTGATTCATGTCCTTGATTCACCGTCGCAACTTGCAGCTTCTAGAAATCCTTTTGTGGAGGATGCCGAATTTTGTCTTGTGATTGTGTGAAATTGCTTGATTTCATGTTTTTGTCTACAATTCTTTTATTTATCCTTGCAGAGTACTTTAAAATGACTATTGTAAAAAAGAAAGAAAATGTGTTGCGTGAAAATAAGATGGTTAATTGGGTAATCTGTGTGCTAAAGTGGTTGGTCCCGGATAGCGGTGTGGGGTGACCTTCCCTGAAACAGGATAGAGGATATGAGCGCCATACAAAAGATTATGTATAAGATATAAATAATTTGTACCACAATCATATAAATGCTCAACTAAAACATTACCCAACATTGAAGAAATACTCATTAATTATTCACATTAATTAACTACGAAGGTCAAGGAGCACGGGGAGTACAGCATTAAATTTTAAATAAGTTTAAGTCAAGGAGGACAGAAAAAACATAGGAAGTCTTGAAGAGCGCACTCAGGGCTTATGAAAACCTTGAGAACAGAGATTGGACGAACAGGAGTTGCTGGCAAAAGCACAACATGACAGTGGATTTGCTGGAAAATGGTAAAACTCAAACAAGTGAGGAAGCACAAGATTAGTTGGGTGGGGATGGGAAGCATACTTCACAAAATCAGCATTAAAGGTTGCATCATCACAATAGTTCAAAACATTACTCGTTGCTCTGCACTTTGAAATCCTGCCATTTACTGCCATGCTGCACACAAACACCATGTAGAAAAAATGTTTAACATTTATGAAAATGACATTTCTTTTGTTCAGGATAGAACTGCCCTGCTTTTCTTGCTTTTTCCGTCAACCCTGCTTATTCTAAGATCTTGGGTTTGGGCTGGATGCTTGCCAGCTTTTCCTGTTCAGATGTACCAGGTATTTTCTTTAAAATCGCCCTTGTTTGATGTCATGTTAGTATTTACCTGCTAACATGACGAAGTATTTGTTGGGTAACCTGTCACTGAGTATTATTATTGTCATGATCAGGCCTGGCTGCTATTCCTTTACACTGGTTTGGCATTGCGAGAGAACATATTGAGAGTCAACGGAAGTGATATTCGTCCTTGGTATAGTCATTAAACCCAATGTTTGCATGAATCATAGTTAATTAATGGGTATTGGGTTCTTGGCTTCATGCTCGTTGCTTTGTTCTTCTTTAATCAAATGACTGAAAACTGTATTACTTTTATTATTGATTAGAAGATTATTATTCTACCCTTCTTTCTCTACTACTTGGCTGTGCTGTGGTATATAGTATAAGACATTATTTAATTGGTTGGGTTGTGTGTGTAATCCATAAGTCTATTAGAGAGGAAGGATTAAGCTTTAGGAATATTGAACCATAAAAGTCGCTCTAGGGTGAAGGTAGTTAGCTGCTGATAAAGAGCAAATATGGTTTTATTTGTGTGGCTGTGGATGTTACAGTTGGGTTTATTCTACTTAATTTATCTCTTCACCACTCTTTTCTTTTCTTTTTCTGGAAGGTACCACAGTAGTAAGGTTCCATTTCACTCCTAAGAGAATTCTGGTTAGGGATTCATTTTTTGTTTCTTTTACAGTATTTTCATCATGTGCTATTGTGCTTACCTTGCAACGTGTACATGAACCAACTATTCCTAACTTACGCTATTAGGTAAAGATACATGAATTGTTTTACATCTCTAGCACAACTCCCACAGAGGCCCCCATAGGGCTAAAAGTGTGGATAACGCACACATCCACCTATCTTGTTTTGGAATTCAACTTTTTATTATAATGGAGCACAAGGTTTGAAATTTATCCCACTTGACCGTAGAAGTTAGCTAAACGGGGGAAGTTTATACCTTCCTACTTGATGTGAATCTTAACACACCCTTCACACCTATAACTATATATCTATGGGTGGCCCAACATAAGGACTGGCCAGAGAATTGAGGAAATGCTTAGCATAACTAATTATACATTGATTGTGTACAATTGCTGATATTAGGAAAGTAGGAAAATAAGAAACAATAAAAATAAATCCTGATAATAGACAAAAGATGGATCCTAAGCAGGAGATATCCCCCAAAATAGGGAACACATCCAAACAATATACATAAGTACATTGATATACACGTATGCATGTTTTTGTGTGTATGGAGAGATATCAAATTACACTGGTGTAACTTTTTTCAAATGTTAACTGTAACTCTTTTGTTTGGATCATGTTTTTTTTTAAACGTTCCATTAACAGATATCATATATACAAAATTTTATGCTAAGCTAATATTATATTGTGCCTCATTTATATAGATCAAGATTGGTGTAAGACATATTTTCCAAAATATTCTAAAGTATGAATCATTTAATCACCTTGTTGTTCAATTTCAACAAAATTTGACATTGATAATCACGATTATAAGAAATTATGCTAAAATATGATGTTCAATTTTTTGATCATATATACAAATTTTTATATTCATATAAATTATGTGATACCTCGTTTATGTAGATCAAAATTGAAGCAATGTATATAGTATTCAAAATATGCTAAAATAATCACTTGATCACTTTGTTATTATTGTTCAGTTTTAATAAAATTTCTGACCGATAATCATGATGATATGAAACTGTAACTTACAGTTGGATAGACAAAATTCAATATGAATATAAAGTTATTTACCGTATAGCATTTGATAAAAGTTATGTCGGTATGTTCTGATCTCTCCCCCCACACACACACACACACACATATATATATATATATATATATATATTAAATTACAATGATATAACATTTACCAAATATTATTTTTCAATTGTACAATGTTTCTCAAAACTCACGTTTAGATTAAAGTTCCTTTAACATAGATACGATATACAAAATTTACATTGATATAAAATTATTTGATGCCTCATTTATATAAATAAAAATCAATACAATCTTCACTTTTCAAAATACACCAGAATATGAATCATTTTAATCTCTTTGTTATTGTTGTTCAATTTTAACAAAATTTGACATGAATAATCATGATGACATGAAATTATAATTTAACTTTTGGATCAACAAAATGAGCAGAGTTATTGACACCGGTACCATTTGATTTCTCCACAGAGTTATATATATATATATATATATAAACAGTTCTCATTTTAAGAGTGTGGCCGTTATGAATCTAGATTAAATGTTAATTAGTAGTCACATCACGTAAATAGAATGTAAGGGTTTATATTCATTGCTCTCATTTCTCCTAATAACGAAGTCTAGTGTTCTCATTTGAGTGACTTCCTCTCTCTCTCTCTCTCTCTCTCTCTCTCTATATATATATATATATATATATATATAACGAAGTCTAGGGTTTGTATGTATCCATCTGTCTGCTATTTATTTATATTTCTCAAGATTTCCATCTCTTGCATTGTTCACCTCAATGATCACATACTTGTGATCTCCATTTCTTTAATGTATTTGCTCGTTTTCTGATTGGGAACCTTCCCAAATATCCGCACAGCTTAACCAACCACTAAATTGATGTCTTGGTATTAAGATACACTAACTTTGACTTTTTTAGCACTGATTCTTTTGACGCATATATGTAGGCATCAGAAGGACTTTCCATTTTAATTTGTAGTGTTATAAAAACTGTCTAACGAATTGGAATATATTTTTTCCTTTGTCAGGTAGCTTGTCAATAGTAGAGATAAATTAATTGTTTGCACTATTTGTAGAGTGTTGGATATGTACACCTGACTTAAAGGTCATTTTCCTCAAGCTGCTTTTGAGGTTTTGCTGGTTAGCAGAGTATAGTGTTCCAGAACTGTTATTTTGGTTGGTGTTTGGTTTTGAATGTTGTCAAATGACAGATTTTCTGTGATTTATTCTTTCTTATATTTTGTAGGACAAACTTTTCTTAGCTTAGTTTTTTAGTGTGTTTCGTTGTCTATTTTACAAAGGAATTAATTAATTATAACACTTGAGCTAGTAATTTGTCTTTGACATTTTCTGTAAAGATGATATCTTCCATTTCTTAATAATTTCGTTTCCCATCTAAAATTTCTCCTCATCTAGAGAGAAATTATAAATGAGACGCCCCTTGCCTGTGTTCTATTAAATTCAAAAAAGGTGAGCGGAATCATTTTGTTTGCATGCTAATATTGTCACCCTTACATAACATTTTGGGGGAGGGTGGAGTGTTGAGTTTGGTTTACATGGGGGAAAATCTTTTAGCAAATAAACTTATTGTACGGTTACAGGTGGATATATCATCATTATTGTGCTATGATAATGGCCCTCGTTAGTCTCACTTGGGAGATTAAAGGACAGCCAGATTGTGCAAAAAAACAGGTTAGTCTCCTACGCCAGTGCATAATGGTTTTTCTTCCTTTTAATTAATCGTTATGTAACTATTATTTGTCTCAATAATGCATGTAGAGAGGTGTACAACTTTTCTTACAGTGGGCTATGATGCAAGGAGTTGCAATGCTTTTGCAAAATAGATATCAACGCCAAAGGCTTTACACTCGTATTGCACTCGGAAAGGTGCCAAAATTGAAAATACTATATCTTGTGTTTTTCCTTTCCTATTGTTGTTATATTTTACCCGCCATCACACACTCTCTATCATCCTGCCTAATCCTTTAACCTCTTTGACTCACTATTTGTTGTTACATGAGTCTGGTCATAACTTCACAAATTTGTTTGCAATCATATGATTAAAATTTCCCTGTTGCATTAATTTTGTAGTTAAATCAAAGAGTTATGGCTGAAAATATATATAGTTTTGATCTGTGTTTATCTTATCTTAGGCTAAGAGGATGGATGTTGTGTGGGGAGAAACGGCTGGCGTGGACGGCCAACTGTGGTTGTTGTGTCCCATACTCTTCACGTTGCAGGTAACATGGCTGCTATGATATATGTCACATTAGTTATATTCTCGCTTGATATTAATGCTTCTCTAATGTTCATGATTTATATTGTGTTGTTTGACAAATGATTATTTGGGAAGCAAATATTGTGTAAATTTGCTTTAAAACGGCAAATGTGTGTTATATTCAAATTCTGAAAATGATTGACCTGCACATAGCAGAGGTTTGACACTTATGGAATATATTTGTGCTCCTATCTTGGTTCAGGGATTTGAGGCATATGTTGGACTTTTGTTGCTCAGGACTGCAGTTGTTGGGGTTGTTTCTGAGTGGCAGGTGCTAGTTTGTTTGTGTTTGCTTTCTTACTTCACTTTGTACATCAATTTATTGATTGGAACAGAAGCAAATGAATCCAATAATATTTTTTTGCATAGATTTGCCTTAGACTTATAATGGTAGAAACTCTTGGGCAGGTAATATTTTGCGGTGTTCTGTTGGTCTTAATGGCTGTTGGGAACTTTGCAAATACAGTACAGACTCTGATGGTGAAATCAAGATTTAAGGCAAAGATGAGAAGAAGCAAGAGTAAGCAGAGGCTGAATTGACAGGTTGTCACTTTTTTAGCTTTAATAGGATCAGGATTCTTTGCACTCATTTCAGTTTTGACCACAGTGCAAGCTGGTGATAATTTTGGCTTCTTGTAGCTTCAATCATATTTAACGAGTTTGAGCATAAACATAAATTTGGATTAAAACGATACTATCCTACGATTTATATTGTCCATCTTTGTGTTAGAATGCCTTATTTCTTCCATGTCTCTGGATTGACGACGTAACACTTCCAATATCTAGTAAGTACCTAGTTGATTCGACAGTCCAATCAAATTATTACCAAAATTCAAACTAGAGATTTACTTACCAATTGTAGAGCTTTCTAAAATGCTCCTTTTTTTTTTATTGGATCCGGATCATGCCATTTTATCATGTCCCTAAAATGTATATAAATTTATTATTATATTTATTTTTTGGTTAAATATAATTTTTTTAAAATTTTAATCAAATAAATAAGTAATATTTTCTTTTGAAACGGTTTTGTACCATCAAAGTGCAATTAAGGACATTATTCCATCGTTGATTCTAAGATAACATGCGTTCGTCAATCAAACCGTACTGCTCGTTATAATGGTCCCGGACTATCTGAATTTGTACTTAATCCAACTTTTTACGTTATTTTTTGGTGACCGTGGTGTACTAATTGATTATTATCCTTCGTTTTATTTTTTCATGTCATTTTAGTATTAGTTATAATTGTTATTATATTATATATAATAAGCTGTGGTAATTGGTTAAAATTTATATTATGTGTAATTATTTAAAAATCCTGTGATAATTGTCAATTCAATTTAGCACTTTCTAGTTTAGCGGCTTGAGTAAAGTCCTGTCTATGCTAATCTAATTTGTTTGTTTCCTGCTTTGGTGAGAGCACCACCAATGGTAATAATTCTAGTTTAACGTACGCTAGGATTGAAGCTTGCACAGTCCTGGCTTATTTTTAAATTTTATCCACTCTTGTATAATATACATATGAATATAATGTTAATTGGTTTTCTAGTGGTATAAAATCTGTAATGTAATATTGCATCCATCTCACGTGTACTGTTTACGAGTGATTTCCACTCATCAAATATCTAATATGGGGAAATTTAAAATTAAATGTCGCGTTACCGAAACAAAATTAGACGTGTCTTATTCAAGCAAATAGTTTTAAAAAATACTTGTTTACTCCTTTACTATACTCCATCACAGATCCTGGAAGATGATTGCCAAAGGCGATTTGATTTGTAACAAGGTAATTACGGGTTTCACCTTGTGTCTTCACCTTCAATCCATATCTTCAGTTTCTTGTAATAGTATCAATAAAATGACACCTCAGGTTTAACAATGCTTGCTGGATTTGGTCATCCTTCTCAGAAAGTTTGCAAATACTTCATGAAAAATTCAATTTTAATATTCCGAATAGTTTTTTTTATAGTCATTATAGTACATGTACATTGTCTACACGGAAAATAGTACCCTTTGTTGGAAATGGTCATTTCTCTTATCAGCCTTTTGATCTAGTGCGCTGACTTTACATGGTCTAAAGGATATAACACCAACTCAGCTGTGAAAAATAATCACAACAGAACAATCTGGTGGAAAGAAAGTACAAGCATCTCTTAAATGTGGACAGGTCTGTTTATTTCCATCAAAGGGGGTACATGCTTCCAACTACTACCTTCATCAATTGAACACCTACACCAGTTCCTACTTCAGAAGTGTTCTTATCATCTACTCTATCGAAGGAACCACCTGTATATGGACTCCAGGGTCTATGGCTGCCTTGCCTTGCCAACATTACCTTAAATCTTTGTTAGCTACCTATTTTGGCTGTAAAGAATATTGACTAATATTCTATGCATATTGTGGACCAAGAATCTTTATCATATATCAAGATTTCCTCTTCTTTGAAGACCCATTTCGAAAAAAATCATCAACCCTACAATGTCACAGATTTTTTTACTGATCTTGTCTAACCTTTGCCTTTACTAGACTGATTTACCAAATAACCTCACTACTTCTACCACAACTCATACAGCCCCAACAACCCAAAACAGCATAACACACCAATGGAGCGGTATAAGACCTTACATGGACCACTTGTCTAGCCGCCTCTTAGAATATCAACCAGTAGCATAAAACCCCAAACTTAGCTTCAGAACTATCAGTACAATACTGTCCTATAACTTGACCACAATTCCTATTGATAATTTGTCACTCGTATAAATCCTTTGGAATGCAAGTCTCCAAACCCGTGAACCTGTTTTATATCCCTAAGCTGCCAAGTTTCCTGAATGGCAGGCAACCATGCAAGAAGAGTTATCAGCCCCGGAGAGAACTAATACATGATCTGTTGTCCAACCTTATGGCACATATTTAATCAGCCGCAGATAGTCAGTGAAGTAGACACCAAGGCAGCTAGCAGTTTAGAAAGGTTTAAGTCAAGATTAGTACCTAAGGGGTTTCGTTCAACAAGTAGGCATAGACTTCAGACACCTACACCAGTTGTAAAATTAATCATAGTAAGGGTTCTTGTCTTTGGCAGCAGCAATAGAAGGCTAGCAATTACCTCAAGCATACATCAAGAATGCTTTTGTGCCAAATCTTTTCGAGAAAGTGTATATGGATCTTCCTATCTTGTAGAAGGTTGAGGTGGCTAATATTGTCTCTAAATTACACATGTCCATCTAAGGATTGAGTCAGACCTCTAAACAATGGTTTACCAAGTTTTCAGTGGCTATCCTTGGCCAAGGCTTCACTCAATCTAAATCTAGTTATTCATCTCTTCAAACTGGGGCAGGTTATGTAGCTCTATTGGTTTATGTGGACGATATTATAATAGTTAGGCTAAATCCTATAGCAACCAAGCAAATGCAACATCTCAAGAAACCATCCTAAAGCTCGGTTTCTTGATTGAGTGAATTCCTAAATCATTCAGATACATACGGATTCACTATGGATTCATGCATTTTTTAGCTTTTGGAATTCACTCAATCCCTGGAAATCTAAAGGGGGTGTGGTAGTCACTAAAATGGATCGTATAGTATCCATTTAGTTTCTATTAATAATTGATAAAATTAGTCTCGGAAGCTAGTATGGTAGACTTAGACATTGTTGGGGGTGACGGCCTTGCTTACTTTAAAATGTATACTTACTATTTGAAAATAAAAGTGGGATTTTCTATACACAAGCATATTAGTTTCGTAACAATATTTTAATGAATGAATGTTATTAACACACACGCTCCATTGCCACTCAGTTAGCTAATAAAAATTTTCACAAATGATTTTCCAACATGACTGCATCTGCATCTACTTTATTGTTGTAAGATGGGACAACAGCCCAAATAACTAAAATCATCGGGTGAATACAACACTTGAAAGATCATCCCACAATAGCAAAGACAAGGAGGACCCAGTACCCAAATCCATAAAAATCAAGCCTACCTCACAATAAATTCATTTCTGGCAGAGAACTAGTCATCGTTCATATTAATTCAAATGATAAACCATGATTTTCAGAGACATTACAAGACCAGTAAAAAAGTTGTAAAAAGATAAAAACATAGGCATACGGAATGAAGTCCGATGAAAATTAGGAACATTTACTCAAGCGGAAGGTCCTTGACTGATGCACGCCATGCATACTCCCTTGCACCATCCTTGTCAACAATTTTAATAACGAAGTTGGGTGGCGCAACAACCAGCCTGGATCTGATCTCCATAATGCACTTATCAACGAGATCAATTGCCTCCTCAACAGACATTCCACTATGGTAGTGTCTGTCCATCATCGAGAGCGAAAAATAGGAGCCATAACCAAAAGCCCCCTTTTCAAGCTTGTGAAGGGTTGCAATATAGTCAATATAGTATAGTTCAGGACCAGTCTCTTTGTCATAACCAGCAAGAAGGATGTTCACGGAGTAGGGGTTCTAAACAAAAAAAGGCATATTAAGATTTGAGACACCAAATTAATTGCACTGAGGCATGGTTTGGAGAAGCTTCTCCATAAACACTGAGTAAGAACGTAAAATGAATCGAGCTCGCATAAGCTAAATCGGAGAAATCAGATGTGATAGCTTCTATAAAAGTCAAGTGCATAAATTGATTTAGCTCTAAGGAGAAGCTCGGTTAGCTTCATATGCTACTTAATGAGAATTTTATCGAGACAGAACCTAAGAACGTTACTAGGGTTTGGAAGATACCTTGCGTAGAGCGGTGGCAAGTTCGCCACGTGTAAAATTGGCAGCGGCGGCGGTGGTGAGAGGGATGCCGTTACGGAACTGATACAAGGCAACGTTCTTCTGAATGTACTCAGTGAATTGAACCCTAAAAGGAAAGGGAATGAGAAAAGAAGAAGATTGAAAGAGAATGGGAGAGGAAACCCTAACCCTAGATACCTGTCTCCGGGTTCACCGCTAGCGGCGATGAGTTTGTGGGAATCGAGGACCATGATCTTGTCCTCGTTGGACTTGTGAACAAGGATGCTGTGAACCGCCGATGAATCCGCCACCACGATCGCGAACCCATTTCCGACCAATCCGAATACACACTCCATGGATTCTAATTCTTCTTCTTTATCTTCTTCCTCTTCTCTGTAAGGTAGTGAAGTAGAGCAAGGTTTTGATGCCGCACAAGATTTATATCTCACAAATTCCTTTGCCCCTTTGAGCAAGAAACTTTTTATTTTTCATTTCTTAAATAGTTTCATTTCGCTACTCCACTGCAGACTTAGATTACTGATAACAAAATTTTTAAAATTACAATCAAATTTATTATTATTAATATGACTATTCAAATGATAATTCTCTTATGTATGTTAATTTCTACAAATAAAATAATAATTAGTTATTATTAAAAACGTAATTGTTCTCACATTTGCGTGTACATATCATTTTACAATAATAAAAATATAGTTATCACAGTAGAAAAAAGGTTACGTGCACAAAACACCAAAATCACATATTGGTATAGATACAACAACAAAAATAGAATGCAAAATATAATATTATTTAAAAATAATAATTTTTAAATATTAAACTTCTATACTTTATTTACATGTCAATTAAATAAGTAATTAACAATTAGTTAAATGTTCATTCTACACTGGCTAAATGAGATAAACAAATAAAATAAAAAAATGTATTTTAAAAATAGGTCTCAATCAGTGCAAATGATAAATTTTATAATATATATAAAGTCATTTAGTCTCGTGTAATGTATTTTATTTGTTAGTTAATTGGTGGAAAACAAGCTAGTCTCTTTTTATTTAACATAAGCGAAGTTGATATAAGAGTTTTAGTGATAATATATTTTAGATTTTCTCTTCTTCTTTGTAGTATAGCTTTTTTATACTTAAGGACTTTTCATGTGATTAAATTTAAAATAAATATTTTAAAATAATTAATTTTAAAAAATTACTTATTTTAGAAATAAACAATATTTACATCATATAAAATATTACTTAGTTTTAAAGTAATCAAATTATGTAAATAAATAAAATACAGAAATATAATTATTTTATTAAAAGAACATTTAAAAAATAAGTAGAAAGAAACTCACTCAATAAAGAACAATAATAATAATTGATATTATTTATTGAAAACTACATTTTTTAACAGAAGCCAATTACCATATTTGATTTTTATTATTTTTAATATATATATATATATATATATATATATGTGTGTGTGTGTGTGTTTTTTCCTAACTTTTAATTTTTTTAAGCTTTTTTATCTGTTTTCAATATTCCTTATGATTTCTTAACTTTAATATCAACACATGGTCATTAGACTATAGAAGCGTTGCCTAAAACATGAATTTAAGTTTTTTTTTTTTTCTATAATTCTTTCTTCTACATTCCAAAAATATGAAAATTAATATTTTACCTTCTTTAATAAAAATAACAGTTTCAAATTTTAAAGTCGTTATTTTGTATAAAACAGCACTCAAGTCATACAATCTGAAAAATAATTTTTACTTTTGAATTATATAATTTAAATAATTTTTTATTTATTTTCGAACTATATAAATTAAAAATAGAAAATATCAAATTTCTATAATTTAAAAGTGTCTTATAATAATTAAAAAAGTCAGTTGAATTACACAAATAAATTTTTTAATATAAAAATAACTTTTAAATTACACAATTCAAAAGTATCTTCTAAATTTAATAATTGAGAACACTATTTTCTAAATTCACACACAATACAATAATAGATAAGGTGACAACCGCAAGGACTTGGCAATAGCTACAAGGGCCACAACGTAGACTTTTAACCACCCCAAGATGGGGGTGCAGAAAGAAATAATGTTAATTTGAAGGTTCCGCCATATTTGGCCCATTTGAGTTGGATGCTATTACTATTAGTACATATTTAGCTCTAATGTTTACATCTAAGTAGTGAATGGTTGTGTGTGTTCACCCACTCCTTATTTGCTCCAACTTAACCACCTTATGCAATTCAAAAGTGAGAGATTTATCTAAAATTCTGATACAATTTATATAAGTAAGATATATTTATGGTGATTTTAAACTTTTTGAAGTTTGATTTTAGTTAAGAATTAATAAGAATAAAAGTTGAACTTGATAATGATTTAGGTTATTCAATATATAAACTTGTTTTTTCAACTCATTAACCCAACTAGTTATGCTAGTTATGCTGGTTGGCTTGTTCAGCCAATAACAATAACAATAATAATAATAAAAATAATAATGATAATAATATTAATAAAAAAATAATAAATAATAATAATAATAGTAATTATTATTATTATTTTAAGATATGTTGTTGTCTTTTATTCATTTAATTTTTTTTGTGTCCTTAAAAACACATGAATAATTATCAATTTCAGATTATTTTATAAGATCAAATCCTCTCAAAAGTATAAATTTATGTGTTAAGTCTCTTATTTAAACTTGATCATTTGAGTTAGTATTATAAATAATACGTTTTCATTAAAAAAATGGGTAAACTCTTTGACAGTAAACAATATAATATAAAAATTTGTTAAAATTAATAAAAAGAATAAAAGAACTTTATAATTTATCAATATCCCAAATGTAATCCTATACTAATATATTGTAAAAAATATAATAATTAAAATAATCAGGACAGTAAAAATGTATCTAAATAATAACAAAAATATAATTTTATTTAATAAAATATCAAGAAAATCCTATCTCATATAAAAAATAAAAAAAATAATTTTTTGTGGTGTGAGTGATAAAAAAAAAGCTTTAAAAAGAAACATTTTAAAGAGTGCCTAGAGGGTTATCATACATAACTCATCTAAGTATCACACTGGTCGTCAGAAGTTAAAATTCCCTTTGTTCCGATTTCTCTCACAATCAAAATACTTATTTTAAAAAACAATTTAACTTTAATATCCAAGTTTGTGCAATGGTTTAATTGGTCTTGATGTCTAAAAGTAAGCTACTTTGACTCCCTATATTTCATGTGAGCTAAGTTGAATAATAATTATTTGAAGTGGTCAAACTTTGAGTTTTTCTTTTCCATTCAATTTACAGTGCGAGTGAAGAAGATATATATTTTTTAATTTAAACCATTTATTTAGATAAACAATTATTAGTGTGCAAGGAGTTTACTTGAAAGAAAAAATAAAGCCGTTATTTTAGTGATTTAGTTGAACAGATTCTCCTTCAATATAACAAATCCAAAGGCATGTGCTCCAATTTTCTTCAGGCCATGATTGCAACGGTCGACCCCAATATTTAAAAGCAATAATTTTAATTAAAAAATAATAATAGTTTGTACTCTTACAGCCCTAAAATAATGGAAAATTAGAAAGGGTCCCATTCTTACACAAATAGAAAATTAGAAATTAGAAAATTAGAAAAAGAAAAAGTAACAGTTGGCTACAGATACCTTCTCCCTCTCATCATCATCATCGTCGTCATCCCTCCGTCCCCTTCATTTTCTTTCCTACCAAGTTACGAAATAAAAAAGTTCCCCAAACAAATACTTTATTTTTCATTTTTAAATTCACATTCATTTATTTTATTTAGCTTTAATAAATATAAATAATAATTAATAGTAGTTAAAAAAGCAATGTGAGTGGTTTAGAAATGATTGGGTGTGGAAAAAAAAGAATAAAAAGAAAAGAATAGAATAGAAGGGAGCACAGCTGGTTTTCTCTCTCTTGTTGGGTCTGAATCTCTTTATTATTCCTTTCTTCATCTCGTTCTTCACTTGGCACAAACAAACCCTAACACATCTCAAATCATATCATATCATCATCTTTAAGGTAAATTCTCTCTCCCGTTCCTTTCACCTCTAATTTCGCTTCTTCTCGTCTCTTCCATGCCTAATTTTGGTTTCTTTCCCCTTTCTCTTATTTCCCTCTCTTTCCGTCTTCCTTTCTTCATTTTTTTGGGCCTCTTCGGGTGTTCTGCGCTTGTGCGAATCCGATTTGGCTTCCATTCCGCCATTCCTTTTTTGGATTCGTCTATAATTCCCTTTCCTTTCAATTCCCCTCTTGATGGACCGCAGAGACTACCACCACCGTCCTCCTCATTTGGTCAGAATTTCCCTTTCAATTTCCCCTTTTCTCAATTCCCTCATCCTCCCTTTCTCTAATTCATATTTCCCGATTCACAATTTTTAAAGACGATGCTCGTGCTCATGGTAAAATCAAATATTTTTTTATGGGCATTGAGTTTTCGAGGCATCGCGTGTGATAAATGGCCGTTGTCCTCCGTTTTTTAAATTTCATTTGATCGTTGATTTTTATGATGTAATCAAACCGCTGGCAATGGGGCACTGTTACTTTTAGCGCTGAAATATCTTAAATCCTGTTTTGGGAATTTCTTGTTTTTCACGTATGACGTCACTTTTGGGTGATTTATGGTTCTTGCTGTGATGATATATGCAGGCACATGCTTCTCCTCCTGATTACTTCGTCCGCCAGGGGAATACAACTTATCAAGACGATCTATTTTTGAGGAAGAGGACAAGGATGCGTCGGTGGCTTTGTTGCACTTGTCAGGTGGAAGAGTCTTACCCGTCCAACGAGAATGAACACCTGAAAAGCCCAAGGAATTATGGAGACGGTCAGTTTATTACTTTACTTCATGTTCATATTGCTCCTAAATTGATGGTGCTTGTGTGTGTAAATTGTGATTTATTTTTGATCATAAATTTCTTTGGTTTTCAGTGTTTGTATAAATTATTTAGCTTGTATTATAATATTTAAATTAGGTGTCATCCCCCTTCCCGCTAGCGTTTTTTGAGTTAGCTCCTATGTGGTACTATTTGATATATAACGATGACATCAGTTAAAGTGCTTAGACAATCACTGGTCCACAATTTCACTTCCCGTAGTAGTTCACAATCACTGGCTCATTTCGAGGTAAAGATTACTCACGTTTCTATTATTATTTCATTCAGCCAACCAAAAAGGCTCAAAGGTGTTAGCTCCTGTCAAGCCTGAAGCACAAAAGGCACCACCTCCTATTGAAGCTCCAGCCTTATCTTTAGATGAGCTGAAGGAAAAGACTGACAACTTTGGTTCAAAGGCATTAATTGGTGAAGGATCGTACGGAAGGGTGTATTATGCAACCTTGAACAATGGAAAAGCAGTGGCTGTGAAAAAGCTTGATGTTTCATCTGAACCCGAATCAAATAACGAGTTTCTGACCCAGGCATGTCTCTTTTATCAATCAGGCTAAACAAACTATTATAATTTAAACACTGCAAGTATGTTGGATTCTAGATTGTTTTGCCAATGTATTAGTCTTCTCATTCAGTGTTTGCTATTTCAGGTTTCTATGGTCTCAAGATTGAAGAATGATAATTTTGTTGAGTTGCACGGTTACTGTGTTGAAGGAAATCTTCGTGTACTTGCATATGAGTTTGCTACTATGGGCTCCCTTCATGACATATTGCACGGTGTGTATCTTAGTGTCCTATCTTAACTTGTATTCCATATCCGTTAAGTTCCGTCAATGATTTTGGTTGTCTTTCTGCTATAGGTAGAAAGGGAGTTCAAGGTGCACAACCAGGGCCAACACTTGATTGGATACAGCGAGTTAGAATCGCAGTTGATGCGGCAAGGGGATTGGAGTATTTACATGAGAAAGTTCAGCCACCGATTATACACAGGGATATCAGATCAAGTAATGTGCTAATCTTTGAAGAGTACAAGGCTAAGATAGCTGACTTTAACCTTTCTAATCAGGCCCCTGATATGGCTGCACGCCTCCATTCAACTCGTGTATTGGGAACTTTTGGGTATCACGCTCCAGAGTAAGCTTCGAGAACCTGCTAGCACTTCATTTTATATCTATTTGCTTTCATATTTCCTTTTAATCCATAGGCATGCTATCCTGTACTATAAAGAAACATTTTCATATGTTTACACTTCTAGTGCTGCCTGTGCGTTGTCTTTTTACATAAGTTTTCATGATTTATTACCGAGGACTATTTGTGTGCTTGAATTTCAGTTAGAAAATTGAGTTGAACCCAACTAGAGTTGAAAACTCATTGTAGCTTTTAGATCAACTAGAGTTTGAGGTGAATTTTCCTTCTAACTAAATTTGAAAAAAAGTGCAAATACAAAGTATGTTTGCACAGTATTCAATGAAAATTGAAAGTTGGTATGGATGTTCTAACGAAATCCAAACACTATCAAGTGGAATTTGACATTGAATCATTTTTCTTGATAAATTTGTTGATGGTTTCTTAACCTTGTTTCCCTTTCCATTTGTGTGAATTCAATTCAAATGTGCAATCATTTAATTGTACTTGATGATTAAACTGCAAGGGAATAAACGGTTCCGTAGTATCATTCTGGCTTCAGACGTGGTCCAGTTTTTACTCATTGACCCTGTACGCTCCACGATTGGCTTAAATTTACTAGAAGTTAAATTGATATATAGGAAATATAAGCAGTGTATCTTTTTTTTTTATTCAGTTTACCTTGAAAGGTCTTATTGACATTTAATTTAGAGTTTGTTTGTGCTTATGTTGTTCGTGAGCAGTATATTTCAATGTTGAAACATGATGAATATCCCTGCAATCTAACTCAACATGTGGTTGAACGAAGTCTTTTGTTGATCATTGCTATTAGTTTTTATGGTTTCTGTTGTTAAGGGACTCTGTGGTCCAGTTACTGAGGCATATGTATTCCTCAGAAACTTTCAGAAAACAATGTTTTTGGCTGCTTAGCTTTGTTTTTCCATCTATAATTTATTGTTTGTCATCTCAGTTCTTTTGCGTCCTTTGAAATTTTATTTGGTTTATCGATTCTTATCTTCCGTGTTGCCAAACATTACAGATATGCAATGACTGGGCAGTTGACTCAAAAAAGTGATGTCTATAGTTTTGGTGTTGTTCTTCTTGAGCTTCTTACTGGAAGAAAACCTGTTGACCACACCATGCCTCGAGGACAGCAGAGTCTTGTCACATGGGTCAGTGCTCCTGCTTAAACCTATACCTCGGCTCAGCATTTGCATTTGACACTGATGGTCTTGTTGACGCGGTATTTTTTGTAGGCTACTCCACGATTGAGTGAAGATAAAGTGAAACAGTGCGTAGACCCAAAACTGAAGGGAGAATACCCCCCTAAAGGAGTTGCTAAGGTATCTGTTTCTCTTATTGGTTCTTGGATATTCCATGTTGATGCTGACATTAACAGTACTTATTGTTGACCGTGCAGCTTGCAGCTGTTGCAGCACTGTGCGTGCAGTACGAAGCTGAGTTTAGGCCAAATATGAGCATTGTTGTTAAAGCACTCCAACCACTTCTGAAGAGTCCTGCTCCTGCTGCTCCAGAAAGTTGAAGCAAATGAAATGGCTGACTTTGGTTTCTGCATCTTGTGCACAGCTCGATTCAATTATCTCCAGATTTCATCAAATACTGCAGATATATCTATATATTTTTATTTTTGTTTGAGATTGGATGTGTAGGATTGGATTGGCTGGTTTCATGTCATTGTTAAATTCCATGTATTTATTATGGCATCGCACTTGTTGTGCCGAGTCTGCTGACATCTATGGAGCCATGATGCCACATAGGTTTGGGTTGCGTGGTGCGTATCTGTGGGTAATGTTGTTTGTCAGTTAACCTTAATTCACCCATATTCTTTATTTGTTTCTTGCTATCAAACTGAGCTGATACTTGTCTTGAAGAGACCCATCACTTCTTGTTCTATCTTTTTTTTCTTTATTCTTTTTTTGCGCTGTGGCAACAGATTTAGAATTCTTGTTTCCTTTCTGTAGTTCTTTAGCTGTTCGGGTAACAGTATTATGAATCTTGTAACATTCCCAGTTCAGTAAAAGCAATTTCACGGGATTAGGATATTTTTAAAAAGCTATAAAATTTTATTACTGAGGATTCACTCTCTGTACACGCCAAATGAGGTCTAATGGAAGCAAGTAACATGATTTGTTTGCTATATTAAAAAATGTAAAATCTGTGACATCCACCTGAGCATTCAGGATATGACAATGAATCCATTTTATATCTGCTGTCTTTATTTTAAATTATTAAAATTATTTTATTTTATTGAATAATTTTAAAAGTTATATTAATTTTTTTGTCTTTATTTTTGAAATTTGTTTTTTGGATATATTTGATCTTTTATAGTCTTTATTATAATTTTATTTGAAGTTTATTTAACTATTATTTGATATTTTAATTTAAAATTTATATAATTAAATATATTTTTATAATTATTTAATATTAATCTAAAATTTTATTTTAAACGATTTTAAAAAAAATTGGATTATTTATTTGATGTTTCAAGAATTAAATAATTTTAAAATTCATAAATACATGAGAATATTACAAAAGATTCATAATACTGTTACCCCCACAATTAAAGAACTAAGTAATCTAAAACGTTTATATTAATTTTTTCTTTATTTTTGAAACTTATTTTTTACGGCATATATTTAATTTTTTATATTCCTTGTTATAATTATTTGATACTTATTTAATTTTTATTTAAAGTTTGCATAATTAAATTTATTTTTATAATTATTTAGTACTTATTCCATTATTATTTGATGTTTGCAGTTGAGATCTATGCATCTAAATTTTTGAGACACACTTTTAGATTTGTTGAAAGGATTTTAAAAAATGGATTATTTTTTGTTTTATGTTGAAGAATTAAATAATTTAATAATTCATAAATACATATTTAACTAATAGAATAATAGATTAATTTGAATAATACTTTTATTACTGCTATTCTAATTTAATAACTTTGGTAAAATTGGATCGCGATTCAGGTTCAAAATAAATAAGTGCAACCTTTAAGAAATTTGTGGGATTGAGTTGTTTTAAGTTTGATCTAATAGTAAAGAAAATCTAACTTAATCTATTTGGTTTATTTAATTTATCCAACTCAATATTACGCGCAGATGGATTTATACTGTTCAACTTACTTAAAATGTTTATATACGACAACTTATCATATGAACTAGATAATATTGAAGTTCATAGTTATTTCAAAGATTTATTTAAACTTACAAGAGAGTGATTAAGTTAATTAAGTAGGATTCAAGGTGACAATATACTTTTTTTTTGGAAATTTTTAACCTATCTTTGTGCTTGCTATTATGTCATGACATATGTGCATTCTATCAAGGTAAAGATGGTATAGATGAAATTTCATGAAGATTGTCCAGTTAATAAAGATGACTTATGAATCTTTTAAAAGTTTTTTTCAATAAATTTAAAAATTAAGTTTAGAGGTGACGTCTTATCTGTCAAGTTAAATAAATACTTAATTATATATGTTTTCATAACGTGGAACACTTAACTCTTAAAATTAAAACATCTCATTACAGCTTTCTTTTAGAAGATGTATATTGGATAAAAAGTTTATATTTGATTTTATTAATAATACATATAAATAGAAATCAAATCAATAAAATTTATATTTATTTAGAAAAAAATTACAAGGGTAGTATTGTTGGGCCGAAAGTGAAACCGTATTTTGGGTGAGTGAAATTGACTGCGCCGTACCGTTAGCTTCAGAAAGAAAAAAAAAAAAAAAAAAAGAATTTAGGAGAGGACTGAAAGTAGAAATGGGGGGTGAATTTGGTGTTTAAGTTGCGAAGGGAGCGAAATTTTTCGCGTTAGTTTGGTTTATGC
>Ga0099825_1000170_pt1 | contig 54409 bp, 23 predicted proteins | sample SiratroredBW_FD_76838 | JGI IMG/M metagenome (GOLD analysis project Ga0099825, IMG submission 76838) | Root nodule microbial communities of legume samples collected from California, USA - Siratro red BW | ecosystem: Host-associated > Plants > Roots > Nodule | place: USA: California | collected...
ATCTGTTGAACTCGTGAGCCATTTTGTATTCGTTTAGTTTTTTATTTTAATTTTATATTTTTGTTGATGTATTTGGATAACTATTATTCGGTGTTTGATTATTATGTATTATGTAGTTAACTAGTATTTGAATGTTCATAACATTTTCACGTAAAAATATATTTTCTTTTATGGTTTATTGGATATTAGGCATTTTGATTTTTTAATGATTTATTTTATTCAATGAGAGGTGAACGCCGTGGTGAGAATTTCCTTTAGATCTATAATTTCATTAATCTTTGCATTATTTTTTTTATTAATCTTAGATTTTTTTTGAGTTTTGATCAATTTTTAATAATATTTATCGTGTTTATGCAATCTCATTAATTAAAGCGAATCAACATAGATTGGATTAAAATAGAGTTTCTCAGTGCTATTACAACTACTGTGTATTAGAACGGGAACACAGTATTCGGGTTTTATTTATCAGCAAAGATGCTAGAAGATAAACTATAAATAGAAATAGACAAAAGAAAACTTACAGGCTGTATTACCTTTTTTTTAATTTACATTTTATTGGATACATTATTTTTTAAAATTAATTTTTCAATTAATTAGAAAACAGCATCTAACTGTAATTATAATATCGACTCTCCGACTTTAACTCCTTCCATTTAAAAAAAAAACGTAAGTACTAAACAATGTCATTAATTAATTTTTGAGTTAGTAAGTCTTGGAACTTATAATTGTTCTTTATTTCTCGTGTCAAAAGACCGTTTATTATGATCAAGACTTGGCTTAAAATAAAGAAAAAAAATAGGTCTTTTTTAAATTAATAAAATAATTAAAGTTATTATATTTTTATCTAAAATTTATTTTTTAGAGTTTTTTGTGATGTAAAATTATCTATTAAATTATTATAATTAATTTCATTTAAAAAATCTTTTTCAATAAACAATAAAGCTAATCTGTTTAATTTTGTTGAGACATTGATCTTAAATAAGATTTTATTATTTTAAGTTTTGAAAATCTCCTTTAAGCTTATATGCATTTAGAAAAAATTTATTTTTTTATATAATTAAGAATGTCAATTAATTTATCATTTTTCAATCCTATAATCTCCTTTAAGATATTTAATTCTGAAAATAAATCTAAGTCATCAAAATCCAATAAATTATCATGTTTCAAATATATTTAATTCTGAAAATAAATCTAAGTCATCAAAATCCAATAAATTATCATGTTTCAAATATTTTTCAAGGTTTAAGCATTTTTCTTTCAAAAGTACACAACCTAATAACTTTAAATTTTTAATACTAAATAAAAAACCAAAAATATCTTCATATATTTTAAATTATTCAGATCTATTTTGGAGTGTGGTAATTGCTTTATCTACAATATATAAAAAATAATCAATTTTAAATGACTCTTGAAGTGATTTAATAACTTCATTCTCAATATTTTCATCAAATTGTTTTTTTTGGACTGGTTTTTTTTTTCACTAAACTTAGGCTCTACATTCATTTCAGAAAGAATTTCTTTGGCAGAAATAAATGCATTTTCAAATCTATTTTCTCTATATGTTTCAGAAAATGAAAGAAGACCTTTTAATTGTTCAATAGCCATATTAATACACATATCTTTTGATTGTAAATTTTTACTAACTGAGTTAATTGCAAATAATATATCATACCAAATAGTCATGCCTAACAAAAATTCAAAATTTTCAAGTTTATAAGTTGCTAAACACTCAGCTTCACTTTTTATTTTAGGATTATCATTAGTTTAAACTAGTTCAAATAAAGCATCTCTTATTTGTGGAGCTTGAAATCTTACAACTTTCACACTTTCAACCTGACTTTCCCAACATGTTTGTGACAATGATTTAAGAATTAAGTTATGTATACGATTTTGTAAAATTTTCCATCTTTTTGTAGAAGAAGAAAATAAAATATAGATATATTGCAACACTCCAAAGAAAGATGTAGCTTTAGGTAATTTTAATTCTTTTTTTTTTAAGTTTTGAGTAACCTGATTCAAATTTTTTAGTTGTCATATTTGTATATTTTTATATAAATTAAAAGTTATAATATATATCACACTGAATATAAATAAATCTAAGTTAAAAAGATAAAACCTGTCTGATTTTGTCTTTTGGTATGCCTTTAAATATAATTTGTAACTTCTAAATTCTTCCTTGAATCTGCAAAAAATATTTTAAAATTAATTAAACAATAATGAAAAATAAAAAAAATGGAATTAATTGATCAATCTCATATTATTTTTATCTAATATTGTTGCACTCAAAAGGAGTCAAATTTAACACAAACTCTTCTGAATCAATCTACTGCTCAAAGTCTCCAAGTAAAGACAAGTGCATAAATGCACAATATAGAATGATGAGATATGAATGCTCAAAGTCTTCAAGTAAAGACAAGTGCATAAATGCACAATATAGAATGATGAGATATGAAATGAAAGAAATTTGAAATTGAAAACAAGTTGAAAAAATAATATTATAGAAGGAACAAAGAGATAGAGGAAAAAGAAAAGAAGATAAGTGAAGAAAGAAGGAGAGAGTGGAAGAGTGAGACAATAATATATAAAGAGATGATATCAATCCTTGTAATATAGGAAAAAGATAAATTAGAAAGTTTTGATAGGAAAGATTCCTTGACTCTTCAATTTTTTTTAAATATTATTAATTTATTATAAGAAAGTTTCAATAATATTATTCATTAAATAATATTTATAGTACCAATATAAATTTAAAGTCATTAAATAATATTTCTAGCATCAATGTAAACTTAAAGTCAGTTAAAATATTTAAATTTTTAATTAAAATTTTGTTAGTATAATTTTAAAATTAAATATTTTTTGTTTTATAATAATATGTGAGTATTAAATTTTTTTGAGACCTTGAGACCTAAAGCATATTAAATTTTTTTGAGGCCTTTATGACCTTGAGGCCTAAAGCATATTAAATTTTTTTAAAGCTTTTGAGGCCTTAAGACCTAAAACGGTTACTTTAGCTGCTTGAGCCTTGAGTTACTCTGGTACTATTACAACTATAGGATTATTAGATACTCATATTGTTCAATTGACGATAACATTGATAAATTACTTGGTAGTTATGAAACTAGAAAAGAACATGATAAACTCTAAGAAGCTACTATAATGTATCATGTTCAAAGTTCAATAACCAAGTGCAAGAATTGGTCATCTGTCAAATCTTTGACACTTTGTTAAATAGTAATTAGGAAATTGGTGATATAAAGGTACAAACGAGTAAAATTATTGGGCCAAATAAAGGATGACCCACACCTACCACTTCTCTACTCATTAGTATGTATGAATAGAGTTGACTGAAGAAATATTGGTTGTTGATAATCCTCTGATTTCGTTAAATAGAAATGCTATACTCACGTAACTGTATGCATAATACCTTGTATTGCTGTAGTTTTTCTTATTCTGATAATCAGTTATCTCCTTTTTTCTATCTTTCATTTTCATCGTATAATTTTGTCACCACTTGTAAATTTGTGTTGTATAAAAAGTGACAGCTAACCATTAGCAAGCACACACAAAAATGAGAATCAAAGTAGACAGTATGATTTGAGAAATTAGCTGTTTAGTTGATAGAATAATTAGCCAGAAACTTATTAATTGGACAAGAATTTGGATGACGAGGTGAAATAAACATTTTAAGACTATTAAAAAAAAAATAACGGGCTTGGGTTCATCATTTTGGATTGACTAGTAATATAATATTTATGTAATTATCTTTTTAAATATGAATTGCTTTATGATAAAATATTTTGTTTAGGTAAGAAATTTTGGAATAAGTTAAAATTTTAGAATTTTATTATTTAAAATTAAATAATTTCAAATTTTAACTAAAAAGTAAAAGTTTGAAATTCTTCGTTTTTTTAAATTTGTATTTTAGTCTTCATAATTTAGGTTGGTCTAGACTCAAGTTAGGTCTAATTAATCTTGTCTTAACAGAAACTTAATTTGATATGGCTAGAGGTAAATGTTTCGGGCTAACATGAGCCTAATTTAACTTAGCCAAATCTGACCCAGTTTGTTAGTCCCACTTAGGTTTAACTTGACTTGGACTTGACTTGAGTTGGATCTGATTGAATTTGACTCGACATAAACTTGACCCAATTCAACCGAACATGATCTTGTTTTGACTCAACTTGACTTAGATCTGAGTGGACTCAACTAGACTTGAACCTAGGCCAACTCGGCCCAACCTAGGATTAACTTAACTTGGTCTTGATTAGGATATGACCCACCTAGGCTTAGCCCAACCTAACTTAAAGTAGGATGGCCTCGTCTTATATGAACAGGACCTGCCAAAAATCAAGGGAATGTGGGCTTGTCCTGACTCGGCTCAACATGGTTGTTGAGTCAACTTAACTTGACTAAGCTCGTTCGAGCCAAATTGACTTAAGTGTGCCTAGGTAGAATCAGCTCGACTAGGCTAGACTTGGCTTGGTCTTGATCGGGTTAGGTCTAATATGGTCTTGTCAGTCTAGGATCGACTTGGGGCTAGCCCAACTTAACTAAATACGATCAACCCTGACTGACTCAGATGAAGGTGGACATGTCCTAACTTGACTGAATGTGGACTTTTCTTGATTCAGATCAACCTTGGTCCGAGCTGACCTAACTTGACATGATCTTGATCGGTTATTTATGTCTGATCTAGTCTTGATCAGACTAGGAGAGACCTGAGCCTAGCCCATCTTGGCTGAACGTGGGCAGCTCCGTCTTGAATGAACACGAACCTGTCATAACTTGGTTGAATTTTCCAACCCAACTTGACCTAAGCCCAAATCGACTTGTCTAAATTTGGGCCCAAGCCAACTCGAATGGACCTGGGTCTAGGTTGACTTAACTTGACCTAGGCCCGAGCTAACTCTGCTCGACTTGGACTTAGGCCTACTCGACTCAACCTGGATCTAGATCGACTCAATTCGACTTGTGCTCAGGTCAACTTAACTTAAATTTGACAAAGGTTGATTGGACCAAACCTTGCATGAGTCCGATCAAGTGCTATCTTATTTGGGTCTGACTATATCTAATATTTCATAATTTGAAAATTAATCTCTTTTAAGGTGAATTGATAAATTTTTTTTATAAATGTAAAATAAAAAAATCTTAAAGAATTTTGAAAAAAAAATAACATCAATCAAAATCTATTACAAAAGATTATCAATATATTTTTGAATTTTCAATAATTATTTGATATTTAAATGTTTTTTTTTTCAAATTGATGGTATTTGGAATTATTTATCCAAATAAAAGATCAGATCAATTCAAATTCAATAATTTAAATTTCTTAAAAATTGTAAAACTCTCCATCTAAGGTAAGAAAAATATAGATAGATATCCGATTAGCACTTAAAGAATAAAAGAAATAAATCGTATAAAATATAAAAGTAAAAGGTAATATGATGTGATAAAAAAATATAAAATAATAATAAGTATCGATGATTAAGTTAATAATGTATGTAGGTGTCACATATCATGATTCATTAGCTTATGTAATAAAAGAAATGGAAGCGACAAAGCAGGTAAAAGGATGGTGAAGAAGTTTGTTACATACTATACACGAGGATGAATGAAGATACGAAGGCTTTCAATGGGTTCAAGGTCTAGAAATTGGAATAATTTTTTTTTTTTTTTTACTTGACCGGTTCTTATAAGAAGATAGTATTAGTCAATGAAATGTTTTCCATAACTAATGAAAACATTGACAACGGTACAGTCTTTATTTACATATTATAAAAGTGGGTTAAAGGATTACATAACAAACAAGCTTAAAGGTTTAACCGTAGTTTCAGACTTACATTACCATATAGAAATTATAGAATTAATAACCAAAATTGTTCAATTTAAGTTCAACTTCTTTTAAAACTAACTGTATTTATTATTTATTGTTTATCTGTTATCCTTTAGGCCACTTACAATTTAATTTATTTTCAAGTGAGTGCTCTAGGAATCCAAAACCAAAAGATGACATTGATTTCTTACTATAGAAAATCAACTGTTACCTAGCTCATCAGTAAACTAAATAACTAGATGGCTAATTGGACTAATAAACTAGAATTGCAACATTAATAAATGTCTCCAGGGTTGAGTAAGAGAATTCTGCAGGTACCATTAATGATAAGTATAGTACTGAATATAAATTTCTATTCTTGACCCTATTGGTCCATTGCTAATCATTGACACCATAGATTTTTCTTGGCATATACGGTGGATTATTAGTCCCCTGTCAACTCTTACATAAGTTTGATATGTCGATGGTCATTCACCTATAAAGAATGAAAAGCAACGGTACATATGTTCAACGTTGGTATTTATGCAAATTTAGACTGAAATGCAAAATGGTCCAACTATAATTCCAAAAATACAATAAACAAAATATTACCAAAAAGTACTTTCAGGTAATATTTGCTTAGATCAACAAAAGAATAATGAATTTTTATGATTTGATTCAGACCAATCACCTTTCTTTACAGAAAGTTAAAAAAACTTACCTCTTAAGGTAATGACAGATTCGTGTAATGATCTATTATCTAAAATCTTCTCTAAGTTAATGACAGATTTGCTGGAACAAAAGTTTGTATACTTAAAATACCTAACTAGAAGAACTTATATTTTGTGGCAAACCAATTTTTTAAGACCAATCATTGGGAATTTGGTATCATAAGAGAATAAATGGTAGGAGTAGTATTATCTGCAAAAGATGTTAGATGAGCACAATTTAAAATATTGCTCTTACCTCTTTTATGATATATTATAGATCATGGGTCCATTACCTAAAAGTCTCCCTCATCTCTCTCTTTCTGTCTGTCCTTTCTTTATCTCCACACACACATATATATTTAATAATAATGTTGGTCTCAAACTTTATAAGATATAGAATTAGAATTTATGGAAATAATCCTCTTTTTCCTTGTTATATGCCTTTTATTTGATATCAGTAGTCTATGTCATAACCCCTCTCCCTATCTATAGGGTAGTTAGAATTTTGAAAGATTAGCAGTTAAACTTACCAAGGTCTAAGAGTTAGGAAGGATGGTCAAATACAAATTAGGTTGGAGTGATGGATTTAATATTGTACTAATTAACAAATTGTAATGAGATCAAATTGTTAGTAATTTGAGATTACCCTTAATACAAATTTGTTCTGGAAACAGATTTCTATAACTATAAATAGCAAAGAATCTTAACGTGGCATGGTTTAGGTGATGACAGCTGATGGATGTTGACCTCTCAACAAAGGGGATAACACCAAACAAATCCATCACAGAACTTGGATTAAATACACAAAGTGGTTAAGCTTGTGGACTATTATTCTAATGTTTTGGTTGAATTAGTATGAGCAGTTTTTTCTTATTTATTTTATTTGTAAGAGTAAAATGAGTCACTCCAACAGTAAAAAAAAAAAGGTAAAATACACCTTTAGCTTTTAATCTTGGCTCCTTTTAGTCAGACAAATTTCAATAGGAAAGAGAACTTGATCTCATGCATGAGTTCAATGAATTTATTGTGTTCAACTTGGTCTACTACACGAGTTTGATGAATTTACTGTGTTCTCACAACTCAGATGAAAATACATGAGTCCTTATTTGGTTTAAGTACATTCAGCACAGGATTGAACCAATAAGAAAACACAGGCGGTTAGAAGAGAGAGAGAGTGGAGTAGGAGTCAGTGATCTAGTGGGTTCCTGCAGCAGACCCCACCTATTCAAATTTATTATTTTTTTTTGGTTTTATTCAAATTTTCTGGTTGAGCCACCTTTGAAGCCCCACAAGTCCAAACTCCAAAGAGAACATGAGACAAGTTTGCTGGGACAACATATTGGGTACCACAGAATGAGTTTCACAATCTGAAATGTTTTCAACCAGGGACAGCCATAAAGCAAGCCAAACAGACTAATCAATCAGGTTTCTTCATTGAGAAGGAGAAAAGAAAGAGATAGAGACACCCCATGAAAGATAAAAAGTTGCAAAGAGGATCATATCTGAGAAAAAGACTGGACCCTCTTGTTCCAACTCACAACATATAGATTAGATATTACTTTGACAAGAAAGCCTTGATCTTTCGCTCCCCTATCACCTTCTCAATTTAGACTCATATTTATCCAAACACACATATAGAGAGGTAAGGTAAACACTAAACACAACACATGACACCATATATATATGCCACTTTTCAAAATTCTTGAGCTCTAGTAATTCATGCTGAGCAACACCACCTTTTTCTCCATGTAAATTCAATTTGAATTACAACAATGTTTCGGCTTCAGAGGAAGATGATAATGGTCTAAAAAAAGTTTGCATGGGGAGCCACAGAATAGGAGAACTTGGTTTGTCTGAGTCGGGACCTTCAAGTCACCACATCCCTTATGGAGTGCTTAATGGAATCAACACTCCAGTATCAAGCTTAATGTATTCTTCAATATCATCATCCTTTGACTTTTCAGGCATAGCTAAATTCTTAAGGAATATATTTATGGTTATTCATTGTTCAATTCATTTCACAGATATGATTGGTTTGTTCAGTTTTAAACTTTTGTTCTGTTTTGTTTTGTTTCTTAGCAATCAAGGATCTGCTTTTGATTTTGGGGAGCTGGAGGAAGCAATTGTTCTGCATGGAGTTAAGGGTAGAAATGATGATGGCAAAGCATGTATGTTTCCGTTTTCATCACTGGTGCTTTTTTTCTGACGTTAGATAAGCATAACCAACTCTTTCCAAAAGCATAGAGGTAAAAAGAGGTGGTGGGGGGTGAAGGATAAGAAGTTTGAATATGTCTAAAGAATGCGCAGTGGAGGGTTACCATTTCCGATACAATAATGATTCTGAGGCAATAGACTTGGATGGCGTGGGGTTACAATCTTAGAAACTGACCTGCTTTGCATGATTTACTGACTCCATAACTGATGAAAAGTTGGATTAGGTTCCTCTGCCTTTTTGTTGTTGTTATTATTAAAAGTCCTCTAGTCTTTATTTTGGTAATCTCCAACCCCTTCGGTTTGGTGATCCTCTTGAGATTTTGCTTTTGTGATTCTTGCAGCTTTATTCACGGCCAGACCTGCAGCTACACTGGAAATGTTCCCTTCATGGCCAATGAGATTCCAACAAACCCCAAGAGTACTAGTCTCCTACTTGTCCATCTTTGACCATTTATTTAAACATGACTAATAGCTTATGCTTACAAGTTCAAGAAATTTCAATATTTTATATTCCTTTATATTGTGAAAATGATATTCTCGAAATCCTCAGCCTTGTAATTTGATATTATTTCTTCTATACCAGCTCTGATAGCAAATATGTGAGGTGATTTTCAATTTTTAAGTTGAATTATCTGAATCAAAAAAATTTGGTGGCTTTCCACGTACAGGGTGGTTCAAAGTCAGGAGGGGAAAGCACTGATTCAGGTCTTTCCAGCAAAACTGAGCCCCCCTTTGAGGCAGAATCTCCCATGAGTAAAAAGGCATCTTCTTCAGATCAGCAGGCTTTTGATCAGCAGCATCTGCAGCACAGACAGCAACTTCAACAGGATATGGCAAGTGATGCCGCAAGAACAGCCTCTTCACAGAATCAATCAGCAGCCAAATCACAAGAAAAGGTCTCTCTCATTCAGGGTCTCTTCTTTTTTGTCTCAAAATAATTTTTTGAAAGCAATCTTATTGAAAATACCATTATTTACTAAATATGAATACTTTTATCTGAATCTTAATTCACCATGCTATAAAGTAGTCTTTCCAGGAGCTAAACTCCAGTTGGTCTCTCAATAGGGTCTAGACCTCAAGAAAGGTCATTAAACCACTGTTTCCACTGTTAATCTCTCAGTTCTCTCTTTCCATATCCCCAAAACTCGGGGAAAGTTGGCCTTTTAAATGCTATTTTTACTGTTTTGATCTGTCCCTTCTCTTCCTCTCTCTCTCTTGTATCTTCACAGAGAAGGCACAGATCCCAACAGCTTTCAGAAAATCAAAAGAACACAGAGTTTTCCTGATTCCTGAACGATTTTCTGATGAATGTCTGACATGAAATATGATAGAGATACACTGAGAGGGATATGGACAAAGTACGAACAAAAAACAAATTGAGAATCTTTTCAGTACTTATCAACATTTCTCATTAAAGTGACCCCCTCACTTGGCTCAATATAGAGAAAACTTGTGTTCTTCTCTAGAGTCAAATTTGGAGTTCGAAATCTAAACCAAAGTATACACCAAAACAATGGATGGTAACGATGCTTTTTGCTACCCATATCACATTGACGACTGCATGACTCTAGAGAAATGGCCCAAGGGGCCTCAGGATTCAGAAATGCTTCCCAGAGTGAGCACTCTAATGTGTCATGTTTTGTTTTGGATTAAGAGTTTAGCACTTTTGTTTTTACTTAAACTCAGATAGAAGGGATGAAGTTCAGTAATATTCAACAGTTTCTTCTTTGCTTCTCTCATTTATTTGGTTACTAATATGATCACATTTTCTGGTTTGTAGTAATGTGTAGAGCAAATTAAAATTCTCTCTGCATCTCACTATTTTCATTTCTTTTCCTTCTGAAATCATCAATGTCTTTTAAATAATGTTTTTTGGATCCCTTCTCTTGCAGAGAAAGGGAGCTGGTTCAACATCAGAGAAACCACTTGATGCAAAGGTTATTAACTAGTTTTTCTTTTTCTCTCTATTTTTTTCATTATGTGGTTTTAATGAAATCTAAAGTAAGATTTTGTTGCTGTCCTCAGACACTAAGACGTTTAGCTCAAAACAGAGAGGCTGCAAGGAAAAGCCGTCTCAGGAAAAAGGTGTGTCCTACAAATTGTGCACAAACTCAATTAGCTATTGAGAAATGAACATATATAATATTGCAGAAAGTGGAAACTGCAAAAGATATATAATTTACTCCCTTTTGTGTGTGGAACAGGCTTATGTGCAGCAACTAGAATCAAGTAGATTAAAGCTTACCCAGATAGAGCAAGAACTCCAAAGAGCACACTCTCAGGTTCTCTAGTAATGTATTACATTTTATTTTTTATTTAGCTTTTTTTTTTCACTTTTGATGATTATTTTTTGAGTTGTTATTTGTAGGGCTTGTTCGTGGATTGTGGTGGTGTTGGAAGCAATGTAAGCTCTGGTGAGTTTATCTTGTTGATTTGAAATGCAGTGCCATTTTCTAATTCCCCAAACTGAGAAAGATAAAAGGGCCTATTGCCATAATTTTTGACAATAACTCATCTTTGGAACACCAAATAAAATTCAAAGTTCAATTTTTTGATATCCTTGTTCAAATTTTAGTGAAATCTCTGCATTTGACCAAAATCCGTGGATAGATAATTCGTGTTTGACTAATAAAATCAAAAGGGCTATGTTTGAATTTGATAATGCTAACATATTTTATGTCTAGATGTACGACCTTTTCATAACATATTATATAAACTATAAAAGCCACTTTATATGCTTCGGCTTTTCAGAGAAGAGAATTATTCCATTCTGATACTGCTCTTTTGGACTAATGGTAAAATAATACGGTTTTAGAGTAAAAAGCTGATGACAAATAAAATAATAATTAACTTTAAATCATTATAAATAGAAACACACTTTCTAATGAAAAGGAAATGCACTATCTACTATGATTAATCAATTTATCAGTGCAAGGAATTAAAATAGTGCCGAGTGTTTCATTAGTGGTCACATTGCACTGGTCACCAAATCAACCAACATTTTAACAGTTAAAAACATATATAGGACCATCATTAACAAGTAACACATGTATAAAATATAAGCACAATCCAAGAAAGTAATAATCAGATTTGAACCGGCACCACATATTATATTGTAGTTTAATATGAATACTGATATAATCAATCATAGCAATTATTATAGATTAAGTAATGATAAGTAACAAGATTGGTTTTGTTATGCAGCTGGAGCCGCAATGTTTGACATGGAATATGCAAGATGGTTAGAAGAAGACCACAGGCTAATGGGGGAGCTCCGGAACGGGTTGCAAGTAGCCTTATCAGATAGTGATATGAGAGTGATGGTGGATGGATATCTCTCCCACTACGATGAGATTTTCAGGCTCAAGGGTGTGGCTGCTAAATCAGATGTGTTTCACCTTATCAATGGCATGTGGACTTCCCAAGCTGAACGTTGCTTTCTCTGGATTGGTGGTTTTAGACCCTCTGATCTCATCACGGTGTGTGCACTGTACATCCCTTACATAAAGAAAAGAAAAATATTGATAACAGTAATGACAAAGAGTGCAAAGTTTGTGGAATCCATATATTGCTTAATGTAGTAAAGATAATTAATGGTATAGACAAGGATCATGCTAATTTATTTGGTCACTCCAAGTCTCAAGGTTGAGTCGTTTTCTTTTGATTTTGGAAATTGAGGGTATCATTTTTTTTGGAGAACGAGATAAACAACTTTTTCGGTAACAGCATTGCTTTACTGTTATTAGTAATTTGTCCCATGTCAGTGGTTGTGGAAGTGAATAACTGCTCCTATGTCGTAGGGAAATTTGCAGCTGATAATTACCAAGTTTACTAATTAGTAATTACCATTAACATAAACTCATCAAATATTATAAATCTTAATTTCTCAAGCACTGTACTGGGTTAAAGACAGACACATAGGATAGTACTATATTATTATTATTATTATTATTAATATTGTTGTTGATGTTTTGGTCAGGTGCTGATTCAACAATTGGAGCCACTAGCTGAACAACAGATAATGGGGATGTATGGCCTGAGACACTCCTCACAGCAAGCAGAAGAAGCACTCTCTCAAGGCCTTGAACAGTTGCAGCAATCTCTGGTGGACACCATTGCTGGAGGCCCAGTTGTTGATGGTGTGCAACAAATGGTCGTTGCCATGAGCAAACTAGCCAATCTTGAAGGATTTGTTCGTCAGGTAAAACAAAACTTTAAATTGCATACAGATTTTAATCAATATACAGTGAATAAATGTATTAGAAAATGAGTTACAAGTATTTTTCTTGAACATATTTGGTTGGTCAAATTTTTCTTTTTTTCTTGTTGGGTGAATTAAGTATGTTTTGAAGTACAAAATTTGGTTGGGAGAGGTTGACATAAAGCCTCATGGTGACCCGACCTATGTGTTTGATGCAATTTCTGTTTAACTAATGTTTTCCTGTGCTTTTGTCAAAATTTGATTTGAATGTGTGTGACTTGTCCATTTTAATTTTTGGTGTTTAGATGCCAATTGCCTTATTGATAGTTGAAAATGGAAACCATGCATGATGTTAATTGCACTTGGGCAATGGCTTCTTTTACCTTCTTTTGACTTTTGGAAAAAAAATTATAGGATAGTTATGACACTTTATTACGCTTTTAACTGCTTCAACATAAATATTAGAAATGAATCCATGATTAGTTAGTAATAGTTGAAATGGTACTTTCTTTCTATACCACATATTTCGTTTGCTTATTTTGGGCCACAAATTTGTGATGTTTGATTTGTTTGAACTTGAGAATAATTAATTCCGCCCACAATTCCATTTATTTTTTATATGTGTTGCTTCTATTTTATATGATTTTTTTTGCTTAATTACATACACAGATAACTAGCTTGGTTAATTAACTTAAGTTATCTTCTCGGTCATCACGTCTCTAAGTATATTGTTTCCTATCACTTTAGATAAATAAGTATATATATATATATGAATTGCTTTCGTTTTCTTATAAGTTAGAACGTTCTTGTTCATCAAAAAAAACCCTTGATAGAATTATCATCATTACCATTTTAAAAAGACAATGTCATAGTTATTTCTAATTTATTAAATTGCAGGGTTGTAGCAGAAAATAAATTATACTACTCATGTTTAACGATTATTACCTGTGAATGAAATTTATTGGTGAGCCAAGCTCACCAATTTGAACCCCTTTCTTTGACTCGTGCCAACATTTAATAATGTTTTAATTTTAATTTAGCTACTTATATATAGAACACCACTGCCCATAAGTATTGTAGAACTTTTTTAGAACAACAAACACTCTCTCTTGTTAGAGACCAATATTAATACTGTTTAAGAAAGATTAACTCTACACTATTTTTGTCGGTGGGAAACTAGTGCTGTTGTAACTTGCAAAAACAAAACTGAATTGTCATCATATAATAATTAAAAAAATTAGATGATTTTATTTTGAATTTCAATTATTTTGAACATATACATACACATATATGGATTAATTAATTCTTAATTTATTGATTGTACTTGGATTAGTGGTGATTCATTAACTCCCTGATGGGTTCATGTTTGTTTATGAATTAAAGGCTGATAATTTGAGGCAACAAACTCTTCATCAGTTATGTCGATTACTCACAGTTCGTCAAGCTGCACGATGCTTCATTGTTATTGGAGAATACTATGGACGTCTTCGAGCCCTTAGTTCTCTATGGGCATCCAGACCAAGAGAGTAAGTTAATCACAATGCTATTACAATTTTCTCAGTGATCAAAATTTGAAAGTCTTCAATATAAAAGAATGAAACACATCATGTCTTACTTAATTTTTATAGAGTGAAAATTTGTTGCTTTTTTTAATGTTTTTATATCACTTGTTTGATTGCTTTCCCCGTTTTATTTTATGTATTTATTTGTTGGAAGTATTTTATTTTATTTTTTAAGTTTCTGTATAACTTCTGTTTATGTTCCAGTAATAATTTTCTTTTGGAATACTGGAACAGGACCTTGATGGGTGATGATAACTCATGTCAAACAACAACAGAAATGCAAGTGGTCCAACATTCTCAGAATCATTTCTCAAGTTTCTGAGAGATGTAATTAAAACCCATTAGCATGAAATTAAGAAGTTTGTTATATGTGGTTGGGCTGCTTTATAATGATGAATCTCAGTGTTCTCTTGAAGAAATATTTTTTTTTTTTTTTTTCAATCTTCTATGATCCCTAGTGTTTTTATGATTGTAAATGTAAAAATTTAGCTTTCATGTGCATGCAAGATGAAAAAGCTCCAACTTTTAGTTAAAAAGAAATAGAAAAAAAATTTGCAGATTATGAGAAGGTCATGTATATACATGGCGTGGATAGATTAAATTATCCATAATATTATATGCCTAGTTAGGTATTACTTTTTGTTTTTCTAACATTTACTTTAGCAATATATGTTATATATAAATACCTAACATACTTGATTAATGACTTCACAAAAACATGTAAAGTGAACACTAACGGGAGAATACAGAGAAAGAAAGAGGTTGTTGTTGCATTTATTTTGGTAATGGTTGTGGTTGTAAGTGGAGTATTTTCTACATATAGTGCATGAACTAAACTTGTAAAGTGATAAATATTATAGTGCTTCCATTTATTTTTTTATGTGTTAGCTTCCATTTTATATGATTTTTTTTGCTTAATTACATATACAGATAACTAGCTAGGTTAATTAACTTAAGTTATCTTCTCGGTCATCACTCTAAGAATATTTTTTCTATCACTTTAGATAAACAAGTATATATATATGAATTGCTTTCGTTTTCTTATAAGTTAGAACGTTCTTGTTCATCAAAATATATTGGGTTTAGGCATATAATTTTTCCATTTTAAATGTCTCGGTCAGAAGTTGGTTTAGAAAGAGATGGGTACGGTGAAAAGAAAAACCCTTGATAGAATTATCATCATTACCATTTTAAAAAGACAATGTCATAGTTATTTATAATTTATTAAATTGCAGTGCTGTAGCAGAAAATAAATTATGTTACTCTGTTCACTGATCAGTAACTGTGAATGAAATTTATTGGTGAGCCAAGCTCACCCATTGAACCCTTTTGACTCTTGCCAACATTTAATAATGTTTTAAGGAAATAAGACAAGGCATTATTTTCTTCACCTCCTTCAATATCAAACAACATATTATTTTTTTAAGGTGATTCCCCTGTGATTCCTTGCACAACTAAAAATAAACATTGTTTATAGAAGAAGGAGTATTTTATCTTCATTATTGTAGTTGTAATTTAAGTTTAATTTATTTATGCAAAATAGGAAAAAAGAAAGCAAAAAAAAAAATTGAAAATAAAGATGGGTTTTTTTGTTTTCTTTTTCTTTAATAGGGATAGAACATAAAGAGATATTTGAATTTTATGAAAAAAAAAAATATATAAGAATCATTTATGCATGAGTGTCTGATGGAGAGAATTGCATACAAGCTTCACTTATATGGGTCCTCCAATTATGTATATGATACATATGTATATGATACATATATGTGCAAGATTGTACAAGTCATTATCATTAAATGTATATTCTTGTTAGTCTAATTTGTTTTCCTAATTATAGCCTAATTAGGTTATCAGATTATAGTCTGATTAGTTTCCTTGATTATAGCTTAATTATATTCTTGTGTTTGTTGTATATAAACAGATTATTATAATGAAATGAGATATGTTAGTATACATATATGTGTAAGATTGTGCATATCATTATCATTAAATGTACATTTCTGTTAACCTAATTAGTTTCCCTAATTATAGCCTAATTAGGTTATAAGATTATAGTCTGATTAGTTTGTTTGATTATAGCTTAATTATACTCTTGTATCTGCTTATATAAACAAATTATTATAATGAAATGAGGCACAACGATTATTTTCTTTCACTTCCTTCACTATTAGATAACATATTGTCTTTTTAAGGTGGTTCATTGCACAACTAAAAAGGAAGGGTTGTTTATGGAGGAAGGAGTGTTTTATCTTCATTATTATGAAGTGGTTGCAATTTAAGTTCAGTTTATCTGTGCAAAATAGGAAAGAAGAAAGTGAAGGGAAAAGAATTAAAAATAAAGATGAGTGTTTTTGTTTTCTTTGTTGAATAGGGATAGAATATAAAGAGAGATTTGGATTTTATGAAAAAGAAAATGCAAAAAGCATTTGTGCATGAGTGCCTGATGGAGAGAATTGCATACAAGCTTCACTCCTATAGGTCCTCTGTTAGCATATATATATGATACATATATATGCAAGATTATGCAGATCATTATCACTAAATATATATTTCTATTAGCCTAATTAGTTTTCCTAATTATAGCTTAATTAGGTTCTCAGATTATAGTTTGAGTAGTTTGCTTGATTATAGCCTAATTACACTCTTGTATTTGTTGTACATAAACAAATTATTATAATGAAATGAGACAATAGATTATTCTCTTTCATATATTAACATATATATGTGCAAGATTGTACGGATAATTATCATTAAATGTATATTTCTGTTAGCCTAATTAAATTTGCTAATTATAACTTAATTAGGTTATTAGATTATAGTCTAATCAATTTGTTTAATTATAGCCTAATTATATTCTTGTATTTGGTGTATATAAGTTGATTATTATAATGAAATGAGACAAGTGATTATTTCCTTTCACTCTCTTTACTATTAGACAACATATTATCTTTTTAAGGTGGTTTATTGCACAACTAAAAGGAAAGGATTGTTTATGGAAGAAGGAGTGCTTTATCTTCATTATTATAAAGTTGTTGCAATTTAAGTTTAGTTTATCTATACAAAATAGGAAAAAAGAAAGTGGAGGGAAAGGAATTGAAAATAAAGACCAGTGTTTTTGTTTTCTTGCTTCTTGAATAGGGATAGAATATAAAGAGAGATTTGAATTTTATGAAAAAAAAAAAATACAAAAAGCATCTATGCATGAGTGTCTGATGGAGAGAATTGCATGCAAGCTTCACTCCTATGAGTCCCTCTGTTAGCATACATATGATATATATATATATATATATATATATATATATATATATATATATATATAAGATTATGCAGATCATTATCAGTATATTTCTGTTAACTTAATTAGTTTTTCTAATTATAGCCTAATTAGATTTTTAGATTATAGTCTGATTAATTTACTTAATTATTTATTTGTTGTATATAAATGGATTATTATAATAAAATGAGTCAAGAAATTATTCTTTTTCATCCCTTTTACTATCACATAGCATATTATCTTTATAAAGTGGTTGATTGCACAATTAAAAACGAAGGATTATTTATGATAAAATGAGTGTTTTATCTTCATTATTATAAAGTAGTTGTAATTTAAGTTTATTTTATCTAGGCAAAATAAGAAAGAAGAAAATAGAGGAAAAAGAATTGAAAATAAAGATTGGTTCTTTTGTTTTCTTCCTTCTTGAAATAGAATATAAAGAGGGATTTAGATTCTATGAAAAAAAAATACAAAACACATCTGTGCTTAGTGTCTGATACAGAAAATTGCATGCAAGCTTCACTCTTATGGTCCGTTCACTATCAGACAGCAAATATAGTCATAGTTTCAATAACTTCATCTTCTTCCTCTATGAATGTCATATTTATCACAATAGTGACAACACACACAGGGTAACACTAAAGGAAAAATAATTAATTAAATACCCTGATAATACAAATTTTATATTATTATTATTATTTAATTATAAATTAAGTTTTGTTATAATAAGTTTAACTAACATGTAAAATTGTTTCATAGTATTAACTAATAAAAGAAACATCAATAATGTAACTTCTAATGGTTTTACTTAAAACTTTAATAATTTTATACATGATTAATAATATACATATTATATTATCTTAAATACCCTATGTTTTTATGTTTTATAATAAAGTAAAGGAAGATAATGTCAATGCCACCTTTTAAGTGTAGAATATGTATTAAATATTTATTTTTAAGAGACTTACCTTTTCCTGCAGAACTCAATAACAATTCTTTATGTGTTTTGTTTTTGTTGGTTGTTCATTTTACCTATTTCAATGTATTTCAAATTTGATTCTAATTGATCTATACTGCATCTATAATTAAAATTGTTGCTTTATAATAGAAAAGTTACTCATAAAAGTAAAAATGTTATTCCACTTTCAAAAATAGTTTTTTCAAATTCATTAACAACAACAATAATGATTTTGTAAGTCAAATAATTTATTTAATAAACAAAATGTTATATATATATATATATATATATATATATATATATATATATTAATTAGATTTGAAACAATTAATCCAATTGCACTAATCTGCATTTTAGAGTGACTTCAATGTGTGAAAAACAGAATTCAGATGATAATTTGATTGAATTTGTATAAAAGAATAAATTTTATTGTTAATAAAATAATTTCATTCTGAAGACTTCATTGATTGCTCTGTTTCTTTAATACATAAATGTTTTAATATATAATTATGTAATTAAAATTCATTATAAATAAATGTAAATAATATTCTTTTATAATGAGCTATTTAAATAAAATGTATAGGTTAGATAAGTTTTCAATCTCACAAGAGAGACATTGCATGATCACTACGTGTGAATCAGAACTTTTAGCCACGCAATCATATCCGACAAAAAATAATAGTCACTAAAATTTATAAATATCAAATATCACTGAAAGAGACAGACTAGCAACTGGTCCGTACAAAAATAAAGATTACAAAGATGATCTATGTCTTGTAATGTATTAAAGTATTTCAATAAAATAAATATTATTTTTTATTATTTAACAAGATTATATTGATGAAAAATATATTAAAATTAAAAAATATTTTTTTATAAGGAATGATCACTAAATATAATTTGATATTTATAATTCAAATATTTTTATGGAAAATCCCTTATTTTTCTATTTAGGAATTATCTGGTAAAAAAACTTAGTAGAGATTAAAAAAAATGCACTTTATTCAACCAGAATCATTCTTTAACCTTAATATCTAGATATAACCTCAACCTTTTATAAATGGTATATATATGCGCATGAGACACTCACTTGTTTTATTTTCTTTAAATATTTTAAATATTTTTTATTTTTAGTTTTAGTTTTTATCATTATAGAAACAAAAGTTGTTTATATTTTTAATTAATATATCTATTTTTTAAACTTTTTGTTGTTGAAGTTAATAGGAATAAAAGATTAAAAGAAAAATAATAATACAACACAAATGAAGAAATAAAAAAAAATATTTATGTTAATGTACCTTTTAGTTAAGCAAGATTTTATCATCAGAATTTAAAAAGAAAATGAAAGAACATGTTCAAGAAACAGAGTATATTGAACACCTAAATTATTTCTTTCCAATTAATCTTACTGTTTAACCAGTTTTAAAGGAGAAAACAAAGATTATAAGGATATAAACACCCCTCCAACCAAACACATCCTTTTTGTAACATCCTGCAGTACTAAACAATCCTTGTTCAGGACTTAAGAAACATGTATGCTTGTTGAAATTTTTGAATAAAAGAAGAATTTAGTACTATACTTAATATGAATTATAAATAATCAAAAAGATAAATTTGATAAAATTAGCAGATAAGATTTGGTAGGTATAAATCCTTCAATTACAATAGGGCCAAAACCAATCCTAAATCATAAATTACATAGTTAAATAAAATCTTATTTTACAGTCACATGTTTAAAGGTTACAGAAATTTATAGTTTACTCTCTTGTATTCTTATCGTCAAAATTCATTTCTTACCGATATATACTTAAATAGAAAAAAAAATATAGATTATAAATTGACGGAAATAAAATGAAAAGGACCGAACGTAAAATTTATAGGTGCATGCATGCTAATAACTACGTGTGAATTGGGCCAGTGGACGCACATTCACATGCTATGCGAATAAATACAAGAAGACCGTTAACGTACACAAACCGAACTCATGCACATTTCATGCAGAACAGCTCTACGAAACAATAATGATTTTTTTTCCCATTTTATTAACAATTCAGTTTAGTAGTGTAAAATTAAAATATTCGGCCAAATTTCAGTTATTTTTAAATTTAACTATTTTCAAATTCAAGTTATATTAGTTATATGAATTAAATTATTAGAAAATTAGTATATGGGACGTTTCTCCATTAATTATCTCCTTCCATAATTTTGATATTCAGATAAACAACTCTTTTATTTTATAAATTCAATTTATATGTTCTATCACAGTTTTCACAATTTTATTTTAATAATTTAAATATTGAGATATTTTTAAAATATTTTTTTATAAACAAATTACATCTATATATTCCAAGTAACCTACTAAAAGAAAGGAAAAACCAGATATATTACTAAAAGTATACATATACACATTTTTTTATTATATATGTTATTATTATATTAAATTTAAATTTATTTTTATTCTTTATTAATATAATAAACTTTATTATAATTTGAGTTTTTTGTTCGCCTCTCTTGTCAAAAATTAAATGATATCTCAGTATATTATCATATCTATCAATGTTCATATCTCATGGTAAAAAATTCTTTAAATATAAAATTATGAATAAAACATATTAGTAATAAAAGACTGATAATTAGTATTTTTTTATTTTAATTTATTCAGTCTAGTTAGAGTTACAAGTGATTAGCATTATATATGTAACAAAATCATCTAACTTCTGAATGATGATATGTATCACTCATTTTATCATTGAAACAATTATCTCATTATTTTCTTTAAAGAAAATTGAATCTCCATGGTATTGAAGATGATAATTTTCAATTTTGTTTTCTATAATTTCATAGCAGTTTAATACTTATTTTACGATTAATTTGTACAAATATCAAAATGCTAATAAAATTTATGTAAAATACATCACACTTAACAAAAAAGTACTCATACTCAAAAGTATTTTTATTACAAACCAGAGAAAAAAATGGAGAGAACAGGTACATATTTCAAAATAGCAAAAGCAATACTAATAATGATAGTATCCATAACACTTAATTTTTGTTCTTTTGTACCTATTTCAAAATATACCAGCATTTTAGATCTTGATAAACGGTTCAAGTGCATCTTAGATAACACATGCACTTTATTCCCTTTTTTCACATATGCATGCTAATCTTCTAATGCCTGCCTTTGATACTTGTTCACCAGGATGCACTTAGAACCCTCTTCAGTTTCTTCATTTGCTCTCTCCTCTTTTCAGCCATTGTTGTGGGCTTTCTCTGATTTATCTGCATCAATATATTATAATTATACAGCTATTATAATTCAGTAAACCTGCAATATTTATTCAGAAAATAATAATCCTAAAAATCATATTAATAATGATTTTAGAATGATTGTTAGTGTAAAAGTTTTTAAGACCATTAACACTAATTATATTTGAAACACAATCACTTACAGCTTCTAATCTCTTGACTTCAGCAGCAGCCTGTTGCAGATGTAGATGAATATAAAATATGTTAAACACCAAAAAACATAAATAATTAAGAAAGAAAAAAAAAATAAGAACCCTCAATTTCAATATTGTCTACCAGAACATTTTTGAGCTCTTCATTCTCATTTTTCAGCTTGCTCAACTCTGCCTCGAGCTCGACAGTATATGCCTGCATCAGAAAATTTTAACATAAGGGAAAGGACATCCCAAGAAATTTTGCATGTTAACTAGTAAACCATATCTAAAAAGACATGGTAAAAATGAACAGAAAAATTGATTAGCAAGCATATGAATCTGATGTATAACAAAAAGTAGCTACAAAACCTGTCTCCTAGCTCGAGATCGAGCTGCTGATTCTCTATTCTTCAGCATTCTGCGCTGCCTTCTCTCTATTACTGCATCTGGAAGAGCATTAATGATCCTTTTCCTACCCCTCCCACTTGATTCTCCTGAGTTTTGAGAATTCTCAGCAGAACCACTTGTAGTGGTGAGATTTCTCACAACTAAGTTGTTATTCTGTGGCAGCACTTGAGGTTCTTGAACTCTACTACTGGACACATCAGATCCAGTAGTTCCTATTACCATATAACTTGTATTTAATGGTACATTGTTTTGAATGTTATTGTTTTGAATGTTACTGTTTTGAATGTTACTGATACTATTCTGAGGTAATAAAGTAGTGAATAGTGTTGATTCTCGTACAACCCCAGCTTTTACCAGGAATTCCTCCAGAGTTATTTCTCCCAATGTGGGTTGCTTTTGGAGAGTTTCATTTTTGTCAAAGCCTTTACCTTCATTGTTTTGTGGCTGGCTTTTTTGGATCTGGGACCAAACTTCATCCACAGTTTTCTTGCAAATTGGGGAAGGGACAGAGAATGGACCTGGCTGGGGAATGGTGGTGGCTTCTGGGGCAACGCTTTTGTTCTTTGCAGCTTCATCAGAGGTGGGTGGTGGTGGTGGTGGTGGGTTAAGCTGCATGTCTTCTGTGTTCCAAATGCTGGCTATGAATTCATCCATGCTCATGGATCCCAAGTTCTTCCCGCTCTTGCCACAGACCTCGTCAAGGGTCAGTGAGAGGACTGAATTTTGCTGGTTCGGTTGAGGAATTGCGGCTTCTGTCTCCTGCAATGGCACCTCTTTCTCTGGTTGTTGGAAACTCATGACTGCAGATGAAAAAGGGCTGTAAGAAACAATTATTGCCTCAGAAAATACCAGAAAAAATGACAGAAAACTTGAAATGAATTAAAAATTGGCTGTTAGGGACAGTTTATAAGATTTAAACTCTTAGAAAATCGAAATGCATGCATCAGTATGAACTTTTAACCAACCCCAAGATCCCCAAAAGATAAATAACAGAAAAATCTCATTATTTATCAGAAAAAAAACTCAGATTATGCAATTGATGCTCTGCTGAGAGTGTACCAGTTGCATGCCACATGCAGTCATGCATCTGAGTATAATCCAAATGACAGAACCAGATTAAGGGCAAGAATAGAAGCAAAATCACATAATGAACTTGGAAGAGGAAAAAAAAAAGAAAAAAAAAAGGGTACCTGTGTACAAAAACAGAAGGGAGAGACTAAACTCTGAGAATAGAGAAAGATGAGGAAGTGAATATAGGAGAGGAATAGAGAAGGCGCATGAACAAAGTGAAAGAAAGGGTTGGATTTATAGAAGGGAAGGAATGGTTCACTGCAAAGAGACAAGGCTTTAACTGCCATTGGTACCATTTTGAAACAACATTTTTTTTCACTCAGTTTCTCGCATTTACTTTAGCATTCACACGTTCTGAGGCATCAACCGTTTTCACCTTAACCACAATTTCTTTTTTTCCTTTTTTTTTTTCATTTTAAAGCATCTACCTCTTCAATGTCTCTTGTCTTGTTTCTTGTTCGGTGCATAGAGATAATACTCTTATTTAATGAAAAATGTTATTTTAACAATATTTTTCAGTAGAAAATAAATTATCAACAAAAAGTATTATTTTTAACAGAGAGAAAATTATTTAATGAGGAGTTAGTAGAGAAAGGTAAATTGAAATCCGCGGAAGGTCATGGAACGAAACTTCTTTTCCTTTTCTATACAATTTGGTTGAAGTTTAAATATCTTTCTAAAGTTTTTACTTTTATTTTTTGATAGAATAAATAAATATTAACTTCAATTTCTGGAGATATTTTTTAAAATTTTAATTCTAATATTCATTTTAAGATTGACCATAAAATTTATCTCAGAAGTTTAATTTTTTTTTTTTCAAAGTGTCATATACTAAGATTGTATTACAAATTACAATACTAGTGGGTGTTGTTTAAAATTATCACTTAGCCTTTTATTCATTCATAAGAACTATTTTTTGCTATAATAAAAATAATTATTTTTTATTTTAGAAGGATAATAGTAATTTTTGCTCAAAAATCAATGTAAATTTGATGGAGACTGTTGCTGTAAGTTGTGGTAAAAATTGATCTTTGAAAATAAGTACTTTTCATTACAACATCTGAATTATGAAAATTATCATAATTGTTTAACTGTGACCATCAGAAACAGTTTTCTTTTATTATATATATTAAATTGTATCTTACAAATTACTTTTTTTTAAAAAGTAATATATCCTATCACGTTACTTTGATAATTTAAAAATAAAACTGTATACTTAATTTTGTTTCATTTTTCTTGTTATTTACTTATTTGATTTAGATTATTTTCTCTACCCATCATTAAATGATTAAAATGATATTACTATGTAAATAATGATAAAAATGTAAAAAGAATGGGGAAAACCATGAAAAAAGCATTTTTTAAAAAAAAAAGGAAAAATACGATATATTCTCATTATTGATTTTTTTTAAAAATATTTTGTTTTTTTTCCTCCTCTAAAACTGACATAAGACACCTAAGATTCTTTTACCCTACTTATTATTTAATTATACATTATAAATTCAAAAAAGAAATAACAGTTATTTACAAAAAAATATATATTTTTTAGCTTAAAATCTCCTGAAAGTTAACATATTTGATAAAAAGGATTAAAAGCATTAGTTTTAATTGAAAGTAGTTGTCTTCCAGTGAAAAATTGTATATTTATAAAAATAAATTAAAAAATTAAAATAAATATATTTCAAAATTTCAATTTTAAAGTATAAAATGAGTTTAATTCATAAAAAATATTTAAAGGATGCTTTGAAATATTTTATTAAATGACGTGACTTAAAGAAATTTGATAATAAATTCTTAAGTTAGTGTGAATAATATTTTTAAACTTTTCTTTATATAATTTAATACTATCAAATTATATAGTAAAAAGTCCTGCTAGTTGAAAAAATAATCAATGACATACATTTACTACAAAGATTTTATGATTGACACTATCATATATATATATATATATATATATATATATATATATATATATATATATATAATTTGGAATGTAAGAAATAGTAGGTAACAAAGTTTTAGCATTAAAAGAGTAAATCTGTAAAATAAACTAAGAAAGATTATTTTTTTGAAAAAACATGATTTTAATATATTTTTATTTTTTATTTTTTAAAAAAAGGTGATCTGCAAGTTGGAGAGCTGGCTGGGCCAGCCCATCAGTGACTTTTCAATTCTTATTTTTGTTCTTCCTAAATAAGTTTGTTTCTTTTAGGAAAAAAACAACTTATTTTAAAATATATCTGATATAACTTATCTTTTAAGGAGAAGAAAAACTCAATACAAACTCTGATTACTTTCCTGCTAAAAATCACCTCCACAGTGTCCAATCTTGTAGTCACACACCAATGTTTCACTCATCTCTAGGACAAACTTATGTTTGTTAGTGGGTCACATATTGGCTCCACCACAGAATCAATCTATATTTTAAATCTTGGAATCTACTTTTCACCCACTTCTGTATTACAGTTCTACAATTTTAGGGTTTCAAAATTTAATTACAAAAATTGAATGTTCTAAATATCACAATTATCCAATTTTACTAACTTGGCCACACTAATATTCTTACACATAAACCTTGTCTCTTTTTCTTTTTTTTCTCTTTATGATGTTATGTTAGAAAATAAAAAAAAAATAAAAAACTCACTAATACTACAAGTAAAAGTCTATGTTATTGACATAACATCATAAAGAGAATTGACTATATACTTGTCGGTTTGTTTTGTTAATGATAGATTGAGGTTGTTTTATTGTGTCTAGATTTTGCAATCTGAATTAGATTCGTTGCCAGTAGAGAAAGACGTGTTTGGATGTTTAGGGTTAGTAGAGAAAGACGTGTTTGGATGTTTATTTTTTGCTGTTAGGCCATTTTGTTTTTGTTAGTGGTTTCTTGAATAGTAAAGTAGGCGCTTTGAGCCATTAACTTGTTTATTTCAATTAAAATTGAAAATAAAAACAGTTAACAAATTAATTTTTATATTATATTATATTATTTGAAATATGTAAATATGTAATAATATTGTAACTTAAATAATTAACACTTACTAATTAAGACAATAATTTAACATATAAATATAACAATTCAATTAATTTAATTAAATATATTAATTAATCAATTTAAGATTAAAAAATATTTACATATGATCACAAAGAATGATAATACAAGATAAATCATCTTAGGCAGGGGTTTCCTATCTTCTAATGTCACAAAAGTAAATAAATATTGTGGAGAAAACCAGAAGTTTTTCTTAACATAATATATCCTTTCTCACTTAAAGAGAAAACCTAACAGGTGAAACTTTGCTGAGTTTTCCCTGATTTTTATATTGGGGATTATTTTGCTTCTAGCCATACTCCAATAGTACTTATATTAAAAGCTAACAGCTTGCATCCTTTAAGCATATAATTTTTTTCCCCAAAAATGTATAATGTAAAGCACAAAAATTGAAATGAAATATTTCCCCCATTTCACTCATTTTTGCCTTGTGTTCTGGTAGTCAATCTCTATAAAGTATGTTTTCTTAAACATGGAAACATCGATTTTTTTTTTTGGTTGCATGCCAATTATCATGTTTTGAAACTCATCCAAATCTTTAAAATGGGTGTCAATTAAAGCATGGATGTGTCAAAGAGAAGAAGAATTGAGTGGACCTTTGGATTTCCTTATCCTGATCATTTGAATCTTGAAATATATATAAATTTATAGAAAAATAAATTTAAATTGAAAATTTTTAAGTTTTTCTAAAATGGGTTATATAAAAAAGATTTATAAATTTTATAATTTCACACAGCATTTAAATTGATTAACTTTTAAATTGTTTGATCCTTTAATATTATCTCGAAATAAGCAATCTAGAAATATTGGGGACCAACTAATCTGGAATAACCCCACCAAATCATAATATAAAAAGAGAGATAATTTAAACTTTTTTCACATGCATAGAGTGCAAGAAATAAAAACGAAATAAACATTGGAAGGTGTTTCTTCCCATACATTAATTTATTGGGTCACCTTCCCTGGTTATAAAACAAATGAGATGTGGACCAATAAATTAATGGGGTGCAAGAAGTTGACTTTATTGTAGTCATTACATTGGGCCTGTTAAAGATTTAATTTTGACGAATTTTTTCTGCTGCGCCTTCATAAAATTTAAAATCCAAAATTATTCTTATTGAAATAACAAAAACAACACTGTATTCTTCCGCGCCGCTCGAGATCACCAACGCATCGACATCTTATCCAAAATCCAAAGCCCTAGGTTGGTAAATTTGGTGGTGGAGTTTATGAGCAATGACACCCTTTACTATGCTCTTCATTCCTCTCCAAAGACTCCCAATTTATATTTTATATTATACAATCTGAGATATAAAAGACATTGTATTCTAGTTTGCATAATTTAAAATAAAAAAATTTATATTCTAATTTGTATAATTCAAATGTGTAATCTAAAATACTACTTTTTATATTTCAAATCGTGTAATTTAAAATACAAATGAAATTTGTATTACAAATTATTCAGTTTATGATCATTTTTTCTTTTTTATATTTTAGATTATACAATCTAAAATATAAAATTTGTATTTTAAATTATGTAATTCAAAATAATAAGGATTAAAGGAAGTGTAACTAAAAGGACAAAAAGGTTAAAAGTTATTTTTACTACCCTTTTATAGAAGGAATCATGGAGGTGTAGAAAGAAGACTATTATACAATTCAAAATATAAACATTATATTTAAGGTGAAAAGGAGGTGAAACTAAAAAGATAAAAAGGGTAAATTAATATTTTTACTACCCCTATAGAGGTGTAGGAAGAAAGCATGGAGATGCATGAAGAAGATCTCGTATTAAAGTGCAATATCTAGCAAGGAGTTGGGCCTCTGAAACTCAAGTATAAAAAACACAGGGCTAGACAGCAATCCTTTGAGAATCTTTTCGAGTACAGAAAAAAATAAATTCATAAATAGTTAAAAAAAATATTTTTTACTTTTTCAGACTTAACTAAGTACACAAAATTTAAGTTTTTATTAGACACGATGTGTATACTGTTGTTATAGAATAATGATAAGTTATTTTTCTTCATATTTTTAAAAATATAGAGAATATGAATTTGAAAAGGTTAGGATTTCTATAATAAAGATAATAGAAATAAACTTAGAACATGATTATTGTTAAAACAATTCCATTCATACAAAATAATATGAAAAGGGATAAAATTTCCTCGAGATTCATTTAATTTTTTTATACATAGTAAATGAAGTTGATAATCTACATTTTAAAATAGATTAGAATTATTTAAAATCTACAAAGTTCTTTTACCTCAATAAAATTTATTTATTTTTATTTAAAGTGTTGAGAAAACAAAGACATTAAATTTCGCAAATTCGAAACAAAATGTCTAAAGCTTGAACATTTTTACAAAAAGCCCCGACAATTGTTCAAATAATGCTGGATTGAACTTATTTCCGTAATAATTATTTAAAAGGAAATTACACATGTTAAACACAATACACCATGCTGAAACAAAATAAGAAGATTTGATTCTTTTCTAAAAGCACATATTGTTTATAAAATATTGCTAGCATTACTACAGTAATAATTGTGTCAGCAAGTCTTTCAAAATAAAATCTAACCCAATTTTTTTTTTCATTCATTTATGAAGAAATATTATATCTGTCTTATTAAAAAATCTGTCAATGGTGCCTGATATAGTTCAAAAAAATTCAGCAATACTATTTCTTTTCTATATGGACAAAAAGAAAAGAGTCATGATTTTTGTTTAAGTCCACTTTATTCAGGACCTACTCACATATACGTATACATGTACGCATATATACAGATACGTATGTATCTATGTATGGTATGGTATCTGCTCATAAAATTTACTAGTTTGGACTAGACAATAGTCTATGTAATGTAATAGATTCATGGTTTACTGCACAAACTGCATCTTACTGGGAAATATCTGGTGAGAGTAGAAGTGCTCTTATAATAGACTCACATTCATTTTTCTTGAAGAGAAACAAATGTCCTGCATGAGGAAGCTCGTGATAAAGAATCCATGGTAATTTTTCAGAGATGTAACGGTTCACTGTGTAGGGAATGATCCTATCTTCAAAGCCTTGCCAAATGTGGACTGAACCATTGTTATCAGGGAACGGATTTGCTATCTCTGTGGGGCCAAATTCCCACTTTCCAAAAGCACTTATTATGTCTCGGTGTAATGATTCATGTTCACCTTGCTGAGTTATCTTCTCCTGAATGTTAAGACAGAACATGAATGTGAAAATGAATGTGAAGATGAAGATGAAGTGAGAAATGAAAATGCAGGCACTACCTGAGCAGTGTTTGGGAGTTCTGACAAGCTCTTCACGATTTCTAGATCATCAAGAGACAACATATTTGTCAAAGTCAATGAAGGGAACCATTTCTGTGTCATCCACCAATGGAACAACCAAGAGGCGTAATGTGCAACTCGAAAAGTCCATTGGTCTGAGCAAGGTAGCATCTGAAATGCCTCTCTCAAAACATTATCAGGAAAAGAAGGCCACCAATAGCTTATGAATGGAGACACCAAAGCTGCTCCTGATAATCTGCCAAAGGATTTCTTGTTATATATATAGAGTTTAAGATGACTGCATAAAGATCCTTTGTGTTTGGATCACACATCTTGATAGTGTAAAAATCATTTATATGGAAAACATCAAAAGCAAAATGAAGCTACAATACAAGTAAGTAATTAACATGCCTGTGTGGAATGTATTTTAGGCAGCTCCAAGCAGAGTAACCTCCCATTGACATTCCAATTATATAAAATTTGTCACCAATCTCCAATTTATCAGCCAGTTCTTGAATATCATAGGCTTCACTCTTCACAGAACGTGATGAATGTGGATCACTTTCACCATAACCTGCCCTGTCAAAGTGGAGGAAATATATCCCAAGATCCTCAATAAGTTCCTATATACCAAAGCAAACACAACAAATTTAACATATATTAATCTATATTTATATACCAAACACAGGAGTGTAATGTAATGTAATGTAACAACATAAAAGAAGAGCAAGCAGTTGAAACATACTTGAGAAACTGGTAAAATTTGGTCTTTGAAACCGTTATATCCATGAATGACAATGATCTTGTGTCTAGCTTCTTCCTTAGGAACACCAAATTCTCGGTAGGCCAAATTCCTGCCATCACTGAGCTTCACTCTGGGTGATGTAACTTGAGGACCACCAATGGATCCACATATTTTAGGAGCTGGGGGTTTTATGGCCTTATAAACCAACCCAACGAGAATCACCAACACTGCCACTGCTATTGGAATCACCATTGCTCCAAGGAAACTGCAACATCAAACGTATTATCCACTACTTTCATAACAATTTTCAAATATTAAACAAACAAGAAAGCAAAGTTGTACTTTTTCTTTGCTTTCAATACTACATTCAATCTGTTAATCAATCCCATTTCCCTCTTTACCAATATGAACAACCAAGAACAGTAAAAGAATAAAAAACAGAACCAGAGCATCATACTCTGCAAATAATTAATCACAACTACCAAGTCTATATCATAATAACCAGTTTAAAAGACCAATGCAAATAATTTCTAACTGATTAACATTATAGAATTATTATATTAATAATACATAAAAAAATTAATTATTAACACTATATAACAACTGATCTTACCAATTTTTCAAGCTACCAAATTGCTCTACCTCAGATTACTAAACTATAATCCACTCCGGAAACAGAGAGAAGGGTAATTATTGTTAGAGGTGTGATAAGAATGCATGCAGCATTCTAGAACATACTCTTTTCAATATAATTTATTTAAAATTTATTAAAAATAACGAAAAAAGGTGGTAAAAAGGTTTTGATTCTTGATATTGTTTAAGAATTAACATGCCATAAACGAATGACTCTTGCATCAATTTTCATATTGTTAATAATTAACACGTATAAACATTGGGATTCCTTGATTCAGATAAAATGACACATGCCATATGCAGCAGAAGCACAGAGCAGTGGCCAATGTATTGCAGAGTAATGGTCCCTATCCCACATATGTCACAAAATAAATAAATTACGTGAAAAACACGTTATCTTCACTCTCCACAAACATCCTACGAAATAATTTCGTTTACTAAATCAGGTTTTATTAGTCTCTTATACGAAATAAAAAAATTCAAAAAAATAAAATAATTTCTAAAATAACGCTTCTAGAAATTGAGGCAACATTAATTCACTTCGACAACTCCATGTTCTTAAAGACAATAGTCGTAACTCCCAAACTCCCAAACCCAAACGTTTCCTTTCTCGACAGCGTAAGCACGTGAAGGAGTAAAGATTACACGGCCACGAGACTGCCACGTGGAAACCAATGAGCCTTGTTTCACAATATCATCATCAATTAATTAATTAACAGAGAATGAATGTCAGAACTGCGAATGTAAACAAATGAACTCATAGGGGTGTTCATCAATTCCCTTTTTATAATTTGAACTGAAAAACGAAATTGAACACAATTCATATCACAGATGGTGGAATAAGGTTTCAAATAATGAGGAAATAAGAAAGTAAATAAGAGAAAGTGGCATGGAAGAATGAGAAAGAAAAAGAAAAAGGAAAGAAAAGAGTGTGACCTGCAGAAGATGAAGGGTGTTAATCTTATGAATCTGCAAAAGATGTCTGTTTCTTCTATCTCTCTTTATAGTACCATGTCTGGTTCAACCAAAACTCACTATATTATGAAGAGCTCAAAAGACACCATGACGTCACACACACAAAATTAAAATCAATTAAAATCCGTTTCTGCCAGTTTTCACAGAGTTGTCTATATCATTGCAGTTTCTTTTTTGTTTTACGATTTCTTTTTAAAAATAAAGTATAGTACTTATTTATTTATATTATGGTTTTATTCATTAAATAATTTAAAAAATCCATTGTATTTAATTTCTTAAATATTACATTATTATTTAAATGTTAATAATTAATTTATAATCATTTGACTTCGAGATTAATAAATTTAGTAAATGGGGTTCGTCCTCAACGTGTTGAACGACCCTGCCTTTTATCATGCCTTTTTGTGTATACTACATGGTGAGATTAAATAGTTAGTAAATTAATATTTAAAATTTTGTTAAAATATATATTTGAATGTTAGAATTTAAACTTTTTGAATGGAAATATACTTTTTATCAATTAAATAATCAGTACATTTAATATTATTTATTAATTAATATGTATTCAGTAAATAGTTCTAGTTTAATATTTAAAACTGTAAATAAAATAAATTTATTAAATTGTTTATTCAACAATTATGATTTATACAATTGAAAACAAATATAATTTTAAAAAATAAATTTAAAGAATAAAAAATAGAAAATGGGCCCTGTGAATTTGGGTGTTTTTGTGCCTACATTGTGAATACGCGGCAAGTTAATATTGGCTTTTTTTATATAAGAAAAAAATTCGCTACAAGTTTTACGAGTAGGTGTGTAGATAACTTTCTTTATATACTTTTTATAAATTAAAATCAATTAATTTTTAAATTCAAAATCATCCCTTAGAAAAAAAGTTGATACAAGAAAACTTTTACATTAGTCATGCATATTAATTTTAATTTTTGAAAAAGTTTACTTTTTTCTTATATTTTAAAAATATCCATAAAAAATCAATCTTATGAAGGAGTACTTATAAATTATAACTTTTATCTGATTTTCCACTCTCTCCTGAGGTCTCTCGGTTTTTATTATTATACTTTCTATTCTTTCAACAATTGACCTTGTTTTCACTTTTATGGTCGTGATATTTTCAATAATATAAAATTATTTTGAAGTAATTTATTAACGATTGATTTAAACAATGGGTAACCACTTTTACTTCTAATCATTTTAATTCAAAACCTGTTAATGATATATCATCTCACGTCTTAGTTTCAATAATAAACGAAACCAGTGAAAAAAAAAATCTAATTTGTCACCTAGCAGAAGAGAAGATGCTAATTATGTATTATGCTAACTAATAATTTTTGCAGCAAGACATCTTATCTTCATCACCAACCACCAATAATTTGATTGATATATTAACATAACAAATTTTTAAAATGTTTTTACTATAGTTATTTCTATCTCTTTTTTTTTTTCATTTCTTTTACCATTTATTTAAATATTATCTTCTATATTTTTTTTAATTTTAATTATCTAGTACTATTATTTCTTTATTACATTCAATTTTATTCCACTATTGATAAATTACTCAATTTTATCTTTTAACATTAAATTGATGTAATTTGATTCTTTAATATTTAAAAATTAATATAATTTTGTACCATCTGTCTAAATTAATTTTGTCACAATATTGTTAAGGAAATTGCTGTATATAAATAGCAACAATCTTTTAATGAGAGTTTAAATATTTCACCATTAATTAGCATAATTCTTTTAAGTCAATTTGGATAGAAAAGAATAATTAGATTATTTTTTTTTTAAAATAATTAAACTGTTTATTAATAATGGAACAAAATAAATAATAATGATGTTTTTATAAATAGTTTACTAAAATCAATTTGTAAGATTAAATTTAAATAAGTAAATATAAGATGATTAATGAAAAAGAATATGACTATTATATTTTTATGTAATAATATTTTTTTTCTATTTAAATCAATACGTTGATAAAACCCATGAAAATGATGAATTCTGTACTAGCATAAATTTGTAGTTGATAATCCTAGAATTTTACATTATCATCCTGTTGGATGTGGCAATTGAACAACATTTGATCTCCTGGTTTACAAATTGCCCAAACTATATACATTATGGTACCTAAATATAATAAAATTACCAATAATTCCTGCAGGAACAACAACCTTTATCAAAATGATGAAAACGGTTTTGATCTCTGACTATAATTTGACGATTGTAGATTTTTGAAACCAGTTGCATGAACGTGTGACAATCACCACAAATTCTTAAATTCTTCACTATATGAATGGGAACACCCTCAGGGATACTTGACAATCCAAAAGCAAGAGCCAACTTTTCACTGTGAAGAATTAGGTGGCTCTCTTTTTCACACTCTTCAATCTCTAGAAAAACCTCATTGAGATCAGGTTCATATCCCTCCGATTTCAGCTTACACACAACCTCCTCTAACTTAGAGAAAACAATTTGGTTGTACCCCACATTCATGGTCTTCCCCACAAGGAATTGATGCACTTTACCATCCATCAGAATAGAGCTACATCCAGGAATTTTTCTCACTCCCCTTTTTCTCATCATCGATCTAACTTTACTCACGTCATCCCACCTTCCCATTTTGGCATAGATATTTGAGAGAAGAACATAACAACTTGAGTCCTGTTTTGAGTCCTGTGGAGACAACTCTATGGCTCTCCATGCAGCAGTGTGTCCCAATACAATATTATTGTGCTTCATGCTGGCAAAAAGAATGGCCTTCCAAATTAAAACATCAGGCTCAAAAGGCATATTATGTATAACCTCAAGAGCCTGTTCTAAGCAACCTGATCTACCAAGAAGGTCAACAATGCATCCGTAATGCTGAATTTTAGGGACTATCTTGTACTTTATTTGCATGGTTTCAAAATAAAACTGACCCTCATCCATAAGACCTCCATGGTTGCAAGCACTTAAAAGCCCCAAGAAAGTGATATCATCAGGCTTAAGTTTTGCCCTTTCCATCTCCTGAAAAAGCTCAATAGCTTCAGGGGCAAGACCATGCAAGGCTAAACCAGAGATCATAGAATTCCAATCGCCAACATTTCGTCTGTGACAAATGCTTCTAAATACATGGTAGGCATTTTCTATTTGACCACATTTAGCGTACATGTTTATGAGAGCCGATCCAATAAAATTAAAACTATCAAGTATCTTATTAGAAAATATATAACCGTGTATCCATTTTCCTTCCTCAACAATACCAAGGTCAGCAATGGCTGAAAGAACACTAACAACAGCAGGAGCATCCGGTCTAACTCCTAAACTCAACATTTCTCTGAACAAACACAACCCCTTCTTTGGTTGATGATTAAGAACAAAAGCTGAAATCATACTCGTCCAAGTCACCACATCCCTGACACCCATGTCCATAAAAACCTCCTCAGCAAGCTCGCACAGCCCATGCTTCCCGTACCCATCAATCATGGTATTGCACGAAACTAGGTCCCTTTGAGGCATTCTCTCAAACACTTCACGTGCCATGTCAATCTGACCAGCTTTCAAGATACCTGAAAGCAACGAGTTCCAAGAAATCAAGTCTCTTTTAGGCATTCTATCGAACACCGACCTTGCAAGTTCAACCATGCCAAGCTCCAAACACATGCGAACCAAGGAGTTGGTGACAAAAGGGTCGTTCCACAAATGGGTTTTCAATATGAAACCCATTATTTGTTTCCCTTCCTCAAATGCACAGGACTTGCCACAAGCTTTGAGTGTGGGGGGAACAAAAAACTCGATTCCCCGCATGTCATGGAAGCAAGAGAGTGCATGAGCAAAAACGGAAACGGCGTCGTAGGGGACACTGCTCTGAGAAAGAACGTTGATAAGTTTGGTGACAGAAAGCACGTGAGTGATGAGATTGGTTTTGATAATGTAGGCATGAATTTGGCGCACTTGGGACAACGTTGTGCGTTGGTCTGAAAACAACCTTGTGCGTTGGTCTGACAACAACCTTGTTGGGTTTGCCCCAACTGAAACTGGAATACAACTTGATATCATCCTAACATCAAACAACCTTTGTGATTGTTTCTCCAACTGTTTTTTGGTAGTTTATGCTTTCCATGAGTCTCATTTCTTTCATTCTTATTCAAGGTCCATTGCAAAAACTGAATTCTAAAACACAATACAATGAGATTGAACACAAAATTCATTTCACACAGAGTGGAACAAGGTTTCAAACAATAAGGAAATAAGAAGATGGAAAGAAGAGTGTGACCTGAATCTGAATCCCAGACCAAAGGTGTCTGTTTCTTATCCCTCTTTATTGTGCCATATCTTCTTCCACCAAAACTCACATATAAACCAGGTGTTTAGATAACTTTATAAATATTTCAAAAATATGCATATTTTATAAATTCAAATTTATTTATCTATAAATTAAAAATTTTCTCTTAGAGAAAAGTTGATACAATAAAAGTTAATGAATATATTTAGAAATCACTATTTTTTTTTCTCACGTCAGTTATAGTTATGATTATTATATTCGAGAAATGAAACAGAATGAACATATGTTTGGTTGAAGAGCTTTCATCAACCCTTAGTCAAGTTTGTTATTTAAGTATTATTCATTAATAAAATATCATTATAAAATTCATAGCTTAAAAATATAAATTGAAATATTATTCTTTTTCTTTATATCATTACGACAGTTACAGCAAATTATTCACTATAGAGAAGGGTGAGACATTTTATTGTCCAAAGTAAGAACTATTTTTTTTTATCGTGAAAAATTACATTCTTTAATATTTAAAAAAGAAAAATAAAGTTTAAACAACTTCATAAACTATTTGACAACTAACTTTTAAAAGGTAATATAATTATTATGTAAATAGAGTTATTTTTATATTTAAAAAAATAAGGAGTAAAATAATAATTATCAATCAGTCCGATCTCAGAATATTATGATCCTTTAAAAATTTATCTCCTAAAAATAAAAATATTATATTATCACTTTTTCTCTATGTTAATACCTAATGGTAAATAAAATTTTTAACAACGGTTAAAATAAACATTTAATTGATAATTCGTTAATTACCACTGGTATGGCATAGTTAAATAAAAAGGACTTCGAAAGCAATTAGGAATTTTTTTACCTATATCTGCCACTACATTCATTATCAATTTACTTTTTAAAATTTTAAGAAAAGCTTTCAATGGATAAGTTTAGTAAAATTTGGCACCAATTGTTGCTTAAAATAATGTTTGTAATGAGATTTGTTATTTTTTAATGTTTATTTCAACCTCAAAATTTGAAGTCAAGTTATATTCGAGATGTTAAAAATGTGAAATTTAGTTAAAGATATTCAATATGTAAAGTTTAACTATATAAATGTTAAAAGTATGGAGTCACATTACAGGTGCAAGTCAGACATATGTACTAGTTCTATATTTTTTCTAAATAAAAAAAAAACATAAGATAAAAAATATTACAATATATTAAAATGAATTAGTTTAATATTTTTTTTATATTCAACTTGTAATTAAGTTTGACGGTAAGAAATTAATTAACCTAATTTTATCATTATGAGTATAAATATCTTGCATCTAAAATTTAATAGAATAGATATTGATGACTTGTGTAATCAAAATTTGGATAAAGTTTTACTCAACTTGCATTTATTTTAAATAAACATAAAATGTTTAATAAAAAGAATATGTTTATTATATTTTTTATGTAATAATTTTTTTCTATTTATGAATAATATCAGCCTTCCCCGACAAACGGGTCCTTCCACAAATGGGTTTCCAAAATGAAACGCATTATTTGTTTCCCTTCCCCATATGCACACGATTTACCACAACCTTGTTGGGCTTGCCCTACTGAAACAGGATGGATTCTTTCTGGATGTCAATACCCTACACCTCTATATATTTTTAAAATATCAAAATTATCTATGTGAAAATTATTAAAAAAGCTTTTTATTTTTTGAAATAGAAAATACTGAATGGGATGGTCTCCGTCTGGTTCAAAATATAAACTGGATGGGTGTCATTCGATTCACATCTTCAGTTTACATTTTGGAAAAAAAAATTATAAACCGAATGGGAGCTATCCGATTCACATTTTCATTTACAAATGTGAATCAGATGACCTCCTATCCGGTTTATAATTTTTTCTCAAAATGTAAGCTGGACGCGGGGCATCCGGTTCATACAAAGTTCGTCTTCTCCAACGCAGATTTATTGTCGATGGCAACCCAATCATCAAATTAACTACTCTAATCATCAATACCACTCACAAATTGCTAATAAACGTCTAAAATTTCTTATCTTTCACTTGTTTAAAGTTTTAATTCAGATTGAAATAAATACATACCTTCTCCTCCCAGATTGTGTGCGAACATTGCAGACTCTCGCCCACACACATAGATCGCTTTTGTTGACGGTGAAGGTGAAAAATAGATATAATGACTAAACCAGATACTACAGTAAAGCAGTGAATCCAATGCAAACAAAAGAAAAATGAAGCAGATGAGGCGAATAAGAATGGTTAAGAAGGTGAATGAAGGTTTTTAGTCTTTTACCATTTATCATTTAAGGGCATATTTGTATTTTTCAATTGACTATAAAGATGCAGGACTGGATATTGGGGTGGAGGAAGAATTCATCTAAACTGGAATGCAATATGATATCATGTCAATGACAAACAACTTTAGATGGTCCATTTCTTTCTGCACCCCACATTTTTCATGTAGCACTTATAGGATGGTTAAAAAATCAAACTATCTCCTTGTTGTTAAAATTTCTCTGGACTGTGTATTACATAACTCATAAGTTATCAGATTAAACAATCCAAAAAAACTACCAGATTACACAATTAGGAAGAGTCTTGGATTACATAGTACGATTTTTTTTTAATGAAAAAATGAGTTTCAAATTATACAATTTTAAATTTTAAATTTTATGTAAAACATAATTTAGGGTTTATAACATAACATTCAAATTGCATAATTCATAAGTAGAAAAAACTTTTAAATTATATAATTTGAAAGTGAAAAATAATTTCTGAATTATATAATCTGAAAACTATTTTCTTTAAATAATTTTTGGAATTGCAAAATCTAAAAGTAAAAAAATTACAAAATTAAGAATTAAGAAAAAGTTTAATTTTTTTAAGAATTAACATTTATGAACATTGGGATTCATTGATTCAGAAACAATGACATATATGATGTGCAGCAGAAGCACAGAGCAGTGGACAATGCATTGCAGAGTGATGGTCCCCCTCCCACATACGTTAAAAAATAAATTACTTGGAAAAAAACACATTATCTTCAGTCTCCACATACACCCTATGAAATAATTTCATATTCCAATCCACAATGTCCCTCTCCCAAACTCACATACAAAGCAGAAGGAGTAAGGCTACAGTATCCCAAAAATATAATTAATTTGTATTTTACTACCATTTCTCTCATTTTACTAAATAAGAATGCGAAAACTAAAATAGAAAATTTTAAAAATAATAAAAAGTTTTGAAATAATGCTTCCCATAAGTTCAAGGAATATTGAATTTTGCAATTTAGATTATAATATACACTTTTATCTACAAACCAATCTTTATATATGTACATTTCTTGGCTATAAACTTGATGAATTTTTACAGATTTATATAAGTAAGATTATCAAGTTACATGGTATGTTTGATTATTGTATTAAATAGATATTTTTGTTCTAATTCTAAATTCTAAGATGTACTTTAGATTTTCCAATAGTTTTTAAGAAAAAAAATATAATTTGTATTATAATAATAATAATTATAAAATAAGGGTTGACATGACTATGAACTTATGAATTATTGTAATAGAAAGTATAAGACTTTTCTTTTATGTCAGATAGAGGATGAGGATAAGAGATTTTATTTCAACTTGATTTATGACAAAAACACTACTAAAAATATTGAAATTATTTAAGAGAGATCGAAGATTTTTTTAATAGACAAAAATCATATGTTTAGAGAAGATATATTTAGAATTTCTTGTTGGTGATTGACATATTTTTTAAAGTTACACCTTTATTAGTATAGAAAAAAGTATTAAATCAAGAAAACTAATCATATATCAAATATCAAATTCTCATTAGACATATTTTTGTAGCTTATAATTATAAGCTAACTCTATATTCTTCTTTGACCAATTTTCATAATATCTTCTACGTCTTACAATTTAGAAAGTATGTGATGGAACATGTTTCTAATCTAATACAGTACACGTAAAAGATAATCTATTTTTTGAAGTCAATTTAGTTAGTATTGTGGACTCTCAAGTAAAACATTTGTGTGGTAAGAACACATGTGCTTTGAAATCTCAAATATGGTGATTCTACCTGAAAGATAGAAGAAATTATGTGTGAATCATATCCTCATCTTTTTTATGGTAAGAGAATTTTTAAAGACAAATTTTTTTATTAGGAATAATGTAAAATCCTCGACCAATCCATCAACCTCCTTTTCCTTCTCTTCCTTCTATTGTTATTTTCTTTCAAAGTTTGATTCCTCTCTCTAATCCACCCCCCCTTCCTCCACTTTAAGTTTTTTTTATACCGTTTCTCATCTTTTTCAATATCTGATCCTACAATAGCTAACGTATCCATGATCATTTGATCTTAATTCAAAATAAGTGTCTTTTCTTTGAAAACCTTTTAATTTTGCTTTTGCAAGTATTTTAGCTCAATATGTTGGGTTAGAAGAGAAAAATAATCCTTTCAATTAGTTTAGTCCTTGATTTATTTTTATGTGATTCGATATGTTGTTTTAGGTCTCTAATATGTTGGTTAAATTTAACCTCTTTAAAGCTATAATTGATTTTAAATTTTGTATTATTGTTATCGATTTTGATTTGATAATTGATATATTGAAATTAAATTGATAAACTTTGAAGTTTATATTAATTTTAAACATGTGAATGGCTTAGAAGTGTCAAAATGAATATTGTTAGCTATTTTGAATAAGATATCTGTTTACTAAACTTAAAACAATGAATTACATCTGTTAGGATTTTGGTTAAAAGAGAGTTTTAGGTTAGGTGGGGAACTTTCTGTATAAATGTTGTTTTCTACATATTTTGCTTAAGTCTTAAGTTTTCACTCAAACAATGTTGAAGTTAGAACTTTAATTTTAAACGAGAGCAATATCACTTAATTAAATACTAGTTTTATGCTTAAGCGACAAGCTTCGTCACTCAAGCTCGGAGCAGAAAAGCTTGAGAGAGAGGCAGTGACTATCCTATCCTATATGGAAGTTCTTTACTTAAGAAATGGTTTAATTGAAGCGATGAAGTCTATGATTTAGGGATTAGGAATAAAGTCTCGAGAGTTTTATGGTCTCTTTTTTTTTTTAATTTTTATAACCAGATATCCGTCAAACAATATGTTAGAGCTTAAGATAAGAGGGACCTAAGAGTTAGTGATGTTTTATTTGAATTTCTTCACTTTAATGTTAGTTAAAAGTTTAAACAATATTGTATATAAGCAAAGAGACTTCAATGACATACCATTTTATTATCTTATGTAATTCGCTTAAGTGACATTTTATGAATTTAAAACATTATTTATTAAAAAATTAAGTAAAAATAATTTGATGTCATATTATATGATTTTGAATAATAATGTATTGTATGATACATAATTCTTATATATATATATATATATATATATATATATATATATATATATATATATAAATAAAAGATAGTTATATATATGAGATGATATGTTAAATAGTTATGTGATTATAAATATTAAATTGTACAACAAATATTTCTTTAATTTAGTGATAGTATAAAATTTACTTAAATTAAAATATCAAGTTTTCTGAAGGAGAACTTTTACAAATATATAAACTTAAGTTGTTATAAACTTAGTTTAATCCTCACATAATCTTTACATTCACAGGATTAGACTGATGTTTTAGTCACTTGATAAACATATTTAATATGTGTTGTGAATGATGTTTATCTATTTATTTTTCATATTTTTTGGTTAACGTCTAATGTAAATCTACCATGTACAAAAATGATAATAAATAGAATAATGTAAGTGTTAAAGCAGATATTGTAAATCATTAATATAAAATGTATATTATATTTTATTCACCATAAGTTACCCTTTCTCTTATCATGTTTAAAAACTACTGATATATTTACTACATACATGAGCACATAAAATTTCATGTCCACGAAAAGTAACTATAACCTGTCCGAAATCTTATATCATATTATGTACTTGGGAGTTTTAGAAGCGGGATGTTATATTTTTCTCATATGTATAAACCACGTTAGAATATGGAGTAAGTTAAAGGTAACTTGTTAAATTCAAATTGTTCTATAATTTTAATAAAAATTTGAAGAATACCCTTTTAACATTGAATAGACTAAATAACAATTCTAACATAAGAAATTAATATTTATTTTTTTAAAATGAAAAATGTAATATAATTCAATAATATTAATTAAATTAAATATACTAAGCTATATACTTAAATTTAATATAAAAAATAATAATAAGCGTGTCTTTCAAAAGAAAGAAATACAATTTACTCCAAAGTGATCAAAGATTCAGTCTGCAGCTTACAATCAAATTAACAATTATATTTCTACTTTAAAGTAGAATATCTAGTCAATTCATTGTTCGACTTTTCATCATCATTTTAAAACCAAGACTGTCATATATATACTCTCTCTTTTTCTTTTTTTTTTCTTTTGCTTTTCTTTTATCCTTGAAGAAGACGTCGACATTCCTTAATTTTCTGCTTGTATTATAGATAATGTAAAAATTTACAATTCTTCCACCATAATTTATAGAATAAGTTCCATCTTTAAAAAATATGTCCTTATCCAATGCTTTTTGGTGTCGTTTATGAAGATTAATAAACTTATTGTATAAGATTTTTTAGGCAAAACAAGTCATTTGAACACTTGTTATCACACGAAAACGTTTACCATAAATCAAATATGAAATTTAGCGAAATAAACTAAGAGAATTTATATCTTGATAAACTGAATTAAGAAGTTTATTAAAGAAATTAAAGAAAAAAATATTAGAAATAGGCAAATTATTTTCATCCCATTCAAGCAACTTTTTGTGCCATTTAAAATTTCACACTCACACTGCTCTTCAACATCATCAAGTAATCTAATAATCTTTTTCCACAAGAAAACAAACAATTCATGAAAGTTTATTTTCGAATTATTTTCTCCGATCCAAATATCTAATGAGAAAGGTGATTTTTTTTTTCTTTCCTATTTTTTCTTCTAATTGACTTTCTAAACCATCTTTTATTGTTCATTTTTTTTTTTCAATTTTTCCTTGATCTCTCAACAACCTTGTTCCATTTCTTTTAAGACTTTGTTTCTTCCTTTACAGTCACCATTTACATATTTAAACTCATCTGACTTTTTTTTTTCAATTAAAACTACTATTACTTGTTAGAGTAGCAATTCAAAATTTGTAATCTCTTAACTCTTAATTTTTCTTAGCTTAGACACCCTATTTCAATTTACATTCTCTGTAGTTTTCTAAAAGTGAAATTATTATTTATTAAGTGCCACTACATTTATTATTTACTCATACTATCCTATATAATGGACACCACACCAATCCTTAATTAAGTGTACGATCCACTAATATATAAACTTTAAGATAACCATGTCATATATATTCTTATTATTTCCCCTTTACATGTCTTTTCACTTTGCCTAAGGGGGATAGTCCTGTCTTTATCATTGGTTATTCAACTTATAATTAATGTGACTGTTAAAGAATAATAACAAATTAATGAAACCTTATCCTTGCTCTTCAATATTAAAGTATATTATTTAAAGCATATATGGTGCCTCCATGATAATATTATCTAATTACTATGGAACTTAAAAAAAATACTCCCATAACATTATAATTTAATTTGAGTATGTTGACTTCATTGCAAAAAAAACAAAAGTTGAAGCCAAACACTACATATGTTATGCCAAAATGGATATGGGTGGCTACCAAACTTAATTGCGGGAATCCATAACGAAATGCACAGTTATTGGAAAAGACTCGGTTAAATTTGTTACATAAAAAATATTAAATATATCATGGATTTGATGGAAAACCATATGCATGAGATTCTACAACTACGATTAATCTAATTATCAATCAAATGAGAAATCAAGCGAGGGATGAAGCTAGGTTATCTCCTATCTAGCTAATATATATATATATATGTGTGTAATATAATTTTGAAGTGTGTAGCTAGTAAGTGATTACAGCTTTAATAATGAGAAGTGGCCCAAAGAGGAATAGGAATAGTGTAATTAAGAGGGCAATAATTTCATCCACTTTCCTCCTTTCCTCAATGTCTAATTTCAATATCAAAAGTGGTCATTCCATCTGAATCTTCTTTTCTGTGAAATGACCATAGCCACTATCTTTCAATTTTGTTAATTTGTGACTTATATATATGTATGTACATGCATAATCTGTGGGTGGAATAACTTTATACTCCAAACTCTGCTTAAATTATTGGCAATGTTACTACTAATGTTTAGTTTGGGAAGGTTCTAATATCACCCTGGGAGAATTTGAGAAGGTTTAACGATGCCTTGGAACCTCAAATTCTCTGCACGTCTCTTAAGAAATAATATCGAATTTGGGAATCACTGCTACGTTCTAGCTAGCTTCATCCCTAACATATATTTCATTTGTCTATTCTCTTTTTTATACCAAAATTATAATTGTCGTTATTTGATAATTTTAAATATGAGGACGTACTGTCTCTTAACAGTTTTTTTCTACAAATTTTTCTATAAAACTGCAAAAAATACTCACAAGAAATACACGAAATAATCTAATAGTAAAGATATATTAATAGAAAAACAATATTTAAAAAAATGGTAAGCTAAAGAAGTTTGCCCTTTTATATATACTTTAAAGAGTACTTAAACTCTTTATAAAAGAGATCCTTTTCACATCTTCAAAATATAAGATTTCCTCATTAGAGTCAGTATAGATTAAAATGAAGTGTTTGAGAACCGTTTAACCAGAGCAAGATAAAATCCTCCTACTTTCAACATCAATATAAAATTTGTTTGGTTTGAAAGGAACCCAATTTATTTCAAAATACATTCAATTGAAAAAGCAATTGCCTAAAAAGAATTTTTTTATCCAGTTCCGATAAAATGATTTCTAGTTTGGTTAAGTGTGAACTAACATTTTTCTGATTTACTTCTGCTTTTTAAAACATTCCTTCTCTGAAAAGAGCAAAACCCAAACTATCAAAGGTGGAAATGGAACAGGAGCACTATGTACCATCGGATTGAATACATAATAAAGAATAGTAAGGTAAATATATGCGTTAGCTTTTGTAGACCACGGTGTTGGAACTCTTTTGCATTAATAGAAATCTAACTATTTATAGGATAGAAAAATTTCTTATATATATATATATATATATATTTATATATATATATTTTAATTATATGACTTAAATATATAGTTATTGTTGTTCATAATAGTTATATATATGAGAGAGAGGCACAAGACTGCTTTTATTTATATACATGAATGGATATGATTGATTTTTTTAAATATAACTTGAGTCATTCATTTGTTTATATGGTCAAGTTTCTCTCACAGTGTGTGTTTTTCTTATGAATATGCTGAAAATAATATCGAGTAAATTTGCCGATAAAAAAAATTTTGAGTAAATTTATTATGGGTAATAATTTTTTTTTCACTAGCAGAAAAATGACCTTTTACGTTAATTTTGACAGACATTTTATGTCAATTTTGAAACCAACGTAAATATAGACAACGTAGTAAGTTTTGGACATATAATATCAGTTATGCAACCGACATAATATATACGTTACTATGGTTCAAAATAGAAACCGACATCATATATCTAACTAAAATAACTAAATTACAATATAAGAGATAGATACTACTTCGATTGGAACTGAAACCAACGTAATAAAGAACTTTTTACGTCGATTGTAAGCTACAACCAACAGAAAAGGTCTTTCTAGAAAAAAATAAATAATGACAACTATATTTTTGCTTATTCTATTCTTTTTTAACCAACAAGATTTTTAACCGACATGTTGTAGAATATATTTTTTTACTAGTATTGTTAGTATTTGATTCACCTATCCAATTGCTAAACTTTGAATTTGAAATTATTAATTTAGTATAACTCTATATTGATTGATTTACATACTATCGACTACAAACATTTAATGTGTCTAAAAATGAATTAAATATACTTTATTTTATGTGTTATCAATATTTTTTTAAATGTGAAAAGCAACTTCAGCCTTTTTCATAAGGTTCCACTTTTTCCCTCTTCTTCAATTCTCGCTTCCCACTATGACTCCTAATTAATTAAGTATTATTGAAGGGATGAGCACTATAAATATAGGGTTTCTACTTCACATCTCACACACAAAGCCCTCAAAAGCAACAGCATTAACTATTTGGTTCACTCCCACCTTCAAAGTCTAGCTAACATTTCAACTAATCTTTTTCATGGCCATGAATATGATATCAACAGATCCTCTTGTTATTGGGAGGGTGATCGGAGATGTTGTGGATCCTTTCTCTGCAACTGTGAAAATCACTGTCTCCTACAACAACAAGCAGGTCTATAACGGTCATGAGTTTTTCCCTTCCTCAGTAACCAACAAGCCTAAGGTTCAGATTCGTGGAGGCGACATGAGATCCTTCTTCACTCTTGTACCTTCTTCTTTCACCAAACTAATCCATTTGTATCTCTTCAATCTTTTCACTCATCTCACTGTTCCATTTCCATCACTTTCTTTCAGGTCATGACAGATCCAGATGTTCCAGGCCCTAGTGATCCATATCTCAGGGAACACTTACACTGGTATGATACTAAACCATCACATGCAGAGTTAGGTCTTCACTCTACATTAACTTTCTTGACTTGTGTAGATTTTATGATTTCAAACACACTACTTTTTATATTTTTTTGCTTGTAATGGATCAAGTAAAGTACATATTTTGAGTTTAGATATGGAAAGAAACACATGCAAAAGGAAGAGCTTCAGATGCACCACATGCATAGGTGATTTCATCTGAAACAAAGTGTCTGACCATATTTAATAACTCGCAGGATAGTCACAGACATCCCAGGCACAACGGACACCACATTTGGTAAGTTGTTGAATCTTGTTATGGACACACTAACAGAGAGAGACACTTTCATTATTACTATATATCATTAATATTCATAAAAGTCCATAAATATGTCTTTTTTCCCTTGAACATGCAATTGAACAGGAAATGAGGTGGTGAACTATGAATTTCCAAGGCCAAACATAGGCATCCATAGGTTTGTGTTCCTCCTTTTCAAGCAGAAGGGGAGGCAGGCAGTGATGAAAATACCAAGCTCTAGGGACCTCTTCAACACGAGGAGCTTTGCAGAGGAGAATGACCTGGGGCTTCCTGTGGCTGCTGTGTTTTTCAATGCTCAAAGGGAAACGGCTGCCAGAAGACGTTGAACAATGAACCAACCCAGAAAAGTGTCACAATGTGCTTATCACTAGTAAAGCCTATATAGCTCTGTCGACCAAATAAGTCTAGGTTTCTAAGGGTGTGGGGGCACCTTGTCTAGTTAAATCCGAACTTGCATGCTGAAACTCGTATCCTTCTAACATTCTTGTTTTTAGTTTGGTGGTTTCAGTTTGTAACTTTTTCAGTTTCTATTTCACTTTCTAGTAAATTATTATGTCCGAGTAACCATGGAAGTTAGTATCATATTATCTAGTTCAAGTGCATGTTTTAGTTGACTAAGAAATAATCTTTTCTTAACTTTTTAAACTTAATAAAAAAATTAATACAACCTGCTTCAAAGAGGCACATCATAACTTTTTTAAGTTGTTAAAATATGTTAATTGCATTTGATTCCTACTGCAATAAAAGTTGGTAAGCAATAAATAGGTCACTACTACAGTGCAGTAGAAAGATGTTAACGAAATATCTACTCTGAAGAAGTGGGGAGGTTTATAATATGAAAAAGAATCTTGTAATGTTCTACTTTATCCAATATTTCTATGGATTCAGCTGAGCAGTGGTATTTGCTTTTTCAATCTTTTCTTTTACTCTTCTATTTATATTATAAATTTGATTTGAATCCATAGTATAACCAAGGGCTTTATATATATATGAAAGTTGTTAATGTATTATATATGCATTATGGTACCTTACGTGTACTAATATGTCAACACCTTTTTTTCTCTGATTCTGGGACCGAACGAAATCAAACGACACCAAAAAATGAAAGGTTATTGTTGTTACTCTAACTTCGAAGACTTCAAGGAATGGCGTGATATATTGACTTTTTCTCTTTCTCGAAAGTGCAACTCCATAATTCATAAATCCCACTCTTTGAGGGAGAAGATTCTGAAGTTCACGACCCTTTTGTGCAGTGCAATATTAACCGATAGGTAAAAGAAACTTAGGGGTGCATAGCAGACGCCATTTCGAATTTCTGACTCCCTATAAACCTAGCCACAAATCTAAACAATGTTTACCTATAACAAGTAACACTTTATTTTCCACTTTACTTTCGCCAAATTATTGGAATGGAAACTGTATTCAACAAATACGGTATACAAAGTAAAACCAGAAAGGAAACACAACATATCCTTTTCTTGTTAGAACTGAGAAATTACTTCTAGACTTCTATGGTGTGAATAGGAAAATAGCATATTTCTTTTAGAAGAAAGCTTTCATTCTATTTGAGAAATTGTACTTAATAACCTTTTCCATAAAAAAGTATACAAGTTGAATACATAATACAAGTCTATGGAATAAACACTATTAAGATTTTTTGTTGAAACTAAACACTGTTAACATTGTCCTTGGTAAACACTGCATGCAAACCTCTGCTTAAAGAATGAATACCAAATTATGTTTCTGTTATTGAGATGTACTTTGATTCAACCGCTGGCTTTGAATGATCTCAATGTATTGAACTTCCAAGGACATTTCCGTTAAAAGAGGTCTATGACCTGCAGAAAGCTGTTCTGGTTAGTTGCATCGGAATCAAGCAAAAAGAACCCTTCAACTATTTACATATCATAGGGCTGAAAATGTGTCTTGTTTTATTATCCACGAGTTAAACCTTTGAAGAAAAAAAGATAGGATTAAACCATGGTTTTGATCTCTAATCTTAAAACCGTGTTTATTTTGTCTCTAATGAAAAAAATAGTTAACTTCAAAATTCTTCGTGGACTTTCTAAAAAGTTTGTTGACAATTAAATAAGAATTTTACTCTAACTCAACAAATAATTCTCTCATACTCTGTAAATCAATCTAATGATAAATATGTAACTCAATGTATAGGCTGCCTATTGAAAGAAAAAAAAAATATTAGTATCATTACAGTAATTTATATAATTTAATAATTAAATATATTAAAAATATGAATATTTTTACAGTGTGATATTAAAAAATTGTACGTGCCCATAAACTAGCTAAATAATAAAATCAAATCAAGATATTGCCGCTAATTAATATAAACTCATCACAATTTAAACATTATCTCAATCATATACCATGCTTGTCATGTGGTATAATAAACCATTGTATGTAGTTCTGTTTTGTTCATATTTCCAGAAATTAAAAAAGAAATGTAAAATGTTAAAGTGCACACTGTTATGATTTTAAACACTCAACAATCGCTATATCTAATACAATAAATATGTTAAATTTTTAACACTTTATCTAATATAATACATATGTTAATTTTTTAATAACTATTTTAGAATTGTATTTTGCAAACTACTCTAGTAATTTACAAATTAGTTTGCCTAGCTCAAAAGTTGATATTGTTTAATATAAGTTATTTTAGTACTTTTAATTTATTTAGACAAATTATTTAATACATGAACCTCTAATTTTTTTTCTCTTTATTTCATCCTTTACTAATTTTCTTGAAATTTCTTTTCATTTTATTTTTTTTAATATAGATTTTTTTCTTACTTTTGCCTCCTCTCATTGATATCATCTTATGTTTTTTAACATTTTTTTACTTCCTCACAGTCACATGAATGTTAAAATTAATTATTCTTTTGAAGTAAGAATTATTAAAATCTTCTTTCAAATATTAATAATTAATTTAAATTATATAATATCATTTAATTAAATTATAATTTAGGAAAAATTTAAATATCCCATAAAAACTAAACAATTACTGTCATTCAATAAATATCATATTAATTAAAATTAAGACCATTATTAACACATAAAAGACTTCCATCAAGATAAAGTTCATTTAAAAATATTTGAAATACCAAAATTAAATATATTTAAATTTTAAAGGAACCAAAACTACAAAAATTAAGAGAGACAAATAATTTTTAACAAAGTAAATAAATAATGTGCTTAGTTGAAGGAATCTTAGCTCAGCCTTTACATTATTTCATGGCTTATCAGTGACAGCCATGAATAATTGAGTCTTTGGGGTATACTGAACATTGAACATTGCTGTGTCAGCAACTTTATAGTAGTTATAATCAATAAATGTATATACTGTGGGCACAATTGAATAGGACCAGACAATGATGCTCAAAGATACTATGAACCACCTATGATGATGTTTTATTAGTTATTGTTATTTTTACTATTATGATATTCCTGCTTTGCTTCTATCAAATCTAGGGGCTCTTGAACCACTCTCTTCTTCTGCACAAATTACTCACTCGCCTCCTGCTTCTGTCTTCTGTGTCATTTCTTTTAGAACCCATAAATTAGTTCTGAAAAGTTGATGCGTTGTTCGTTTTCCAAACTATCCACGTTACCATAACGAATCCTTGTTTCAGTATAGTGTCAGATAAACAGGACAGACAAAATTGAAATGAAAGAAATTAAAGAAAATATGAATAAATCTGTTACCAGCTCTATGAATTTTCTTTTGACTCTTTCAATTTTTTTTTTTATTTCTAGATATAATTTTTCCAAAACTAATCTAGTTCTTAATTGACTATTATGGTGTCACATATGTAGGGCACACCATTTAATAGGCTAAGGGTTTATTGTTCTTTATATATGCATACCAGATCTATCCTTCCTTGGTATCAGCATAAGCCTAAAGTAATCAAACATTCTCCTTATGAACAAGGAAGTAACTAATTACTATTAAGAGCATAATCAATATAAGAAGGTTGAAAATTCCATTGGTGAACATCCTAAGGAAACATACATACATTAGAAGAAAGTATTCATTGCTGTTGGAAAAAAAAAATAGAAGAAAGTGTTTCAGAAGTAGAAAGTATTCTACCAAATACAATATATGCATATATGTTTAGTTTAATGATATTGTGGCTAATGGAGACATGCTGATTTTAACTATTGTTATTTTTATTGGAATTTGGGTACAAAACCTATCTATAAGCTTTTTTATTTCAATATTATGATTATCTTTCTCTTTTTTTTCTTTATGTTCTATTATTTTGAATGTTTTTAATTTATTTTATTTTTAAAATAAGTCAATATATTTGATATTAATAATGTCACGATACTGACACGTGATATGAATAACGAAAGACACATTATCAATAAAAATTAATTTGTTGGAAAAAAGTAATATACCCAGTGAATAACAAATGTTAGGTGAAATTATAATAACATCATCATCACGAATTTGATGAAAAATGGAAGAGATTATATTAATTCATTTAGAATAAAAAAATTAGAAATATTCAAAGCGATAGGAGAAAATAAAAAAAAAACATCATAATAACTGAAATAAAAAAAAATATTCAACCCCCAAAAGTTATTAGGTCAAATGCAATGAGTGTTATTGTTTATTTATGTAATATAATTATATAATGAGATAAATATGTGCATGTCTTAGTTTCTTACAATGTATCGTTTATCGGCATAGGTGAGTGGTAGGTAAAATGAGAGGTAGGTTTTGGATATGTCTTGATATTGGAGAAAGATTTCTATTATATATATGTCCTGTGGATGATTCAGACTAATAATTTAGGTAAGAGTATCTGCACTTAGGATCAGGGGATGCATTAGAGAGGAATTGAATAGCTAGTTCTTCTCACTTGGTTTATTAAGTGTATCTTTTCAATTAAGAATTTTTTTTATCAGAAAAAGAATTAAGGAAAGTAAAACATTTAAAAGATACTCTAATCTTCATTAATAAAAAGGTTATCCTGACACAATAATTCTATCTTATAATTATCAGAATTTGAGTATATACTACTTCTTGAAATATTTAATATGAAATATTTAATGTGGATCTTAATTTATATAATAATAGCAATCAATATTTATAATAATTGTACAGTACCTATAATAAAAATATTCCATTAACTTTAACAGATAATGAATATGTAAATTTCAAATAAAATGATAATTACATCTCTATTACAGGTAATGGTATTTTAGAATTTATGATATTCTTAACTGCTATAATAGTGTTCTAAACCTATGACTTAATCTGATATATACCTTTAGATTTTTTAGAGAGAATTGCTATTAAATAATATGTTACATCATTTAAATCTACGTAATATCAAATTGTAAAAAAAATATTTTTAAATTTGTTATATAAGAAATTAAATAGAATATCATTTATCTTATATTTATGTTCAGGTAGCCCCTTTAATTTAATGACTATTCATACAAGTTTTTCATTTTTGTAAAATTGATGATTATTTGAATTCAAATTTAAGCATGTGGTTGTATCAAAGACGGAATAACATACATATCGTATCTACCAAAAAAATCACATCATAGAGTATTTATAAGCAGTTGCTTCATGCACCCATCATCGAGAGAAAAAAAAGCAAAAGTGTCTCTTTTGGTTAATATAAAAGGGGTTAAATATAATACGGTGCATGAAGTAAATGAGCGGGTGCAGGAAGCAATTTCCCATTTTTATACTAGTAAAGCCCATTTTTAGCATAGTGTTTGTCCAGCCCATTTTGGTGGCACTTGATTCTACTATCCAATGACCACTCTAGCCCACCCAAACTGTGAATTGTGTTCCAAGAATAAAGAAAGGAACTTTATAAGAGTCACACTAAACATTTAATCAATACTTCACTTTAAAATGCATACATTTTATGTGTTTGGATAAATGATTTTGAGGAGCAATTTTTTTTTGTTAGGATTTAAAAATCTTTGTCATCAAAATGTTTGGTTTGGATATTTAACACGGTAAATTTGCAAATTTTAAATAAACTTTAAATTAGGAATTAACTCACAGAATAAATCCTCACTCCCATCTACCATAACTCTAATCTAATTTCATGTAGATAACGATGTCTATAGAACAGTAAGAATGTCAGAGCAAGTTGGTCAAAAATAGACAACAACTACGAAAATGAAATTAACCATACTAACAACCTTATTTGAGAATGTTTTTGTTTGATGGACTTTTACTAACTTGTAAAGATCACGATGAATTTGTAATTCTGGGGCCTTTAGAAATATAGATAGAATGTGGACACCATTTTCAATGGAGTTCCAAGAAAAATTCCAAAGTTTTGGGTCTTCTCCATTGAAATTTTTGTTGTCTCAAAACTATTAATGTTACCATGAAAAGAGGAGGTCAAGGTCAAATGGGTATCTACTACATTGATTCTCTGTGTTGTAATTTTAGAATATGATTATCTCAATAATTAATTAAAAATATAGATGTTTAGTTAATTTATAATAAAAAAATTTCTGATATTTTGAAAAAAAAAATTAGACAATCATTATTTCAAACTTAACTTGAAATAAGCACGTAATTAATACGGTCAATGCACTCCACCATGATTTTAAATAAAAATAATTAATTAATTAGTATTCTAGAATTCTTGTTAGAAAAAGCTAACGTTGATTAATTTTAGCCTTACCTACCACCTTGACGTTAATTTCCACGAACTTCCAACACTCTGTAGTTTGTTTTTTTTTTTTTTTTTTTTTTTTTTTTTTTTTTTGCACTATTTGTTTGTGTTTTATTTTTTTTTATATTTTTTTTTTTATTTGATCGACTTTAAGAAACTACA
>Ga0099825_1000171_pt1 | contig 54395 bp, 20 predicted proteins | sample SiratroredBW_FD_76838 | JGI IMG/M metagenome (GOLD analysis project Ga0099825, IMG submission 76838) | Root nodule microbial communities of legume samples collected from California, USA - Siratro red BW | ecosystem: Host-associated > Plants > Roots > Nodule | place: USA: California | collected...
ATATATATATAGATATATATATATATATATATATATATATATATATATATATATATATATAAATGAAAACTTAGAACGTTAATGGATTTATAGATAAGAAATTCATGCATCAAGCACAATTTCTAGAACTTATGTTTGACTTATATATTCAAGTATTATAACCTATAACCTAGTGTACATAAACTCAAATCAAACTTTATTTTTTGACAAAATGAATTACGTCTCATTTTCATAAAAGTCTATTTATTTGAAAAAAAAAATTTAAACTAATGATACCTTGGCTATTTACGTAAACATTAAAGATACTATTGTTATTGTTAATACATTAGATTCATATGTAATAGGTAGACATATTATGTTGGTTGGGAGATCTCAATCGACATAGTATTTCTTTGTAGCGCGTGAGTGAATTTTGGGACAAATTAGAGAAAATTTGGCCAAATACTATTCTTATGCTTCATTCTCTTTCATTGTTCCCTGTCGCTTTGTCTTCTACTTCACTATTGTGCATGCCATTGTGTCATTGTTTCAATCACTCCCCTAATTTCTTTCACTCTTCAAGTTTTGGTTTGGCACTCCTTAAGTTGACGTTTCGGTTCGCATTTTGGGTGCCTCGCTTTTCGGATTCACTCTCACTGGTACGTCACGTTTGTTCTCCCCCATTTTTCTTTGCTCTATTGTCTTTGTGGTTTCATTCACTCTATTTTTGCATTTAGTGGTTTTGGTAGATATTATATGGGTTTGTGTTCACTGGTTTGCTCTCACTGTCCTTAAGAGGTATGTTTTCTTATCTGTATTTGCGTTGTATTATTTGTATGCTTGGATTGTTTTCTATATGCTTGTATCATAGATTTTGGGATTCAAAAATTTTAGGACGAAAAAACTTCAAATAATCATAACTTTTGATAGAGAGCTCGGATTGAAATGCTCCAAAAATGAAAGTTGTTTGAAATTGGGTAACGAATTGCACCTTCGAAACTTTCAAAATTCAACTGTTTAGTGTTTCTTTTTTATTTTTTTGTTATTTTTCACCTATTTTTTAGATTGTAACCTTTGATTTCACATATCTATACTTGTTAGAAAATTCTAAAATTTTTGTAGTGTTTTCTTGTATCGATTAGAGATTTATCAACCCATTAATTTTTTAATAAAAGAGACTTTTTACGTTGGTTGTAAGCTACAACTGAGGTAAAAAGTCCTCTATTCCACCTCTTACACTGTAATTTAGTTATTTTAGTTTGGTATATGATGTCGGTTTCTATTTTCAACCGACGTAATGACATACATATTACATTGGTTGCATAACTGACGTTATATATTCAAGACTTTCTACGTCGCCTAAATTTATGTCGATTCCAGAACCAACATAGAATATCTTCCAAAACTGACATAGAAGACATTTTTCTACTAGTGTCTTTTGAGATGTTCATCCTTTTTTCAGTTTATTCAAATAATATATTAAGAGACAAAAAAAATTAGGATGGGCAATTGAGAAAAACAAGAATAAGAAATAATAGAAATAATAGAGGAACTTCATTTTCAAATTCTGGATATTCTTTTATTAAATCACAAGTAGGACTAAGAATAGAATTACAGTATAATCTTATAAGTTATTTTTTCACTAATAATTTTCTTAATTAATACAGATTCAGAACATGTTATAATTTTATAAAATTAAACCCAACATCAACACAAATAAATCTTTATCTTATGAAATAATTATTAATAAAAAATGATATATATATCTAATCTTAATTACCATATTGGTTGTATCTTTTTCAATAAAGTCAAGAAATTCTAAATATAAGAACACAAAAGGTAGATGAACTTTGAGGAGGTTGAACGTGTTACGGAAAAAGAGAAGAAAGTGAAAGAAATGAAGAGGAAGAAAGAAAGTGAAAGAAAGAAATATATAAGATATGGTTTCTTAACTTAAATCTTATCTTCATAATAAAATAAATATATCATTATCAAATATCTAGTTTATTAAAACTTAAATATATTTTTATATTAAATAATGTGTAGGATCCATACACGGGTGACTTAAGGCCTAAGCAAGTAAAGCAATCACTTTAAGTTTTAAGGTATCGAAAGACTCAAAAGAATTAATATTACTATATTATTATAAAATTAAAAAATATTCAATTTTAAAATTACACTAAAAATTAATTTTTATTTAAAAATTTAAAATACTTTAACTCATTTTTTAAATTTATATCGATACTATAAATACTTTTTAGTGACTTTTAATTTATATTGATACTATAAATATTATTTAATGAATAATATTTTTAGAATTTTCTTATAATAAATTAATAATATTTAAAAAAAATTGAACAATCAAGAAATCCTATGTATTAATACTTCCTAATTTTCTTTCTATCTCTTTACTCTATTATATCAGATTGACATAATTTATTTATTTTTATATGTTCTTTCATTCTCTGTTTCTTCCATTTATCTTCTTCTTTTATCTGACTTCTTTATTTATCTCTTTCGCTTATCTGACTTTTACATAATATTGTTTCAATTTGAGTTTTTGATTATCATAAGGTCACTTTTCACTCATCAGTGTCTTACAATATAAGCGTATGTCTTTATTTGGAGACTTGAAGTGGTAGATTGAGGAATCAAAGTTTGTATCAGGTAAAAATAATATTAGATTGACGAATTGATCTCAAATTTTTTTTTATTTTTCATTATTGTTTAATAATTTTAAAATAATTTGTCCAAATTCGACAAAGAGCATTAGAAATTTAGAATTTATAAATTAAATTTAAAGACTTACCAAATGACAATGTTGAAAGATAGTAGGAGACTTGAGACTTCAAGCCAAGATACAGCGATGAAGTTTATTATTTTGACAATCAGGTTTTATCTTTTTAACTTAATCTCATTTTACATACTTTTAAGTTACATTCAGTGTTATATATATTATATATAAAAATATACAAATATGTCAACTAGAAGATACAAATCAGGTTATTCAAAACTTCAAATAAAGAGAAGAGTTGAACTTCAAATAAATTCTAGATAAAAATATCATAATTTAAATTATTTTACTAATTTAAAAAAAGACCTATTTTTTTAATTTGCTTTAGGCCTCCTAAAGTTTTAAGCCATCTCTGGATTCACAAAACTATGTAAGTTATTTTTCCACCAAAATGGTTAATTTTCTTAATTAATTTGTGAAATTTTATGGATTTCGGAGTAATGATAATATATAAAAGTTTTAATTAATTTCAAATTAATAAATTGTACTTATTTATATAAATAATATTTTTATGGTTTACATTTAATTAAATTGTGTTTTAAAATTTTTTCTACAGTATTATAACAATAAAAATATGTAAAGTATGTGTTTTTTTTTTCGGGAAAAGGATTTTGTAAGGAAAAAAATTTTGTTGTTAAGAGAATATAAATATTTAGGTATATGACAAAGTGGTTAAATTAAATATGAAAGTAAAACATAAATCTTTTTCTAAAGTATTTAAATATTTTTAGCAGAAAAATATTTTATATTTATAATAAAATTTATTTATCTTAAATTTTAATATTATCTACTTCTAGTTTCGTGACCTAATCCCTTATAATAATATAAGAGGTGAAGAATAGAATAATATGCACCAAATATTTTTTTAATTATAATTAATATTTAAGTATTATGTTGAAACCTGAAATAAACTATAAAAAAAAAAAAACACTTGAAAGCTATTTTAGTATATTCTTTTATTAAAAATTGTGAAAACTATTTTAGTTACTTCCCACCTTATGACAGGTTATTGAGCACGAATTCAAACAGGCTGTGAATGTCTCAACCTTTTAAAATAATATATCCACGTGTCATGAATAAGGTTGTTTTCTATAGATATTGATATTATTATCATTATTATTATTATTATTATTATTATTATTAATGATGATGAGTGAGAAATGTACAAATGCAATTGATGAGTGATTTAAGAAAGGTTCTTTTTTAGAATAGAAAGACTATTTTCATTTAATGTAAGAGTTACATGAAAACAAGGAAAATAACTGATATTTAGCAAAATTGGTAGTGTGTAGAAGCTATTCTAAACTTTTCTGTACCCGTACTAAATTATTATAAATAAACAAAAAAATAAAAAATCAATAATTTATTATGTTTTTTTTTTTAAAAAAAAAAACTTTCTGAACCTTACTAATCCAATTTTATTTAACTAATGGGCTTCCACGGAAATACTTCACCCTACAGGGCTTATTTAACTTAAGAATTTGCATTATCTTAAAATAAATATCTTCATTTTCACCTCGACACAGATATTTCCAGCATAGAAATCATAATATAGGAATTTTATTTAATTTTTTCCAGTATCATTATGCCGCCTATTTTTAGAATCTCTTATTTACAATTTTTCTTATATATCCAAAAAATTTATAAAACCTAATTTAATAATATGTTATTTATACTCAGCTTATAGATATTTAACTTTAATTTATTGTTATTGATAATTAATTAATTAATTAATTGTGAATTATTTTTCTTATTTATTACTAGTGGAATATTTCTTTGAAAATATATTGTGAATACTCTAATGCTGATTTAGATCTCAAATCTATAAGACTAAATATGACCTATTGAACATGCCATTATATTATTGAAATTCCGATTGATTACAAATTTGTAAAGAAATTGGTTCAAGATTTACTAGTTAAATTATTAATTAAACCACTATTAAAAAAATAATATAAAAATTTGAATAATATTAAAAAACATTAAAAAAACACGGGGCTTACTATCATTGTCATTTCCCCTTGTTCATAAGTGAAGTAATATTGTTTCTACTTAATTATTGTTCATATATTACAGGATTCAATGCTTGAGCAAGAAACACAGGCTCATTTGTTTCTTATGGTCGAGAAGATATTTTGACGACTATTGTAAGGAGACCAGAGCACCTAAGATGTGTGCATGATACTAGTGGTTCATGGAGACTCTAAGATTACTTTAGTTCACCATCATAAAGAACTACCAACTCTAAAAGTCAAGATGCTTGCATAGGATGAAGATGCAATTTGAAGATAAACTGAATAAAATTCGACAATCCTTGCAGTAAGAATTTGTTGAGAAGTTAGAGTTCATTCATTTTTAGCAACAAACTCATGAAACACCTACATTTCCTGAAGTTATTCGAGTGAGTATGAAAGATAGTTGGGTTGCTGTTGATGTAGATCTCTAAGGGGGTCATTTTCACACTAATGAATAATACCAATGTGAGTTATATATCGAAGATAATCCTCGCATCTAGTCGCATTTTGAGGAAAATAGAGGGAGGGTTAACCATCCATGGTATCTCTCTGTAGTCCGATTAGATGCGAGTGGTGATTGATGAAGCTCTAACATGTTATTGTTTGAGTATCTTTGTCCAACGTAGAAGTCCAATTGGTGGGAGAATCTTTAGACACATTTTTTACTTAGCCTAAACATCTGGCTAGATTAGTCTCAGCACGATCACATGTATATTAAATTCTCTTATTTTTTATTCATTTTCTTATTATTATTATAATGTCCTTCAATGTTGGACTAACAATTTATCTTTTGTTTATGATCTATCCGTTATAATAATCACATTATAAAAGCACCTACTAGTGATGATGAATGGTAAAAGCTAAGAATGATAAATTTTAAAATTTTTCCTTTAGAAGTTTTTAAGACAAACTTGAAAATCCATTTTTTTTCTAAAAACTTGTTACTTACATCATATGTCATCTCATTTATGATTCTTTAAAGTGGAGAGAAAATAAAAATAAAAATAAATGAATAAAAAATGAAATTATCTGAATTAAAAAAATAAATAAATAAATAAATGAATGAAAAATTTATAACTAAGATGATAGAATAAAAAATTAATTGATTAAATAATATAACGAATGAGTATGAATTAGAATTGAAAGATGAACTAAAAATAGTTTGTCGTAAAAAAGAATTTAAAAATATAAATTAAATTAAAATTAAAAATTAAAAATTATCACAAAATCTTAATGAATAAAAAATATTTTATAATAAAAATGTTATAAAATTTTAATAAATAGAAAAGTTATATTCAAAATAATAATATTAAAATAAATTATTTTATAAAATACCAAATTTAAATTATTTTATTTTATTTATCATTTTAATATTATTTTATTATAATAAAAATTTAAATGTTAATAAAAGTTAATAGTATAAAAATAATAAAATATTTAAATTATAATCAGTGTTGTCTGACATCTTTTGACATCAGATTCTTTTATGAAGTTATCCATAGTTTAATCAGTGCTTTAGATTCAATAAAAGCTTAGGTTTAGAACATGGTTCAAGACTAAGATGAGTAGTACTAACATGGGTTAATTAAAACGATCTAGGAAAAAAATCTTCATATTCTCTTACTTTTGGATTTTTTTTGAACTGAAGCAACTTAATTCTGAATTTCTGGTGCAGTGCTCTTCCAATTGCTGTGAACTTGGTGTGGCAGAGGCCCAGAAAAATGTGATGGTTGGCCTGAATTATATATATGTGGGGAATATTCTGGTACGATTCTCTTTTTGTCTACTCAGGCAGTTCGTGAAAGACCTTGGATGATTGCACCAGTGTGTTTGCCCCCAATGAGATTCCAGAATTTAATGAAACTGTGGCATTCAATGTTAAACAACTGTAGTTTTTTGTGCAGGGGTCTGTAGATAAAGTAAGAAGTTGCATTCTTGGTTAGAATTTGTAGTTGCAATTTGCCAGTTTCAGATTTTGAATACTTAATTGATATTTTTCACATGATTACATGTAACTTTTACATTAGACAAGTTCAAATGATAAGTTAGATACCTAGCAGAATTAAAAAAGTTTTTAGTTTGTGTCATCCCATGAAAACCCATAGAGTAAATAGAGTAATTTGTAACAGACATCCCATGTCAAAATATCTAATTCTTGTACATGTTCTTTAATGAAGCAGGAATATAGTTGCATGATATAATTGGATGGTATTGGTATACATGCGTTTTATGTCATCCACCTTGTTCAATTATTTGAAGCACTGAGTGTTGTGACAGTGTTTACTTTGATGTGTAGTGGGCCATTTGAACTGGAGTTAGACTAGGATTGAGACTAAGCGAACATTCTTGATGTGAATAAGTTATTTGCAAAACTTCAAGAAGATGGAAGCATTGTTCATACTTCGGTCTGATAGAGAATGGTTTGATGATACAAACAATAGGTTAAGTGTCCCTTTAGGGGCATTTTGGAGCACATGGGGAGGCCTAGTTAGAGCTCCTCAAAACTGTACCCTTCTTATCACTTTCCAAGAATCCATGTCCTGAGATGAAACTGAGGTACCTTTCATGACCTGATCTGTTGAAACCTATACAATTATGGCACCTTATAGGTCAGAATATACGATGTTAAAGTTTCCTAATAGTCCGGAATATGTCTTGGTTTTCATTTGTGTTGTGCTGACACAGATTAAGCAAAGGAAATGGAGAAAACCATGTAGCAATGTTGCAGATAAAATGAAATGCAATGCTTGATCAGTGCCTAGTCTACCACTCTAGCTTGAAATCCTAATTTACCTAGTGACATATGGCTCACGTCATTTTGAGCAAGTGACCATGTTTGACATAATATTTTTCTTTCAGTAAAATTCAATTATTCTATGGTGGGATGTTGACAAGTTCCTTTTGCTTCTCTTTTTGTGATTCCTGAGGCCACATTCTTCTCATCTTCTTTCACTGCTTTTGGATTTGTGAGATCTTCCTTGATGGGTCCATTAAAAGAGTAATAATTGATGAGGCAACTTTGCTTAAATGACTTTTGATTCACCGGACCTTCTCCTACTGATCTAATAAAAATACCGGGGTCCCTTTGGATTTAGCATCATCATGGAATCTCCTTTACCTGTTGTGGAATATATTAAAGCAAGAAAGGAGCTTCAAGTACACCAACTGTTAAAGATTAAGCTCTTGCAATTACTCTCCCTCCTTTTTCCTTCTCTTTCAAACGTTTGGTCCACTCACCACAAATACGTGTCATCAATAATAATATTCCTTTCTTCCAATGTGAGCTAAGTTTGCCACTAAGGTATTCAGTTGAATGTATTTCCATACATACATACATACATACACAAGCAGCATATGCTTACATAAGAAGAACCTACCCTTAGGACCCACCAAGATCATCCTTATACTTTACACTACCATTTGTTGTAAACTTATCTCAATTCACAACTGTTGCTTAGTGGAATTTTAAGTTTTTTACACCAAAAATTGTGTCTTACACTCCACTAGGAGTTGAATTGTGCTAAGTCAACTAATCAGGGTAGTGCATTTTTGTAGAAGTGTTGCTCTTCCAATGGATAGCATAAAGTAAATTCGGGTCGATTTTCCTCAGTTTTGCATCATGGTAAACAGTTGAGTAATTCATGGGATTTCGTGGTACTGGAATGGTAGTGTTTCTAAGGCCAAATAATTGCATTTTGATTATGGTGATCAAACTCTTAACGCCACCCTAAGAAAAATGTGAAGAGTGGCTTGCTTGAATTGACTTTTACAATTTGTTGTTGGCCATTATAAACCCCCTTTGCCCTTTTCTTTTTCCCTTTATTTTTGGCCAAAACTTCTTTTATTCTCCTCATTTTGGATGCATATCACAGCATTAAAGCATGCATGCCCTTTAGAATAAATTCTTTATGGGGCTGCTATGATGAGTGAGCCCTGTAGATGGCTTGCTTAATAATTCATATTACAAAGAAAAGTTAACTGCACGGCCACATATGTATGTTCTGTCCATCTCCTTCTGACTAATAATTTTTACTCACTTGCATTAGTTAGTTTGTTGCCTTGCCTCTCAACACCAACATGTGGAGAAAATTGTAAGTACAATACAATTGGAATAGAAAACTTCATTCTATTAATTTATTGATTTGTGTGTGTTGTAGTCTTATATTATGCATGTTTTGTTAAGGTTTAATTTCTTGATGGAATACAGCTTCACAATCAATGATGGATTTATATATACATGACCCTACCGATTGATTGGGTTAGTGCTTAGTTATGTCATGACAAGCACTGAACTGTGGTGATGGTCCCTTAATGAACTTGGGGGTTGCGATTCCTTTGCAAGGATAATGTAACAAATTAATTGTTACCTGTTAAGTGTCATGAACAAGCAAGTATTTTATTGGTTTCCTTTTCATAGTAACTCCATCTTGATCTTTGAACAGGCCTGATTAGTTCTCTTTCTTCTACATTACTTTCTTTGTACAAACATGGGGACTCTGGGTCCAAAAATCCAATCCTAGATTCTTTGATTCCTCTATCCCTACATGGAACAAAAAGAATCTGCCAATGGCACCACAAACAAACACTACATGAAAGAAAAACATAATTAAAGTATTTGACTCCACTTCTTTGTTATTTTAAAATATAAGTTTGGAATAATATATTTAAATAAAAGTTAAATTTTTTACATACCATGATCAGTTTTTAGGCTTGAAGAAGCTATTATTACTTCATAGGAAAAACAACTGTCAGAAAATCTCCTGTTAAAAATGAAAGTTGAAATAAGGTTAGTTCATTGAGTTTTCACTTTTGATCACAAGATGAAAATATCCTTAACTAGTTTACAGCATGCCCATGATTTTTATTTTATCTAAAAGTTTCTCACAGCATTAGGAAAGTAGTACCCTATTATTCATTATGGTGGGCCTACCTAATGCAGTAGGGAATCAAGCATAGAGTTAGATAGTGAAGTGGGAAAACAGCAAGATAAAAACAAACCACACACTTTCCCTATTTTCTCTCCTTTTAAGACTCAAAATTGGGCTGTTTTGCTTTCCCTGTTTTTGCTGCATCAGAGATTCTCTCCACCCCATTCAAGTCAAAGAAGAAAGAATAGAGGGAATTTTCTTTAAAGAAAAAAGAAAAAGTTGGTATGAAATGGGATGAGAGAGGAAGAACCACATCTCATGGCATATATTCCCCCAACATAGCCCCACTTATGTTTCCTGATATGGAGTGAGATTATAGAACAACACAACCAACTCCAAGTTATAAAGAGAACTATAGCTGGCACATATTGATGCATAGCTAAAAGGATCAAAAGACGTCTATTTTTCAGTCCTTTGCCAGTAAGTAAGTAGTAACTCGTCCATAAATAGCAAATGGATCTACAAAATATGCAAAATCAAAGCATGCATTTTGTGTTGTCCACTGATGCCAAACCAAGGCTAAAATGGACTCCTGAACTTCACCAACGCTTCATTGAGGCCACAAATCAACTTGGAGGTGCAGATAGTGAGTATAACACAAACTTGATCAACCTTAGTATTTCTTTTACCATCATTATTATCATGAGATTTTATAGTACATCTTAGCTGATACTAATTTTCACACTGTGGCATCATGTGGCAGAAGCAACTCCAAAGAGTCTTATGAGGGTGATGGGGATTCCAGGACTTACTTTGTACCATCTGAAGAGCCATTTACAGGCATTCATTCCCCTTTTGTAATGATATTATAATTCTTTGTTTTTCATTCACTGAATATGGAAATCAGGAGTTGTGACATTTTTTTGTGTTTCTGATTACAGAAATATAGACTTGGGAAAAGCCAACAACTAGATACCAGCTCTGACAGCAAAGAAGGTGACTTGTAATGTGTCTACTTCAACAGAAAATAGCATGATTAATAATTATCTCACTTGGCATAATATCTCCTTTTGGTGCAGATTACATAGAAACCAAGAGCAGTGATGGCCATTGCAGCAGGGAAATCAGTCTTGGGGCCCAGAATCAAATTACTGAGTAATAATTTGAAATTGATCAAATATTTTATTTTATCTTTAAAGACTTCGTGTCTCATATAGAAACAGTATTTCCGAGAGAACTAGTTCATCAAGTTCTGTGTCTGTTTACCAGAAACATGCAGATAGCTCAGGCACTCCAAATGCAAATGGAAGTACAAAGGAAGCTTTATGAACAAATTGAGGTAGCACATTAGATATGACTACGAATCTAAACTTGTTCTTATCATTGTTTTTAAATTGTGATCATGATCGCAGTTTTGTCATGTTCCTAGATAGTTAAAATCACAGTGTGATCATATATACTAAAAAAAACTTTGATGTTGCAGCTAAAATGGCTATTGCAGATCATTTTCTAAAAACCTTACCCTTGTTTCAATTCTGAATGATGCATAAAGACATGTTAATCAACTTGGATGGTGATTTCAGGTGCAGAAACATTTGCAGCTCCGAATTGAAGCTCAAGGGAAGTATCTGCAATCAGTGCTAAAGAAGGCACAGGAAGCACTTGCTGGATACAACTCTGCCCCAGTGGGGATAGAACTCACAAAAGCTGAACTTTCTCAGCTAGTTACCATCATCAACAATGCTTGTCCGAGTTCTCCCATCTCAGAACTGACAGAGACAAGAGGGTTGAGTTTAAGCTGTGGGGACAGGAAAAGAGACAGAGGCACTATGTGTTCACTGGAAAGTTCCTTAACATCTTCTGAAAGCTCTGGGAGAAAGGAAGAGAAACAGTCAATGGAAGAGATAGAGGAGTTCAAAAGCTCCAATAATGCTTCACATGAATTGCCACTGATGGGCATTCACACTGAGAACAAGGCGTCCAAGGGAGGCTCAAACAGTGAGGGTAGTGGGAGAAAGAGAAGTTCAGCAACAAAATCTAATGATGGTAGGTGTTTTGTTGAACAACCATGTGGAAAAAGAAGTGCCAACAAGTTGAGGAAACCAGAAATGCTTGACTTGAACAGCATGCCAGAGTGACATGGACTCAACAAGTTCAAAAACATTAGACTTAAATTGCAGCTTAAACTTTTGGGATCCATGAAGATGGTTTTTACATACTCCCTAAGATTATATATATGTATATGTATATGTATACATATATATGTATATGTATAATATATGCAGCAAAATCTGTCATAAAACAAATCTGTTAATATAGTATGTATATTTTTTATTATTATAATGAAAAGAAAGAACAATTGACTGTATATCCTGGTCAAGGAAAAAGGTATAAGGCATGTATAATCCAACCAGTGATCACCCTCTCTCTTTTCCCATCTCTTGGTGCTGCTGATATTGGGCCACAGAATAACAAATTTCTGCTGTTACAAGCTGGTAATGGTACCCACTGGTTTGGTTTAATTATTAGCCTTCTAAAGGCCCTACCAAAATGTGTTGGTAACGTCTAACACAGGTCATTATTATTCCAATTTGAACCCATTTTTACCTTCAAGTAACTCACTTGGCACATTAGCTATGTTGTTCATATAAAGTTAAATTGATGGTAACAGATAAGTTTACTTGAACTGTCTAAAGGGAAGAAAGGAACTTATGACCTATATAATATAATGATATATGGTGAGCATAAGTTGTCGACAAAAGGAAACAATTAAGGAATGAATGAATGAATGATGAGTCAAAAAAAACTCATGCAGATGAAAAATATAATTGATTTGATGAGGTCTAACTTTAATTTATTGGTATAATGCTGTCGATTTTTAGGAGGCAACCTTGTTATTTGAACAATTCATTTAGTTAAATTATATGATGTTCTTCCTTAATTCTAAAATGAATGCATTATCCATGTCATGTTTATATGTGGAACACTGCTATTAAACACAGCCCTTTGGTTTTCTTATTTGAAAATTTGGGTTCTCTCTGCCTTCACCCTCAAGCTAAGCCATTAGTATAACTCACTTGGATGAGTCTTATTTGCCTCTTTCACTTTGTGGAGGAGCTTGTTTAAATAAACCATAAACAAAATTAATTGAAAAAGAAGTTTGATCTCATGCATTGACATTTACTTCTTACATAACTGTTTCTTCTTTTTCAACACCATTTAAAAGGCAATAGATAAATCTCTTGATATAACTTCTTGCATAAATGATTTTATTGGATTATAAGATTGTGTTCTTTTTATAGTTTTTCTTTTCATTTTTATGTAATTACAGACAACATGATTGTTAGTTTTATAACAAAAAAACATTTGTTAGGGCATTGTCAATATAAATTTCTTTGAACTATAAATAAATATATAATATGATGTGTGATTTTAAGATAATTATTATAAAAATTATTGAATTTATTGTATATTATAATTTGTAATTAGATGGTAATATAAAAAAATAACATATGAACTTTTTATTCTATTAAAAAATATTTTAAAATTGTTTTTTTTATTTAATTAATAATGTAAAAAAAATGATACTAACAATATATCAAAATTAGAAAAAAAAAATCAAAGAAACCCCTCGGAGTCTATTTTGGATCATTCTAAAACTCTCATGAGATATTACAAAATTTATTATTTTCGTAAACATTTCATCTAACCTTTTTAATCTGATTTAATAACTCTAAATAAATTCTTAAATTAACCTCAACCTATCACACACCTCTAAAAGCAGTATATAATTAAAAGAAATGCTTATTATTTTTTTATTAGCAATATGACCGCATTAATTATTGAAGAAGAACATAGAATGTGGAATTATTGAGTTACTCTCCCATTGCCAATAATTAATAATACTATTATTTTTTATTTCAGTTGTTTCCTTTAAATAAGTGATTAACTATGGTTAAAGATGATCTTAAAAAAACTATGGTTAAAGTTGTCCTTATTAGGAACTACATCTTCTCATTTTCTCTATAGTGAATGGAACATACTTTTCACCTTTGTTAAAATAAAATTTTATTATGTTGGTTTCTAATGATTAGCTCTAAGGAATCCAAGATTTAGCATTTATGTGGATTAAGAACATTTATATTAGAATACTCTTTCACCCATTTTTTTAACCATTTATGCACAAATCACATGAGAAACGAGAAAACAATCAGATCCAATTAAACACCCAAATTAACTCCATATAATACAAGTAGAGTTAGTAGATTAGCTTAAATCTACTTATCTAATATTTGCTAACGATTTGCAATGTGTAGTGTTTATCCGTTAATTTTGATGCGGAACTTTTATCGCATCAATATATATGTTAAATATAGATGATAAATAAATATTGATATTAAAATTGTCTATTTTTTAAATATATAAACTAAAATCAAACAGGTAATACAAAGATTAAAGTTGTCTATTTTTTAAATAAACAAACTACAATTAAAGAACTAAAACTACAGAAACTAAAATTACCCGCCCAATAAAATACCAAAAATGCATTTAGGTATATATTCATTTTCTAACAACAAAATCAGCATTAAGATTGAAACCATAACAACGACAAAAGAAAGCACAACTCAACAGTGTCTTACGATGGTTGTTACGAGTGTTATAGTTTTACTTAATATGTCACGTAATAGACAAATTATCATTTAATAAAATTTAGGTGAATTAAGAAAAACAAAAATAAAAATTTTATAAAAGATCAATTAAGGAAAAATATCATGGAGAACTGCAAACAAAATCCACAAATTTACAAACACCAAAACTAATAATTATTATTTTAAAAATTCTTAATATCAAAAATATAAATAAATAAGAGTATAAATAAAATATATCATAATATGAATTTAATTTTAATTTTAATAAATATAAAATATTAATCAAATATAACAGGTTTACATCTAGAATAAAAACAATAGTAAATTAATATAACAAAAGTATAAAAAGCAAGATATAATAAATCAATATAAACGAGTAAACGGATTTTTTATAAAAATAAATAACAATTAATTAAATTATGCATTTATATTAAATGTGATTTTATTATTTTAAAACATTTTATATTAATGTACTACAAAACAATGCAAAAAAACTAAGACAAAGTAAAAACTATTAGAATTAGATACTTAAACTCAGTTATCTCAATAATTAACTCCTTAATCATTTCATCACTACTTGTATCAAAAGTTATAGAAAATGAAAGAGTCACACTCACTCCTTTGGGTCCCTCCCTTCGCTATCATATTGATAGTCAACAATGGAATACACATATGGTCGTGTGCGAGGCACGTGACATCTTTCTCACTCACTTTTTTATTTTCTTCCAAACGTATTATCATGGGCCATATCACAATTGAATACTTATAATGTGATTAAGTGACGTCTAAACCAGATCATTAATTATGTCTACATGCATAATTATTATTGTTATAAACCAGATCATAGATTATTCCATTTTTTACCTGTGTGCAATTATGCCCACAGCTTTGTAATAATTTTCACTTTGTTTAACATATAAAAGTCTCCTTGACCATGCTCAGAAAGCGAAATTTTATGGACTTAGAAACTAAATTATACTGATTGAATGGAATCATTAGCCTTAATCTTCAAAAAACTGTGTGGACTTAATTCACACGACATATTATTTTAACAAAACCTACTTATTTTTTAGTGTTTTCCTTTTGGGATATCACAACAACCTATGAAATTCAAGGTTAGACAAAGACATCATGGCCCTAACAGACAACGGTTGTGGCCAACAAAGGAAGAAGGAATTATGAGTAACACCATGCGCATTTTTTATATGTTTTTTGCAATGTAAACTTTAATCAATTGGTGTCACCAGCCAAGGAAAAAAAATGATTTGCATAGCCCACATTTTGGCAAATAAAATCATCCACTTCCTCTACTCACTAGTCAAGCATTAGCTGATTGCAAAATGGAGCTTCCACAAATTAACCAAGTTCATAAGCTTCTCATAGCATTTGTGTTGTTTTTGCTAGCAAGTTTGGTTCTGTCTTTTCCTATAGAGCCTCCAGGTAAGTTATATGATTTCCCTTTACTTTATGATTGAGCTTGAAACAATGTTTTGAAGGGTCTCACTCAGCTATCAGTTAATTTTCCTTTGTAGGGAATACTAGGCAATGGCACATGACTTCTGAGGTTAAGGAAGTAGCAGGGAAGTCTTATGACTATATTATAGTGGGGGGAGGCACATGTGGTTGTCCATTAGCTGCTACTCTATCAGAGAAATTCTCTGTGCTACTTGTAGAAAGGGGTGGTTCACCATTTGGGAATCCCTTGGTGATAGATAGGAGATACTATGGCATTCCATTGCTTGAAACTGACAAATACTTGTCAGTGGCACAGAGTTTCATTTCACAGGATGGAGTTGGCAATGTGAGAGGAAGAGTTCTGGGGGGGTCATCAGCTATAAATGGGGGGTTCTACAGTAGAGCAAGTGAAGAGTATGTTTGCAAAGCTGGTTGGGACAAGAAGCTGGTCAAAGAGGCTTATGAATGGGTGGAATCAAAGGTTGTCTTTCCTCCTTTTTATCTCTCTCCATGGCAATCTGTTGCTGAATTCAGCATACTTGAAGCAGGAGTTTTACCATACAATGGCTTCAGCTTGGAACATATCAAGGGAACCAAGATTTCTGGGAGTGTGTTTGATGAATTTGGAAAGAGACACACCTCAGCAGACCTTCTCAATGCAGGGAATCCAGAGAACCTCACAGTTCTTATAAATGCCACTGTCAAGAGTATCATCTTTCGTCACAATAGTAAGTAAAACAAAAATAAGTATAAAGTTTTGCTGTAAGTAGTAAAAAAATTATCTTATATTTACAAATAATTAATGCACTTTATTTTCAGTAAAACTCTCTTAATAAAACTTTTTCTGAAGCATTATAAATGTTTAAAGAAGTTTACATAAGCAGAGTCTAATTAGCATTTTTCAGTGATCAATTCAGAATTTTGACCACTCAAATGCTGTAGGTTACAGGAATGAAACCAGAGCTAAGGGTATAAGTTTCATGCAGAGCAATGGCACATTAGATGAAACACACGAAGCCTACATAAAAGAAGTCAAGAATTCAAGTTCAAGGGGTGATGTTATATTGGCAGCAGGTGCATTGGGTAGTCCCCAACTTCTGCTGCTAAGTGGTATAGGGCCAAAAGAACAGTTGAGAAGGTTCAACATATCGTTAGTGCGTGACATGGAAGGGGTTGGGAAAGGAATGCAAGACAATCCTTGCATAGCAGTTTTAGTGGATTCTAAGCCACAGAATAGGCTTCCTGATCCACCCCAAATAGTTGGCATAACAGATGACTACAAATTCATAGTTGAAGCATCAATACTTCCTCTAAGTTCCAATTCCACAAGGGTTAATGTTGCTGCCAAGATAGCTATGCCTACTTCAAAAGGGGTGCTTCGCCTGAACAACACAGACCCCAGGCTGAACCCTTCTGTGAGGTTCAACTACCTGGATAGTGAAAATGACATGGAAGAATGCGTCAAGATGACAAAACTGCTTGAAAGAATTGCAAGGTCAAAGTCTATTGCATTTTTTCTGGGTGAGTCACGGCAAGAAAAACTGACATCTGCTGATGTTGATCTAAGAAACTTCTGCAAGAAAAATGTAAGAACAATCTATCACTATCATGGGGGTTGCACGGTTGGATCAGTGGTTGATGAGCACTACAAGGTTTATGGTATAAAAGGATTGAGAATTTTGGATGGCTCAACTTTTTCAGAGTCACCAGGCACAAACCCAATGGCCACCCTTCTCATGCTAGGAAGGTACCAAGGACTCAAGATCCTGAGCGAAAGGAATGCAGTTTCTGACTCTAATGTCAATGATAAAACAAAATGATCTCTTCTTTATTACCTTTCAAGCAAAACCAGCTTGTAAAAATGAATAAGGAAGTGCTTAGAAGCCTAAAAGTGTGTACCATGCAAATCACAATTCTGCTTCTACAATGTAAATTTATTTCATTTCACTTCATTCCGTTTCATTCCAATTCATTGATCAACTTTGAACCAGAAAACAATAATTTTTTTCCTTCCTTTCTTTCTTTCTGGGTAATCCTAAAATTGTATAAATTTGAGCTCAGCACGTTTCAAATAGCAATTCCAGAAATTTGTATCACGATTATCAACATCAATGCAACAAAAAATTAGAAAAATATGAGAAACAAAATGAGATATACGAGTAAAAAATCATTTATTTAATGCAAGAAAATATAATATAATAACAATTTCGTGCATTTGTGCCTGTACATATTCTTCAATATTCCCCCAACTTCAAAACCATCAACACTCTATATACCCAAAATCAAAACATTCTCTAACTCTCTACAGCATCATTTCCATGACTTGATGGAGAATCATCATTTGAAGCAGCTTGATCATTATCCTGACCTCTCCTAATCCTATTGTAAGAAAAGCTAACCCAAACTTCACCACTAGCACCACCATCCCTTCTCCTCTCTCCCCCCTCTTCCTCGCTCTTCTTCCCCCAATTCTTCTCCACCGGCATCTCATACCTACACACAGGGCAAGACCCATGCATCCCCAACCACTTCTCAATACAATCACCATGAAACTTGTGCTTACATGGCATCTCCTTCGCAACCCCACCAACCCCAAACTCCTCCAAACAAACCACACACTCCAAATCCTCACAACCCTCTGTAATCTCCACACTTGGCATGGCCTCAATGGATTCTTTCGAAGCCGGAGGTCTACCACCTTTCCCGCTACCGAGCTCGCGAAACAGAGCTTCGAGGCGCGAATCGGCGTCGATGACCACCATGCCCTGAGTGAAGGGATTCACCAAGATGATTCTTTGACGCTGGGGGCCTTCAGTGTTCCCGTTTTCCTGACGTGGCTCGTCGTTATCTCGTTCTGGGGTGGTCTCCGAGAGGCCAAAGAGAAAAGGCAGAAACAGAGAGATGTCTCTGTTTCGCTCGAACCTCTCGAAAACAGATGTGTCCGGCACCTCAGTCCCTGAAGCCATGAATTTTGTTGAGAAAGGTGCTTTGTTGGGTGAGAGAGGAAGAGGGTGTGATGAATAATTGAGAATTATTGAAAATTTGGTGAGAATGGAAAAAGGAGGAGAAAGGGGAGTGAATATAAGGGGAAACAGGGGAGGGAGAAGGGTGCACCCACTGATATGACTCACAGAATGTTGTGGAAGGATCTGGAACTTGGTTGGGTTGTTGTGCTGTGCTGTATTGTGTGTGCCAAATGAGGTAACAGGCCATGTTTATCTTCAAAATTCAATCACTGTCTCATTCATTAGACCAAGATATTTAAGGAAGAATTTGGGTAAGCTATGTGCAAGCTTTGCTATTGTAAGGTAGAGCTTTTGGGTTTAGACAGATCATGAGGTAAGTTCCTACAATAAAATTTCTGATATTCCTTCTGTCATCACAATGTTTTTTACATTTCTTTTCTTTTTTTAGTTCATTTAAATAATTTTTCTTTGTTAAAAATTAGGATTAAAAATTGTAATCAATATAAATATGATTTCTATATTTTTATTACTGCAAAAAATATTTATTAACCTAAAATTTCTCACATTTTTAAATTTTTGTAGTTATAGATAGTTAGTTTAATCATAAAAGTAAAAAAAAAATAGTAATATAATTATAATAATCTTATTTATTTAACTAATATACTTAGTTTTAATGTGTATTAAATAATTGTGTATTAATTTTATTTTAATTTAATTATTTTTTTATAATTTTATTTTATTCAAAAATAATTATAATTTATTTCGAAAGTTATGATTTATTTTTATATATTAATTTTAATATGTTAATTTTGAATTATGGTAAAATTAATTATTTTATAATATATTATAAATAGAGTGTTATCACTAAAGGTAAAAATAATAAACATATTTTATATTTTTCTAAACTAATTATAATTAATAATAAACATTAAAAATCAACACTAACAAAATGTAAGAGATTTAAATAAAACAAAAAAAATCAAGACATGACAATATTTAGACAAATTTAAACTAATTATTTTATATTAGTTTTAAAGTAGGTAAGGTTGAAAAAAAAATTAATTATTTTTTTATAGCTTTAAAATAAATATTTTTAATATGTCATTGAATTTTTTTTTAATAATATATGTAAATTTATTTAAACAGTGATTAAATAATAAAAGCAAAGATATTTTTACTTTATTATTTATCTATTTTATTAAACTTGATCTCTTTTAATAAAAAGTTGAATCAAGTTTGATGAGAAAAGTCATTGTCATTTTTAAAAGTCGGTGACATAATTGAATTTTTATTAATAATACAACTAAATAAATAAATAAACAATGACATTAAAAAGATAATTAAACCTAAAAATATATTAATGAATATAAATACTAAAAGAAAAATTGTAAAATTACTAATACTTATATATCTTTCAAAATATCATTCATATATAATCCTTCAAAATAGCAATCATATTAGTTATATAGTTAAGTAAACATTTAACTCTTGAGCCTAAGGTGTAATCATACTAATAAAATTAAATATATTTCTGTAATATTAAATAAATCTTTAAACTTAATTACAGATTTTCAATTATATAAAATATTATTATTAAGCCATCTAACTTTTTTAAATTTAAGAATAAAATAAGTGACAAATTTTACTTTTAAAAATTTTCTTAGTTTTCTTATTTTTAGGAATTATTGTCACGAATAGCAAAGCATCTATGGTGTCAAAGCAAAATGAAAACTATATTTCATCAAGAGAGGCATGATCGTTTATGTCCTAGGCATAATTAATTTCCACTCAAATCATGGATCCAAACGTGAAGAGTGCTTCAACTTTCTCCACTCTCATTTTTACAACTACAATAAATCATGTCATCCAAATACTCTTAGGGATTTTTTTTGGTTTAAAATTATAATCACCAAAATTTATAATTTTTAATAAAAAAATGTTTTAAAAGAGTATTACCACTTTTTTTTTCCTAAGATTTTCACTTATAATATATTATCATCTAACCTCTTCTGACATTGATATTGATTACAAGGATAATTTTAACTTTCTTAGGCTACCTGTTTACCTTTTCGTAACGTGTATTATTTTTCTTTTTGTTGTAGTAAGGTAGTGTATTTTCATAACATTAGAATTGAAACTATTTTTTTATTTAATTAATGGAATTTTAAGTTTAATTTAATCTAATAAAATGTGTTTAACAAGATAAACTTTGTATTTTTTTATATTATGATTTAGACATTTTTAAATAATATTGGATCTTTAATTTTTTTTTTTTATAAAAATACAAGAATGTCAATGACCAATATGAAGTGACATAATAGGTTTAATTAATTTAAACTAAGATGAAATCTTAATGATTTTTATATATATTAAAATAGTAGAATTTGAATATAACACAAATTCACATTAGTAACTTACTATATATTATAATTTAATCATATTTTTAGGTAATATCATATCTTCGATATTATATCACTAAAAATCTATCATAGTTAATATAGATATATCTCAAACTTTCTTCAATTTTCATATTCTTTGTTTTTAGTGTAAACACTCAATATTAGTGTAAAAAGATGTGTTAAAAATTTTACATTAATTAAAAATATAGACAAATTATAACATATAAGTAAATATAAAATTTATCATATAAAGATATTAAGATTGAGTTAATCTTAAATTTTGCTCTCTTAATAGGTTTGAAGAAAAATAATTTGAAAAGTATTATATGAAATCTCTTTATTAAAAGTTTTGTTAAAAATTTTAACTCATTTATTTTTATTTATTAATTTTTTGAAATATAAATTTAAGTGGAATTATTAGATATTTGTAGTGCTGTTTTATTAAAATTATAGCTTCGTCCCCGTAGTTTTTATACAGATCTTTAATATATTTTTTTAAATTTGTAGATTACTAAAGTTATATTCTTATTTAGTTAGAAATAAGAATAAAATTACCTAAAAATCGAATTTAGTGTTATAAGAATATAAAGATAGATTCAGATAGGAAGTAAGATTATGATAATGTACTTTTAAGAATTCAAATAACACAAAAGGTAAAGAAGAAATATTTTTTTTGTTTTGATAATGAAAAATATTTTTGAACTTTTTTAACAAAAATCGAATCCTGTATTTTTTTTTTGTTTGTTTTGATAATGAAAAATATTTTTGAACTTTTTTAACAAAAATCCAATCCTGCACTAAAAACTTACATTCAATTTTTTTCTATGAAATGGAAAGTTGTTCATATTGCTACGCGATAAGAAGCTGCACTAAGATGAATTCACTGGCCATTGAACAACCAGTATAATAATAAAATATTTATGTAACAAAACATGCATATTTTAATGTTAATAGTTTGATCACATGCTGATGTTGCATTTGTGATACATTCAATGCTTTTAATTATTTGACAATTATTAATCTTTGTGGACAGCTGGGTGGCAAATAATAAAACCAGATGGTGCCTACCAACTATATTGAAAAGCTTTGGTTAAGTAAATAAATCATACTTGTCTTCTTAACTTGCTATATTATTAAAAAATTGTGAGATCAAATTCCTGGCTGCAACTTGTTATGGTTGAATTCAATAAGATTGTTCTTGCTAACTTCGAAAAAAATCTAGGTTTGTCTAGAACTTACACTAATTAGGTAGACACAATCTTTATAAAAATTGTCAAAATTTCGTGCATGTGTTATAGCTTACCTCAAGAATCATCAAGATTTTTGTGGACATTTCCAACAAATATTTACTTCCACAAAATATAGATTGTGTAACTCAAGGATATTTCTATATTATATATCGAATTTGATAATTTGTTTTACTACTAATAAACTTTTACACTCATGTTTTCTTTATTATATTATTTTTTAATTTTTTTTAAGTTTATCTCCAATATATATTTTATATTGAAATATATAAATATTTATAATTAGTTCAATAATTATAGTGAATGATACAATAAATCTAATCAAATTTTATTATGATAGATTATGAATTTAAGTTTAATTTATTTTTATAAAATTAGTTTATAAAGGAAGAATTATTTTTATTTATATATTTTAAAATTAGTTTTATTTTTAAATAATGTATAATTTTAATAAATATGTTTTTTTTTTATTTTCGATTATTGCGTTTGGATTAATTTAAAGGTTACTTATTTTTACACGCAAAACGGTTACTACATTATACAAAATACAAATTTTGAGAAAAAATGAAAAGATTCAAAAACCGATGAGAAGACTGCTTCAACAAAGAAACGAGGAATTACACTGTACGCTCAAAACACAAATAGCCTATCACAAATTGCAGACAAAATCTAAGGGGACCTACATCCTTTTTCCAAAAAAGTTGGATGAGCCAATCGTGACTCTTTGCGGGGTCTTCAAAATTCAGATATTTAAAGGATCTCAAACTCCAATACCAAAACTCACGGGTCATCAAGGACGGAGTGTGGTGCAAAATATTTGTAAGAGCTAGTTGGGGTTTTTTCATCAAAATGAAGTAATTTTCCCTACTATTTATCAGAATAGATAAAAAAAAAAATAGTCATGTTTGTAGATAAGTTTTGTGTGACAAGAAGTGTTACTTAAACTCCATGACTTTTGGTGTTTAGAAATATTTAAACTGAAATCTAATGAGAAAAATACGATTTTGGTGTTGGATGGAACTGTTGGGTTCCAGCATTTATTTTTCCGTTTTAGAAAGCTTATTTTTACATTTATAAATACTGTTTTGTATATTTTAAATAATATGTGAAATAAGATAACATTTTTTACTGTTCATCATCTTGCTCTTTACTTATGTTTGCATGAGTGTCTTTATGAGATTTTTGAATTTTGATTTCGAGTTACCGCAGTAACATCAAACTTAATACGGTATCAGAGTGGATTAATCATGTTCTGTTTCTTCTCTTTGCATGCCTTCATTGTTGATTCCTCATCTAATCTTTTTTCTATGTTATATCCTGTTTTTGTTCTTGTTTTTTGTTTTCTTGAATAAAGCATGGAATCGTTACAAAATCCAGCCAGTCTATATTACTTGCATCCTGGAGAAAATCCAGGGATGATTTTAGTTACCCCAATGCTAGATGGATCAAACTATCACACATGGAGTCATGCGATGAGTCGAGCGCTTCTTTCCAAGAACAAAATTAAATTCGTCAATGGCGGAATTCAAGAACCAACGAGAGAAGATTCACTTCACGATGCATGGGAAAGATGTAATATGATGGTGATATCTTGGATCACACGCACCTTAACTGCACATATAGCTCACAGTACAATATATATTGATGGCGCTGAAGATCTGTGAAATGACTTAAAAAAGAGGTTTTCCAAAGGAGATCACTTTCGTATCTCTGACTTATTGCAAGAAATTAATTCATTCAAGCAAGGGGAGAGAAGTGTTTCACAATAGTTCACAAATTTAAAGGTTTTATGGGAAGAACTGGAGTTCTTGAGACCCATACTAATGTGTAAGTGCGAAATTAAATGCAAATGTGACGTGATAAAGATCATCACTAGTTACAGAGAATCGGAGCACGTAATGTCGTTCTTAAAAGGCCGGGGATATATATACAAACGTCAAAACGCAGATATTGCTTATGGAGCCTAACATCAATCGTGTTTTTCTCTTGTACAGCAGCAATAACATCAACTTGCTGGAGGAGGAGAATTGGTCGAGTCCAAATCTCTCGGTAACAGTGCTAATAATCAAGGATGGATGGAAGTTTCAGAACAATCATGGAGGATATAATCAAGCTAATGCATGGAGAACACAGGGAATAGGCCGATCTAAAAACTATGGGAAACAGTGCAACTTTTGCCATAAGATGAATCACAGTGAAGATGAATGTTATTCAAAGCATGGCTTTCCACCATGGATGAAGCAAAGATACAAAGGAAATATCAATCAAATGGAAGTGCAACAAGAACCTTCAAGAAGTCTGAAAGATGAACAAATAAACAATGCAGACAACAAACAAGTTAGTCAGTCTCTAACAGGCGAACAAGTTTAGCAATTACTGAAGATATTGCATAACTCATAAGTGAAGAATGGACATATTAATACTATAGGTGGAACTAAGTCAGTGCAGAATGAGAAAGGTAAGTCTTTTTTTTATCCTTGTTACGGGAGCTACAGATCATGTTACATGTTTAAAAAATACATTCATTAGCTTTCATAAAATTAAGCCTCTCAAAATTAGCTCACAAAATGGTACATACGTCTATGTCAATGTCAATTACGCAGGGACTGTTCAGTTAACCAATAATCTCATCATTTATGATGTTTATTATATATATGCTTTTACATTAAATATTGTTTCTGTTTAGAAGTTGATTAATCATTCAAATATTCAGTGTTTGTTTTCTCACACCAAATGTCAGATACATGATATCCATACTTTGAAGAAGATTGGGCATGCTAACCTTGTAGATGGGTTATATCGAATTATTGAAGAGAAGGATCAGTGTTGTGTGAATAATATGACAAGCTTCAAAACTTCTGTTATTGATCTTTGGCACGACAGACTAGGTCATCCATCTAATGAGATTCTGGACAATATCTGTAAAAATAACAACTACATTCATTACAATCAAAGTAACATTTGTGAATATTGCTACTATGTTAAACAACGCAGATTAAGTTTCAAAAATAGTGAATCTATTACTCTAAATGCTTTTGATTTAGTGCATGTTGATATTTGGGGACCGTTTAGCATTATCTCTGTGCATGGACATAAGTATTTTCTCACTATCGTTGATGACTTCTCTAGATATACCTGGATTTTCTTATGAAAAATAAAAGCGAAAGTAGAAACCTTCTAAACAATTTTGTTACTTACGTAAAGACACTGTTTGGCAAATGTATTAAGATAGTAAGAACAGATAATGGATCAGAGTTTAATTGTAGAGATTTTTATGATAATCTTGGCACTGTACATCAAACTTCTTGTGTTGAAACACCCTAACAAAATTTAGTGGTTGAAAGAAAGCATCAACATATTCTAAATGTGGCTAGGAGCATCATGTTTCATTCTAATTTGCCTAAACAATTTTGGTGTTATGCTGTGTCACATGCAGTATTTATTATAAATAGGCTTCCTTATGCAACTATGCATTTCAAGGTACCCTATGAACTTCTCTTTAAACAGAAACATGATATATCTGATTTTCAAGTTTTCGATTATTTGTTTTTTGCATCCACCGTAATGAATAACAGAAATAAATTTGATACCGGAAGTAGGAAGTGTATTTTCCTAGGCTTTAAAACCAAAGTAAAAGGATACATTGTTTTAGATACCAAGTCCAGAGAAATATTCATCTCCAAAGATGTCATTTTCTAAGAACAAACTTTTATTCAATTAGATGACAACAATGATCAATTGAACTCAGAACAAAACCAGTTCTATTTGCCACTTGAAAATGCTAGTGAAAACACTAATGTAAGTATGCAGCGTGAAGAAAACACTCATATGCAGCTGGAAGAAAACGCTCATGAAGATGGTGACTTGAGAAGGTCCAACAGATTGAGAAAAGCTCCTGAGTGCCTAAAAGATTACCATCACCAAATCTCTAGCTCCACTAAAGTTAACTCCAACAACAACCAAGTTAAATATCCAATAAGTTCATCTCTTTCCTATGAATATTTGGATCAAAAACATTTAAATTTAATTGCATCTATTTCATTGCATGATAAGCCACGATCATATGAGGAGGCTATTCAGAAATCAGAATGGAGAAATGCTATGGAAGATGAAATCGGTGCTCTCAAAACAAACGAAACATGGTATATCACTGATCTTCCTCCTGGAAAAACACCCATAGGCTGCAAATGGGTATATAAACTGAAGCTAAATGCCAATGGAGAGATTGAGCGATATAAAGCACGCCTCGTCACAAAAAGATATACACAGATTGAGGGGATTGACTATCACGATACATTCTTACCAATTGCAAAAATGACCACTATGCGTCTTCTCGTTGCCATAGTTGCTGCCAAAAATTGGCACCTTGATCAACTTGATGTTAATAATGCATTCTTACATGGTGATCTGAATAAAGAAGTATACATGAAACTGCCTCAAGGACTACATACTGAGAAACCAAATCAAGTTTGTCATCTAAAGAAATCTTTATATGGCTTGAAACAAGCAAGTCGTCAATGGTATGCTAAACTCACTAACGCATTACACAATGTTGGTTTTGTTTAGTCTTCTTCTGATCATTCCCTGTTTACAAAGAAAACAAATTCTGGCTTCATGGCTATACTCATATACCTAGATGACATTATTCTTGTTGGAGATCATGTTGATCAGATGAATCAGGTTAAGAAATTTCTGGATGAGAAATTCAAGATCAAAGACCTTGGCCAACTGAGCTTTTTTATGGGACTGGAAATAACTCGCTCAAAGAAAGGGATACATATAAATCAAAGAAAATACGCGTTAGATATCCTAGCTGATCGTGGAATGCTTGCAGCCAAACCTTGTTCCACTCCCATGACAAAAGATGCGAAATTTGTCTACGAACAAAGCGAACTCATACATGAAGAAGAAGCCTATCGCCATACTATTGGGAGACTTCTCTATTTGACAAACAAGACCCAATATAAGTTTTCCAGTTCAGTTCTTGAGTCAATTTGTGCAATCCCCGAATGTGCAACATCATCAAGCTGTGAATCGCGTTCTGAGATAAATAAAAGGATCACCTAGCCGTGGCATCTTCTTCCCAAGTGAATCAGATATGCAATTAAAGGCATTCAATGATTTAGATAGGGTTTCATGCAATTTTACACGTAAATCAACCACTGGATTCTGCATCTATTTAGGATCAGCCTTGATATCATGGAAAACGAAGAAACAGAGCACTATTTCTCGATCTTTTACAGAGGCAAAATACAGGGCATTGGCATCAACTGTGTGCGAGCTACAATGGGTCACATTCCTTCTTCAAGATCTTCAAATCACCATGAGTAATCTTGTAATTTATTCTGCGACAACCAAGCAGCAAGACATATTGTATTGAATCCGATTTTCCACGAACGCACTAAGCATATAGAGATTAACTGTCATGTAGTTAGAAAAAGATTGCAAAATGGCTTGTTTCATCTTCTACCAATCAAAGGATCAAAACAACCTGCAGACACTTTCACCAAGGTGCTGGACAAAAATGCATTTGATCTTGCTATTGGCAAGCTTGGCATGATGGATCATCATCATGCAACTTGAGGGGGGTTGTTGGGTTCCAACATTTATTTTTTATATTGGGCCGTTTCAGAAAGCCCATTTTTACATTTATAAATACTATTATGTACGTTTCAAATAATACGTGAAATAAGATAACCATTTTTACTGCTCATCATCTTGCTCTTTATGTATGTTTGCATGAGTGCCTCTGTGAGATTTTTGGATTTTGATATCCAGCTTCTGCAGCAACAGCAAACTTAATAACAGGAAAAAAGTAGCCTCAGCACAAGTTTAATTAAGATGAAAGTCATGAGTCCCTCTCATGAATTCAATGTAAAAGAAAAAGGAGTGAGAGTGGTGAAACTCTTTCACGTGTTAGGATAGGAATGAAGATCACGATTAAGCAAATTGCCCATACAAAATGTTATATGTAACATTGCTCTACTCTCTTTCTCACAATTTCTTTACTTTATTTACCACTTTGTTTTATTTTATTTTATGTCTAAAACCTACAAATCTTAATAATTCCTATACATATATATTAATAACAAATTACTTAAATAATTAGAAATATTAATTTAGTATACTACACAAATTTTATTACAATTTTTAAAAATTACTGAACTCAATTAAATAATTTGTTACATAATTTTTGTGTCAATTTTATTTACTAATTTTATGAATCAAAAAGTAATAATTTTATTAATTCTTACAATTTTTTATTAATTATATTTAACACTTTAATATTTAAACTTATATGGTTTCTGTTTTTGTATTGGGTACTTGAACAAGGTGGAGAACTAGACCAATTTTAGGTGTTAGAATTCTTCTCTTCAATCTCGGACTGGATGGAGATGCCTTTGAAGACATTCTAAAGCTCAAGTCAGAATAAGTACAAGTAAAGATGTATAGGAATAATAGTCATATCTGTGGAGACACCTTTTCTATTTATAGAGATGGTTATAGACTTAATCACTATTAATGAAGATTTACAATTATCAGTATAATTAGTGAAATGATTCTATATTTAATGACTTGAATTAATAATCACGTTATCATAAGTTGTGTTAAGATTTACACTTCTTAGATCGTCTTTAAATAATAGGTTTGTTGACCAATAAAGAGAAGACTGAAAATAAGGTTATGAACTGAAAGAACGAATAGAATATAATATATATATATATATATTTTTATATTAATCTTTAAATTTATTTTTCTAATCATTCCTAAATTCTGAACTATTAAAAAAAATAAAACAAATAGATAGAAGTCATGCATGTATACCATAACTTCAATATAAAAAATTATACAACTGAACGTGTCACTCTATACATAACTTGTACGGTTTTTAGATTTAGAACTTCTCATTAATTTTATTTTACTCTAAACTCATGAGACGAGACTTTGACATTAATTTCTTCCCCCTTGAGTTTGAGAGGTTTTAATACCGAATTCATAAAAAGTGCTCACGACTTTTACTTATTAAACTCATGTTAAACGGCTTCGCGAGAACACTAATATCATGTTTTTCTAATATAATTTAATTTTGTTTAAAGTTGTTTAGCTTCAAACATAATTTATCTAAAGACGTTAAGAAAATTTTTGTTTATTCTAATAAATTTTGAGAAAATTTTAGTACAAAAACAGGTAGTTGGTATCACCGGTAACCAATTATATTATATATATATATATATATATATATTATTTATATTTCTAATATGATTACATATAAAAATTATTTAAGACTACTTTAAACGTACTTCTAATTTTATTTTACACAAAAAATAATTAAAATAATTTTAGATACACTTCTAATTTAGTTAAATACGAATAAATAAAAATCAATCTAAATACATTTCTAATTTAGTTATATACATATTCATAACACTAGTGCAGCTGTACTTTTGATTTGGATTTTATAAAAATAAATAAATTAAACTTTAAAAGTAATATATATTTAGAGTTCTGGCACTCAAAAATATTTTTTAAAAAATTATATAACTCTAATTATTTATTGTATATGAAGAAACATAGAAGCCATCTTTGTCGAGCTAATTAATTAAAATATATTATTCTTTTACTTTTATAATAATAGGAATAATAATATTTGGTTTAACAAAATAAATAGAATGAATATATTTAATAAATAATAAATTATTGTTGGGCAAAACAAAAGTGTTTAAAGTTTTGTTAAACTTCCTCTGTGTTTAATCACAGACAATCGTTTTTAGAATTAATGCAGTGTGCTGATCACTGAGGTACCTCAATCATGAATCTGAGGATCATTTTGCAAACATATCTATTTTACAGGGTGCAAGTGATGAATCTGATTCGTCCAATAAAATGTTATTAAATCCAATGGTTCACATTAATGCCACACGTGCCTGCAGTGTGACCTCAAAACCTTTGATTCACACAAATACTACAAACCAAATAACCTTCTCTAAGAAAACTGTTCAAGGGTTTGTAACTTCTTCCTCTGTCATCTCTCTGTTAGCAAATCAGGACCCATTTGAAAAACTACAAAAAAATAAAAATAATCCTTACATAGCTGCTCATCAATTGCCGTTTTGAACTCAACATAGGTCAATATTTCCTTCAATGTCTAGCCCAACTGAATAAGATCGTTGCTTTTGTGAACCTGCACATAAACTATTTGCTAAAATTCCTGTTAGAAACCCATTCTTGTTTTATGTATTTGTGACACAAGTTTTGGTCTTTTTGCAGTTCACGCAGTCCTTGAGACATGCACAATATGGCTCTAATCAATGCTCCAGTGCTACAGTTTAAGAATTCTGCTCTCTTTGGAATCCATCCAAAGTCGTTTGTTTGTTTTCAGGCACTGAGTAGAAGTAAGTTAAGCAACGTAATTTTGCTGGGTTTGTTATTTTTGGGCTTTTTTGTGTGTGCTTGAGAATGTAATTTCTTAGCAATGCAACGTGTTAGCATCTATGAAATTTGAATTTATAACGTGGATGCCAGCAATATGCTCATAGAATTCATCACAAGATAATACCTATACATGGACACAAAGTTGAGCATGACTTTGGTATTGATTACTATGAAATTTGAATGTTCCTACAGGTATAAATAAGAAACCATTGCTGGTTGAAGCCAGAGGTAGAGCAAATACTAGAACAGAAAATGCGAAAGTTCGGAACAGAAGGATGCTAAAAAAGGTATCTATTTGTTATATAATTCACCTTTCACCTTTAGTACTGCCATGTCTATTGTAGATTTGTAGCAATATTTTGCATGATTGCGGTGTTCTGCTGACACATTTCACATTCCAAATCGAATGCATGCTTGCTATGCCGTTTGCCTTTTTCCATGTAATCGTTAGTAGAACATGTCATCCAATTTTTCCTAGTCAGTTTCAGATTTTAGTAAAGTCTTCCTGTGAGTTCTGTCTCTCCAAGAGTCCTTGAATATATAGAGATACACACTGTATTATGTTTTACTCACAGACTATATAACATAAAAGGTAACAAGCTGTTGCAGCATTTTTAAATGAAAAAAACTTGATCAAAGTTTTAGAGTTCCTTCAGTTATATTGCACCCTACTACTAACTGCCAAGTACCAAGTTTATCCTTATCACTTACTAATATCATGCATGATTTTTTTCTCAGTATAATGGAACAGCTACACATCCAAGGCTTTCTGTATTTTGCTCAGATAAGCAACTATATGCAATGCTTGTAGATGACAAAAATAGGAGTTGCTTGTTCTATGGAAGCACTCTGCAGAAATCCATCAGACAAGATCCTTCTTGTAGCACTCTCGTAAGTAGTATCAGTAGTCCACATTTTCTTACAAATGAACATTGCATGAGACAGGGAATGCTTCTTTTACCTTTAATTTTCGGGAATACGAGGGTGAGAATACCCATATTTGGTAGGGGGTCGAAAATATATTCTTAGTTTTGATTATAATTTTAGTTCCTATAAAATAATTAAGTTTTGATTATAAGAATAATATTCTTAAGGTTTAAATATGTTGTAGTTCTCATAAAATAAATGAGCTTTGATTTTATCCTTGAAAAAACTTTTCTTTATGTTTGATTGCTTTGTAAAATTAAAAATTAATTCTTTTTTATTCCTATTATTATATGACACTAATAAACTATTTATGTATTGAACAAAAAATTAGATGATTATTCTAAGTAACACATACTAGTTTTGTTGTAGTGTAATGTCATATTAAATAAAATATTCCTAATATTTATAAAATAAATGTTATTTATCTATCTCAAAATAAACATTAAGGACTAAAAACATAATTTAAAATTTTGAAAAGATGAAAATTGAAAGAAAATATTTTAGATACTAAAACCAAAATTCATACATTTTATAAGAGTGATTTCAAGTTGTATAGAAATGAGAAACAAAGAGAATTTTTTATCAATACCAAAATTGAAACTCATTTATTTGATGAGTACATCCTTTGTTTTTCTTAGTCTCATAAGTCTATGCTTTGGATTTTTGTTGTTTTGTTTTGGCATAACATGATTTCAGGAAGCTGCCCAACGTGTTGGGGAGGCACTTGTGAAAGCTTGTGATGATCTCAACATAAAAGAAATATCATCCTATGATCGCAATGGCCTCAACAGACATGGAGAAAAGCTAAAAGCCTTTGAGGTTGCCATTTCAAGTTATGGATTCTTGCCAAGATAAGTTCTTTGTTCTGGGTTTTCACTTCAATCACATCTACTGTCAAATTGTTCATCCAATGACATGATCATTTGACTACATCCATCTTTTATGATTAAGTTCATGAGAAATGTGATGTGTAAAACACCCTCTCAAAATTTGTAAATCTTGAACTAGTTCTTACTATTGGAAGTATGGCTAATAATTGCTCACAACCTTTGAATTTACAATTTTCTAGTTAAGAATGATTTGTATATGATTACTCTTTGAATCAATGTTTGGGTAACTACAGAATAAAGTAATTGAAATGAAAAACATAATATTGTTAAGAATTTATAGGAAAAGAAAAAATACATTTTATTATTTATAGGGTAAATAAAATTGTTACAAATTAATCAATAATTAGTTAGTTCAGTTTCATAATTTTTAAATTAAAAGATTAAAGGCATTGAATTGAATAAATTTCAGTGGAATAGATTGCATTTCATTATATTTTAAATTTCTAATCCATTTTATCACATTGGTTAAAAAGGTGGGCCTTCCACGAATTCAATAGCACCGAGAAATGTGTTCTGTTTTTGTCGTTTTGTGACATAATGATAAGTGGTCTTGGTTTTTATTTCATATTCAATTTTGATTTGGATTTTGGGATTTTGTTTCCTGTGCATATGCATATTTCAAAGTATAATTATTTTCCTAAATATCGCTGTGCGTGCCATCATTAATTAGTTGATTAAAATATAAAGATAGTTATGAAAAAAATTATCAAGTTTTTGTGTGTGTAGACTTGCATATTAATTAGTTTATTAAATATGAGTATGGTTGGCACTGATTCTTTTAGCATATTTGTATAGTTTAAGTACTCTTGTATTAAAGAGTATAGGTATCTGTATGAAAATATTTTTTTTTAATATAAAATTAGTAAACCCTAAATTTTATTTTATATTAGCATATATTATTTGAAAATATTTTTCTAATATAATTTGTATTATTTTAAATATATGAGTGTTTATATCATCTTGTATTTAATATTTAATTATTTAAAATAAAATAAAATAAAATCATATGAATAAAAATGATCGTTTTAATATATGAATGTATGTCTAATCTCATATTCAATTGAAATCTTACTTAACAATTAAACTGAAAATGTTGACCGTGTTTTAGCTCTAAAGAATGAAAAACAAATTAGTTTGAAGTTTTGTAGACTAGAAAAAGTAAAAAAATATGATATTAGATAGTCCATTTTTAAAATAATGAAATCACATGTCTCAGTTATTAAAATTCATAATAACTTTAAAATTTATATACATCAAAGTTACTAAAATCCACAATAACTTTAGAATTCACAGTATCACAATTATGTATATATTATACTATCTATATATAAGAATTCAAAAAATAAACGAGGATAAAAAGTTTGATAATGAAAAGAAAAGTTATAAGAACCAAAACTTTTTAAAATCCTTCAATTTTACATATTTAATAACAAGAATGACATTTATAATCTTAATAAATATAAAAATAAAACAGAAAATTATTCACATAATTATCACAATTGCTTTTAAAAATATCTCTACAAATTGCAAAACACTTTTGTGAAATCTGACGTCAGATATTAAACTGATTTAAAATAGAAAAATAAGAAATATAATTTGACACATGCTTTCTAAAAATTTACTTAAATCCAAATCCAATCTTTTATAACACATAGGTTAGTCACAATAACTCTTCGTATAGCCTAACTTGTTTTAACAATAAGGTTTTATAAACTAATTTAAATATTATAAATGTTCAGTTAATATTGAAATTAATAATGTACTGAACTCGTTGTTATTAATTTGGCGAATATGTTTTTAAATTTCGTATGAATAATTGTAATATTTTCTTATTTTAGTAAATTTATTGAATAATAACATAATTAACAGTACAAACTCGTTAATGGTATCATTACAAGTTTCAAGAAAGAGATTATTAATACAAAATATAGAAATAATTTCCCAATAATAATTATCATATTAACTCATGGATAATAATATACTAATAAATTAGTTATCAATAATAAATTAATTAAATTACTTTTGACATGACAGAAACATATCTTAATTTTTAAAATATTTTCAGTTTATTAAAAATTTAAATTTAAAATTATTTATTTTTATATTATTTATTTTAATTTATTATTTCATAATTTTTATTTTCACTTCTAAAACCTGATTTAAAAGATTGGAAAACTAGGGTCAGGATTTAGGATCTGGACCGATTCTGACCCAGTTCAGAACAGGCGCATTTGGGTAAGATTTGGGGTACAGAGTGTACTTGGATAATTTGTTTTAGGTAATCACACCTCTCCATTTTTTAACCTGCATCCTATCATGATGTCGGAATGATTAGAATGTCCTCCACATTTATAATTAAATATCTTTTAAAATATGTTTTCCATAATCTATTTTTTAGAATCTATTTCTAGACAACATTTTTTGAAATGTTATTTTCTAAATATATTTAAAAAAAAAAAGATGTCAGAAAATATATTCTAAAACATAAAATTTACATTCTAAAAAGTAGTTTTCAAAGCATAAATTTTAAATTCTGAAATATGTTTTCAACCAGAAAAAAAAATATACGTTTAAAGATATTTATTCAGAAATAAATTTCAAAAATATTTTCTGAAATATAAAATTTAAACCTATTTCAACAAAAAAATTTCCTCTATATGTTTGAAATAAAATATTAAGAGTATTTTTTTTTGTATTGATGGGTGCAAAAAGTTTTAGCCATTGTTTTACTTGGATAATTTGTTTTGATTTTAGGTTTATTCTGGAAAATCAATTCACAATTAATTCGTTCATTATTAATTTAAATAACTTCACTATTTTTTCATTCATTTTTTATAATTTTCATACTAATTTATTATTCGTTTACACATGTTTTCTCATCAACATAGTTGTTTTAATAATAAATTTATATAGGCACGAAATATAAATAATTGAATTAAAATTACATATATAATTCATGATATTTATAAAATACTATTTATATTGTATAGTATTTAACATGTTCTTTGGTCCGAGATAATCATTACCTAATAGCGTATGACATAATTCACGAGACAAGAAACTAAAGTAGAGAAATAGCATTACGGAACATGTCAATCAATTGTCATGTAATTATCTTTAATTTTAATATATAATTATATTCATAATAAAAGAATTGCCAACAGTTTCAGCAAACTCGTTGGTTAGGTGGAGTGCAGAGTTATCTGTTATAAAAAAAAGGAGAAATAAATCTCTCTCTCTCTTTCACTCACTCTCTCTCTAATATATATATATATATTATAATAGAGATAAAATCAATTGAGGTTTGTTTGTATAATGACGTGCTAACAATGAAAAAATTGATAAAATGGCAGAAAATGTGGTAACCTATTTCCGATTGGTGGCTCTATACAAATCTCTCACCCTCTCTACATACAAAATCATCAGATTTACTAAAAAGTAATTGATGACTGGGAATATGCCCTACCATTAACTATTTCTAATAATGTGTAGCTAAGCTAACTATTCTAATCATCATACAACCTCCCCAGCCACTCAAAAAGGGGATTTTCTTTTTCCTTTTCTGTTGAAACCTTGTCAGTCAGTAATCATTTCCTATCACCACAGCATTTTGCACCTTTTCCTTCCTCAAGTTTCTGCCACAAACACAGCATCTCCCTAGGGCCCTGGTAATGGGCAACCACATAACCATCCTTACAACCCTCCGGATACACTCTGTTCTCGTTCTCATACCGAACTTCTACACCTTCCTTCTTCATGTCTGCAATCCAAATTCCCATTGCAACGTCTTCTAATTTAAACATCTGTCAGACAGTTCAGATTGAATCGTTAGGATGTCACTGAACTTGAGGTCAAAACAAAATAATTCAAACAAATTTTATCATATACCTTTAAATGGTTCTCTCTGAATTTCTTGGCCACCGTTCTTGCTATATCGTGTGAGACCACATAGCCGGGACCATGTGCCCAAGGAGGATACGTTCCTTCGCTCCATTCCTTTCAAGTAGCAAGCAATAAGATGATAACTACTTAGTACGACGGGGTCGGTAGACAACCAAAACAAAAGCCAATATATATATATATATATATAAGACAAAGCATATGAAAGCAATAATTTTGAAAATAGAATAGCTATGGTTCAAAGAATAAAACGGGGAGCATGCTCAAAAATTCAGGACTTCTAAAAGAATGGCAACTAGCAAGCAGCAATTCAGTCTAGTTTTTAAGTGTTATTTTCAATTGAGTTCTGATAGACTAACTATAACAATTCATGTCTCGTTGATGAATAATGAAGTTTCAATACTACCACCGGAAATTATAATCGTTCAAAATGAAATAGATACTTGCACCGAGACCAACACTTTCGAACAATATCTATTTACAAGCAAGCCTTATTAACAAAGTTTCATATCACATAAGCTAATAATAACAATTTTTAAAATAAAGGTAATAAAATTATAATCAGAAACTAAAAACATAACAACAAATGGAGCAAGAGAGATTTAATTCTTAAATGATGAAAATATCTCTACCTCTGGGCTGATGTACCATTTGCTATCTGTATTTCGATGAGGTCTAGAATCCGAATTGATGAGTCCATACAGCAAGCCGTGATCAACATTGATCCTGTGCAAAGAGTCTAGAACTTCATCAACCCGGACAAACGCATCATCATCCGTCTTCATGACAAACTTTGCCGAAACTTGTGTCTGTTGAAAGTATCATATGAATGAGTCGAGGAAGGATTCTCCAAATCAAAGGGAGAGACAAGACATTACCCCAAAAATGCAGATTGCCAAAGTCTTCCAGGTGATGAGACTGTAGTAGTCAACAAATGGCATCAGCTGCACGTCTCCATAAGTTTGTGCTTCCCTCCACAGCTCTTCATTAACTATTGGGCTTTTATGCTGCATGAGCTCAAACAAAAAGACCAAATTCAGTAAAAATCTACATGTAACACTGTATTAACAGAGAATTTCAAAAAGTAGCAAATATCACGTCCATCTAGATCTTTATCGGAATGAAAAGGCTAAGACAGTGAAAAAATATTGAAAATAATGCTCCAGTGCAAGCAACATTTCAGCAACTTACTTGGTAAGAAAAGTTTGAAGTGCTCTAATTTTAGAAAAAACCGAGAAATTAATTTATACATGAAGTATTTTTTTCTCCAATTCCACTGACATTTAGAATCATAAGAGAAAAATCACAAATAATACCCACCAAACCAACAAAGAAGCGCACAGCTGTCATATTTGATCGAACAGCATTATACTGCATCCAGGTTCTTCTAACAGCCATTCGACGCTTAAAATTGTTAGCAGTAGAGAAAACACCAATGAAGAGATCCAATGGGGTCTCTGCAGATATAGGACTTGATTTCAATGATTCTAGGTCAATAATATGCTCTGAATCCTCTGATGTGGGCAGACCACTAGCAAGAATAGATATTAATTTGAGGTCCCCTGAGATTTTTATTTCACTGACAAGCCATGGCTCCAACGTCTGACATGTAACCAGCGGAGTCAGTCAACACACTAAAACATACAATTATTATATTTAAAGAACAAGGGAGAAAGGAAGTACTTCACGAAAAGCAAATGAAGTTACGTGCTTTCCATCAACTGTCATCTGGATTCCCTCAGATCCCACTCTTAAAGTTGCAACAAATGGGTAACCCTGCTTAAAAGGAAAGTATTTCCTATTCATCGATTGTTCTTCAGTTGTTAAAGATTGTCTTGAAGTGTGGGAATGCATGCCAGCGGTGTGAAGTTGGCTAATGTTCTTCCCTACAATCTTATTACACTGCTCCAATTCATCAACTGGCAAAAGAAACAGCAATATTAAACAAAGTAGCTATGCAAAAGCAGTTTATGGAATTATGCTCAACATTTGGATCAGGAAAAACCACACAAATAAAGCTTTAAACACAGCAATTTAATAAAACAGAAGAACAAGTTAAGATAAAAAAAAATCTTATCACAAACAATTGATTTTCATATAAATAGGATCCAATTCTATTGCATCTATCTCCAAATCAATAGCATGTGAACACTTAGCAAAAAAATGAGAATATCTTTGACTCAAGAATTCCATATTGTCAACTCTGTCGTTGAACAAACACACTGAAGTAATCAACGGGTTCAAATTTTAAGAAATCTGATTTCAAAATTGTCGGAAACTTCCCTTTCAATTATGAACACAAACTACTATGGATGCTGAACCAAAAAATGAGAATAGTAATTTCACCTTTTTGGACCTTTTCAGGAGTAGGGGATGGACAACGATCCTCCTCACCCCAATCATGAGCTATTGTCCAAGTGTTTTGGACAATTACTGGATCTTCAGTGATTTTATCTCCATGCAGGCGAACATTATAGTGTAAAATAATTGGTGGATCGGGTTCCCCAGGAAGTGGTTCTCCAGTCAAGTCAACCCGAAAATTACCTAAAAGACCGTTCGGAATGCCAATTACAGTGATGGAAGAACCTTGTGTCAGGCCACAAGGTACTTGCATTTTGTAACTACTGTTACCAAGTTCAGTGGAATTCATTTTATTAAGAAAGTGGGGACACTGCTTCTCTTTAGTTCTTGAACTATCATTTGCACGACCTTGTTTTTGCTCTTCAATTGAGGAAGTAAGAGAATTCCATGCACTGGCAGCCTCCTTTATAGCTTCTGTTGCACTGGGTAAACCCTGAGTGTGATCAATTAAGTGGTTCAATTGGTTCCATGTCTGCAGAGCTTGTTTCTCGTCTTCGGAAAAGTTGCTGCCAGCAAAGAGGCTAGATACTAAAATATCAGAAGAAAAAACTTGAGAATGATCATCTGGATTTTGAATAGCAGGTGGTACTGTGGGATTTATCCATGCTAGAGGATTAGTTCCATTAACCAGGATAGGAATAGTCAAATAACCTTGACCAATAGAAGTTTTCATGATCCCATTTCGCAGGATCATAAGCATAAACAACATAAACAGTGAAGCAACCAGAACTCCTCCATACAACTTTTTCATTTTGATGACCCTATGAACAAACGAATACTCCTGAATCTTCACAGTACTAGATCAAAAGGATGCCAAACTTGTACTGAATTGGTCATTATCTTTCATAAAACTCATTGACGTAATTACGGAGAAAAGAGAGGTGGAAGAAAATATGGGTTGCAGATAGTATAAGTTTTTCTTATCAGATTTGAAGGAACATCTGCAGGAGAACTTTCAGAATACCAAAACTAACTACCAGCCCTCGGAAGCATGTGTTGAAGCAGACACATCCACTATGAGAATTACTTGGAATGCATAGTAGATTTAGCTGGCATGCCAGACCTGTAATCAGAGCAAAACAAAATTCTTTTTAAATACTGTGCTTGACGTTGCATAAAAAACTGAAGCACATTGTTGTGTCCATGTGTAGAAAACAACTCAAGCCCAAATTTCTAGGAAACTAATACTTGCAACCGAAGGCAAACAACACACACTGGTGACGTTATGTGTTTTTAAAAAAATCTAAAACGTAAAATTTCTAGAGAGAGAATTTTCTACTATGAAGTACATATAACATGAGTCATATCAGGTCCATTAACAATGAGCGGATTCAAGCATCATCTCAACCGTTGAATTTTTATACCCCCATGAAACAAGATGGATCATGCTCACAGTTTTCTTTGCAAAACAAACTTCGGATTTATCACGGCTTCAGGTATTTCCTTGGCTAATATCACCTATGGAAAATATTTTGCATGTACCCGATTAGCATTTTAGTCAAGAAAAACGCTTCCAATTCATATAAAGTATCGGAAATTAACATCCGTTCAACGCACCATGCCCTCACTAGGCAAACATTCAAACAAAGTAACAACCACCATTAGGTCAACATAACACTGCAATATTCGGTACCTACAAAAAGTTTAATCCATTTGCATCATAATTGAAGCCATAAATTATAATCAGGAGGAAAAGAGAAAAAGGAAAAAAAAATCAAAAACACCAAGGACCACACTAAACGTTCCCTAAAAGTATAATCATAGACAAGTAGAAATTCAATTTAACTAAAACAACGCATTAATTACAATTAAATAACCAAAAAACTCCATGACTCCGTCAACTCATATTATAATTTCAACTCAGATCATACTCCATCCACCGTTTGGCTTTATATCAATTAAAGTAAAATCTCCTTAAATAATAAAACAAAACAAAAAAAATCATGAAAAATCAAAGAGGTCTAAACCAGATAGAGTTTGAACTCCAACCTCAGTCGGTGTTCTATAGATTAAACGCCGACAAAGTTAAAGTATGCATCGTAAGCAAAATTGGCAGAACAAAGAAAATGTAAACGAAGTCACAAGCAATTATTATCACCGAAAAATCAAACAAAAAAATAACAGTGTAAATCGATATCGGAACGAAGATTACAGCGTGGAATCAAAGTACAGAGGAAGCAAACACAGCATCACACAGATCGAACGGCTGCAACACAGAATCTCGGACAGAAGAAAGCCTAAAAGAAAGGAATCAACGCGAGATGAGCGGGGAGCGAGACAAAACCAAAAAGCGTGGCAATGTTGAACGGCGGATGGCTACGGCGCAGCAAGAGAGCGCGGTTTTAGCAGGCGAGATTTTCTCGGGAAAATGGCGGAAAATGTAGAGCGAGAAAGGGAGAGAAAGAAGAGAGAGAAGAGAGAAAGGGTTTTGTTGAAGCGTATTTGCTTTGTGTCTCTGTTTCAAAGAGAAGTTTCACTTCTTTGTTCGTCTTTGCCTTTGTTCACCTTGTGTTGAAGTTCCTTCTTCAACTTAATTAGTATAAAAGATTCAAAGACGATGACAGAGAAAATAAAAAAGAAAAGCAATTTGAAAAAAGAGGAAGAGAGAGAGAGAAAAGTAAAAACACCAAGGGTGACATTTTTTTTTGCTACCAGAAGGATGTAAATGGATATTTTGATACATGTGTAAAGGGTAAATGTGTAAATATATATTATTTTTTTACAATAAAAATGAATGGAAATTTTCCTGATAGATTCCATGAATAAAATTTATTCAAATAATACCTTTATCTTTCAATGTCAAGATTTGTCTCCTAACAAGCTAGCACCAGAAATTTGTACCATCATTTAATTTCTCTTGATTTTACCTGTTAAAAGTGTTCTTACATATTTTATTTTTTTTATCAGCAAGTTCTTGTTTACTTGATTTCTATGTGTTTTTTTTAACATTTTGAAAGAATTTTAAAATTTTTTCATTTTATTAAATATCTATAACGTATTTATAATCTATAATCTATATCTTTAATAAATAGCATTTTCTCTATTTTCTTACTATTTTACTTTCAAAGTATAACCATTTCTTAAAATTAAAATAACTATCTATAATAAAAAAATTACCTATAGAATAAATAAAATTTACCTACAATAAAATTATAAAAATATTTATATTTATTTTATGATTACTTACAATAATATCTTTTATTTTAATAGTTATATATTATATAAAAAATATCATTTGGTAATTTTCTTTGTAATTAGTTTTACCCTCTAATAAATAGAAAAAAATTATTTATTTATTTATTTAAATAATTGGATAACTTTTTTATTTTAAAATATTTAAATATATTTTTCTGTAATTAATTTTATCCTCTAATAAAGAGAAATAATTTATTTATTTTTTTAATAAAATAAATAATTGAATAACTTTCTTTGTTCTAAATAATTAAATAAGTTCTCTTTTGAAAAATAACTATTACATAATTTTTAATACTATTTTACAAATTTGTATAATTTTTTATTTTTAACTAATTATTTATAAAAATAATAAAATTATATATATTAATATAATAAAAATATAAATTTAGTAAAAGGATTAGTTCTGTTAAGTACTTTTTTTTATACAAATTCTTACAGTTAAAGAAACCCCCAACACACTAAAAGTAGAAGTAATGAAGTAAATAATTAGAGGTTATAACTCAGATTAAAGTAACGAAGTCTTCTCGAATATTAAAAAATTCCTAAAATTTATTCAAATGACTTATATTTGCATTGAGAACTTATTTTTTTTTTTTCATTTTTTTTTACCAATTTACACATATTTTTTTTAAAAGTTGATCCTAGAATGAAATATATAATTATATCAACAATCCAAGTTCAAAGTAATGAAATAAGTCACCGTATCTAAAATCTGTCCGAAAGTACTCAAATGGCCTGAATTTACACTGAGAAATTATTTCTTCCACTTTTTATTACTAATTGACACATATTTTCAAATATATTTTGGAGTTAGAATGGTGTATCATTGGATTTGTTGACATAAAAATGAGAGGGAACCACTCAACTTCAAAACAATGAAATCTCCCACCATGTCTAAAAGATTGTTATAAAGTATTCTTAATGACTTAAATTTAATCTAAAAACTCTTCACATTTGTTTATATATATATATATATACATTAGTTTCAAACTTCATTTAGTTGATTAAAGGACATGTACATTAGGTACGTGCCAAGTAATAAAACAAATTAAGAAAAAATAGGAAATGAAATCATATGTAGTCAACATATTTAACCAAACAAATTTTGATGAATGTAAGATAATAAATAAATTGATTAGATAAATAGGAAAACACCAAGATGATAATTAACATTAAATATAAACAATATAATTGAAATTTCATCTTTGTTATGGAACATACAAGTTATTCTAATTCATTCTATCATCACTTGGAGGTAGGTGTATAAGTTGTATAAATTCATTAATAGACCTTGAAAGTATAGCATACAACTCAATCATGGTGTCAAAAAGAAATGCAGACTTTCAACCAATCATGTGTGACATATCAATATCACTTGCTAATTTAATGCATCATACATAACAAAATCATTTTTTGTGATGAATGGATGACAATAATAGAGTTTATTTATGTGTTTGACTTCACTAACATCCACAAGCTCACAGTTTGCTTCAAATTCAATAACATGCAATCATAAGAGATTATGCCTAATTTAGGAGATTCACATTAAAGTAGTACCCTTGATCATTTTGTGTCATGCTTTCATTACAATACACACAACTACAAGAAACAAATTTTAAAAATTAAGAATATTTATGAAATGTTCCATATTTTTAATGATACTAATAAGTGAAATGTCTAATTTTTTAACTATAGACACTCATTTCATCTTCCATTTATTTCAATTTATAGATCAATCATAATCGTATGTCATGGTAACTTGACGCACTGCTTATGGTCATTATTGATGGTCAAATTCCTTAGCAGCGTCACAAGTCCTTGTCATATTTGACGTTAAAAAGCAAGGGTTGGGATTACATTTGACTTGATATAGCATTGGATTCACCATATACCTTTTATAGGTGTGTGATGAGGATACTTAGATTGTAATAGACTCCAAGAGTTGTAGTATTAAACATGAAATCTAGTAAGGAAAGATCATATGCTTTCATGATGATCTAATATTATAAATAAGACTTTGGGTAGTTAAAAGTTGAAAAAAAGTTCTTGTATCATTGTTTTTATAACAAATCACTACAAAAAAAATAGTGCAAATAATGGCAGATTTAATATGGTAGTTATATGAAAGTGTCACATTTATCCTTATAATACAACAATTCACAAATCATCATTATTTTTCATTTAAAATATGATATTTATAAACATAATTTATATTATTTTTTCTTTTACTATTTTTTAATATTATTTATTATTTAAAAAATATGTATAACATGTGTGTGTCAATAGGTGTATTTAAATAGGTAAGGTATTCAAACAATCATTTTCATTTCATTGTTTTCTTTTCTTGTCATGGTCTATGACTTTATCAAAAAATTTTGTTCCAAATTTTATTATTCATGTTAAAATGTACCTTAAAACAATTTCAAAGTTTCTCATTTGTGTTGTAGTTTTGTCAGTTCTTTATGTCAATTGGTTGGTGTTTGTGTACTCTCAATTGTTAGGGTGGTGATTGTAATTTTCTTATTTCCAATTTACTTTCAAGTGATTGTGGACCATTTAGAATTGCATGCACATTTCTCACAAAAAAAATTACAAAATTACATGGAGTTCAATGGGTGCTTCCTAATTCATATTTGAATGTTAAGGAAAAGGATATCGAGGTAAACTTCATTGTTTTTGTTGTCTGCCTCTTTATGTGCATTTGATGTTTGAGGTATGGTTGTTGTGACTATACGTTTTTAGTTACATGAACATTTTTTTGATAACATAAACATAATGGTACATGTTATGGTTGTTAGGATGTTTCATAACCAGTAAAGATGTAAATTTATGCCTCATGACATATGTTTTGTGAACTTTTTTTTTCTCTCTATCCAGGTGAGTCTTTTATTAACAGCGAAGCAAGAATAAATTGCAAACACAATGACATGATAGAAGTTTTGCACCAAAAGAAAATCTGATGAAACTTCATCTTAACCATTTACCAATTGTTATGATTTAACTAATATAAAGACTATTTCGTGCACAACTATGAGGACTCTTTATTACTAATGGCTTTTATAGAAAATTTGGACCGATGAAAAGGAGGCAACAAGGAAAGGAAGAGAAAAAGTATAATCTAGATGATAAAATAATAAGCAAAATGATACAACTAAATGTAAAAGCAAAGAATATCCATTTGCAACTCGTGTTATTCTTAACATAACTCTTAATAAATCTAAGCAATGTTATAGTAAAACGTAAAACGAGTTAAAGTAATAAAAGTACTACCAATGATATTACAACCACAAGTCTAACACTATATGTAGAGTGAAAGTAGAAAAAGAGGAAAAAAATGATAATATGACGTGACCAGGAAAAGAGGAAGAGTGATATGAATTGTATGATGTATGTTTACAAATATATTTTATAGATATTTAATTGATTGTTCATATTCAAATAATTTTTATCAAATATTGTAAATATATATAATAGTTATTGTATACACTTTTATTTATCTTGAACCAAAAAAAGTTAATAGAAATTGTTAAGTAATTATGATTGTTGTTATATTTTAAAACTATAAACGTTAATTAGTTAATTTAAGTATTTTTTTAGTTAGTTAATTTAAATACCTTTTATAATTAGTTTCTATTGGCCATTGTTACTAAATTATGAGATTATAAGTGAATGTGAATTAATATAAACTAATTTAACGTTTAAATTACTTCAATAAAGTAGGTACTATATTTCAAAATTTATTAGAATAATGAATTATTATTTTAAACGTCATATTATAACCAAAATAATAATGTTTAGGTCTATTGTTATTTGCATTAAAAGCAGTTTATACTATATTTTGTAAAATGTGACTTTATACAATATATTAAATGGTAAGTACTGTTACACTTCGAAGTAAGATTATCATCTTATATTTTATGATAACAAACAAGATATATATAACTGTATGCAAAACCGTCACATATATATAATGATGTTTAGTGATAATATATAAAAAATATTGTTACTTAAAATATATTTTTTTTAGTAGATATAATGAGTATTTTAATCTAAGAAACTAAGATTTTTTTAAATATAATGAATATTTTAATCTAAGAAACTAAGGTTTTTTTTAGTGATGTTTTTAAGGAATTAAGTATTGGTTTTTTCTGGACTTAAATTAACAAATCAAATATAACAAATTATACTATTTTATTAATATGGGGTTGATAATTTAAACATTTTAAATAATAATTTTATTGTATATGTGATATGTTTATATGTTGATAATATTAAATGATTTATATATATTAATTATTTTATGATATTTCTCTAAGTTAATTTACCTTAGATAAACGGTTATAATTACATTTATCGTAAGAAGTTAATGAAATTTTTTATTTCTCGTACTTGATGGTAAATCTTTATTACGAACTTAGTTGTTAAAAGAATTACATATATATGATAAAGAATTACTTCAATTCTCTTAAAAACCACTTTAAGCTAAATCAGGTGAATTTTTTTTGTTTGGACAAAAAAATTAAAACAACTTAGCCAATTTTTTAAATTTTAAAAATATCAGAACTTGTCCTTAATAAGACAATTACACATTTTACGCCATGAATAAAATAAAACTAAGATAAATATTTTACTATAATGCTAATATAAATAGTTTTTAACACATCTGATTTCATTTTTACTTATTTTAAATATTTTTATATTAATTTATTTTAAATTTTAAATAATGCTTTCATTTTCAAGTGATGGGTCACGCGGAATATTTTATTTTTATTCGAAGAGAAAGAAAAAAGGGATAGGTAAAGAAAAAAGAAAAAAAAAAGGGTCAACATTTGTTTGATACTATTCTCTTATGCAATTTTTTTAATATATTATAAATTATGATAACAATGTATCATTAATTACTGCAAAAATAAATAATGAATCATTAACAATTAAGAATTACTTTTTAATATCTTAATGACTTTCAATAAACAACGTTTTAAATATTAAGTATATTCAATAAATTCCTTTAAAATTGGAAATATGACTATATTTCTCTTAACAAAATATTATAAATATATGTATTAAAGACGATATCTAGATTTTTTTCACATAAAGAAACTATTAATTTATTAACAAAAACTCACCTCGAATAACTTTTCATCATATCTCCTAGAACATCAAATTTCAATTCCGTGAGTGATTTGAAATGTAGAAATGGTCAGACTTGTTTGTGGTATTTACTTGACTAAGTAATAAGACAAAAAAATTGAAAGACCCAAATAACTTCTCCATTTATTAATAATTTACTAAGAAAACATTCAAAGAAAAATAAATAAAGTAAATTTAGACTGAAAAAAGTAATAATTTTTCTGCAAAGTTGCGTGTTCTAAGCTCCCAACTCACAGTGATTGATTGAAAATGAAACCAACACTGAATAGAATAATAAAGTACTTCTCTCTCTTCCAACCCCATTGAATGCCAATTAACTCTAGTCCAAAATATGTTTTGTGCCCAAAACAAAGTTTAACTTATGTTTAAGGGTCCTTTTACAGTAATTAAGTATGCATAATTGATTATTGAAATAATCTAATTTTAGATTTTTCCGTATATTATTATTTTTGACTGGGCATAGGAATTGCAGGAAAAATATGCATTTATGGTGTGGCTGTATTTAGCAGAGTACGGGCGGCAAGAGATGACGAAATTACAGAAACACCCTTGAGGCAGTTGTCTTGAAGCAAAAGTGTGGGTGAAACGTAATTTTCGCGACCGGCTAACAGTCACTCATTTTCGTCAGATGAAAACAGGAACAGTGGCAGACATTATAAGTAACAACCAAACACAATGAATGTTTTTTTTCGTGAGTTTTTATATTGAGTTAGGCGACACAAATTGTTGGTACCTTTCATCATTGTGTGTATGGATTCTAGGGTTTCATGAGAAGTCAAGAATTGGGCTTTGTCATTGACGTCTCACCTAAGAATGAGTCTTGGAACAGACCTAAATGTGCAACATGTCCTAAGTTTTATCTAATTCAGAGATTTCAAACTAGATCCAACATAGGTTGGTGTGGAGATCAAAAGATGAGAATGATCTTTATTCATCAATAGTTTTTGTAAAATTGGAAAACCTTAGTTTCTAAAGTGAAAGTAAATACGAATGAGTTCTATTAGGTACAAAATGTGATTTTTTTTCTCTATTTATTAGAAGTAATTTACGAGTTTGAAAAATAAAAAAACTAGATGGAAAGTTACTCTTAGGATTCTTTGAAAATCAATATAAATTTAATTTGAAAAGAATGAAATATAAATTATTAATTTTGATTGGTTTATGCTTTTTCATTCATTTAAACAATCCAAATCAAATCGATTCAATACCAAAAAAGAAAACATGTAAGTTGAATTTAGGTTAATAGGATTCTTCAATTATAAAATTTATATTGTCAAAAAAAGCATAAATGTTATAAATTGAAAGAGGTAATGTTTTGTTAGCTGTAAATAATATTTTTAAGTTGAATTTTAATTTGAGCTCATAGTTCTAAAATAATTTTATAACAATATATTCCTTTTAAAATAAATAAAAAAGTTAAATGGAAATATAATTCAACTCTTTTTTTTTCATTAATTCATCTACTTCATTTCTAGTATGATAAAATATTAACAATTCATCACTAATACAAAATACATAAATAAATTATTTTTCTTTACTTGATTTTAAATTATTTAAAAAGATATATTTATATACAAGTATTAAATGATAACAAAAATAAAAACATAAATAAAAATAAAAATTAGACTGTTCAGATTTTATGTAAGTGCAGATTGTTCTATTATATATATATATATATATACATATATATATACATATATATATATATATATATATATATATATATATTAGTGTCAAGAATATGCAATTGGGATTGCAAAAGTTCAACTTAAAGATTTACTTTGAATGTTAGAAAATGAATAAGTTTAATCACTAAGTATGAAGCTTGACAAAAAGAAGATATTTGATAAGTGAATGAGATTATCTTTAAGTTTGTGTTTGAATAAAGGACAATCCATTATGATATGTTATATAAAATAATACAATCATTTTAAGATATTCAAGGAAGAAATATAAAAAAAAATGTAAAAACAAGTCAAATATCGTGTATTAAATTTGCAAACCTTGTAAAATGATTAACCTTTTTTAACATTTTTATCAATTATGTTATATAAAATAATACAATCATTTTAAGATATTCAAGGAAGAAATATAAAAAAAATGTAAAAACAAGTCAAATATCGTGTATTAAATTTTTGCAAACCTTGTAAAATGATTAACCTTTTTTAACATTTTAAACAACAAGTTGATAGTATGTAATTTGAAAGAATTAAAGGATGAGAAAAATTTATGCTTTGGATTTTTACATTGGTTTATCTATAAGCTTTCGTCCTATCCTTGATTAATTTGATCAAATTTTACTATGTAAATTCACACTGCAAGATATAAATTGAGTATTCTTTGAATTTTAGTCATTTTTGAACAAACTATATTAAAACAATTGACTCTAAAAGAGAATTAAATAGAGTTTGTAGATTTTTTTTCTCATAGCACACTTGACTAGATCATTTAGTAACAAAACAAGCACACTACACAATTTATAATACTTCACCTCAACACACGAGCTACATTTAATTCTCTCTTAAACAAACAACTTAAGAGATTCTACTAATAAAATGAATGATTACAACAAGTACATCAACCCTTTTAGATTATAACGAGTACACAAATCTCTCTAGATTACAAAGAGTACATCAACCATTCCTGATTTAACATGCCTTAGTTTGTTCTTGAGGTTACACTACAAGAGAAAAAGGTATTTAGAGACTAATTTTTAACTATCAAATGAAATGGTTGCTAATTATGACTAAAATAGTTATCAAATTAGATTTTGGTTGCTAAAATAACTACAAAATAAAAGTAATGATTGACTTTAGTGACCAATTAAGTCAAGATAATTGATATCTAACATTAGCTATCAAGATTTTAGTGACCTATATCATTAGATTATAAATTAGTGTTAATTTCCTTCAAATTAAACACCTAATAAACCAAAACATTTCATAAATATTTTTTTTATTTAAGTTTACTAAACTGATTTTAGTATAAAAAAGCATAAAATATTATTTTCCTTACTTCTTTTACAATCCCTCTCGCTCTCTCTTTATATTTATATAATAGAACTTATTCAAATCCTCGTATAATTGTTATTACTAATATAAGAATTTATAAGTTGTAACTTTAAAAAGAATCCATTCAGTAGTATATAAAATAACTACCCTTTATGCTTTCACCTATCACAAAGATTATTTTTGTGTGTTATTAAGAAAAAAAAATGAAATTTTGTTCTCATATTTAATAAATTTAACTAGCAAAGTTTGTGGTTAAAAAATTAGTCAAATTAAAACAAAATGGTTATCAATAAAAATCCTTTTATGGCAAGACATATGTTAAGTACCGGGAAAGATCAGCAGGATTTTATCCATCATATTTTAAAGGTTGATAGTGGAATTACAAAAATTAATTAACATAAATTGTTTTTGAATTTTTTAACAATATTAATTTGTTAATTTTATTTAAACTTAATTGATAATTGACTTAATGTTTTTAATTATCTCAATCAAAGTTTAAACAAAACTAACATAATTAAAATTGTTGTATTATTATTTTTTATTTCATTAAAAACTAGATATGTTAATATTTATTATATTGAATAAACTATTTATTTAATTTAAATTAATTATAAAGTTCTTTATATGTTTAAATACCTATAATATAAATTATATTTCTCTTAAAATAAATAGTAAAATTCAATTTTGAATTTGTTTGTAATCAAGATAAACACGTTTCAATTTTTTCATTATATTTTTGAGCGACAGTATCTATGGTTGATTTTTCACAGTCAACTCAGGACCTTTTTGTCATTTCATGAATTCAATTATTTCAAGAAAATTTTAAACATTCCTATTTTAAGCATTTTTCTAAATAACTTAAAAAATAATTTTAAACGCTTTTCTATATTTTTGTTATAATTACTATTTCTAGAGACGTAATCCTATCCACAAAACGTTATTAAAAATTAAAATTAAATAACACTAACTATTCTGAACTAAAAATTGTGTATCTATAAAATTTAAAACTCTCATAGTTTCTAAATTGGCACTATTTTAACCAATATAAACAATTTCTTAAACCTCTTAATATTGTATCTAAATTCTTGTCATTATTTTGTTTTCTTCCTATTTTCATTTGGACAACTGTTATATATGCTCATTTTTGCCATTCAAATTTTAAGCTTTACTTCTGTCTTCAAGCATGCAACTTACCACAACATTGATTCCATCTTGTCATTTTCTTTAAACATATAAGTGTACTCTTCTCTTGTCATTGTTATTTCTTTTTCATCACTTGTCTGTTTTCTTCCTTTTCCAAATGGTAATGACAAAAAACTGCAGAAAAAATGAAAAAATTGACAGAAGAATAAAATGACAGAAAGATGAATGAGTTTGTTTTTCTGGATATATTTAGAATTAAGAGTGACATTACCTAAATATTTAGGTTGTATCAATCTAAAACTTATATTTCATATAGATGAAAGAAAAGTCAAGTCCATACAATTGAGATATTGATTGTATTTTAGGTGGATTTTAAGGTGGACCACCTCTATATTATTATTAACAATCAACATATTTATATTAGCTTTCAAAAACATAACCATTAAACACTTCATCAATGGTTTAAATTCAAATTCGATGATTGGAGCTCACAAATATTTCAAATACAAAACACTAAGTTGGATTTCTCACACTTTAATAGATTTAATGTGTCACAATGGATATTCAAGGTTGAAGAATTTTTTTGAATATTACTCCATTACGAATTTACAATGTTTAATTATTACAACCATGCACATGGAGAAGACGTGGTTTAATGTTTTAGGGTTTCATACATTTTAATCATGGACCACATTTATTCGAGTATTATAGTTAAATTTGATTATTCTCCATTTAAATGTTCTTATTTTACTTTATTTAAGCTCTCACAAATAGATGAGTTAATAATTATATATAAAATTTACTATTTTTTTGCCAATAGAGTTATAGAGATTGGTGACAATGTATTACTAAATTGTTTTATCATCAGTCAGTTAAACATTAATATTATAGATTATGTCGATACTTATGGTCTGTTTGCTTCAACAGACAGTTGACAGTTTTACACGAGCAGATAGACAGAACGAATATGCGAAGAAAAAGTTCGAAAATTAAAGCACAAAAATATAATTAAAAATTAAGAACGGAAGTGAGATACTTTCCTAGCAAAACTGCGAGGATTCAAGAGAAAAATTGTTTTTTTATTATACTTTTATATAATTAACTTTTAACATTAATTTATTTATATTTATATTAAGATAAAATAAATATTATTAGATATATAATATAACATAAATAACAACTATTATAATAATAATAATTGCTAAAATAATAATATATTTAATAAAATTACAAAATAATAATAAGAAAATATTACTAATAAATTTATAAAATAAATATAAAAATAAAATATTAATGATATGATTAATAAAAATAAATAATAATTATAATAATATATAATATAATAAAAATAAATATAGTTATTAATAATAAATATTAAAAAACAGTATGGTATAAATTTAGTATAGAAAAATTAATAAATTTAGTTTAATAATTATATTTATAATTTAATAATATTTTATATTAAATGATATTTAATCTAAATTAATTTTATTTTTAATTTTTTAAAATTATTTTATCAATTATATCTATCACATCACTCACAAACTTTTATAAATTTTTCCTACTTTTCTCACCATCTATTCCTTCTTCCAAACAACTAAATTTTCTTCTCCAATCGACTACCTCAAATCGACTCTCTCAAACAAAACATTAGAATTCTAATTTCCTATTCAACGTATTATATGAGAAAAAACAAACACATATTTAATATATAATATGATACAAAATCTCTTTTCTCATCAATTTGTTCTCAACTTAATTGTTTCATGTGAGTTTTTAAATTGCTTCGTAATTTACTGTTTTAACTATAAAATTTTGAATTATTAATAACTTATTGGATGGAAAATAATTTGTCAAATTTGTGACTGTAATAAAAAATAATTTATTATTTTATCATCTTAATATATACATAATGTTTTTATCAATTTTTTCTTTTAGGTTAAGTATATACGTAAAAAAACTAGGCACTAAACACAATTAAAAGAAGTTGATAATCAATCAATAATAATAAACAAAGGATTTTGAATTTGATCCGGTAGAAACACTTTAGAGTCAAATTGCTCTTTAAGATATGAGATGTAATAAACCTACAACATCTTGAAGAATAAGTGAGTGTGATTAAGGTTGTGACATCATGTAATTAAACTTCACTTGATAATTGACACTCTCAAACTAATCTCGACCTCTTTGTATTAATACATCATTGACTTAAACAAATTGGGAGAGCCTTTAGTGCTCCAAGTGAAACACATAATGAACATTTATTACTTTGAAGACTATAAAAAGGAAAAACATGAACTAAATTTTCTTAAAACTTGGGAAATTGAACTTGTTCACCACATTTGCTCCTAGGAAGCAAAGGACACTCAATGAAATCTGACCCATTAGTGTTCACACACATGTAAACTTGGTAGAGTTGAGTGTTATGAGCTGAATCTCTGTTACACTCTATCCCTGGGGTAAACCCAGTGCCCTCTTTTATAGCATTTGTTATGCTATTTAGGGTGTAAAATTCATCATCTGCTTCAATCCCTGAAATTCATTAATTGCTATTAGAATTAGTGCTCTGGTTATATTTTTCTTTTCATCTACTTTTAAAAGAAATCATTTCTGCTTATTTGTTATTTTTAAACTTCAAAAATTTAATCGCATATTTTGCCATTTAGTTATTATTATTTTGTAAATTTTGTCATCCAGGTATTATTTTAATATTTTACTATCGTAATTTTTTTTTTAATTTTACCAATGTTACTTATCTGTTAAATGTTTAAAAGGGTTCTGAAGTTATCAAATTATTTTACAAACATTATATCAAAACTGATTTTTTTAATTTTTTCTTGATAATTTAAAAGTTGTCATAAACTTTGAAAGATTGGTAAAATGCAAGAAATTTAAAAACATAATAGTAAAATGCAAAAAAAAAAAAAAAAAAAAAAAAAAAAAAAAAAAAAAAAAAAAAAAAAAATAAAAATAAAAAAAAAAATAAAATAAAAAAAAATATAAAAAAAAAAA